>ERZ833608.162-NODE-162-length-60495-cov-221.689692_pt1 | contig 60495 bp, 47 predicted proteins | sample MGYA00519694_ERZ833608 | MGnify/ENA primary metagenome ERZ833608 (study PRJEB31850, sample SAMEA3708742) | human gut metagenome | biome: human gut; feature: human-associated habitat; material: faeces | place: China | collected 2014 ... | reverse complement strand
CCATTGCGTAAGACGTGCTTTAAGGCAGGATCTAAAGAACGCACGTATAGTGTGAGAGAGCTGTCAGATCTTCATAAGGAATATATAAAATTCCAAAAGACAGATGAGTTCAAAAAGAAAATGCGGCAACGATATAAGATTGAAGCAAAGAACTCAGACCTCAAGCACAACTGCAATTTAGAACGTGCGGAATCATTTGGCATACATAGTTTGACGATGCAAACAGCATTGTCTGTTTTTGCATGCAATCTAAAGACTATTTTACGCCTAATTAATGCCCCAAAATAAGGAAATGACAGGATAGAAGTAACATACTACAAATATGAACTATAGGAATGCATATAACGCCATATAAGGCCATGTATTTTCCCAATTTCATATTTCTGAGGAAACGATTAAAGTCTCCCATACGAGCCTAAAAAAGCTCGAAAAGGAAGACTTTAACTCTATAAACCGCTATTTTATCAGCAGCCTCGTCCCCGCGTCGGCATTTGTAAGTCAAGGCTCGAGGCCTTGACTTGCAAATACATGAATATCCATACTTCAAGTATTGCCAACTTGGGGCATCGAGCCCCAAGTTGGCAATGCCGACGCGGGGACGCGTCGCCCCCAGGTGAGGACACGCCCCCCCCCCCAATTAGGCAGACAAATTGCAGTTCACCTTTTCTCTTTTCCCCTTGATTCATAAGTATATTTATGTAAAATAGCACATAAAAACGAAAAACGTGCAAAAAATCATATCTTTTTGTACGAAAAGTTTGTTTGGTTACGTAATAAGCATTACTTTTGCACGCGGAATTAAGCCAATAGCAAATAATTCATTAATAACAAATATAAGAAACTATGTCTGATATTGAAGCAAAAGTAAAGGCTATCATCGTTGACAAGCTCAGCGTTGACGAATCTGAAGTAAAGAATGAAGCAAGCTTCGCTAACGATCTCGGTGCTGACTCTCTCGACACTGTAGAACTCATCATGGAGTTTGAGAAGCAATTCGGTATCACTATCCCCGAGGATAAGTCAGAGAAGATCTCTACTGTAGGTGATGCTATCGCTTACATCGAAGAGAACGTTAACAAGTAATTAGCACTTGTCACACGACGATACTTACACATTATGTAATTAACGTTTAACGTTAAGTGTCTGCTTTATTGCTCTCAAGGCGATGAGGCATAGAGATACTGCGCGTTAAACGTTAATTACGTATAAGGGTATTGGGTGACAAATGTTGCTCGTTCTGAAACAAAAAAGTTTATTCATTCCTTGCGCTGTAAGCCCCTTTTAGCCAGTACGCGTGAGTCGCTAACCACAGCAGTCGAACTTTCTCAAGCGAAGTTATTTAGTAGATTAGTAAGTATTGATTAGAATTTGAGGCGTACTAATCTACTAAACGTTTAGGAGTTTGGATAGCGTGCACAAGCATTGCTCGATGCGTAGAGCAAAAGGCGCGGCACATGATAATAGCAGTGCATTTAACAACCAAACAAATTAAAATGGAACTCAAAAGAGTAGTAGTTACTGGCCTTGGTGCCCTTACCCCCGTTGGTAATACCGTAGAAGAAACTTGGAAGAACATTCAAAATGGTGTGAGCGGTGCTGCACCTATCACTCACTTCGACGCTTCACAGTTTAAGACACAATTTGCTTGCGAGGTAAAGAACTTCAACGTAACCGACTTTATCAATCGTAAGGACGCTCGTAAGATGGACCTCTATGAACAGTATGCACTCGTTGCAGCTATGGAGGCTATCAAAGACTGTGGTTGGGATCTTGAGACAGTTAACAAAGATCGCATTGGCGTAGTGCTTGGTGTAGGTATCGGTGGTATTCACACTTTCGAAGAAGAAGCAGGTAACTATGCCCTTAATAAAGAATCAGGCCCCCGCTTCAATCCCTTCTTTATCCCTAAGATGATCGCCGACATCGCTTCAGGTCAGATCTCTATTCAGTACGGCTTCCATGGTCCTAACTACACGACTACTTCAGCTTGTGCTTCATCTACTAACGCTTTGGCTGATGCCTTCAACCTTATCCGTTTGGGTAAGGCCGACGCTATGGTAACAGGTGGTGCTGAGGCTGCTATTTGGCCCTGTGGTGTAGGTGGCTTCAATGCTATGCACGCCCTCTCAACTCGTAACGACGACCCCGAACACGCTTCACGTCCATTCAGTGCTAGTCGTGATGGTTTCATCATGGGTGAAGGTGCTGGTATCTTGATACTCGAAGAGTTAGAACATGCTAAGGCACGTGGTGCTAAGATTTACTGCGAAGTAGCAGGTGTAGGTATGTCAGCCGATGCTCACCACATCACTGCTTCTCACCCCGAGGGTTTGGGTGCTAACCTCGTAATGAAGGCTGCACTTGAGGACGCTGAAATGCAACCTGAAGACATTGACTACATCAACGTACATGGTACTTCTACCCCTGTGGGCGACATCTCAGAGGTAAAGGCTATCACGAAGCTCTTTGGTGACCACGCTTTCAAACTCAATATCTCTTCAACGAAGAGTATGACAGGTCACTTGCTCGGTGCTGCAGGTGCTGTTGAGGCTTTGATTTGCTGCCTCTCAGTACAGAACGACATCGTACCTCCTACAATCAACCACGAAGAGGACGATCGCGATGAGAATATCGACTACAACCTCAACTTCACCTTCAATAAGGCACAAAAGCGCACCGTACGCGCTGCCCTCAGCAATACTTTCGGCTTCGGTGGCCACAATGCTTGCTGCATCTTGAAGAAGTACGAGGCGTAAGTGTATGCCGTACGCTTAATGAGCAAATGCTTAACAATGTGCAAATGTGCAAATGTGAAAATGTGCAGATGAAATGATGCATATCTTTGCATTTGTGCATCTGCACATTTGGCATTTACAATGCTTAACAATGTGCAAATGTGCAAATGTAAAAATGTGCAGATGAAATGATGTATATCTTTGCATTTGTGCATCTGCACATTTGGCATTTACACATTTGCACATTTACACATTTGCACATTGTTAAGCATTTGCACATTAACAAAGGGCGACCTTTTACACATTTACACATTACACATTTGCACATTTGCATATTGGCAACAGTGCACATTTAACTCAGTTTATGTTTAATTTATTTGATCGGATGAAGCTTCCTTTTCGTAAGAATAAGGAGTTTCTTTCGGCACTATACGATATATTAGGCTTCTACCCTCATGATATCGAGATCTACCGCATAGCCTTCTCTCACAAGTCGTTGGCCTATCAAATGGCCAGAGACAGTAAGGGGGGAAAAGCTGGTGCGGCAGGTAAGGATCGTAAAGGGGCAAGTCGCGACCGTCGCGACCGCAAGTCACATAGCGAGAATACGCAAAAGCCACTCAATAACGAACGCTTAGAATACTTAGGAGACGCAGTGCTTGAAACGGTGGTCAGCGATATTTTATTCCGCCACTATCCTAACAAGCGAGAGGGCTTCCTTACTTCAACGCGTTCGAAGATTGTACAACGTGAGGCACTCAATCGCTTAGCCAGTGAGATGGGACTTGAAAAACTCATACTTGCTGCCGAGGGCACACGTATGAGCCATACCAACATTGGGGGTAATGCGTTTGAAGCCTTGATGGGCGCTATCTATCTTGATCGCGGATTTAAGTATTGCCATTGGTTTATAACCAATCGTGTGGTAGGTCAGTACGTCGACCTCGACACAGTGGCCCAAAAAGAGGTGAACTTTAAGAGTAAACTCTTAGAGTGGAGTCAAAAGAATCACATTAACATCAACTTTAAGGATAGCTGTGCGGGCGATGAGAAAGGATTTCGCACGGTTATCACCCTCGAGGGTTTAACCATTGCTCGTGGGGTAGGGCGCTCAAAGAAGGAAAGCCAACAAGAGGCTTCGAAAGAGGCCCTTACGCGTATGCGCCACGAACCTAATACGTATGATAGCATCTTCCGCTCAAAGGAAAAGCGCACAGCTATGGAGGCTGAAGAGTCCTTTGCACTGCCTAAGATAGACGAGATAGAAGAGTCGCTTACGGTGGTAGACGGTAAGGTGACAAAGAAAGGTAAGAAGAAGGACAAAGCTGCAGCTCCCGTGTTAGAAGAGCGCAAGAGCAATGGAGCAAAGTCTGCCGCTAAGGCTGCTTCTGACGAGGCTTACGATGCCGCCTACGATGCTTCTGCTGCGTATGAGGTGATTGATACGCCACCCGCTGAAGAGGTAGTAACGGAGGCTTTCTGTGAAGAAAAGGGACTTCCTGCTCCCCCACAAGAGGACGAACTGAAAGAGGCTGACGATAAACTTCGTAAGAAGCGTACACGCAACCGTGGTCCTAAGACCTTAGGCGATGCCGTAAAGGGAATTGATAAGGGAACTACTACGGCTGAGGAAAAAGCTGAAAAGCGTGAGGCCGAACGTTTAGCTGAGGTGGAACGTCAACGCGCTAAGGCTGAACGCAAACGCCAAGACGCTGAGAAAGCTAAAGCGAAGGCGGAAGCGGAACTGCAGCGCAAGCAAGCAGAAGAAGCAAAGGCGGAAGCCGAACGTAAGGCTCGTCAAAAGGCAGAAAGTAAAGCCAAAGCCGAAAAGGCACGTCAGGAGGCTGAACAGTTGGCTCGTGAGCAAGAAGAACTCTTGGCGCAAGCTGAAGCAGCTCTCTTGGAGCAACCTGTGGCTGCTGAGTCAATAGACGAGGCTCAGTCTGGGGAGGCGGAAAAGGTTTCACCAGTGGAGAAACAAAAGCAATCGGTTGCAAGTGAAGTCGCAACCAAATCTGCGGTAACGACAGAAGACACGGACGACGAACCTCTCGAAACGTTGACGGCTGTGCCCGTATTTGCTGACGAGGAGGCGAGCGAAACGAACCTTAAGGTAGAATTGGACTTGCCTGCGGCTTCAGAGGATACATCAGGCGCTCCTGACGTTAACTCGAACATTGAAATAAGTACTTTGATGCAAGCGCTTTCGATACATGCCCAAGAGGTTGCTCCAGAGTCAAAGGCGGAAGAACAGGTAGCAGAGGAGACAACATCTACCCCTGAAAGGGCAATCGCTGCTCCTAAGACAGAAGAGGAACTGCCCGTTGAAACGCTCACTGCTGCAGAAGAAGACTTGCTAAAGGCTGAAGTAGCCGACGAGATAGTGGCTGAGGCCAACGAAGAGGCCGAATTAGCCGATGAGACTTTAGCCGTGATAGCTGAAGAGGCTGCAGCTCAAGACGCTACGGACTTTATTATCAAGGAGGATCTAAAGCCTTTGGAGGAAGAATCGGCAGAACAAACAGAGGCTGGATCAGACCTTCACTCACGTGGTATAGCAGAAACAGAAGCAGTGCATAAAGTAGCTGATGAAGTTACTTCAAAAACGGACGTCACTCCAGAGCGTCCTATTACGTTCGATACCCTTGTGTTTGGTACGGAACATGACAATTTGGGTGTAATGGCCGATGAAGAAGTGGCTCCTTTAGAAGAGACCGCAGCTCCACGTAAGCGTAATAACAATCATCGTCGCCGTCGTGGCAACGGTGGTAATAAGAAGCCTCGTGAGAATGGTCAGTCATCAGCGGTTAGCGAAAAGTCATCTGATGCTGTTCCTAATACAGACGAGTCTCGTCCCAACGAGGCTGCTAAGAAACGCAAAAATAATCATCATCGTCGCCGTGGGGGGAAGAAGGGAAGTGCTCCCACTGCTCCCGCAGCTCCTGTGACTGAATAAGGTTGATAAAAAAGAAGACTCATCACAAAATCAATTTGTGGTGGGTCTTCTTTTTTAGGAAATGTGGCAAATTGCGATTACTTATGTAATAAAGAAAGAGGAGAATACTACTGACGTAATATTCTCCTCTCATGTTCATTATTTGTGACTCCGCAGGGATTCAAACCCTGGACCTTCAGAACCGGAATCTGACGCTCTATTCAGCTAAGCTACGGAGCCTTGTGAAAACAATTTGTTCTAAAATGAACAATGCAAAGGTAAGGATATTTTTTCGTATGACAACAAAAGCAATAGCAATTTTGATAAACTGGAGCCTCTCCCGTTAACCCTTTCCCCGACGGGAGAGGGGGTAGGGGAGAGGCCCCAGTTTAAGTAGGTGTTCAAAATTAGTTTATATTAATCATGTTTCGAATTAGTCGATATGCCTTGGCGCATTCTTTCGCCCAGAAACATAGGTTTCATCGGTCACGTAGCCCGCTACGCTCCCTCTTCAACCTATGTTTCTGAACGAAATACTGCACCAATTCATATCAACTAATTTTTAACACCTACTTATCAAAATCTATCAATCTTGACTATCGAGCATGATGAAGGCTGCCCAACAAGAGGGAGAGCTGAATGAAGGGTGCTGACGCAGCTCATTCTGTGCACGACGGAAAGCCTCGTGCTTGGGAAGTCCTTCAGAGAGGTGAGCGTAGAAAGAAGTCATCATCTGTTCCGTAGCGGCATCGTTCACACTCCAAAGGCTCATCACCAAGGTTTTAGCCCCCGCCTTCTTAAAGGCACGCTGCAGACCGAACACGCCATCTTCTTTTACCTCGCCCACACCTGTCTTACAAGCTGAAAGCACTACGAGGTCGAGCTGACGGAAGTCAAGCAAAGAGATTTCGCGTGCGGTAAGAATGCCATCTTCGAGTTCGCGAGGGAAGTTGGGCGTTTTGAGTGCTGTCGTAGCTCCCGCAAGCAGCAGACCGGCGTAACTCATACTTTGGTCTTCTCCACCCGACTCTTGAAGTATGGCACGTGCTGTCGACGAACGTTTCATATCGTCAGGCGTGAAATAGAAGCCGTGCGTAGCAATGTGGAGCAACGAAAAGTCTTGTCCACCGAGGGCTTTGAAGGACTCTTCAGTGGCATAGTCATCTGTACGCATAAGCGTGGTCACATCGTTTTGCATAAGTATCTCACCTATCGTTTCGGCCTCCACCTTTGTGCCTGGCAAATAGTGGAACCCCGCACGCGTAAGCATTTGGTCTGCCTCGTCGGTGAGGGCCAAATCGACGTCCTCAACGTCGGTGATATAGTCTATCGCTTGCTGCCACTCATGTGTATTGTGAAGCGTTTGCAACGTAGTGAGGTCGGTTTCGTAATTGATACCGCCATAGATAGCCGCCTTGGTGATAGGTCGCGCTTCGTGCGTAAGGCCCGCCGTAGCCGTTGATGATAGACGGTAGCAATTGTAACGGTCGGACACGCAGCAAGAGTCGGTAAGTGGCAGATACTCTATGGCCAATTGATAAAGCAGTCCACAAGGTGAGAAATAAATATTCTTCACGTCTGGGCATGCCCTCAAAATAGGTGCCCACACGAGATTGGTAAGTCGCTTGTCTGCATACACTTGATTAATGTCGTGCTGTGCACGCATAACAGAGGTAAAGTTACCATGCGTATAATTCAGCGTGTCGAGTTGGCTTTGGCTGAAGAGTACCTTCATAAGTGGAACGTCCCACCCCTTACGCAGAAGTAAGGCTACATAAGTAGTGCCTCGGTTAGCCATTTCGAAGTTGACAAACTCAATGGCTACATCTTTATCTCCCAACTGGCTGGCCACGGTCTTATAGTCCACTTTCAAATTGCTCATAAAGTCGCCATAAGCCTTACACCCCTTTACGAGTTGTTTCTCCAAAGATTCGGCCTCAGCTTCTGCTGCCTTTACTCGTTCAGCACGCTCTGCTACGGGCAACTGGTAACAGGCGTCAATTTCCTTACGCAAGAGGTCGAGACGATTATACTTTTCGAGCATCACAGAGTCCTTCACCTGCGCCAGCAGTTTATGAAAGTTCACCTCAGAATTGAGCAATAGTCCCGTAGTAAACAATTTGGCGTTGTAAGCATCGGCTATCAAACGCGGCTCTTGATCGTTGGTATAAGCAAAACTTGGGGCAACGCGATAGAGGTAGCTCTTGGTGTTCCAGAACTTCTCACGTTCAACGGCTGTTTGGTGGGAGAAGTTTTTACGTATCACGTCGGTCTGAAGTTCAAGCGCACGACTGTAATTGTCGCACACATCGGCAGAGTGGCCGCCCTCTAAATTGTAAAAGCTGGCTAAGTTGTAATACAACGAAGCATTGTCGGGGTGTGACTCTCCTAATGCAGTCTGTAACGTTTGCAGCGACTTTTGCGAAAGGCGTACCGCTTGATCGTAATCGTTGCGCAAAGAACTATAAAGCGCTAAGTTGCCCAACGTCTTGGCATAAACCGACGTGGCCGTATCGTTTAATGCCACGTAACAATCAATGGCCTTTGTTCCATAGACGTAAGCACTGTCGTAGTCATGGGTGTAATAGTAGACGATAGACAATACGTTATAGGCTTGTGCGCGGTAATGACTCATGTCTTTAGACTCAAGAATACGAACTGCCGAGAGAGCATAATTCTTGGCCGTAGCATAGTCCTTCAGACTCGTGGTATAGTAAGCTAATTGGGTAATAGAATTGCCCATCATGAGTGTATCGCGTCGATTGGTAAACACTTGCAAGGCACGATTTTCCATTTCAACAGCTCGCTCAAATTTGCCATTCATTGCCAATGTATTGGCTTCTCGGCTCATGGCTTGCGCATAACGAGGGTCAGAGAGGGTAGTAGAGTCGGTGATTTGTTGCGCCAACTGCCCAACTTCTTCAGCCTTTTCATAATTACCCATGCGACTATAGGCTGACGATAGTTCACTGTGGCACCGCACATAGTCGGGGTGGAACTCACCTACTAACTCGCGCAGCAGGGGTAGCTCTTCGTTGAGCAAGGCAAGGCATTCTTCATTCTTCTCGAGTTGGGCATAGAACGAGGCCATATTGCCCAACAAACGTGTATATCCCAACTGGCGTGTAGCATTCATGCGCTGATAGATAGAGCGCGCCAGATTAGCATATTCGAGTGCCTTTTCGTAATTGCGCACATTAGCCAATCGCACGGCCAGATTGCTGAGCATTGCTGCATTGTCAAGCGATAGCTCACCATAACGCTTCTTGCCTAAGTTGACCGCTTTCTTGCCATACTCATTTGATTTCGTATAGCTACCCACCTGTGCGTAATAGACGACTAACGAATTGAGGGCATTGGCATAATTGACACTCCCTTTGGGTATGTGTTTAATTGCTTCTTCGCCCAACTTTACAGCTCGTTGAAAGTCTCCTTCGTCACCACGTGATGAAAGGAATGAGGCCATATTGCTCAATGAGACGGCATAGTACTTATTCTTCTCACCATACGACTCACGCAATATCTTTAATGCCTCGTCAGACTTACGAATGGCTTCATCATAATTGCCCTTATAAGAATAGAAGAGCGAAAGTTCATTGAGGGCTACGGCTATGTGTTGCTGTTCACAGTCAGTAGCTTGTCGACGTAGGTCAACAGCCTTTTGTTCTAACGCAATAGCAGCATCGTAATTTAAGCCCCGTGCGGCACAATGCGCACGAAGGTCTAACATACGTGTATAAGGATAGCTTTTAATTTTGTCAGTAAGTTCGCGTTCACACACTAAGCAATAAAGGTTGGCCAAGCTATCCGCCTCAGCCCAACGCTGTTTGTTAAATGCCTTCTCAGCATCAAAGTAATAGTCGTTGACGTGCTTTACTTCTTGCGCCCATAGAAGTGAGCATGATGACAAGACGAAGGATAATAGGAGAATCAATCGTCGCATGATTTTAGGTTGTTAGTTTGAGGTCAAGAGGTTAGGAGATTATAAGGTTATATCATATTGAAAGTCAGGCAAACGGACTTCAGTAACCTTATAGTCTTAAAACATAAAACGAAGAAAAAATAGGGGGCGAAACTGCCCCCTATTGCTAACTTTTAACGATTTTCTTCTACAACTATAGTAGAATCAGTGACTGTAGAGTCCATTTCAACATCACGATAAGCACTGGCAGTACGGTCCATATAGCAAGTGCGCGTTTCGATAACGCCCTTGCCCGACATTTGTCCAATCAAATAGCGAAGATATTGCTTTGAAAGGTTCTTCATAGAACAACGGGTGTTGTCGGCTATGAGTTTTGACACAGTGCCACTGTAGGGCTTATTAATGGTAAAGAGTTTGCTATTGCCCTTATCGAGCAAAATGAGTTTGCCCGTAGCTGGTACGATTACATTATCTGAAGCGTGAATATCCTGGCGCAACTTTAAAGGGATAGACTTCTTATTATTCATCATGCGCACATCACCACGCACAGAGAATACGGCATAAGTTTGAGCCTGTGCAGAGAGAGCAAAGGCAAGCGATAGAAATAAAATAGATAAGACGTGTTTCATATTGTATGCTATAGGGTTATAGAATAGAGCGTATTGCCTTTAGGCCTATCTGAATGATACGCTCTATTTATGAGTTGTTAGACGATGGGGTAAGTACATCATTATCGGTCACATTGACATCAGCTACATCAGCCGAACCACTTTCAACGCGCAATTCCTCATTATCATGAGAAGCGGTCTTTACCTCTGGAGCTACATAATATAAGGAACTTTTGAGCCACTTGAAGCGGTCGTGGTGTTTGAGACAGAGCGTCTTAACAAAGGCTGAATAAAGACCACGTGACTCGGCCACCAATACGACCGGTGCAAATATCCAGGTCATGGCCAAATAGATGTTGCACTTTACGTACAAGATAAAGCCCAACCAAGCTAAAAGGCCCAACCAAGAGAAGGTGATAATACGCAGGAAGAGGAAGGAACCTGATAGGAAGATACTCACTGTATCGGTACGGCGTGCTACTAAACGAACAGCTCCATATTGTATAAACTGTGTCAAATAGCAGAAGATGAAAGCTAATATTATGAGCCATACTTCACTCACAACATGAATGTCGCGTTGTGAGAGCAGCGTTTGCAGCGAGAAGGCTTGCACCTCAAGGCCAGGCATCTTACCCAAGGGAGTATAGTGCATGTCTTCTTCCTCATTGACGGTACCCAACAGAACGATGTGGTCACGTATGAGGTCGGCCTTCTGAGCAATGCTGTCATAGCGCACCACAGGGAAACGCGTTGGCACGTAATTTATCATACGATCTTCTGGCTCTTTCACGCTACTGGGGAGTGTGTCGTTGATAGCTGACATGTAGAGCATGGCGGGCAACGAATAGACTTCCATCTCCTTCGTGCGACGCGATATGCTAAACTGACGCACGCTGCCATTCGTTCCATTGCTCAACACATTGGTGTAACCTTCGATTAAAGGTACATCGTTGATGAAGAAAGAGTGGAGCGAAGAGGTAAATGTCTTGGAAGGCGCATTATAGTCAAGAAGCTTAAAAGCAGTAACCGTCTCGGAAGAGCAGTCTGAGAGCGCATTGACCAAACTATCATTGCCTATAGAGTCGTCCTTTAGTCCTTCGAATATAATGTCAAGTCCTAAGGCTTTGGGATGCTGCTTGTTCACCTCTTCGATGGTCTGCGCTATCTGCCCACGCTTGTGGAGGTCGGTGATGTCGACAAGGGTAATAACCTCACTCTTCTCAGGTTCATCGCCTGTCCAAAGGATATGATAATAAAGGTCGGACATCGAAAAGTCCTTAATAGCGCGCGCCACTGGACTTAAGAAGGATATATTCATCGAGACGAAATAGAACAAGCTGAGAATCATCACTGCCAGCACCGAGATGATTAGGTGATCACGATGAAATAAAATTCGTAGAAATTGCTTCACACTGGTGGAGGAATAAGGAAGTCGTCTAAACTTTTCTGACGAAGATTATGTTTAAACTTTTTCTTGAACTTCATAAAAGTTTAGACGACTTCAAGGAAGGTTATTGTCGAAACATAGCACCTGTATTAAAGGGAGACCTCGACAATAACCTTCAACTTTTATGATACGGATTATTGAGCTACAACAACGACTACGCGGTTGTCATCATTATTAGCGAAAGGCTGAACGGTGTCGCCCTTATAGTCTACTACAAGGTTTTGATCCTTAATGCCATATTCCTGCTTAAGGATAGTAGCCACCGTGTTGGCACGTGACTTTGACACAGCAAGGTTTATCTCTGGAGAACCAGTACCAGCATCAGCATACCCCGTTACGTGTACTTTGGTATTGGGATATTGCTTTACGTAGTCGGCAATACTCTTCAGTCGCTTATCCACATTCTTGGCATTGGTCTTACCCAAGTCAAAGAAGATGTTGACGGGCTGACAAACGGCTTGCTTCTCAGCAGCGCGTTTTTCGGCAGCTGCGCGCTCTGCAGCAGCACGCTCTGCAGCAGCACGTTCGGCAGCGGCTTTGGCAGCAGCCTCGCGTTGTGCTTTCTCGCGTGCAGCAGCTTCAGCAGCATTGGCATTCAAGGCGTTTTGCGCATTGTAATAGTCCTGCATAACCGAAGAACTATTGGCGTCTGCCTTGTAATTATTCTTTCCTGTGAAGCAATACTTCACACCGATCATCGTCTGCACTTGCCACTGCTTTGTGGGTTGTGGCACATTGTTACGTTTTACACCCAAGGCTTCGACATAAAAGCCCCATGACTGATTGATGCGTGCTTCAAGTTGGCCACCTGCTCGCACGTTGTAGGGGAAGCTTGTCGTTCGCGACTCTGTAGGCAACGTTCCAAGACCTACACCGCCAATGCCATAAAGGTGGAGCAAATGGGGACGAGCGCCATAGAAGAAATTGGTGATATCAATTAAACCGTCAAAGTTAGTATATAAGTAAGTTTTCTTGGTCTTCTCACCATCAACGAGCAACTTCTCAGCACCAACGTCGAATGTAGCACGAAGGCCTACATAGGGGCAAAACATGCCACCGATGCCTACTTGGCCTAATGGGATAAATCGGTTGCGGCCTGTAGGAAGTTGACTATCAATTGTCCACAATCCTCCGCCCGCTGCGCTCAGAAAGCCGTAGGGGTAAGTATCCTTTAATCGTTTATCTTGCTGTGCCTGTACTGGCATAGCCATAAAGCATGCCGCTAAAGCGATCATTCCTTTACCTATTAACTTATTAACTTTCATAGTTAGCGTGTTTTTATAGTTTACAAACATTTGCGTAATTTATGCTTTAATTTGCAAATATATATAGTTTTTTATTAGGATTCAAGTTTTGTATGACAAAATTAGAGTTCTGTGGCTAATTGTATGGCATTAAATCATTAAAAATAATAAGGGAACCTCCGATTTATCATATAGGGTTGTGTAGAGCAAAAAGCGGCTTTAGATGATAAACTGCAATTTATCAATAAAAAAGGCTTACACAAGAGTTACCAAGTGTAAGCCTAAAAACAATTGTATAATGGAAATTTGGAATAAATGATTACTTAATCACCTTTTTGCCATTAACGATGTTGATGCCCTTAACCAACTTGTTGAGTTTGCGGCCATCGATGCTGTAGATAGTCTGCTTAGCAGTAGGAGCTACAGTGATATTGTTAATGCCAGTAGTAACACCATTGAGAGAGTAGAGGTAAGCTTCTTTGTTTGAAGTTTCGTATGTACCATTGTAGTTCATTAACTTACCACAAACGATAACTTCGTCACCAACCTTAACGTTAGTAGCTTCTTCATTGTCGTAAGCCTTGTTGTCAAGGTAGTAAACTCCATAGCAAAGGAATGAATTGGCAGCCTTACCATCTTCAGAGATAGAGAAAGTAGCTGTTCCAAACTGAGTGCCATAAGTGTACTTGACGTTTGAAATAATACCCTTAACGTAAACGTCACCTTCGGTCTTAGCACCAGATTCAAGTGCAGCAGCAGCATTGGTTGCAGCAACTGCGTTGTAGGGGTTAGCTAAAGTACCATCACCAACGGGGGTAGGGGTTGGTTCGGGAGTAGGAGTTGAACCATCAGTGCTTACAACAACTTTGTCAATGCAGAATTGGCCTGCCTTAGTTTCGCCCTCAGTGCCGTAAACTGCTTGGTCGCCTACTGTGAGTTTTACTTCAGTAGCAGAACCTGTCCATGTTACGATCCATTTGGTTTTATCTACAGTTACAGTACCAGTGCTTGCAGTAATTTCAGCTTGACGATATTTACCTTTCTTTGATACAGTAAAGGTAAGTTGTGTCATGGCATTACCAGTGGTTGAAATGGTGATAGAGTTCTTTGCATAGGCACGCAAGTCGTTTGCTGAAGTGTGTACCATAGGAGCTGTTGCACCATTGTTCTTTACGACAGAAATGGTGTAAGGATCCTGTTTGTATGAAAGGACACCATCTGTTGTTGTCCAATCAGTAGCAGCAGACCATGAAATGGTAGTGTTATCAGCAAAAGCTGATGTGAAAACTGCTAACAAAGCAAATAATGAAAGTAAAATCTTCTTCATACGCGTTTTTTAAGTTTTTGGGTTAATTGAATAGAGTTTTTCTATTCTGAGAGCAAAGTTATTGAATTAAAGATTGATTTGCAAAGTTTTCGACATTAAGTTTTCGTGAAAGCGTAAAAGCTAACAATAAAAGTGGATTTTGTGTTAATGTACGTTTGACACCTCTCGGTAAAAAGGCCAAAATAAAGGGTTTAATTTTGCCTATTCAAAATAAAGGACTACTTTTGCACTTGGAAATAGTTATTAAGGTGAAGTTGAAAGGATTCCGACGCACAAAAAATGGTGCTGGAGTTCTTTCGGTTTTTTTTTGACTTTAACTTAACTAACTTCAACATTGAAAATATAAACAAAAAATAATACTATAAGCAATTTTATTATGGCTTACATGACACAAGAGGGTTACGACAAAATGGTAGCCCAACTCCGTCACATGGAATCAATTGAGCGTCCTGCTGCTTCAGCTGCTATCGCTGAGGCTGCTGACAAGGGTGACCTCTCTGAAAATAGTGAATACGATGCTGCGAAAGAGAATCAGTCAAAGCTCGAAGGCCGCATTGCAGCTCTTAAGAAGGCTATTGCCGAGGCTAAAATCATTGACAAATCAAAGATTAAGGCTGACACCGTACAAATTCTTACTACGGTCGAGATGAAGAACGTGAAGAATGGTATGGTGATGAAATACACGATTGTTAGTGAAAGTGAAGCTAACTTGCGTGAAGGAAAGATTTCAAGCACGACTCCTATTGCACAAGGCTTACTTGGTAAGAAGGTGGGCGATGTAGTAGAGGTAAAGATTCCTCAAGGAACAATTCACCTTGAGATCTTAAACATTTCGATTTAAAAAAGTGCGAATGTGCGCCTACGTAACGCGTGCTTTCCAGTACGCGAACGATGATGTTGTTACCGCGTGCTGGAAAGCGCGCGTTATGTTTAGGCGTACACATAGCATATTAACACATTAGCATATTAACACATTAATACATTGGTACCATGACAATCTTTAGTAAAATTATTGCAGGTGAGATTCCCTCATACAAGTGTGCTGAGAACGATAAGTTCTATGCATTCCTTGATATCAACCCTGTAGCTCAAGGTCACACCTTAGTTGTGCCAAAGCATGAAGTGGACTATATTTTCGACCTCTCTGACGACGAATTGGCCGAAATGATTGTCTTTGCTAAGAAAGTGGCTTTAGCCATTCAGACGGCTTACCCTTGTCGCAAGGTAGGTATGGCCGTGTTGGGATTGGAAGTTAACCACGCTCACATTCACCTTATTCCGTTGCAAAGCGAGGGTGACATGGATTTTCGTAAACCGAAACTCCAACTTTCTGCCGAAACGATGAAGAAAACGGCGGAGAACATTCTTAAGGCTTACGAGAAGTAATAATTTGAAGCTTAACATGAATATTAACGAAAAAAATTAATGAAATAATTAATGGATAATTGATGATAATTAATGTTTAAAACAACGCGCGAAGCGCGCCTAAACTTTAACGCTAACTATTTATGTTATGCGCTTCGCGCTTTGTTTTGAACATTAATTATCATCAATTATCCATTAATTATTTCATTAATTTTTTTCGTTAATGTTCATGTTAAGCTTTCAAATTGTAGCTTATCTGTTAGTTGAAAGCTTTATAAAAGGTTCTATTCAACGTTTAATTCGTCAACGAATACGAAACCAGGGTTGCCCTTGCCTGGGTGCCAGGCGGGAATATGGTGTTCGGATAGCACCATTACCTTAACGTAACGAATAGGAGAAGTCGTGGTGAGCGTGACGGTGTGACGATTGATTTGGTTGGGATCCGTCTCCTTCATTTCGGGAAAGGCTTGTTGGCCGAGCGTGGTGTAATGGATGCCGTCGGTGGACCCTTCAACGAGTATTTGGCGTGCATCAAATAACCAATAGCCTTTTTCTACGCACGTGTTGAGTGAGAGTTGACGAAGTTCTTGGGGAGTTCCTAAGTCGATGACGGCCTCAAGGTCGTTGCCACAGAAACCAATCCAGCGGCCAGAGGCATAGTTGGTGTCGCCAGCCGTCAATCCGTCAACTAATAAGGTCGGGCCTCCATACACCTGTTGTGGGTGAGGCTTTTGCAAGAGGCGAATGGGACAGGCCGTAGCCTTATTAAAGTGGAACGTTTCGCTCACCTCGGGCGTTGTACCCCACGAACGAAAAGCAGCAGCTCGCAGTGTGCAGGGCTGCTTTATTTGTATCGGTTCACTATAGAGGGGAGATGAAAGGGTGGGCGCTGTTCCGTCAAGCGTATAGTGAATAGGGGCATTGTCTATTGTAGAGAGCGTAGCTACGATACTGCGACTTGTGGTGTCTGTGGCTAACGTTAGCGTTGGGTTGTACACCACGCGAGCGTAATTATAGCCTACTTCATCGTACACTTTGACTAATTGCTGTAAACGCTTGATGAAAGCATTGTAGTCCTTTTGTTCGGGACTGCACCATTGTACTTCGCTCAATGCGGCCATACGAGGCAATTCCATATATTCCACTTGGCGAAAAGACGGAATGTATTCAGTCCATAAGTTGGCCTGCACACCTATAATATATGGCTGCTCATCGGCCTTGAGTTGGCGCGGCATGGGTTCGTAGCTATACACGTGTTGCAAAGGTAGGTAGCCACCAATGGCTTCAGGTTCGTGCGCTTTGTCGGCACTCTGATAGTAGTCAAAGTAAAGGTAAGTATTGGGCGTCATAATCACCTTGTGATGTTGGCGTGCAGCCTCCATGCCTCCACCTTCGCCTCGCCATGACATGACGGTAGCGTTAGGAGCCAATCCACCTTCGAGCGTCTCGTCCCAACCAATCATCTGACGCCCTAATTGATTAAGATGTTGCTCTGCATGCTTAATGAAGTAGCTTTGCAGACGCTCTTCGGCTGTGTGGCGCTCGTCAGCCTGTAAGTGTTGTGCTGCAATCAGCGCTTGACACTTGGCACAGCGTTTCCACTCCTTCTTTGGGCATTCGTCGCCCCCTACGTGAATGTATTCAGAGGGGAAGAGTCGTACCACTTCATCGAGTACATCGTCGATGAATTGGTAAGTTTTGGGATTTCCAGCACAGAGCACGCTATCCGTTACGCCCCATTCTTGCCACACCTTGTAAGGCCCGCCTGTGCAGCCGAGTTCGGGATAGGCAGCTAAGGCTGCTTGCATGTGGCCGGGCATGTCAATTTCGGGAATGATTGTAATGTAGCGATCAGCAGCGTACTTAATGATGTCTTTAATCTGTTGTTGTGTATAATAACCTCCATAGCGCTTGCCGTCGTAACGGCCTGAATTGTGACCAATGGTCGTTTGTTCGCGCCAACTGCCGATTTTGGTGAGTAAGGGGTACTTCTTTATTTCGATGCGCCAACCTTGATCGTCGGTCAAGTGCCAATGAAAACGGTTGATATTGTGAAGGGCCAACATATCAATGAAGCGGTAGATAGAGTCGGCCGTAGTGAAGTGGCGCGCTACGTCGAGGTGAGCGCCACGATAACTGAAGCGTGGGTAGTCTTCTACCTCAATGCTGGGCAGGGTGACTTGTTGCACCCTCCCCACGGGCAATGCCTTGCGCAGCGTTTGTATGCCATAGAAGCAACCAGCGTCTGAGGCACCGTCGATGAAAACGCCCATTTTTGTTACCTTTAGCTGATAAGCCTCTGTATGGTTACTTGTTAAATTTTGACTCAGCGTAATGCTATTGTCATTAGCCTTCGTAACGACTTTTAATTGCAGCCCCGTGCTTTGCTGAATATATTGTGCCAAGAGTATAGCATTTTGATGCAACGCTTTATTGCCTTTGGGATAGGCAATTGTGGTTTGACTATTTAAGATAAAGTCACCTGCATTAGCATATTGAATGCTCTTAGGTAGTGGTACTACATTATAATGGGCTGTTTGTGCCCAGCCTATGAATACATTAAAAAGGCTGAATAATGCGATGAAAACGCTCTTTTTTATCATTCTTGTTTAGTAGTGTTTAGGTTATTTTAAAAAATAGCTAATTTTACGTTTTAAGGTTATAAGATTATAAAGTTACATCATGTTGATAATCTCATAACCTTAGAACTAAAAATCTATCTTACATATCCTTTAGCATTTGCCAACATTGGAAGAGTCCGCGGGGTACGTGAAAGCAGCCCTTCCACTTACCGCCCTTTAGGGGTAGCAGCACTTCGCCTTGGCGGTTGAGGTAGCCGTACCATTCGGGATAGTCGGGGTCGGTAAAGTGTGTCCACACGTAGTTGTGTACACGGTCGAACCATTCTAAGCACTTCTTGTTGCCCGTGAGTTTATAGCCTTTGAGCATAGTAATAAGCGTCTCAATATGTACCCACCAGAGCTTTTGGTCCCATTCCAATTGTTGACAGGGGTGTCCAAGGCGATCCATAAAGTAGAAAATGCCACCGTACTTTTTATCCCAACCATATTCAGCCTCGTTGAGAGCTATTTGAACGGCTTTCTCTATTAAGTCTTTACGACCTAAGCGTTGTCCTAAGTCCATAATAAACCACATGGCTTCAATCGCGTGACCTGGGTTGAGCTGACGACCTTCAAAGCAGTCGACGAGTTCGCCGTCCGTGCTCAGATTTTCAACAATGAGTCCTAATTCAGGACGATAGAATACGTCCATTACTTCGTGAATGCATGTATCAATCGTGCGCTGCATGAAGTCGGCATCGAGTAAAGGCTCAATCTCCAGCGCTACGTTACACAATATCATGGGTAAGGCAAAACTCTTGAGTGAGCGCGCTCCAGGAGCGGCCTTGTTCCACTTGCCTTTGGGATTGTCTACCTTAGAGAGTACGACGTCGAAGGTGCGTTTGGCGATGTCGGCATACTCCTTATTGCCTGTGGCAATGCTCAATTGTCCGAAGGCAATTACGGCAAAGGTGTAAGAGAATATGTTATAGGGCTCTACCAAAGGGCGTCCTTCGCGGTCGAGCGAGAAGTACCAGTTCAACTGTCCGTCGTGGCCATACTTCTTTAAGAACTCTGCACCTTGAATGGCGCAATCGAGCCATTCTTGTCGTTTCTCCACTTTATTGTAGAGAGTGGCAAACATCCACACTTCGCGGCCTTGCAGCCAGATAAACTTGTCGGTGTCGTACACCTCGCCTTTGCGGTCGAGGCAGGTAAAGTAACCCCCGTATGCTGTGTCTTGTGAGTGGTTGAGCCAAAAAGGTATTACTTTGTCGAGCAACTCTGATTTATATTGCTCCGCTAATTGTTTAAAGTCCATAATATGGGAGTTTAGTGAGTTTAATGAGTTTAGTGAGTTTAATGAGTTTAATGGGCTTAATGAGTTTAGTGAGTTTAATGAGTTTAATGGGTTTAATGAGTTTAATGAGTTTAATGAGTTTAATGGATTTAGTGAGTTTAATGGGGTAAACTTATTAAACTCACTAAACTCATTAAACTAAATTCTTTCCCTCCAACAAAGGCCAGCAAGCGATTTGCTTTCGCGAATAAAGCACGAACAGATGAGACCAACGATGATGGAGCTGAACATGCCGATGAAACCGTATAAAAGGAAACTTGTGTCGGTGAGGTAGCGTGTGAGGAACACGGCTGCAACTCCGCATACAAAACCGATGAGGGCAGCTCGACCACCAATGCGCGGACAGAAAATACCCATTAAGAAGAGACCTCCTAAACCGCTCGATAGCAATCCTAAGATTTCTTGGAAGAAGTCGAGCAGCGAAAGAATGTCCCATGTGGCCATGAGCAAGGCTATGCCCATACCCAATACACCCGAAACAATACAGGTGCGACGTGCTACAGTGAGTGTGGCCTTATCAGTGGCAGAGGGACGAAACCGCTTGTAGAAGTCGACACTAAAGGCCGTGGCCACCGAGTTGATGTTGGAAGAGATCGTACTCATCGTTGCTGCAAAGATAGCTGCAATGAGTAGCCCCGCAATGCCTGGGGGCAATTGACTCATCATGAAGAAGGGGAAGATGGTGTCGGCCTTCGCCATGGTAAAGTCCAACTCTGCAGGGTGCGTCTTGAAGAATGTGTACAATCCTGCACCAATGGCAAAGAAGGCAATGCTAACAAACACACTCATTACGCCATTGAGCAGAATGCTACGGCGTGCGCCCGCCTCGTCTTTCGTTGTGAGATAGCGCTGAATGACGGTTTGATCGCTCGTGTAGGATATTAAGTTGTTGGCCATTCCGCCTAAGATGATCACCCAGAAGGTGGCCGAACGGTAGTCAAAGCTCCAATTGAAAAGGCGCAACTTGTTGTCGTCCATGGCAATCTGACAAAAACCTTCAAAGCCACCTTCCGTACCCCAAATGAGGTAGCCCACAGCAAAGAGTGCGCCACCAACAAGAATGAAGCCTTGTACTACATCGCCCCAAACAACGGCTTCGACACCACCCATGGTGCAGTAGACAATGGTGACAAGCGCCATGAGTACAATGCAAATGTAAAGGTCGATGCCCGTAACGGCCGTGAGCGCTAATGAAGGTAAGTAGAGCACTAAGGCCATGCGTGCTACCATGAAGATGATAAATAGAGCCGAGGCCATGAGCCGTGTGGTCGCATTAAAACGCCGTTCTAAGTATTCATAAGCACTCGTTACGTTCAAGCGGCGGAAGAAGGGCAGATAGTATTTGATGACGGGGAAGGAGACGATGAGAATGGTGACCAACATGGGGTAGTACGTCCAATCCGTAGCATAAGCCTTGGCGGGATAGGCCATGTAGGTAATCGCACTCAGCATCGTAGCATAAATGCTAATACCTGCTGCCCACCATGGAATGCGGCCACCTCCCTTGAAAAAGTCGTCGGCATCGCCTCCGCGACGCATAAAGTAATAGCCTAACAATACCATACCCACCAAGTAAGCAATGAGTACGGTCCAATTCAACCAACCAAACGTGGGGCGCATGGTCATCTTGATAGCCGTTACGGCCGAAGAACGTATGCCTGGCTTCGTCTCGCCATTTACGACAACCCATTCGTTGCCACACTTCACGATGCCTGTGCCGGCACGTGCCAATAGGGGCGATTGACTTTCAGTCACCCAAGTATTGGTAATGGTATGATAAATAACCAATTCATCGTTAAATTGATACCATTCCTCGGGGTGGAATAGATATGCGGCTTGTTCAGCCTTTAAGCTTTCTAAAGCCTGAATGGCTGCTTGCGTATGATACTTCTTAGCGGTGAATTCGGCCTTTTTGAGCAAAAGAGGCATATTTACCGCCCGTTCAAAGCGTTGTTTGTTCACACCACCTACAAAGACTATATGGGCGCAACCCGAACTAATGCCGTAGGCGCCAGCCAACGTCATCGCCTCGCTGCGTCCGTGCGGCACGATATCAGCTATTTTTATCCATTGACGTGCGGCAGCGTTGTAATAATATCCGTCGGTATGTGCCACTGCTGGTTGGTCTCCGTCAATCGGAGCAAAACCACCTACTAAGTAAAAGCACGATGAAGTCGCGTTATTTTGTACCGCTGCAGCAGGTTGTACACGCGCTGCACCTGGGAAGTCGGGCAATCGTTCCCATTCCTTGCTATGTGGATAACGCATACGAAAGGCTGCATTGACAGCCTTGCCATTGGAGAGTCCGCCTGCCACGTAAATGTAACCACCACCATAAGCTCCCGCCATGTTGTCGAGGGCAAGGGGGAGTGAGGGCAGTTCGTCGACCAATAGATGAGATTGTCGGTCGGTGTGTAAAAGATAAACCCGTGCCGAACTCGTTTGGCCATCGTCTGTTCCACCCACACACACCATACCATGAGGCACACTCACGCTCACACCATAGGCTAAGGGCTGAGGAAGTTGAGCTATTTTGTGCCACTGTTGCGTGTCGTCGTCAATGTTGGTGAGTTCGTAGATGTCGGCATAGAATTGCTTTTTGCCGCCTTGAGCTGCAGGTGTGGTAGGGAAGTTACAACCACCAGCCACTAACACGCTCTTGCCTATCGTGCCTACAAAAGGGGCAGAAACACCCTGCTCCCCATTTATGCGTAGGGGAGCAATCGAACGATAATTTACCGTATTAAAAGCATTGTCGTTAGGCGGCGAAGCCTTTTGTGCGACCAAGGGTAGCACTATGAAAAAAGAAAGGAGGTATAGAAGGAGGTTTTTCATGGTTATTGTTTGAGGCTGTTAATGAGTTGACAAGTTAACGAGTTAATGAGTTGATAAGTTGACAGGTAAGTTTCTATAAAGATAAAAAAGCTTACTCGTCAACTTGTTAACTCGTCAACTAAAAACTACTTATTACAATGATTGAAGAAGTCAATGGCTTCGAGTTCTTTGCGCAGTTGTACTTCTTCTTCGTCGGTAACGTTTTGGAAAGGTGTGCGGTTAGGGCCTAAGTCAAGTCCGATAAGTTTCATGATGCGCTTACCACCTACGATGTTGCCACGGAAGTGACAAATCACATCAATTACGTCTTGCGCATAGTTCTGCAGTTCGCGTGCCTTCTCGAGATCGCCAGCTTGCCATGCCTCCAAAATGCCCGTCAATACGCGGCCGTTGTAGTTGGTCGTACCACCAATGCCACCTTGAGCACCGCCCATAGCCAAGCAGGGAAGAATCGTTTCGTCTTGTCCGTGCAACATATCAAACTTGCCGTCTTTATAGCGGCGGCAACGATTGTATTCGTAAAGGCTCTCAAACGTGTACTTTATGCCGGCAAAGTTGGAAATGCGGCCGTCAACGGCCTTTAAGAAGTCAAGCATTGAGAGGTAAGCGCCATTAAAAGCAGGGATGTGGTAGAAGTAGAAAGGTAAGTTAGGCGCACCGCAAGCGATCTCTTCGCAGTACTTTACCAACTCTTCGATGCGATTGACTTTTGGGAAAGGAGGAGCCATCGCACCAATGCCCCACGCCCCGATCTTCTGTGCGTGTTCGGCCAATCGACGACTGCTCTTTACGCAAGTGCTACCTACGTGTACGATAACTTTAAAGTCCTTGGGCACAGCCTTCACCCAAGCCTCCGCCAACAACATGCGCTCTTCCTCGGTAAGCATATAGCCCTCGCCCGAAGAACCATTAATAAATACGCCTTTCAGTCCATTGCGAGCCAAGAGGTCAGCATAAGCCTGAATAGGTTCGTAGTTGACTTCGCCATTTGCATAAAAAGGCGTAAAAGGAGCGTCGATTAATCCGTGAATCTTTTCCATGATATTGTATGTTGTGATGTATTGAATACTTACTTGAATAAGTTCTTATTGCAAATATACGTTTGTTTCGTTAATAAACTTCTTCTTTATCTTTATTTATTTTTATCTTTGCTATGTTTACATTAACTTTGCTCCCAAGAAAAAAACAAATCCATTTAACATAATCATTATGCGCAAAACAACGATGACGCTCTTAGCGGCGCTGATGTCTGCTCCCATGTGGGCACAAATCACACCGTTGGGAGGTTTTTACTATGGACAAATGCCTACCCCTACTGGCTGGGAGTGGCAAAGTCCTGATTCGGTAGCTTATAATAAGCAGCAGCCGCATGCTTGGTTCTTCTCATTTGCCAATGTTGACCAAGCTCGCAAGGTGTTGCCTGAGAATAGCTCGCTTTGGCAGAGTCTTGATGGCCAATGGCAGTTCCACTGGGCCAAGAACCCTGACGAACGTGTCAAGGACTTTTATCGCACAGACTTCGATGCTTCAGGTTGGGATAAGATACAAGTGCCCATGTCATGGAACATGGCAGGTGCACAAAGCGACGGCACATTTAAGTATGGCGAACCGCTCTACTCTAACCAGCGTGTCATCTTCCAACACCAAGTAAAGGTGGGCGATTGGAAGGGCGGTGTGATGCGCACGCCGCAACAAAACTGGATGACCTATAAGAACCGCAACGAAGTAGGTTCGTATCGTCGCACCTTTACCATTCCAGCTGATTGGGACGGTAAGGAAGTGTACGTTAACTTCGACGGTGTTGACTCTTTCTTCTACCTCTATATCAACGGCCATTACGTAGGTTTCTCAAAGAACTCACGCAACTTGGCACAGTTCGACATCACTCCTTACCTTAATAAGAAGGGTGAAAACGTCATCGCAGTTGAGGTATATCGCAACTCTGATGCTTCCTTCCTTGAGAGTCAGGATATGTTCCGCTTGCCGGGTATCTTCCGCACCGTAGCCTTGACGGCAAAACCCAAGGTGCAAGTGCGCGACCTGAAGGCTATTCCCGATTATGATGCGTCATTCACCGATGCCTCACTTCATATCTCGGCCGAGGTGCGCAACTTGACGGCAAAGGCTGCTAAGGGTTACACCATCGCTTATTCACTCTATCAAAACAAGTTGTACAGTGATGAGAATACCCTCGTACCTAACGTTACCGCTACGGCACAGGTAGGCGAGGTAAGCAAGGGAGGCGAACTCACGGCAGAAGTTACGCTCAAGGCTGGGCAAGGCATTAAGCCTTGGAGTGCTGAGGCTCCTTATCGTTACACCTTGGTGGGTGAACTGAAAGATAAGAAGGGCCATGTAGTAGAAACTTTCTCTACTAACGTAGGCTTCCGCAAGATTGAAATCAAAGACACGCCAGCTGAGAAGGACGAGTTTGGCTTGGCAGGTCGTTATTACTTTCTCAATGGTCAGCCCATTAAGTTTAAGGGTGTAAACCGTCACGAGAACAATCCGCAGACGGGTCACTACATCACCCGTGAGCAAATGGAAAAGGAAGTGTTCCTCATGAAGCGTGGCAACATCAACCACGTGCGCAACTCTCACTATCCCGATGCTCCCTATTGGTACTACCTCTGCGATAAGTACGGCATCTACTTGGAAGATGAGGCTAACATCGAAAGCCACGAATATTATTATGGTAAGGAGAGCCTCTCACACGTGCCTGAATTCCGCAACGCTCACATTGCACGCAATATGGAAATGGTGCATAGCACCGTCAACCACCCTTCAGTTGTAATATGGAGCCTTGGTAACGAAGCCGGCCCTGGCGACAACTTCAAGGATTGCTATGCTGCAATCAAGAAGTACGACACCAGCCGTCCCGTACAATATGAGCGCAACAACGATATTGTCGACATGGGTTCTAACCAATATCCTTCTATCGCTTGGGTGCAAGGTGCCGTAAAGGGCAACTATAACATGAAGTACCCTTACCACATCTCAGAGTACGCTCACTCAATGGGTAATGCGGTGGGTAACTTAGTAGACTATTGGAATGCCATCGAAAGCACCAACTTCTTTATGGGTGGTGCTATCTGGGACTGGGTAGACCAAGCCATGGAAGGTACTGACCCGAAGACTGGACAAAAGTTCTGGGGCTATGGTGGCGACTTCGGTAAGGACAACAAGCCTAATGACGGTATGTTCTGTATGAATGGTGTGATGCGTCCCGACCTCTCGCCCAAGGCACAATACTTTGAGGTAAAGAAGGTATATCAGAATGTTGGCGTGAAGGCTGTCGACTTGAAGCAAGGCCGTATCGAAATCTTCAATAAGAACTATTTCGAGCCCTTGAAGGGCTATCAGATTGTTTGGTCACTCTATAAAGACGGTGTTTGCGTTGAGAGCAATCGTCCGTTGATGGGTGCAAAGAACATTCTCGGTCCGCGTGAACGCCAAGAGTACGTACTCAACTACGATTACAGTCAACTTGACCCCGCTAGCGAATATTTCGTTAAGGTGCAGTTCTTGCAAGGCAAGGATATGCCTTGGGCTAAGAAGGGCTACGTACAAATGGAAGAACAATTGCGCGTGAAGGGTGCTGACGTAAAGGCTCCTGCTATAAAGAAAGTAGCTGCTACTAATAAGGCTGCGGTCAAGATGAACAAGACCGCTAAGGCCCTCACCTTTAGCGGTAATGGCTTCAACGTAAGTTTCGACCTCCAATCAGGTGCTATCAACACGCTCGCCTATAATGGCAATACGATTGTTGAAGCAGGCAATGGTCCTAAGTTGGATGCTTTCCGCGCTCCGACCGACAACGATGCCGGTATTGGCTTCCACAACGAATGGTTCAAGAATGGCCTTTACGACTTGCAGCACAAGGCACTCAATGCTCCTACCGTAGTCAAGAAGGCTGATGGCTCTTACCAAGTAAGTTTCACCGTCGAGAGCCAAGGCCGCGAGGGTTGCCAACAGGTGTACTCTGACCGCGACCGCGACCCCGAAACAATTTACACCTTCGATAAGGGCAAGCATGCGCTCACGGCCGACGACTTCAAGTTTACGACCAACCAGATTTATACTATCTATCCCGACGGTTCTATCGAATTGCAAAGTGCCATTTCGGCCAACCGTTCTAACGTCGTGTTGCCACGCATTGGCTATGCAATGAAGTTGCCCAAGGCATTCAGTCAATTCCAGTACTACGGTCGTGGCCCTGTTAACAATTATGCCGACCGTAAGACAGGTCAGTTCATCGAACTCCACCATGGCGAAGTGGGCAAGCAAGACATCATTCTGCCTAAGCCCCAAGCTATGGGCAACCGCGAAGAGGTGCGTTGGTGCGCCCTCAGCAACAATGCAGGTGCCAGCGTAGCCTTTGTAGCCGATAGCGTAATGTCTGTATCAGCATTGCCTTGGAGCCAGCAGCAGATGACCACCGCAGCCCACATCTATCAGTTGCCTGCAAGCGACGGTACTTACCTCCACCTCGATGCCAAGGTAACAGGCTTGGGTGGTGCAAGTTGTGGTCAAGGCGGTCCGTTCATTGAAGACCAAGCACGTAGCACTAACTACAATTTCGGTTTCGTTATCCGTCCCGTAGCTGCAGGTCAACAACCCGCTGAGGTAGCTAAGGTAACTCTTTCAGGCGAACAACCTATCAGCATTGAACATAGCCGCACAGGCGTCGTTACACTCAGTTCACCTGCTAAGGGCCGCACGATTATGTACGCCTTGAATGGTAGCAAGAAGGCTACGGCTTATACTGCACCTGTTAATATGCGTGCTGGAGGTACGATTACAACGTGGTATAAGGACAATCCTTCGATGAAGACGTCTATGCGCTACGACAAGGTAGAGAGTGTACCCCTTCAGGTAGTCTTCGCTTCGTCTGAAGAGCCCAATGGCGGCAGTGCAGCCAATATGGTAGATGGCGACCCTGCAACCATGTGGCACACGATGTATTCTATCACCTTGGCCAAGTATCCTCACTGGGTAGACTTTGATGCTGCTGAGCAGAAGGTTATGAAGGGCTTCACCTTCTTGCCTCGCCAGAGTGGCACGAATGGTTGGGTGAAGGATTACGAAATCTACGTAAGCCAGGACGGCAAGAACTGGGGCGAACCTATTCACAAGGGTACGTTTGCTGCCAATGCCGAACTCAAGCGTGTAATGTTCAGCAAGCCCGTTAAGGCACGTTACATTCGTTTCCGTGCGCTCAACGAGCAAGGTGGTCAGGACTTTGCCTCAGGAGCAGAGTTCTCACTGATTGCTGAGTAAAATTTATAAATCATAAAAAGTTCCCCTATGACTTGAAGACAAGTTGTAGGGGAACTTTTTATGATTGTTTCTTTAATATCAGTTTATTGACAATATATGAAGGAAAAGAGATATGTAACTCCTCTCTCAACCATTATAGAGTTAGGCACTTCGTTGATGTTGGCAAACTCGCCTACATTGGGCGTGACGGAAGATGAGGTTGATGCTGCTGACACTTATTCAAACAGACCGTCCCACCAATGGCCCTTGGAGTGACAAACTCTGGGACGAAATGAAGTAGCGTGTCAACTTCAAATTGTCTGCCTAATTGGGGGGCGCACCCTCACCTGGGGGCGACGCGTCCCCGCGTCGGCATTGCCAACTTGGGGTTCGATGCCCCAAGCTGGCAATACTTGAATTAGTGATATTCATGTATTTGTTAGTCAAGGCATCGAGCCTTGACTAACAAATTCCGACGCGGGGACGCGTCGCCCCCAGGTGAGGGTGCGCCCCCCAATTAGGCAGATAAATTGCAGTTTATATTCTCCCCTTAGTTATCATATAATTTGCCGTTAATTATTTCATTAATTATTTTTCGTTAATTATTCATTATTTTTTTTCGTACCTTTGTCGCCAAAACGAAATAATAAAAGCGAAACAATGGCTCAGAAACCTAGTATACCAAAGGGCACACGCGATTTCGGTGCAGTCGAAATGGCGCGTCGCAATTACATCTTTAACACCATTCGTGAGGTATATGCCCTCTATGGCTTCCGTCAGATCGAAACGCCGGCAATGGAAAACCTCTCTACCCTTATGGGCAAGTATGGCGAAGAGGGTGACAAGCTACTATTTAAAGTACTCAATTCAGGCAACTTCCGTGGTGAAGTATCAGCCGAAGAGTATAGCGAGAAGAATGCGGCACAATTGGCAGCTCGCTTCTGCGAGAAAGGATTGCGTTACGACCTCACCGTACCTTTTGCACGTTATGTGGTACAACATCGTGATGAGTTGCAGATGCCCTTCAAGCGTTATCAGATACAACCCGTGTGGCGTGCTGACCGTCCTCAGAAAGGTCGCTATCGTGAGTTCTATCAGTGCGATGCCGATGTAGTAGGTTCCGACTCCTTGCTCAATGAGGTGGAATTAATGCAGATTGTAGACGAAGTGTTCACTCGCTTTGACATTCGCGTTTGCATTAAGATTAATAACCGTAAGATACTGAGCGGTATCGCTGAGATTATTGGTGCTGCTGATAAGATTGTAGACATCACAGTAGCCATTGACAAACTCGATAAGATAGGCCTTGATAAGGTAAACGAAGAACTGCGTGCCGTAGGTCTGAGTGATGAGGCAGTAGAAAAGTTGCAGCCCATTATATCCCTTTCTGGCACCAATGAGCAGAAGCTCGACACGATGCGTCAAGTCTTAGCACAGAGTGAGACGGGCTTGAAGGGCGTAGATGAAGTAGCTTTCGTACTCGATACGCTCAAGGCAAGCCACTTGCGTAATGAGTTAGAACTTGACCTTACCTTGGCACGTGGCTTGAACTATTATACAGGTTGCATCTTTGAAGTAAAGGCACTTGACGTGCAGATAGGTTCTATCACAGGCGGTGGCCGTTATGACAACTTGACTGGCATCTTTGGTCTGCCAGGATTGAGTGGCGTAGGTATCTCGTTTGGTGCAGACCGCATCTATGACGTACTGACACAACTCGACCTCTATCCAGCCGAGACCAATTCTGGTGCGCGCATTCTCTTCATCAACTTTGGCGCAAAAGAGGCCGCACACTGCTTGCAGTTAGCTGCTGCCATTCGCAAAGCTGGCATCTCAGCCGAAGTCTATCCCGACTCTGTGAAGATGAAGAAGCAAATGAGCTATGCCAATGCTCACCATGTTCCTTTTGTAGCCCTTGTTGGCGAAACTGAAATGGCTGAAGGCAAGGTTGCTCTCAAAAATATGGAAACGGGCGAACAACAAAGCCTCACGATTGATGAGGTGATTGAGACAATAAAATAATTTTTTAGTTGGCGAGTTGACGAGTTAACAAGTTGACAAGTTAACAAGTTGACGGGTAAGTTTGTTTTTGTAGTTGATGCGTAATAGTAGTTGTCAACAAGCGAACAAACTTACCCGTCAACTTGTTAACTCGTCCACTTGCCAACCAAAAAACGTGTCACCTCAAAAAGATGTCAACCAAAAGAACGTGCAATTTTAAGAAGAATGGAAAGCAACAACATACAACCTATGCAGCAAAGTGCGCATAGCACCTATTTTGAAGAAGTAAATCGCATGTACACCACGCGTGAGGCCATAGAAGAGGCCAAGCGTTGCTTACATTGTAAAGTACCTCAATGTCGCAAAGGGTGTCCGATTGAAAATAACATACCCGACTTTATACACGAACTCTCTAAGGGTAACATGGGGGAGGCCATGACCATCTTACACGAGAAGACCAACCTACCCGCTATATGTGGCCGTGTGTGTCCACACGAGAAACAGTGCGAAGGCCACTGTGTGTTAGGCCGCAAGGGCAATCCCGTGCGAGTAGGTAAACTTGAGAGCTTTATCGCTCAGTTTGATGCCGAAATGAACCTAACGCATGAGCGCATACCCGAAAAGACCCGTGGTAAGGTAGCCGTTATCGGTTCAGGTCCGGCAGGTCTTACCGTCGCAGGCGACTTGGCGCGTCAAGGCTTCAACGTAACCATCTTTGAGGGACAACCCGAGTTGGGGGGCGTATTGATGTATGGCATACCCGAATATCGATTACCCAAAGCCGTCGTACGCAATGAGGTGAAGCGCATAGAAGCCTTAGGCGTACACTTCGTGACCAATTGTTTGGTAGGTTCACCCGAAAGCAAAGTCACCGTTGATAGCCTCTTTGCCCAAGGTTTTGATGCCATATTTATGGGCACAGGTACGGCCTTGCCTCAGAACCTCAATATTCCGGGTGCCAACCTACGCCGCGTAACTCAATCAACCGACTTCCTACACAATGTCAATGCCTACGTAGAAGGAGCAATGCCCTATGAAATGGTGCCCCTTCGCAAAGGCGATCGCGTAGCTGTGATTGGTGGTGGCAATGTGGCCATGGACGCAGCTCGTACGGCTCGTCGATTAGGAGCAGACGTGACCGTTATCTATCGTCGTACGCAAGAAGAGATGCCCGCTATCAAGAGCGAGTACGATGATGCAGTAAAAGAAGGCGTAAAGTTTATGTGGAAGACCAACTCTATTGAGTTCTTGGGCAATGACAAAGGCCGTGTGCGTGCCATTCGCCTTTCTACCCCAGAGGGAGAACACACCGTAGAGTTCGACCGCGTGTTCTTAGCCATTGGTTCGCGTCCTGCCAACCGTATCGTCAGTACCACAACGGGTATAGAGGTAGACGAAAAGGGCTACGTAATCGTAGGTCAACGTCCTATGGGCATGACAACACGTCGTGGCGTCTTTGCGGGGGGCGACGTTGTACACCGTCCGCAAACGGTCGTTCTCGCCATGAAGGCAGCCAAAGAAGTAGCCCTTGGTATCGCCCAATACGTAGATGCCATTAAGTTATTAGAGGACTGCGGAGAGTAATGCAAACTGCAATTTGGCGAACAGAACAAGAATAAAACATTAACGAAACAATTAATGAAATAATTAATGTTCAATTAATGATAATTAATGTTCAAAACAAATCGCGAAGCGCATAACATAAATAGTTAACGTTTAAGTTTAGGCGCGCTTCACGCGTTGTTTTGAACATTAATTATCATTAATTGAACATTAATTATTTCATTAATTTTTTGTTAATGTTCATTCATGTTAAGTTTTCAAATTTCAATTTGAACGTATCTCCCCCTTACAGAGGCGATTGACATCCTCGTCAAACGTGTCGCGCTGCTTGGCGCGGTTCTTAATCGCCGTCTTGTAGTTATAGATAGTTTGGGTAGAGTAGAAGAGTAGGGTAGCAATCTCTTGACTATTCGTCACGCCGAGGCGCATCAAGGCATAGATGCGTAAGTCAGTGGTCAGCGCATGCTCTGAAGGAGGCGTAATCTGCGCATCATCGCGTAGTAAAGCATTGAGTTGACACACAAAGTCGGGGTAGAGCAACGTAAAGGCACGGTCGAAGCGACTGTAAAAGGAGTTCGCTTCTTCCTCTTGAATGCGTAAACGGCTGATTTTTGACAACAAATCGTCCGTCTTGCCCGCCTTAATGCTGCGCATGACCAGTTTGCGCAAGTTGTCCAACTTACTAATATAGATAGCACTGAGGTCGAGAAAGAGGCGTAGATAGGTTTCTCGTCGTTGGTTTGTTTCATTAAGCTGTTGGTTGAGTTCAGCCAACAGCTTATTTTGTGCATGCAGTTGCAGACGGCGGTGGTTTAACTTCTTGTTCTGTTTGAGTGCAAATACAATCATGCCCCCAAGTAGTAAAGCCAAAATGCTTACACCACCTAAACCCCAATAAAGTAACGTGGTGCGGCGATTTATCTGCGATTGATAGGCCGTTACGATTTTAGGCAATATATGAGAAATCTCAAGCATGCGCAAGCGATTGTTGTAGAACTGCGCGTCCTCCATCGAGCAGTAGATGTACTTCACAGCGCGGCTGGAGTATCGTTCGTCCTTTTCATACAAGTAGAGCGAAAGTTCTTGCAAGGCTAAGTTCTCTTTAAGTGGACATACCTGGTCAGAAATGCCCGCTTCCACCATGTAATGTTCGTATAAGTCCCAACGGTGGAGCATCTTATAGCCGCGCGCCAAGGCATAGGCCGATGAGGCGTAAAGGCGATTGTTTACCCCTACTTGGTGCAGCACGCGGTGGTAGTAGCGCATAGCCAATTCGTGCTGATTTTCGTAGAAAGCCGCTTCGCCATGAAGGTAGTGATACATAGCACTGCCGCGTGGCGTATGTGCTATGGTTTGCAAGAGATACTGCAAGCGCAATGCGTTCATCTGTGGGGCAAACTCACGGTCGTTGCAATAAGCTGACCAAAAGTTGTAGAGCCACGACATGGAGTAGTAATAGTTAAACTTCACCTGATCGGGCAGTGAGTCGGGACGTATGCTCTTGAGTATGGCTTCTGCTTGACTGTAATAGCCACTTGTGGCTAAGAGCAGTCCGCGATGAATGCGGAATTTGTCGATGAAAATGCTATTTTTTGTTTCATAAGCCAAGTCTAATCCCCGTTTTACATACACCATAGCCGAATCAAATCGAAAGGTATAGTATTCTTCAAAGATGCAATTGTAAACGTTCAGTCGCTCCTCAGCCGTGATGGGTCGTTGTAATTGCTGCTTGATGCTGTCAATGCGGTGTTGCTTAGCGCTGACGAAGGTAGCGCGCTGCTCAATGTAGTGGTCGAGTCGCGTTAAGTCGTCGAGCGTAGAGGCTTGCAGTGATAGTCCGCAGAGCCATACGAGTAGTAAAACAATGCGATGTAAGGTCATGGTATTCACTAATTGGGTTTAAGTAGGTATTCAAAAGGTTAATACTTATTAATGCTCATTTTCTATTTGATTTTGCAAATGTAGTGATTTACTTTTAATTCAGATATATCTACTTTACGATTTTTATTCATTCGATTTAAAGCATTGATATTCAATGAGATGATAGTGTTGTACTGCATAAAATAATCTACTTACCATTTACTTACTATAGCGTTCTGATGTGTCGAGCCGTAATTTTGTCGTCGAAAACGCAAATACGGCGTTTTGCAATAAATGGTTTGCAAATGGCCGTTTCGACTGAAAACTCAACCAAACAAAATGTTATCCATGAAATCAGTTACCTTTAAAGCGCTTACCTCCTGTGTGTTGCTCGCCTCAACCTTACAAGCACACGCACAACAAGAGGCAGCAGGCCAAGACGGCAAAGGCGAAGAGCGCAACGTAATGTTAAATGCTGCAGATGCAAACAAGCCACGTGAGATACAGATAGGTTTGCCCAGCGAAGATGTCAATGTATATGAAAATGGCCTACCCGCCGTTTATTCATCGTCTGTTCACAAACTCTCGGCCCATTGGCGCAACGATGCCAGTCTGGGCAGTACAGGCCTACTTTCCCCTTCAGAGTCGGCTATTACAACGGGCAATATCGCTTATGCCGTTACAGGCTTTACCGACTTTGGTCAACAACAGTTCCATGGCAAGCTTAACTACCGCATGAACCACTTCGGTATGCAGAACTTCGACCTCAACTTTAACGGTGGAATCGGCAAAAATTGGCTCTATAACGCAGGAACGTATCAAAACTTCGACCCCGGTTCGTTCAAACTCCAATTTACTGATTATGCCGACCGCACGCAGATCTATCATGCAGGTCTTACACGCATATTGGGCGAGGGCAAGGGTTACATCTCATTACAGTATAAGCATGCCAATAGCAAGAATCCAGGCAACTTTGCCAATGCAGCCCCATTCATTTACGTAGGCGATGGATCTATCAAGAAGGTGAATGGCTTCGACCCAGGGCGCGACTCTTACGTGCCACGTAATGGGGCTTATACCTACACCGACATTATGAATGGCCAACAGAAGACGTGGAACTTCAATAAGGGCAGTGAAAACCGCTCACACGAGGTGGCTCTCCTCTCTAACTATCGTTTCGATAACGGACTGCAGTGGAAGTTTGATGCCAAGTTTATGTACGTGCCCGTAGCCAATTTCGTCGATTTCGGTGGTAGCACCATTAGTAAAGTAACAGCGGCTGATGGCTATACCCTCGATGAAAACGGCCAAAATCCGTATGAAGGACTCATTGAAGGCCGTCGCACGTGGTTACACTTCGGTAAGGTGACAAGTGGTATGTTCACCACCGAACTCAATAAGCAGTTTGGCCGTCATGCCGTTCGTCTCGGCCTTAATGAATGGTATTATCACTTGAATTATCATTCATCGTCATTGCAGTGGACAGGTACTGTTGAACGCTATCCGCAGGTGCTTTATGGTATGGCAACCGACCCAACTGACCCCACACAGACGGCTAAGCGCACACAATTCTATGGCTTTAACGAACTCAGTCCAGAGTACACGGTAGGTTCGGAAAATAAGTTGGCCGTTTACTTGACGGATAATTGGAAGATCAACAAGAAGCTAAACCTCTACTATGGTGGTCGCTTAGAGTACTATCGTATGTCGGCCGACCAAATCGCTCAGTCGCGTTTTGCTGGGTTCCATCTTGGCGACTTCAATACTTATAATCGCGATGAAAACGGCCAAATCGTAAGCACAGCACATAGTATCCACCCAGCCAATGTTACAAAGAATAAGTTGAACTATGCAGCTACTGTCCAACTTACTTACGATGTGGTAGGTGGCTTTGGTGTCATGGCCGACGGAACGATCGCAACGCGTTTCCCACGTATCAGTGACTATGCAGGCACCGGTCCAACGGCTGAGCAGTACAAGCGCGTGACGATACCTTTGGTGCGCGGTGGTATCTATTACAAAAACAAATGGTTAGACCTCTCGTCAATGGTCACTTACATTGCGAAGTCGAACAATATCGACCAGCAAAATCTGACCAAACCTGGTACGAGTGAGGGTAAGACCGTATTGCTTATCTACAATATTCAGACTTTAGGTTGGACCACAACGGCCGAGATTAAGCCTTTCAAGAACTTCTCATTGCACGCGCTCTTCACTTATCAGAAGCCAGTGTATAAGAACTACAATGCCAGCGTAACGTTTAGCGACGGTCAACAGATGTCGGTGAATGCGAACAATATGATTGTAAAGGAAATTCCACAAATCCTTATCGAGCTCGACCCGAAGTATAACATCACGAAGGACTTGAACGTTTGGCTCTCATTCCGCTACTTTGGTAAGACTTACGCCAACCTCCAAGAGGCGCTCTACTTTAATGGCCACTGGGAAACGTTCGGTGGTATCAATTGGAACGTCAACAAGCGTCTCTCACTCGGAGCCAGCGTAGTTAACTTCCTAAACCAAAAGGGGGCGAAGGGTACAATCAGTGGCTCTGAACTCATTAAGAAGGAAGATGCTGGACAATACGCAGGTAAGTATATGAGCGGTAGTTACCTCCGTCCCTTAACCTTTGAGTTTAGCGCAAGCTTTAAGTTTTAGTTCTTTAGTTGACGAGTAATTGAGTTAACGAGTTGACAAGTTGACGGGTAAGTTTGCTTTGCTTACCCCTATAAAAGAACAAGAGTAACTTACCTGTTAACTCGTCAACTTGTCAACTTGTCAACAAAAAAATATAAAAAAGCTATGAACATCATACAGCAACTCGGCCGTCCAGCTATCGCATTGATGGCTATGGCTATGGCCACAACGGCCGTTGACGCACAAACTGTGCGCGTAAGTACGAACAATACTGACCTCGTGTTGAAGGTTTCGCCCAAAGGTCGTCTTTATCAAGTATACTTTGGTGATAAACTGAAGAACGCCGCCGATTACGACAACCTCACTTGGAACACCTATGCTGCCTCAGACGGCGCAGTAAGTACGCGCGGCCATGAAGTCTATGCAGGGTCGGGCAACGAAGACTATTTTGAACCTGCTGTGGCTATTACCCATGCTGATGGCAACATGACCACCTACCTTTATTATAAAGGCGTAGAGACAAAGGCCATTGACGGTGGAACGGAAACGATCATCACCTTGCAGGACAATAAATACCCTGACACCGTAAAGTTGCACTATGCTGCTTACGACAAGGAGAACGTGATCAAGGCTTGGACGGAGATAAGCCATAACGAGAAGAATCCTGTAACCTTGTGGCGCTATAGTAGCACGATGCTTTACTTTGACGCTTCCAAGTACTTCTTGACCTCTTACCATAGCGATTGGGCAAAGGAAGGACAACCCGAAACGGTGCAACTCACCGCAGGAAAAAAGATAATTGACACGAAGTTGGGCACACGTGCAGCCATGCACACGGAACCCTTCTTTGAACTCGGACTGAACGAACCCGCCAAGGAGAATGAAGGCAACGTTGTGCTCGGTACGATTGGTTGGACGGGTAACTTCCGCTTCACCTTTGAGGTGGACAACGTAGGCGGATTGCGCGTCATTCCAGCTATCAATCCGTATGCCAGCGACTATAAACTCCGTGCTGGTGAGACATTCACTACCCCAGAGTTTATCTTCACCACCAGCAGTACTGGCGTAGGGCAAGCCAGCCGCAACCTTCACGACTGGGCACGCCGTTATCAAGTCAACATGGGTATGGGCGACCGCTTGAGCTTGCTCAACAACTGGGAGAATACAGGTTTCGACTTCGATCAAAAGAGCCTAGCAGAATTGATGAAAGATGCCAAGGACTTAGGCGTTGACATGTTCTTGCTCGACGATGGTTGGTTTGCGAATAAATATCCGCGTAAGGACGACCATGCCGGCTTAGGCGACTGGGACGTAACGCATAGCAAACTGCCTGAAGGTATTCCCGGTCTCGTACGCGATGCCAAGACAGCAGGTGTGAAGTTTGGCATTTGGGTAGAACCCGAAATGGTCAATCCCAAGAGCGAACTCTTTGAGAAGCACCCCGACTGGGTCATTCAGCAGCCCAACCGCGAGACGTATTACTATCGCAACCAATTGGTGTTGGACATTTCCAACCCCAAGGTGCAAGACTACGTGTTTGGCGTAGTGGACCGCATCATGACCGAAAATCCCGATGTAGCTTACTTTAAGTGGGACTGCAATAGCCCTATCACCAACATCTACTCGCCCTATCACAAGGCCAACCAAGGCAATACCTACATTGACCACGTGCGCGGTGTCTACAACGTAATGAGTCGCATTAAGGCCAAATATCCTAACTTGCCCATGATGCTCTGTTCGGGTGGTGGCGGCCGTATGGACTACGAAGCGCTGAAGTACTTTACCGAGTTCTGGTGCTCAGACGATACGGATCCCTACGAACGTCTCTACATTCAATGGAGCTTGTCAAAGTTCTTCCCTGCCAAAACGATGGGCTCGCACGTAACGAACTGGAACAAAAAGACTTCTGTAAAGTTCCGTACCGACGTATGCAGTTCATGCAAGTTGGGCTTCGACATCGACCTCAAGCCTTTGAAGGGAACAGATGATTACACCTTCGTACAACAAGCTGTGAAGAATTGGTCACGCTTGAAACCCGTCATTCTTGACGGCGACCAATATCGCCTCGTTTCGCCTTACGAAACGGACCATAGTGCTTTGAACTACGTGTCGAAGGATAAGAGCCACGCTGTACTCTTTGCCTACAATCTCCACCCCCGCTACAAGGAGCCACGCCTCTTGAAGGTGCGCATGCAAGGTCTTGACCCCCAACGTCAATATACGGTAGAGGAGATCAACCTTATGCCTGGCACACAGTCGACTTTCGACTTTAATGGCAAGCGCTTTAGTGGCGACTACTTGATGAAGGTAGGATTAGACGTGCTTACTCCCGATGAGGGCACAAGCCACGTATTCGAATTGAAATAGTGATTTTAAGGTAACATAGAAAGATTGTCGTGCATTAGGGTAACAAAATATAGACAATCGTGTAAGAAATGAGTGTGAACGATGAATACAAGCATTTTTCTCAAAAATGTACGTATTCATCGTTCTTTTTTAGTTCGTCTCTACAAAATCCTCTACAAGCGAATCAGCGGATTACGCTATAAAACCCTTACGCGTTTTTACCGCCGAAGATTTTTGTTTCATGTTTCATTTTTAGTGTCTAAACTATTGATAATCAATGTGTTAATCCGCTGAAACATAGCAGTCCGATGTTTCATTTTTAGTTTCATAGTTTCATTTTTCATTAGGAGAGGAAAATAGCGCATTGACTACAAAGAAAAAAACACTGTGAGAGCGCTTTAAAAACACTGTGGGAGCGATTCAAAAACACTGAGGGAGCGATTCAAAAACACTGTGGGAGCGTGATTGCGCTCCCTCAGTGTTTCTTTATCTGTTCCAGTACGTTGCAAAAGTGAAACATAAGTGAAACATAAATGAAACATTCAACGTATATGTTTCATATTATCAATACCTTGATATTCAAAATGTTACGAACATAAATGAAACATGAAAGTTAAAATACCCCTTTTAATTACGTATATATAGAAAAATCGGTATACCGCAATTTAATGCCCTTTTTTGTTTGTGGGCGACGCGTCCCATCCTGTTGGCGATGCGTCCTCACTTGGGGGCGACGCGTCCTCGCGTCGGCATACTTGTCGGCCGCCGTCTTTTGAATGTTATTCAGTGCATAGAAATTCAAACTTTCAACTTGCGTAAACTGACAATGTTTGTTTACGCTAATAGTCTATAGGTATGAGTGGCGACTATCATTCATGCTTTAATTCCACAAATGATTGAAAAAAATAAAAAACTATAGCAGAATGCATATAAAAATGTTGATTATTACGCTTTTTATATCAGAAAGCATGTAATTGGCAAATGATATTGTAATTTTGCATTCGAAATAATATAATTTATATGGAAAAGACAAAGTTGTCGATGGTGGTTAAGGCACTGCGTAAGGAATATGGGCTTACGCAAGAAGACCTTGCTATGAAGTCTGGCGTAGGCTTGTGCTTTGTACGCAATTTGGAACAGGGGAAGCCGACGTTAAGAATGGATAAGGTCAACCAGCTACTTGATCTGTTTAACTACGAACTTACACCAACTAAAAAGCAATGAGACAAGCAGAGATATATCGAAAGGAAGTCCTTGCTGGTATTTTGACAGAAGATGGTGGCGAATACCGCTTCTGTTATGATGAAGCGTACCTCAAACGTGGAGATGCGCTACCTGTAAGTCTAACACTCCCATTACAAACGGAGACATTCGTAAGTCCTGTACTATTCCCATTCTTTGACGGGTTGATACCAGAAGGATGGCTGCTTGACGTCGCACTTCGCAATACTGACATCAGCATTCTTGACCGAATGTCGCTACTGCTGTTATGTTGTAAGGAGTGTGTCGGTTCTGTCAGTGTTGTACCCATAAACAAGGAAGGAGAAGACAATGTGTAAATGCCTGTATTGCTATAAAGAATTGGAAGGAGGTCAGAAAGACTTTCATCCAAGATGTGCCCGAAAATTCTTTGGAACAAAGGATGTGCCATTGCTGGAGTACAAACATGAGGAACTCGACCAATTAGCCGAGCAGGTTATTCGTTCTCAAACATCTCTGACAGGCGTTCAACCCAAATTGTCTCTGAACCTTGACAAACACGATGGCTGCAGCCGACTGACTATCGTAGGACTTTGGGGAGATTATATCTTCAAGCCACAAACGGAGAGTTACGAACAACTGCCAGAAAACGAGGACTTGACGATGCACCTTGCAGAAGCAGCAAGGATTAGTGTTGTACCTCATAGTCTTATCCGTTTGGCTGATGGGAAACTTGGGTACATCACAAAGCGTATTGACCGCACAGAAAATGGGGAGAAGATAGACATGGAAGACATGTGCCAACTCACGTTGCACCCTACGGAATATAAATACAAAGGATCGCATGAGCAGATAGCGAAGACAATCTTGCAGTACAGCAACACACCCAAACTCGACCTTACGAATTACATGCAGTTGCTACTCTTCTGCTTTATTACTGGCAACAACGACATGCACCTAAAGAACTTCTCGCTTTACCGACCTGCTGAAGACTATCAATTGACGCCTGCTTATGACCTACTGAATGTTGCCATTGCCAATCCGAAGGACAAGGAGGAATTGGCACTTACTCTTGCGGGAAATAAGACGAAACTCCGTTTGGCAGACTTCCTTAATGCTGCAAAGACAATGAGACTGGAAGAAAATGTTGTACAGCGTCTTGTTGTAGGGCTTCATAAGGTGTTTCCCAAATGGCAACAGCTCATAAAAGATTCCTTCCTCAGCGAAGATCAGAAACAGGCGTATGAAGAACTGGTAATTGCGCGATTGGATAGGTTATAGATATTAATTCGAGTATGATTTTCATACTCATACCCAAGTATGATAGTTAAAATGCGAGTTCGAGATAATATTCTAAAAAGTAAAGAGCAGAAAAACAAACACCATCATTCCGTCTGAGGATTTTGCGCATATTGGATTCATGCTCAGGGAGCATCTTCATCTGTTCGGAGTGGTGATTCTCCAATACGATTTTCCATGCTTTGATAGCTTGGTTTAAGAGCTGTTGAAGTTGGGCAAGATGCTCGGACTTTATCGTAGCCTTGAACTGTGTTGAATTTTATTTCTTTTGAAGCCATATATTTATTGAGTTTTACTTGGTTGGTAAATTATAAAGTCACACCTTTGCGAAACTAATGCCTATTGCGATATGAAAAGCGAACAGAAACTCAAAGAGCGCGTACCCCTAAAGGAAATACAAGCGAAGAGAGAGCGCGCACGCATAGTGGCCCGCTTTTGTGGCTATGCTTCGTTGGTGTTCTTTATAGAATTTGTATACTTTTTTTTCAAGCTGCAACTATCAGGGCGCTTGCATGGGGCGGCAGGATACATACTGACCTCGTTGTTTGTTATAGCCATAGCTTTCCATTTTGGCAAGATGCGTTCCGTTTATGTTTATCACAATACTTATAAGGTGATGCAACATAAAGCATCAAGCAAACGTAAAAAGCAGTTTATAACATGGTGGCGTATCGCTTGGGACCTATCAGTACCAGTCATGATATTGTCGTATAGTTCAATCTGGTGGACAGAAGGTGTTTATCATTGGCTTTTCTCTTTGTTTTATATTTCGATTATTGTAGCAGCTATAAGTTATATCGTTCTATCCATCTTTACCGACGACTTTGACCCTGATACCTGCTATTATCCTTGGTATAATCCTTGGTATTATCCATGGCACTATCCATTCAATAATTCATCAGACGATTGATCCCGTAGTCCCTTCATCAAGCTAACAAGCCGCTCACGCGCCTCGTCTTTACCGACTGGTGGCACGTGGGCGGCTTGCGTTGTGTGTGAAGTGGCTTCGTTATCCCAAGGCAAGGGCAATAGCGTTTTGGGGGTATACAACAAATGTACTCCTTGAAAATTGCGAAACATAGGCTAAAATGTTAAAATTGCCAACGGGAAAATCACCAAATTCTTTCCAATGTTTGCAAAACTGGAAAGTATTTGATAGCTTTGCGAAAAAATCAATAGTATGGTAATTGAAAGAACTCCAGAAATAAATAAGGAAGATTTATTTAAAGCTATAATATCTCCTCCAAATATGCAAATCGAAGAGATTGTGGAAAAAATCAATAATTCCTTCGATTATTGGGATACTGTAAAATACAAAAAGTGCCCTGCCGGATATACACCTACGCGACTGTGGACCTTTGTCAAAGCCTCCAGACTAAAAAGTATGGTGAAAGTATGGGGGAAATATGGAGTGAATTTGAGTTTGACAAATGTGATGCAGAGAATGTGTCATGAATTTGACATGTTTTGGGGAGGAAGTTGGGGAGCAGACTCAACTATTGATTCCAAAAATAAGGAACAATATCTTGTTAGCTCGTTAATGGAAGAAGCCATATATTCCAGTCAAATGGAAGGAGCCGCAACAACAAGAAAGGTCGCCAAAGAAATGCTTAAGAAGAAAATGACTCCGAGAGACAAATCCCAACAAATGATTCATAATAACTATCAAACAATTCAATTTATTGTTGGCCATAAAGATGAACCTTTGTCCGAAGAGTTGTTATTGCAGATACATCGTCTAATGACAGAGAAAACCATGCAGAATCCTGATGACGCGGGACGTTTTAGGAATAATAATGACGTTGTGGTAGAGAATGGTATCACGCATGAAATTGTCCATACTCCGCCTTCCTATACGGAAATTCCTCAGTTTGTAGATGATCTCTGTGAGTTTTTTAATGAAAGAAATAGCAAACAATTTATTCATCCTATCATTCGTGGAATAACCATCCATTTCATGATATCCTATGTCCATCCTTTTTCTGATGGTAATGGACGTACTGCTAGAGCTATGTTTTATTGGTACATGTTAAGACAAGGATACTGGTTGACAGAATACCTCTCCATCTCAAGAGTTATTGCCAAATCAAAAAAATCCTATGAAAAAGCGTTCTTATACACAGAGGCTGATGACATGGATATTGGTTACTTCGTTTCGTACAATCTAAGAGTGTTGGAACAATCTTTTAAGCAATTACAAGATTATATCAAGAGAAAACAAAACGAAAAAAAAGCAGCAAATATATATTTGCGCATGGGTGATTTCAATGAACGTCAAGCACAAATTATTAAATTATATGCGGATGATTCTACAGCATTAATAACGATAAAAGATCTGCAGGTGAAATTTGGAATTAGCCCAACCACTGCAAAAAACGACATCATTGGTTTGCTGAAAAAAAATATTATAACAGAGATCGCATTAAACAAAGTGAAAAGGGCTTATATTAGAGGAGAAGGGTTAGACTCTTTGCTGTCCCAATGATATATCTTATGGGCAATCATTGTATCAAATTCTTTCCAGTTTTGCAAATATTGGAAAGAATTTGATGATTTTTGAATGCTTAGACTTATGCAAACCCATTTCACCAGTATGAAGTGACAATTTGGCATTTCAAAATGCCTCCAATCACGTCCATCATTCTTTATTATATTCCAAACCACCCAAATTAGTGCGACTGCGATGCAGTCTTTAATGTAAAGTTTACGGAAATCTCACGTAAACGCATGTGAATTTTATTGGTTTATAAGCGCCCACGATTAATGTAATCGTTCCATTATTGCTTATGGACAATTTCATATCCTATATTTGAAAGAATGTATTTCTGATTTTATTTATTGGAACCCATAATAGGAAGAGGAACACATATTTTATAAAATCTTGCCAATTTACGTACTGGAATAGTACATAAATCTCGAAGTCTCTTATTTGCAAACGGATTCTTCACATCGTGTCCTTCCTTTGGGTAGATGATAACGCAAGGAACGTTTGGAATAGGAGATTCTTCAACTATATCCTTATAGCCAAGGCGCTTTAGGATAGGAATGTCTCTACTATAACCACTTAGTTGTCGTATGACATTATTGTCAAGCGATGAACTCTCATACTTTGGAATGTATTTTGTGTCAAGTATTGCCTTGAATCCTGTTGAACAATAAAGGAAGTCTGGCAATCCCGTCTTTCCACTGAACTGATACATTATTTTATCTCCGTACGCTTCATTTAGCAATCCATAAACATAATGCTCATAGAGCAATGACATATTCAATGTAAATGGAGGGACATTCTCGTCCAATGAACTTGTTTTACTTATACAATAATCGTATCTTCGAAGAATAAGTTTTGCCAAACGTACAGCTTCATTGTATTCACTAAAAAGTTTATGCCCTTTTATCAGAGACACTTCCTTTATCTGTACTTCATCGGTTACATTTTCGAACAAAGCCAAAGACTTTGATAGCATCAGTTTTGCTTTGTTCCCCATGGAATGATTCTCTGTTATTATTCTGAGTATCTGAGAACAGAACAATAAGGCTTTCTTGATAAGTCTGTTTTCAGGAATGTCAACCGTATATTCGTCAAAGTCACAAAAGACTCTATCGAATCTTTTTGAAGCAATGTTCTTTCGTTCATTCTTCATCACTTGTATGTGTCCTTTGACTTTTTTCAGGTTCTCGCTGTAATGTACATAGCCTTTCTTCAAAGATTTGATTCTACTTACGACTCCAAGAAAATGCAGGACAATAAGAGGACTTAAGACACCTTTTAGTGATGGTGCATGTATGACAGGAGCCTCACTATCGATGTTATAAATCTCGGCGAAAGACTCCACTGACAAATCTGATGAGAAGCACATCATGAACATAGTGAGGAAATCTATTTCTTCCATCCCTCTCTTTGTCGTTACAACTAATGCTTCTTTATCGTCTATCCATTCTGCCCCAATAACATACGATGCATAATATCCCCATGGATCGTGTTCCATAGGTTTGTCCCATCGAACAAGGTTCAGATTATCATATCTGTCGTTATGTTCGATGCTCAGACGTTCGTGTTCTTGAATAAGAATGGATTTCATACTAGTTATCTATTATTCGTTTTCATCTTCTTCTTGGTCTTCATTCTCAATCTCTTGGACAGGACTCAGTGAAAGCCATGAATTAAAGGCTGTTTTCTTTTCGTCGTTCTTAACATTGAGGATGCCATCATTGATATATTCGTTTATAAGCGGAAGAATTTCATACTCTACTTTGTCATGAAGGTCATCTTCACTTTCTGCCATGAAGTAACTATGACCTACCATCAAATCATCTATGCTCATGTCTCCACATAGATGTTTAGGATTCTCAATGAATCTCTTAATGTCCTCAAATAATCCTAAAGCAATAGTTCCAAGTTCCTCATTGTCTGTATCAGAATAGAATTTCTTAATCACAGAATCTTGAGATTTGAGTGTAATGAAAGCAAATCTTCTACGTAAAGCATAGTCAAGGGTTCCTGTACTTCTATCAGTGGTATTCATCGTACCGATAATGTACAGGTTTGAAGGTACACCAAACACTTCGTTCTTTGAATAAGGCAGCATCACTTTAATAGGATGATTCCCATTTAGACGTTTGTCTGACTCCAACAAGGTAATAAGTTCGCCAAATATCTTTGACACATTTCCTCGGTTGATTTCGTCAATGATCAGTACAACGGGCTTATTTGTAGTTGCATGAAATTCTTTCTTAACAGCTTCAATAAAGGCCTGAGCATACTGTTGCCAATTATTCTCCACACCTTTTCCCTGAGCCTGCAGCTTTATCTTCTCGATATTTAGAGGTGATGGCGTGTATTCCTCTCCCCGTGAACTTGTGGAGTTAGTACTTCTACAACTGACAGTAGAGTTCCCTTCTTTCCACCAGACATAAAGTGATGATCTTCCTGTGACGGTTGGTATCTCTCGTTTGTTCTGATACCCTTTTATCTTTTGGAGATAATCGTCAATACACTCTACAATATCTTTACTTTGGTCTGTTTGAACTGCATTGCAGGCGCGTTTGAAGATGCCATCGACTGGCTCATAGGTTACACCAATAGAATTGCCATCTACATCAGTTTGTACATGTGGTTTTAGTCCTTCGACAAAATCCTCATAGTCAAGTGACTGATGGAATGTCGTGAAAAATATCTGATCTCCAAGCAATGAGTCATAGCGTTTCATCACAGCTTTATGGTCTGTGAGGTCAATATCTGTAACACCTAATGTCTTTAAGGCTATTGCGGCAGTATTATATGTCTTACCTGTGCCAGGGGCACCTTGAAGAATTATGTTACGCTTCTTTAAGAGAAGATTGGAGCATTTCTCCAAATATTCAATGTCATTCATATACTTTAACCAACTTTCGATGTAACGATATTGTTCTGTGCCTTTTCTACATGAAGAGAATGTTCCTTGCGAGAATAATCCTGCTCGTGGTTGCTTAAACTCGTTTGCCCATGCCAGAATCTTGACTTTTCTAAAATTAACATTGATGAACTTCTCACACAGAGAAACACTATTGAAATTATCACCTATAATCTGACATAATGCTAATGCTTGGCTGCCTCTTCTAACCAGAACGATATTCCCATTTTCAATTGTTTTGAAATTTTGGCATTGAGCATCATTCCATTCTCCAGTTCCAATTACAGGCTCTGACTCCATCAACATTAGATTAGGATCAATGATGATTCCACCTTTGCCCTCAGGAAGATGCATTTGAATATGCCAGAATTTGTCATATTCTATTTTTAAGGGCAATATGGGTACATGCACTTGCTCTACTTTTAGAATATCTTCAACGGTCATTTCGTTATGAATCCAGTATTTCTTTTCTGCGGAAGATTCATCATATTTAGCCAATTCCTTCTGCAAAATGAAATCCAAGCGACCGTCCTGTACTTTGTTGTAGTAAGTTTTAAGAACCTTATCGGTATCAGTGCCATCACCATGATTATCATCGTGCTTTTCTCGGGTGTTATTTAAGTAGCCAACAAATCTGCTTGGAGCAAAACAAATATGACCGTTAATCACCTCGACAACCATATTTTTGCCTCGCTTCAATTTGTCAACAGCCCATTGCTTGTAGTCTTCACCGCTCTCGCCATGAAGATATGAGTACAAGGTTTCGATGTTCGAAATGATGTCCTCACGCTTTTCTATGTAATCTGTTCTTTCCATCGGAATTTTAAACTGTAATTTCTTCATTCATCAGCCTTGGGAGTAAGTGATCACGGCTTCCGTCATTTGCTTGTCCATCATCCATGGATTCTGACGTTTCAAAACCATGCGAAGATGACTTGTCAGCACAACCTCTCCCTGTGTTTTGCGTCCAAGTGTACCTTGTTTGCCAAGTACCTCATTGTCGAAAGCGTACACAGACTTCGAGCCATACTCATTTTCCAAGAGTTTGGCTGTCGATTTCTGTATTAGCTGGTCTTCGCTATAGTCTTTTGCCATATAAAAATCGACCTATAGGTCCAATTATAAAGGTTGTTCGTTGCTTACAAGGTCGCTCATTTTAACCTGTAGGATTTCTGCAATCTTTTTGATAGTCTCTAATGATGGCTGTGCTTTGTTGGTACACCACTTGCTAATAGTTGCAGGGTCTTTTTCCATTTGTTCTGCTAACCATTTTGCCGTTTTGCGCTGTTTAACAAGCACCACTTTCAATCAGTTGAGGTCGTTTTTTTGCCATTTTGCGAAAATTTTATGTGACAAAAATACTATTTATTCATGCAAAACATGTAATAATAAACAAAAATATTACAAGATTCTACAAATTCCTTTGTCTTTTAGTTCAATTGAGACTAGAAGTCACAAAATCGCCACCAATATTTTTCGCTTGGTAATTGAAATGTCGCTCAACTACTAATCATTTCGTGAATTTTCAAAAGGTCTCGGGAGATGAGTTTTGTCTCGAAAAGGTCACTTAAAGGTCACCAATAAAAGAAAAAGCAGTTAAGTTTTTGGCTTAACTGCTTGATTATCAGCGTGGACCAGCTAAGGCTTGAACCTAGGACCTCCAGATTATGAGACCAATAGAATGATAGTCTGTGATATTTCGTTATTATAAACTTTTGTTGATAATCAATGAGTTATCTCCACTTGATATATTATACTATACCATTGAATATCCATAACTCAAACAGTTTGTTTACGCATTGTTTACGCAGAAATGCCGATTTGTGAAAGTTGGGTGCTGATAGAAGTTTCTTGTATATCTTCTCTAATTTTACCAATGATAGATACCTTTGATGGTTAACATACGGAATCCTCACGGATTTCACTTTGTTCATTACAATAATTTCGTCAGACTGTTCACTAATATAAGCATCTGATTATCAGTACAAATGTAAGATCTTGAATACACAACAAGTGTATGCCTTCCCACGGAAAAACGTTTGCAACCTCACGGAATTTTACAAGTTTTCCGTGAGATGCTATACGGAAGTCACTTCATTACAGTCCATATTCTTTAAATGTTAATTTTTAAAATCATACTACAGATTTCTTGGAATATCAAACAAAACATATTACCTTTGCATTGCTCATCTATAGTTAGAAAGAGTTTCGAGACCCGATAGCCTTTGATGCTTCTCGGGTCTTGCGTTTTTATATGGGTGTAGAAATTCTCTTTTTCATCTTCTTTAAAAGAGCCTTTTCCCCATAATCTTTATTAAGATGATATGCGGTAAGAAGGTAGAACGCATTCGTTCTTTGTTGCTCCAAAACTATGATATATTTTTCAACTTTATCGTAAATGTACGTCTTTTTGACTTTACGTTTTTTTGTATCTCTCTCTTCTACCGTAAACACATCTATGTTTGAAGGCGTTTTTTCCTTAATATGATGGTTTATCCAATGCAATCTCTGAGATCGTGCGACCTCAAATACACGCTTGGGATATTTCGTACCATCTTCGCACTCCACCATAATTTCTTCACAAGTCAAATGCTTAAATAGTCTTCCCATATCAGCTTCTCCTTGTGCTTTTATCGGATAAATACGCCAAGACCGGAACGCAAAATCGAAGTTGTCCTCAATGTCTCTTTTAAAGATTGCTAGTAAATCATGCTGTCGGTCTCTTTCACTAAGACCTACTATATCCAGTAACTCCGGGTATACTTTTAATATGTTGAATCCGCTCATGCGCTATTTTAATGAGATAAAAAACAGATTAAACTTTTTTCTTGACAATGGTGTTGTCGTATTTAAGGAAATATTGCTATGTCTTTTTATCTTTTCTATCAATTTACGTTTAGCAATAACTTTTCCCTGCACATCACCTTTTTCTATACGCAAATTATAGTTGATAGCTCCCATTAACACATCTGAAAGCTGTATAAAAACACTTTCATGTGAGCGTATAAACTGAAGTTTACCGATAGAAGAGTTATAGTTCATGATTCTATTTAAAGTTTCGAGTTTTTCTGAGCTACAAGTATCTTTGATATCCAAATAAATATTGTAAGTATTTTGAAAATCTACTTTAGTATGTAATAGTTGAAAATACATTCGAAAATAGAAATCGTTGAAGGTGTAGTCTTCTCTGGATTCGTCTATTTGTGATTTATCCACAATAACAGCCCTAAATTCCAAATCATTCATAAAGAACCAATCTATTAGCTCCGCATACACCTTATATGTGGCATCATGAACATTAGTCCATTTTAATTCATCTTTATAATTATATTTTGCTTTTATTGCCTTTATCTCCTCTTTGGCAATTTTAATTTGAGGATAGGCAATACTTGTATATCCCAACAACATATACGGATGACCGTCATGTATCAAATGGGTGCTTTCATCGCAATATATATTAAACGTTTTACTCATAATGTTGTCCAATATTGTTATTTTATGACTAAACTTTCGCAAAGATAAAAAATCTACCTTGTAATGCATTCATAATCTCCATCTTATTTCAAAAAGTCTTTCTGATAAATAACAATATAGATCTGATTACTTTAAAAAATAAAATTATGAAAAAGTTATTGTTAGGCAGTGCTTTATTGGCTTTAACGCTTCTGTCTTGTTCTACAGAGCAAGGTATGATAGAACAACCTATAAAGTTAAGTGAACTTGTGAATACAGGTTGCAAACGCTCGTTTTCACCAAAAGAAAGTCGCCCCGATTTTTATAGAACAGAAATGGAAGTGAAACCTAAGGTTTCTAGATATAAAAAATCATGGAATTATCAAAACAACTGTGTTTTTCCATAAACCAAAAACAGCGGCCTACGCCTTGGCGTAAGTCGCTGTAATAGAAGCGTGGACCAGCTAGGGCTTGAACCTAGGACCTCCAGATTATGAGTCTATTTGTGGGGTATTTCATGTAATTGCATGAAGCATTATTCCGTTGATAATCAGTGACTAATGGATTTTGTAGTTTGCAGGAAAAACACTATATTTGCACCAGTTTTCATGTGAAAAGGTCACCTGAAGGTCACCAAATGAACACGATTCCACTTGTAAATGAAGGTATTATGGAGAATGGAAAGATGAATAAGGTTACTAAAACTATAAAAGAGGAGGCAAAAACCACATCAAGAGGTGAAAAATGCCTTGCGAAATTCACGGCTGCGAATGGCAATGTATATGGTTCGCTGACTCTTGACATACGAAAAGCGGGCGACTATTCGCAACCGCTTCCAGTAGCTGTGCGTGTGTGTCATGGCGGACAAAAGATTTTCCTGCGTTTAGGAAAATCATACACTATGGAAGAATGGTTGGTTCTTTGCGATTATGAGAAAAGCGGTCGGCGCATCCAATTAGCGGAGCGTAACGACATGAAGAATCTGATGGACAGAGTGGAACTGATGGTTAACCAACTTATCTCGGAAAACAATTTCTCTCTTCGCAAGTTGCAAGACAGGTTCCAAGGCAAGAAAGACGATGACAGCACCATCATCACAGTTTGGGATTCGTACATTCAATCTAAAACCAATGAAGGCAAGGCTGGTTCCGCTCGTTGTAGTAAGGATGTACGCAACCGCTTTGTGAAAGATTTGGGAACGGATGTATCGTTTGCAGATATTAACCGTGACTTTATCTTGAAATGGGTAAAAATCATGAAGAAGAATGAATTGAGCACCACCACTATTGCTATCGCACTTCGCAGTCTAAGGACTATAATCAATATGTGCATCGCTAACGGACTGATGAAAGGTGATACCAAAGAAATGTTTAAGGATACGGGCTACAACAAAGCGCAGAGCCGTAAGCATGAGTTTCTTGACGTGGCTACCATGCGGAAGCTCTATGACTTTTGGAAAGCTGACGAGGCAAAAGACAAAGATGGAAACGAACTGTTCCTCGGCAGAGAGAAGTATGCCATATTTCGCGACCTTGGACTATTCCTTTTTATGTATCTGGGCGATGGACAGAACCTTGCTGATACACTCCGACTGACTTATGATGAACTATACTATGCCACTCATGGCAAGCAGCTTCGTTTCCTTCGCCACAAAACTCGTGAGCGGAACGAGAGTGCCAGCGAAGTGATATTTCCTGTCACTCCCGAGATTCAAGAGATACTCAATCGGTATGGCAATGTCCCAAAGCTTGGGCGGAGGGTATTCCCCATCATGAGTGAGCTAATCACACCAGAACAAGAGATATGGGTTATCCAACGCTACAACAGATATATACGTGAGCACATGGCAAAAGTTGCCAAACTATTGGATATGGAACAGGCACCATCACCCACTTGGGCAAGGCACAGTTTCGCAACCAACCTCAATAACTCTGGTGTCGTACCTTATAAATATATAAGCGACAGCATGGGGCATAGTGGCGGCGGTGACATTACTTCCAATTATATCGGTGCCTATCCGCTTGCAAAGATGCTGGAGTATAACCATTATCTACTCAATGAGAAGTCGAAAGAAAGTACTCCTGTGGTAGATAAGAAAGCCCTGCTTGAGATGCTGAAAGGCTTGAGCGAGGAGGAACGGATGGAGTTGATGGCTAACTTATCAGACTAATTATAGTTGCTCACCGCAAGAATGCCAAGTGAAATACCGCAAAAAAGTGGATTGAAATGCCACAAAAATACCGAATAAAATACCGCAAAAAAGTGGATTGAAATGCCACAAAAAACACGAATTGGCCATGTATTTCGCAGAAAATGTGTATCTTTGCAATTGAAAAAGCATATTATATGAGTTACTATAAAAGAACTGCCGATGCCCTGTTGCAAGACTTGCTGGATGCATTTGGGGCTGTATTGATAGAAGGACCAAAATGGTGTGGCAAAACCACAACTGCGTCTCAACTTGCAAACAGCATTTTGAGAATGCAAGATCCTAGTTTGCGTGAGGAGTATTTGGTCACCGCTAAAACTAAGCCATCCATTCTGTTAAATGGAGCTACGCCTCGCCTTATTGATGAGTGGCAAGATGCTCCTATGTTGTGGGATGCTGTACGAACTGTTGTTGATGATCGTCAAATCCCCGGACAATTTATACTTACAGGTTCCAATGCCGTTGACAAATCCCAAATACACCATTCTGGAGTTGGTCGTATAGCCAGACTGCGTATGCTGCCTATGAGTTTGTGGGAATCACAAGAATCTACAGGTGAAGTTTCGTTGAAAGAACTTTTCAACAATCCAGATTATGATATTGACGGTAAGATGTCTAAGATGACCGTTGAGGAATTAATCTTTGCAGCCTCCCGAGGTGGCTGGCCAGCTTCTTTGTTGGCTCGTACCCCAAAGGCTCAACTACTCGTAGCAAAGAACTATGTTCAAACAATTTGCTCCAACGACATTTCCAGCATTGATGGCAAGAAAAGAGATGCCAGACTGACCAGTATGATACTTCGGGCGTATGCCAGAAATGTTTCGACTCTGGTCAAGAAGAAGTCGCTTTTGGATGATGTGACCTCATCTGGTGAAGTGAGCTGTCATGTAGATACGTTTGATGACTATGTTTCTGCTTTGGAAAAGCTGTTTGTCATTCAAAACGTCAGTGCATGGTGTCCTGCCATTAGAAGTAAAACTGCTATCAGGAGTGGTGTGAAACGATGTTTCTGCGACCCTTCCATTCCGATTGCTCTTTTGGGGTTGTCTCCTGAAGCGTTGACCATACAGCTCAAGACGTTTGGATTTATCTTTGAACAGATGTGTATTCGTGACCTAAAGGCATATACTATAGACTTGAACAGTCACGTATCTTATTATCATGACCGATATGATTTGGAAGCGGATATAGTGCTGCATCTGGAAGATGGACGATATGCCTTGATAGAGTGCAAACTTGGCAGTCGTGAGATTGACGATGGAGCCAAACATCTGCTTGAACTCAAAAGGCTTATACAGGAACATAACAAAACAGAGAAACAGATGCCCATTCGGGAACCGGATTTACTGATAGTGATGACTGGGGGAAGCATGGCATACACTCGTCAGGATGGCGTGAAAGTCATTCCACTGGCTTGTCTTAAAGATTAACCATATTAGCTAAACTAACACTTATGGGCAATAAGATGAAGGAATGGTTTGAGGCGAACCAAGAAATCTATGCAGAGTTCAAAAGCAGGATTCATTCCACATTGGACATTCTATCACAAGATGGAACCAATGTGGCAGAATGCGATGATACTGACTCGCTTCAAAATATGCTTTTAGAGGCAAGGGCAGCAAAGAATATGCCTGTTGAGAACATAATAAACACCTTCTCTAAAGCCGCAGAAGAAGGTGATGTGGCTGCTTGTTGTATATATTGCTATTTGGAATTTGATAATGGGCTTGAGGAAATAGAGAGTGCCATGACTAAATTCGAGCAATCTACGGATGCACAATACATCAAGGATGGGATTAAACTCTACTTGCAGGATAAAGAACATGAGACTCAAGACGCATCAGACCAAGATCTGAATCTTTTGCGTTTGCGCCGTTGGCATTATGAACACCCGAAAGAATATCAAGAGTTCACAAATCTCTTCACAAAAGCATACGAGGGTGACATGAGCTTCGCCCTTAAAGGCTTTTCCTACTTGACAGAACTGCTGTCACTTGATGGAATAAAAGGCATCACCGAATTGTTGTTAAGCCTATGCCCAGGAACCGAGAGCTACAACAAAGCTCAATTTTCTAATGTTAGTCAGCAAGCACACGAAAAATTGACTGAGTTGTTTACCTCCACATTTAACCAAGAGGAAACAAAAGACAAATTGCAGCACAATAATCCTTTCTTGTTCAGTGTGTTCTATTGGATGATATTTGATAATGGTTTCGTGAAGGCCGCTGATTTATTATCCAAAACAATAATGGGAGAGAAGCCTTCTTTTGGGCAGAAAAACTTTGGTGAGCAATTTATGCGTTCTTTGATGCTTACCAGTATGGATAAAGCGACTTACACTAAAGGCACATGGAAAGCAGCAAACAATCGTGTAGTCAAAGATGTAGCTATTTCTGCATTACAAGAGAGTAAAGGAAGGCGTGGGCGCAGGCAAGTCTGTGTCCTGCTTGAAGAAATGCTTATACAACCTCATGCAGAACTTCTTACCAACGAGATAGAAAAAATACTTACAGAATGGATGGAAACGAATGATACGGATTCTATTCTTGCTTATATTTTTGCTGCGCTGACCAATGGCAGCTTGCTTAATGATACCTATAACTATCGTACGTTCCACACAGCCATCTTGGAAAAATTTCCATCCATTGGATTTAAGTCTGGCTTTGATTGGGGAGAAGCCCTTTATAATGCCATTGTCAGTGAACGTGGCAACGACTATAATTTGAGTTTATCAGAAAAGACTGTTCAAACAGGAAAAGAACAGGCAAAGTTGATAAGCATAAGACTGCGCACCTTACTTTCCCCTGATGTATATTGATTGCATCATGAAGGCTTGATTTGTTAAAAAGAAACGCTGTTCCGTTAAAAGCACCTCGGCAGAAATCGTCATGATTTTTACCGAGGTGCTTTCATTTTATTCCATCGTAATTTCGCAGCGTAATTATTAAAACAACATGATATGCAAGGCAATTTTATAATGTTACAGAAGGATGATCTGAAACAGGTTGTTTCTGAATTGGTGGAAGAATTAGTTGGGAAAAAGCCACAGGCCGATTTGACACCAGAAGAGAGTGACGAGTATTTTACTCGCGATCAGGTATGTGAACGACTCCACATAACCTATACCACCTTGTGGCGTATGCAGAAGGAGGGAAGAATTATAGTTCACAAATTGGGAGGACGTAATCTTTACTCGAAGAAGGAAATCTCCTCACTTCTGAAAGCTAAAGTACAGACTGCTAATAGCGTTAATCCAAATGTTTAATCTAAAAGCAAGCATTATGGAAGAACAATACATTCGAGTAGGCACTACTATATATAAGGTAGTGCAGCAGCCTTTGGCAGATGGAACGATGACTACCCGCAGATTGCAATGGAGCTTTGGCACTATCCGACAAGATTATGGTAAGCACAATATCCCCACTATTGATAAATATAATGGTTTTTGCACAGTGCCAAGTCACACAGACTATCAAAAGGATGTTGCAGGTTTCTATAATCTGTATGAACCAATTGACCATGTTCCGGCAGAAGGGAATTTCTCAGATATTGAAAAACTGCTACACCACATCTTTGAGGAGCAATACGAACTGGGGTTGGACTATATGCAGTTGCTTTATATGCAGCCGACTCAGAAACTCCCCATCCTGTTATTGGTGTCAGAGGAACGAAACACAGGAAAGACCACTTTCCTGAACTTTCTGAAAAGTATCTTTCAGGACAATGCCACCTTTAATACAAACGAGGATTTCAGGAGCCAGTTCAATGCAGACTGGGCTGGCAAGCTACTCATCGTTGTGGACGAGGTGCTGTTGAGTCGTAGAGAAGATTCAGAGCGATTGAAGAACCTAAGCACAGCCCAAACCTACAAGGTAGAGGCCAAGGGTAAAGACAGACAGGAGGTAAACTTCTTTGCCAAGTTCGTACTATGTTCCAACAACGAACTTTACCCTGTTATCATTGACCCGGGAGAAAACCGCTATTGGGTGCGTAAAATCCGACCACTTGAAAGCGATGATACCAATTTCCTGCAAAAGCTAAAGGAACAGATACCTGCATTCCTCTATTATCTCCAGCACCGCACACTCTCCACCAACAAAGAGGGGCGTATGTGGTTTCATCCTACCCTTATCAGGACTGAGGCTCTTGACCGCATTATCCAGTGCAACCGCAACCATACGGAGTTGGATATGGTAGAGCTGATACGTGACATTATGGAAACGCAACACGTTGACAAGCTGTCGTTCATCCCTCAAGACTTAATACCGTTACTGACCATGAACGGTGTAAAGGTGGAGCAATGGCAGATACGAAAGGTCGTGAAAGATGTCTGGCGACTTACCCCTGCTCACAATGCACTGACCTATCTTGCCTATCAATGTGACTACACTAAGCCGGGGCGTGTTTCCTCAATTAGCAGAGTGGGACGTTTCTACACGGTGACCAAGGAATTTATAGACTCTTTAGGTTTATAATCCTTTGTTGAGTTGTTGAATTGTTGAGAACAACAGACTAATCTTTGGTACTCAAACAAATACAATTCAACAAGCACTCAACAAGAGGTGTAACTGGGCAAAAGAGAAAGCTATTTTTCTTTTCACCAGCCCATTCTCTCAACAACTCAACATTTCAACAAATCACTCACATTATGACTATACAAGAAATAAAGGCAATCCAAATATCCAACTTCCTTGCAAGCAAGGGATATGAACCAATAAACAGAAAAGGAAATAAGTGGTGGTACTTATCGCCACTACATACGGAGAAAACCGCATCATTTAAGGTGGATTTAACCAAAAACGTGTGGTATGACTTTGCACTGGGCAAAGGAGGCAACATCATTGATTTGGCGATGCAACTATACCACACGCAAAACATTTCAGAAGTATTGCACATGATGGGGCATTCAATCATTCTACCCACAATACCAATCCATTCTACTTGCTCACAAAAGGACACTTCGTTTGAAGATATTGAGGTAAAAGAACTGGCTCATCCTGCTTTGCTACAATACCTCTCGGGAAGGGGTGTTGATTCTATTACAGCCAAAAGGCAGTGCGTGGAAATACACTACAAAAGTGCTGGTAAGCGATATTTTGCTATTGGCTTCAAGAATGATGCTGGTGGCTATGAACTTCGGAATCCATACTTCAAGGGATGTATTGCTCCGAAAGCAATCACTACGATAAGGAACCACGAAACAGCTTGTCACATATTCGAGGGATTCGTGGACTATCTCTCCTATCTCATACTACATGGCGAATGTGATGCGGTGGTACTCAACTCCATTGTAAACATCCCGAGTGCTCTCTCCATGCTCAATAAGTATTCTCAAATATGCTGCCACTTGGATAATGACAAAGCTGGCAGAATGGCCACCTGGCAGATAATGAAAACATTGGGAGACAAGTGTACTGATGCCTCAAATGAGTATGAAGAATACAAAGATCTCAACGAGTATCTGATGAACAAAAGCATTGCATTCCTACAAAAGGGAAGAAACAAATTCTGACTTGGCGGCTGGACGCAAAGAGGTGTGGCGTGCACGACAGGGCTTGCCCTGATATAGCCCACTATAACTTCTCCACTTTATTCCCGAAGAGTGAGTGTTCGACCAATCTACCACATTGCAGCATGGTAAATAGAGCCAAAGAATTGAAAATCAACACTTTTAATAAGCCATAACGGCTGCTTGAATATCATTGGCAACAATATACTTTGCAGCCGAAATCGATAACGAAATAAACAAAATATCAGATTTATGACAGAAAAGAACACATTAAAGATGAACCTCGACCATGAGCGCAAAATAGTGGAGCTTCAGTCGAGAGTGAACAAGTTGGAGAACCTTTGCTACATGACAAAGGAAGTATTGAACCTTGAAGAGGCTTCCGCCTTTCTCGGCATTGCCAAGAGCACGCTCTACAAGATGACGCATCTTAACCAGTTGCCGTACTTCAAGCCTGCTGGCAAGCTCATATTCTTTGAGAAGAAAGCCTTGCTTGACTGGGTACGAGGAGCAAGAGCCATGTCGGAGGAGGAGATAAGACTGGAGGCTGCAAACCGTCTGAATGAAATGAACAATAGACCATAGCATCATGACGAAAGATGAACTTGTAAACAGTCTGCAAAAACGTGACCCTCTGTTGGCTAATGCGGTCAGCAATATGGTAGACTACATTTCCGACCGCTTTCCTGCTGCTTACCCAAGCAAGGAACAGACGGAAGCAGTCAATACCTATCTTCATTCGGTCTATGCTGACGGTGACGGAACCATGTCTGAAAGAAACTGTGAGCATCGAAGAATTGCATCACAGAAAATTACCATCAATGCCATACAAGTGCTTGACAGCCCCCAACTTGACCGACTGCAACGTGTGCTTGACCATATCGCATACGACAAGGAGTATTATATGCCAGAGAGAGGCTTCGGCATGAGGCGATAGTTTCTCTTTTGACGGCAGAGAGTTTTCCGCATAACAGCATGAACAGATTTACACAACAAAAAGAAAACAACGATGAACAATAATATTTTCAACAGCATTATCCTGAGTAATGAACAAGTAAACTATCTGATGGGTGGCACGGCTGGCATCAATCGCCTTTCATGCCTTTATCAACTCATTCAGATTGTGACACGACAGATTGAAACATCAAATGAGGTTGGGGAATCCACAACCGCATTATGGGAGGTGAACATGTCAGAGGTGGCTCTATCCAAACTATGGAAGTGTGACCGAAAAACCGTCTCCAAGATGCTTGACCACATGAACAAATTGGGCATCCTTTCTTCTGTACAGACAAAACGAGGAAGTGTTCACACATTGCTCTGCATTTCAGCATGGATTGTTGACGGCAAAAAGTTTGTCAATCCTCACTATGTTCCCATCAACCAAAGAGACTGTTCCGGCAAGTCTAATACTATGACTTCCACAACCGCATTCCCTAACAAGGAGGATCCGCCCATCAAAAATGGCGGTACTTCTCCAACACAACTTGCCAACAGTTCCTTTTCTTCCCTAACTTCAGGAAATGGCGATAATGGCGAGGAGGAAGATGTTCCACCGCCAAGCGTCTCTGACATGGAACTGGAGGCGGAAGCCAGAAGGCAATTCTTCAAAGAACAGATGGAAGCGGAGGATGCCCCACAATTGCTGTTGCTTGGGTAATTTGAGAACCATTATACAACAAGTCTGTGAACTGGTGCAACCGCAGTGCGTAGCGTGCTTGTGCGTAAACTCTGATAGCAGTGCTATGCAAGAAATACCAATGTCATACAAACGCACTTCGTTTGTCCGTATGCCAATGGACTTCTTGAACGCTCGCAAGCTCGCATTGGGTTGCACACTTTTATAGAAGCAATACTTGGTATGAATAAGAAAAAAATAGAAAAGGAAGCACCGAAATACACGAGCCGCCTGATAGTAAGGCTTACGCCACAGCTCCATAAGGAGATAGCGGAATATGCTGCTCTTTGCGGACTGACCACAAGCGCATACGCACGCAAGCGGTTGGAGGGCAAATATCCCAAACAACGCCTGACTGACAAAGAAATGGAGGCTTTGAACAGCCTTTCGGATGCCAGGGGCGATATACAGAAATTGTTCGGCTTCCTCAAAGGTCGTCCGCTTACGGAACGTGAGAACATTCTCCGCAGCGAAATCTTCATGAAACGATGGAGAACAAGTGCAGAGGTAATATTGAACCGCATGATTGAGATAGAGAAATACTTAACACAATAGAACATACGACATATATGATAGCAAAAGCAAAAGTAATAAGTCATGGCGCAAATGCCATACGTTACTCAGTGGATAAGGACAAGGCAGAGATTGTTAAGACAAATCTTTTGCCCGATGATATTTCCCCAACGGCAATGTGGGCGAGAATGCTTGCCTTGCAGAAGAAGTTTGAAGGCAAGTTGAACCGTTATCATCCGCTCAAGCGTAACATGATACGTATCGAGGTTTCCCCAACCTCGGAGGAAACGCGAGGTTGGACAATGGAGGACTGGCAGAGGTTGGCGAATGACTTTATCCGTGAGTTTGATGCTGTTGACCTTTCAGCCAAGTCGAGGCGCAAGAGTGCAAAGGCTACCAACCTCAAAGACAGCCAATATGTAGTTGCGCTCCATCGTGACAGCAAGAGTGGTATTATGCACCTCCACATTGATGCGAACCGCATAGACATAAGGGGCAACGTGAATGATGCTCATTATATCTATGAGAGAGCGATGGCTGCTGCCTCCAAGGTTGGGCAACAGCGTGGATGGAAAGATGCACAAGAGGTGAGCCGCCAAAATAAGGACGCGATAACCAATGATTGTCTTTCCGTTTTGACTAAGATGCCGTACTTTGATTGGGGACTATACACAAAATGCCTCACGCAAATGGGATATGATGTCAAACTGCAATCCGACAATAAAGGACAAATGCGTGGCTATGCCATCAAGCGTGGTAACTCCATTTATAAGTCCTCAGAGCTTGGCAAAGGTCGTTGTCTGATGCCCTCAAAGATTGAAGGCACTTGGGCAAAACTACATCATCAAGAATTGGAGAAACCAGTTTCAACTCCAACAAAGAATACCCAACAGCCAAAGATTATGACTGCACCCAAACCCATGCCCACAGCGGACAACACTCCAAAGATACGTCACTTCGACTTTTATACGGACGAGTTTCATCATTATCCTGTTGATATTCCTCAGAATTGTCTGGATATCATCGACAAGAATATAGCTTTGGATGCCGACAATGTGTTTGCCAAGATAGGTGATGTGCAGAAGACAGCTATTCTTCTCTTTGCTGAATACATTAATGCTGCCACAACCATTGCCGCCCAGTCTGGCGGTGGCGGAGGTGGTGCTACCTCAGGTTGGGGACGTGACAAGGACGAGGATGAACTGTCTTGGGCGTATCGCTGCGCTATGATGGCTAATC
>ERZ833608.161-NODE-161-length-60615-cov-5.659181_pt1 | contig 60615 bp, 61 predicted proteins | sample MGYA00519694_ERZ833608 | MGnify/ENA primary metagenome ERZ833608 (study PRJEB31850, sample SAMEA3708742) | human gut metagenome | biome: human gut; feature: human-associated habitat; material: faeces | place: China | collected 2014 ... | reverse complement strand
GAATATTAAAAGGTCTCCGGTTTAAATTTCCGATATATATGAATGGCAGAAATGTGCTTGGAGTGGATTGGGAGAGTCTGTGAAAGTTTTTCTGTAAATAGGATTTTGAGGTCTTCTATGATAAAAATAAAATCATAGGAGGCCTTATTTTATGGCAAGAGAAAAGAAACCGGTACACAAAGTACAAATGACCGAAGGAAAAAGAAATATCATTCGTCAGCTCCTTGAAGAGTATGACATTGAATCCGCGCAGGACATTCAAGATGCCTTGAAAGATTTGCTTGGCGGAACCATCAAAGAAATGATGGAAGCTGAAATGGATGATCATCTTGGATACTCCAAGTCTGAACGCTCAGACAGCGACGACTACCGTAACGGCTATAAGACCAAACGGGTAAACAGTAGCTACGGAAGTATGGAAATCGAAGTTCCACAGGATCGTAAATCTACCTTTGAGCCACAAGTGGTAAAGAAACGTCAAAAAGACATTTCAGACATTGATCAAAAGATTATTTCAATGTATGCCAAAGGTATGACTACCCGGCAAATATCAGATACACTGGAGGATATCTATGGATTTGAAGTGTCAGAAGGCTTTATTTCAGATGTAACCGACAAAATCATGCCACAGATTGAAGATTGGCAGAACCGACCGCTTTCAGAAGTTTATCCGGTTCTTTACATTGATGCAATTCACTATTCTGTCCGCGACAATGGCGTTATCCGAAAACTAGCAGCCTATGTTATCCTGGGAATCAATCAGGATGGTTACAAGGAAGTTTTAACCATTGAAGTAGGGGAAAACGAAAGTTCAAAATACTGGCTTTCTGTTTTGAATGGTCTGAAAAATCGTGGGGTTAAGGATATTTTGATCATTTATGCAGATGGACTGACAGGCATTAAAGAAGCAATCGCTGCCGCCTATCCTAAAACAGAGTATCAGCGGTGCATTGTTCATCAGGTCAGAAATACCATGAAATATGTTGCAGACAAAGACCGTAAGCCGTTCTGTGCAGACCTAAAAACCATTTATCAGGCTCCAACCGAAGAAAAAGCATTAGATGCATTGGAACGAGTCACAAAAAAATGGAGCGAAAAGTATCCGAATTCCATGAAGAGCTGGAAACAAAACTGGGATGCTATTTCGTCAATTTTTAAGTTTTCTGCAGAGGTCAGAAAGGTTATATATACAACAAATGCCATCGAAAGCCTGAATGCCACCTACCGCAAACTTAATCGGCAGAGAAGTGTCTTTCATAGCGATACTGCATTGTTAAAGGCTTTATATCTATCCACTTTTGAGGCAACCAAGAAATGGACGATGCCGCTTCGAAACTGGGGACAGGTTTATGGCGAGTTGAGCATCATGTACGAAGGACGGCTGCCCGAATAAAAAATTTAAAGCTTGTTTTACAGGCGGAAATTTTCGCCTGCTCTTGACATGCTCGAATCAATACTGTTATATATAAAGCAAGGGCTGAATGCTCATTTGAGAGCCTTCAGCCCAATCATTATCATAGAAGATCACATTTACAGACTTTTATTCACACACTCGAGTTTTCTAATCTTACTTTAATCTTTGTGTTATATAATGATTCCACCACAATACAAAGGAGAACACTTATGATTAAAAGATTTATTACTTTCATCCTTTGCCTTTCCATAATATTTTGTATGGGAATTGGTTTTACGGGATGTAATCAAGGTACGCCCGTCACCTCTGATAATGCGGGTACGACTACACCTCTCGCAGAGGATACGACCACTCCTCCCGCAGAGGATACGACCACTCCTCCCGCAGAGGATACGACTACGCCTCCTGTAGAGGATACGACAGATGAAATTATTGCCTCATTGGTTCACATTGAAGCAAGGCATGATTTTGCTTTTCGCTATGATTTGACGAATACAACGGCGGGAGAAAAATCCCCGATAGAAAATGATTACTATTTAAGTGCCTACAAGGTTACTAACGCTCAATATGCGGTCTTTATTGCAGAAACCTCTCACAAAGCTCCGAGTTATTGGAAAAACGGAACATATCCCGAGGGAAAAGGTGATCATCCTGTACTGAATATCTCATATAGCGATGCGGTAAGTTACTGTGAATGGCTGTCCACGAAATACGATGATTGGACGTTTAGACTTCCCACAGAGGCAGAATGGGAAAATGCCGCTTACGGTGATTATTATGGGGATACATCAATTAAATATCCGAACGGTAAGCAAACTCCGAGTTATAACGCATCAACGAGAGAACTCACAACAACATTTAATTTCAACGGCGTTATTGCCGCAAAGCTTTTTAAAGAATATGGAAGTAATTATGTAGTAAATTACATAAAAGGTGATTTTGCAGGTGCTTCCGAAACGCTTGGCGAATGTATTTCGATCAGTGCAAACGGTGGTGTTTCAAATTGGGCAAACCACGGTGGAACAGCAACAAAGGGTTATTTCCTCCAAACCGACCTCTATGCGATTGTGAGTGCAGATGGAGGATATACAACACCCGTTGGTACATACGCTCCCAACACCCTCGGTCTTTATGATATGGCGGGAAACTGTTGGGATATTACATCGTCAATTATTGTGGCAAACAATGGTCTTGAGCAGGGGGGGGTCTTGCTACGCAGTTCGCGGCGGTTCTTGGTATGCTACTTCAAGAAGTTGTACTCTTTCCTATCGAGGTGAGGGCAGAAAAGATTCAGCTTCCTCAACGGTTGGCTTTAGAATTGCGGCTGACTATACCCCTGCTGATGGCAACAATTAAAGCATAGACATATAACAATATTGATTAAAGACAAAGCGGCAATGAGCTATACAGAACATTCGTTGTTTTGTATAGCTCTTGCTATATGGAGAAAGTATGAGAATACTCGTTGTAGAAGATGAAAAAGACTTAAACAAAATCATTACAAAACGATTACAAAACGAAGGTTATAGTGTTGACAGTTGTTTCGACGGTGAGCAGGCCTTGCTTTTTTTATCTGTGGGCGAATTTGACGCTGTTATAATGGATATTATGATGCCCGTATTGTCGGGAATCGAAGTGTTGAAAAAAATGCGTTCAAAGGACGACACAACCCCCGTATTGCTACTTACAGCAAAAGATTCAATCAAAGACAAAGTAAAGGGGCTTGATATTGGTGCCGATGATTATATGATTAAACCTTTTGCATTTGATGAACTACTTGCAAGAATTAGGGTTATGACCCGCAAAGCCGTCGGGCAAACAAAAAATATATTTACAGTCGGTGAGTTGAAAGTCGATACAAATTCACGCACCGTCACAAGATCTGATAAAGAAATTCCATTATCTGCCAAAGAATATGAAATTTTGGAATATATGGTGAGAAACAAAGGGACGATTCTGTCTCGTGAAAAAATAGAAAATCACGTGTGGAATTTTGACTATTCCGGTGGAACAAATGTAATTGACGTTTATATACGATATCTACGCAAAAAGATTGATGATGGATATGATACGAAGCTGATACATACGGTACGTGGAATGGGATATGTTATACGGTGTGACTTATGAAAAAAACGATAAAAAATAAAATAACTGTATGGTTTGCAGTTGTACTCGTTTTGATTTCTTGTGCCGCAATGTTTGTGCTACATTCTGTTTCAAAGGATATACTGACAAGAGATCAAACTGCTAATATCCAAATAGCAGTAAGTGAGTTTTCAAAAAAAATATCCTATGATGATAATGGAGTTGTTGTTTCACCAGGAGCACATTTTTATGAGCGAGGTGTTTATAGAATCCTTTTTGATTCAAATGGAAAAATCATTAACGGTAGCCTTCCAGAGAAATTGACAGATATGAAAATTGATTTTCAAGAAGGTGTTGTAAGAGAAATTGATGCATTTGACAACTATTATCTTGAATTTGACTTGTCGATTTCGCTCGGTGGAAACGATTATTGGATTAAAGGCATTGCGCTGTTAAATGATGAAATGAGCTTTATAAACTCGATTTTATTGCGTGGCACATGGATCATATTATTGATTGATGTCGTAGCAATAATTGGTGCATATATCATCGTTTGGCGTGTGTTCGTGCCTATTAAAAAAATACAAAACACAGCAAAAGAAATAGCTGAAAGCAATGATCTATCAAGACGTATTCAAATAGGAACTGAAAAAGACGAGATTCACGTGCTTGCAAATACATTTGATGAAATGCTTGACCGAATAGAACAGACACTTGTTCGTGAAAGACAATTCAGCTCTGATGTTTCACACGAACTTCGCACACCAATATCCGTTATTATATCTGAATGTGATTATGTTTTGGCTTGTGCCAAAACCGTTGAAGAATATACGGACGCTTTTACTGCTATAAATCGACAAGCAAAAAGAATGCAACGAATGGTGATGGAACTATTAACAATATCAAGATTAGAAACGCACACTATTCATACAGAATTTGAAGATACAGATATTAGTGAACTACTGTCATTTGTTTGCGACGAGCAAGAGGAAATACAAAGTCGAAGTATTAAAATGGAACGGAATATTGCATTGGGGATTGTTGGTAAGGCAGATCGTGGCTTGTTAGCGAGGCTTTTTATCAATTTAATTGCTAATGCGTATCAATACAGTAAAGCTAATGGAACAATACAAATTAGTTTGCAGAAAATCAATGACAATATCGTATTCGCTGTAAAAGATAATGGAATCGGAATTGCCGATGAAGAACTTCCGCTAATATGGAATCGCTTTTATCGTGGAGATAAATCAAGAACAGTAAACGAAAGTAACAGTATGGGGCTTGGGCTATCAATGGTAAAATGGATTTCGGATTGTCATAACGGAACTGTGACCGTTACGAGCAAAATTAACGAAGGAAGCGAATTTGTTTTTTCATTTCCTCAAAGCAAATGAAACATAATGAATTGGAAACACCTGTTCTTGATTGGCTTATATGCCCCATCTGCAAAAACAAAAAGAGACTAAAAATTCGTAAAGATACGGTAATAACAAAACTCCCGTTGTATTGCCCAAAATGCAAACAAGAAACACTAATTAGCGTAAAACAATTAAAGTTAATAATTCACCAAGAGCCAGACGCATAGACGCAGAGCCAATCTCGAAAACACGATGTGTTTCCTCGGTGAAGCGTATCCGCCAAATAGATTTCCAGACAAAAGTGTTTGTTCATGCAAGCTTGACTCGCACTTTTGCCGGAAATCTGCTTGGTTCTGAACAATATCATATCATTCAACTAAATAACAGAAGCGTGAAAGACCGTTCGTTTTCAAGAAAAATTGAAAGTGAGCGGTCTTTCTTTGTATCTGAAAGTCATCGTGTCAGATGGATTTCAGAATAGATGAATTCGATGTATTTGAGAATGCAGGAGTTCCGATGATGAATTCATCTATGGATGCTTTGCGTGAAGCACAGAAAGCATTTGCCGGAGAGGCAGAAAAAGCCAGTCTAAAAAATGATGATGATGTAATGGCAATGATAAAAGAGCTCAGAGAAGAAAGTGTGGTGAAGTAGATGAGGATTATCATGTGCTATGAAATAGATAATATCTAATACCATTATCCGAAAAAGGCTGCATTAGATGAAAAAATCGTAGCCATAGTAAACAAGCCAAACACAATAAAAGTTATGTAGCTACAAAAATTGTGGTGTTTGTATCCCATTTATAGCAACAATCATATAAAACTGAATACACGCAATGAAAGAAGCAGATATGTGGAAAATGTTCCATGTGTCTGCTTCTTTCTTTGCCAGCATACGATAAAACAAGCTTCAGCGAAGTTGTCTTATGTAGTTATATATCCCACACCGCAGGTGTATACAAGCAGGGTACTTATTAGTTTAACAGTCAGAAATTACAAAAAGAGATCTGAATCCTCAGTTGGATTGTAAGTTTGTGAGTATCAGGCGTTTGATGTTGGTATATTTTTTTTCGGGAACAGGAAGCTTCGCACCGTTTGACATGGTAACGGTGAATCGTTCAATTTTGCTGACACATTCAGGATTGATGAGAAAACCTGCATGAATGCGAAGCAGGAAATCAGAGTATGTTTTCTCAAAGTCCGGGAGTGTGCCATTTACAATAATTGTATCCGTGCTTGTGTGAATACGAAGCTTTGCAGTTCTTTTTATCGTTTCAATATATAACAGATGGTTTATTGGAATGCGGTGCACACTCATGTCAGTCGCTGTGACAGTCATGTAACGCTCCGGCTTTTCAACCAACCGTACCGGCAAGCTTAAACTTTGATAGTGTATCGGATAAATGGTGTCTCTGCTGTCGCATGGCCATGCGTTACTGATGTGAAGAACAGCAATCTCCCAGCGGAAATCAGAACCGCTTTCTGTGTGTACCTTTTTTTTGTACCAGGAGTAGTGAAGCCTTTGATTGTGTAAATCTGTATTTCCATCAGGATAATGGGTATAGATTTCATATTGCAGGATAACCTCATGCGCAGTTTTGCTGGGAGAAATACAGATTGCACGTATCGAACCCATTGTGAAGCTTAGTCCGTGTACCTCTGCTGAGAATGTGGAAATAACCTGTTCACGTCCCCGTATTTCCTGTCTCTCAGCAGGACCAATCCACAACACATCTTCGCTTATATTGTCAAAATAGGGTTGGAGATTGTTATTGTAGTATTCGGTGATAATGTAGATGGATTTATATATTAAATCGTTTGCTGTCATGGCAGCTCTCCTTTGCTTTTATACATATATTCAAAATGATTATAGTAGAGTAAGGAATAAAAAACAAGTGATTTACAATACAAACAAGTCAATTAATGAAGAAATATTAACAAATTTACTGTCTTATTGTATACTAAAATACTAATATATATCCCAAAAAATTTCTAATCAGAATAAAAAACAAGTGGGGTTTTATCTGGTAGGAGTTTCCTAAATAGAAAAATCGGTGGGTTAGGTATCTTTATGGTTAAGAAAAACATGGATGATATGCAATATATTTATCGTGATGGGCAGAACCGGTTGCGGATAACCAAATGTGTCTGAATCAAAAAGAAAAATGGTTTTAAAAGGAGACAGCATGAGAAAATTATTAGAAAAATTTTTTCAACATTATTTGACGGAACGGAATCTTGAAGCTACACTGGCAGTTCTTACAGAAGATGTTGTTTCGGTGGGAACTGGAGAACAAGAAATTTCAAGGAATAAAGGAGAGCTTCGTGAATTGTTGTTAAGTGAATTTGAGGAGCTTCCAAATGCATTAGAATATGAGATTTGTGATTATATGCAAAATTTTTCGGGAGGGGGGAGTATATGCACACAGTTAGCTGTTTTTAACATCAGATTAAAGGCAGAAAATGAAATTACGGAAATACATTCCCGACTTACTTCTACCTGTGTAAAAGATGGCAATGAATGGAAAATTGCAAGTCTGCATATGTCTACCCCAGAACACGATCAGGAAAAAGGTGCATTCTTTCCACTTTATTATGGAAAAGGTGTAGTAGGAACATTATCGAAGGAATCCGAAGAAAAACTTACGGAACTTGTGACAAATGCACTTCCGGGAGGTATTATGGGTGGATATCTGGAAGAAGGTTATCCACTATATACCATTAATAATAAAATGTTGGAAATTCTTGGATATACTTATGAAGAACTAATTGCTGTAACGGATGAAAAGATGATGAATGTTATTTATACAGCGGATCAGCAAAGAGTAGAAGAAAGTATCGGGGAACAGATACAGGAAAAAAACGAATATGAGATAGTGTATCGTGTTGTTGGCAAAAACGATCGTCTTATCTGGGTAAATGATATTGGAAGAAAATCATTACAAATGATGGGCGGGAAGCCATGATCAGTATTATGACGGACATTACAGAACAGTTAAAGAGAGAGGAAATATTAAAGTATGAGGCAGGGTATGATTCATTGACAGGACTAAATAATAGGAAAAATGCAGTCAGTTTGATGGAGAAAGAATTTAATAGAAAGGCAGGCGGATATTTCTTCATTTGCGATATTGATAATTTTAAGAGTGTAAATGATACCAAAGGGCATTTGTTTGGAGATAATGTGTTGATCAAACTTGCTGACATTATGAGAAAGCAAGCAGGTGATAAGTCAATTCTTGCAAGGCTGGGCGGAGATGAGTATATACTATTTTTTCATGCTGACATAAATAAAAAAGATGTCATGAATATTATGCAGGGGATTCAGAAAGAATTTTTGAGCTATATGAGAGAAATTATACCGAAATTAAATGTTTCCTTGAGTATCGGTGGTACGGAAAGAACAGCAAATGAGGATACAAAAACTCTGTATGACAGAGCAGATAAAGCATTATATCAGGCAAAAAACCAAAAAGGTGAATTAAGATTACAGGAGCAGACTGTAAGAAAAAGGTCAGAAAACAACATTTAGGAAGCACAATAAAGGGAAAAATCACTATCTATGATAAGCTGTATACCAAAATGAACGAAGCTGAGAAACGAGAGTTCCTGTCACAGTTAGAGGATAATGTGCAGATTTACGAAGAACGTAAAGAGAATGGACAATGGCTGAAATCCATAGAATTTAAGTTGCCGATTATAAAAAAAGAGTTTACACTAAGTTTGGACAACGATACACAAAATGAGACAATAGTTGCACTACATCGGACCGATATGTAAAAATCCTTGTATTGATATTTGTATATAGAATAACAGGATGTTAGTTATTGGATTTGTTACTTGCTCATGCTATACTCTTACCAAAGGAGAGATAGGTATGGAGTTAAGAGTACTAAATTATTTTTTGGCAGTTGCAAGAGAAGAAAATTTTACAAAAGCAGCACAGCAGCTTCACTTGACACAGCCGACACTATCACGGCAAATTGGTGATTTAGAACAGGAGCTTGGTGTAAAGCTGTTTGTCCGTAGCAATCACAATATTATTTTAACAGAGGACGGAATGATATTAAAACGTCGAGTGCAGGAAATTTTATCTTTGGCAGACAAAACGAAACGGGATTTTCTGCAAAAGGATGAAAATCTGGAAGGCATTATATAAATTGGAAGTGGTGAATTTTTGTCTACTCGCTGTTTAACCGATTGCATTTCCCAATTTCGTCAAAAGTATCCGCTTGTACGCTATGAGTTTTACAGCGGAAATGCCGAAAACATTCGTGATCGTATAGAAAGAGGTCTTTTGGATATAGGCTTGATGTCTGAACCAATTGACATACGGAAATATGAGTTTATCAGTATGCCAATTCAAGAAGAATGGGGAGCTTTGGTACGAGAGGATTCTCCGCTTATAGGTAAAGAGTTCATTGTACCGCAGGATTTGGTTGGTATTCCGCTTATTTTGCCATTGGGAGATTTCGCACAGAGTAATATCGGTAAATGGTTTGGTGAATATGCTACGCAGATTGATATTATTGCAAAAGGAAACCTGCTATATAATGAGGCAATGATGGCTCAAAGCAATATCGGTGCAGTAATCGGTATCTTCCAATAAGAGAATTGTTAGAGAAGGTTGCTAAAGAATTTGAGAAGAGGGAAGAATAAAAAAATAAAATGATAATATATATAAATATGGGTCTGATTGAAATTTAGACCTGCACTATAAAGAAAAGGCAGCTATTTGCTTTTCTAAAACATTTTATATTATTGGTCGAAAATATTAGCCAAAATTATTTACAAATGCATTGACAACATACAATTCAGTTGTTATGATTAATATCATTAAAAGGGAGTAGCTAGCCAGAACGTGTTCACTTCTTCGTTAGTACAGTTATTACAGCTAATAGCTAACAGGTGTGATAACTCGGAAAGTGATTAAATAGCGAGACTTTTACTGCAATGCAGTAGGAGTCTCTTTTTTTACTTTATAGGAAAGTTCTACTTTCGTCGAACTTTTGAATGAAAATAGCCCGCACAAAAGCGGGCACGAGAAATAGACGGTTTAGGTTTAGAAGATATAAAAACCTTCTTCGCCGAAATCGTCATCATCCAGCTCATCAAATTCGTGTAAGAAATAATCCATATCCAAAAGATCATCATCGCTCATGTCGAGGACTTCGTCAGAAGTCATGCCTTCCGGAGGATTTTTGATATATTGTTGCCGAAGTTCCTTTGCAAGTTCTGTCTCAGTGAATCGTTTCATAGTGATCGTCTCCATTTCCATATTAGATACGTTGATTGTACCATGTAACAGGAGACTGTGGAAGAGAAGAAGGAGAAGCAGGAGAACGACATCGGTGCTTACGCATCACTCTTTCATATAATTGATGCAAAGGAACAGGTTTATGGTTGAAATATAACTCAAGGAAAAGCATGGTTGTACCGCAGGAAGGGCATTTTAATGGATCATATCCAAAGGAGAGGAGGATAGATTCTCGCCACCGATTAAAGGAAAGAAATATTTTGTGCTTTTCCCTGGAGATTGCTCTGTGAAGAGATTGGTCAGATTTACGATGTCTGGCATAAATTCCATAATAACGGATCATTTTAAAATGTTTTTCCGGGATGTGCTGAGTAAGCCGTGGCATGAAATCAAGAACAGGGATGGTTTCGATGACCAATTTCTCGTCTTCATGGCGATTGTAATGAAAAGTAACAAAATCACCGTCGTAAGAATCAATACGAGAAGTTGCAATGACTGGTCTGCCAAGATAACGACCAATGTACTTAATCACGTTAGAGGGGTTGCATTTATTGGGCATAGCTCGAACGTAAAAACCATTTTTATGCTCATGGTAGATGGAAGCTTTTAGTTTTTTGAAAGAGTCGCCGATTTTGGAATGTAACTCGTTCAAAAGAGCGGTCTGAAAAGAATCACGTAAGAGTCTATAGTTGAAATGTTTTTTGTGACGCCAGTGAAGAGAATTTCCAATGCCCCCTTCAGAAATGAGACAATGGATATGTGGATTCCACTTTAAATCCCTGCCAAAGGTATGAAGTACACAGATAAAGCCAGGAGTAAAGAGTTCGGTTTTGTTATCTTTATGGAACATATGTGTAACAACACTATTAACAGCAGAGAAAAGACAGTTCAAAAGAGAGCGGTCATTTAAAAACAGAGGACGGAGTTTGCCGGCAATGGTAAAGACACAGTGGCGATGCTGGACATTGATGATCTTAAAGGACATAGAGGTAGTTCTGTCAATGGCATACATGTTACCGCAGGTAGGACAGAAACGGGAATGACAGCGGAAAGGAACATATTTGAAATTACCGCAGGAAGGGCAGGTATACATGGCACCACCAAAAGAAGGGTCGCCACAATTAATCATTTTTTCTACATTTTCGATGACAGAGTCACGAGGATGTTGAATATAAATCATTTCCTCAAAATGGTCTTTAAAAATCTTTTGCAAAATATTCATAAGACTATTATGAGGGAAAATGAGAAAAAAAGAAACCCCTAACCCCTCAAGAGTGAGGGGAAGGGGAGTTGAAGTGTCGGAGACACTTTTTTATACAGATATAATGGCAAAAAAGATGCAGAGTCTGTAAATGATGCCGCATCATGAATAAAAATCAGATGTCTGGCATATTAATTATAATAATACTGCCTGACGATGTGAGTAATTTATGAATAAAGCTGAAACTGCAAGGTCGCTTGGACTGCCAAAAGATGTTGTCTTTGGCATGCCTGTTATAAATATTACAGGAGATATGCAGGTTGTTGTACAGAACTTCAAATCAATAGTAAGCTATGAAACAACCGAAGTGAGACTGACTACAAAAAAAGGATGTGTTGGCATAAAAGGGAAGTGCCTTGAAATTGAATATCTGGATGATGACCAGATTCAGATAAAAGGGATAATATGTCTTGTGGAATATGAAAATCATAACAGACAGAAATAAAAGAGGCGTAGTTTATGGCTGGATTTAAATTTATTTATGGATGTGTAACGATACATGTTATGTCCGGCAGCAGAGAAAGATTTATTAATATGTGCCACCACAGAAAAATATGTCTTGAGCATGTTATTTCTAGCGATGAATATCTGGAGGCTGTAATATCTGCCAGGAACTTCAGGACGGCGTGTGAAATTGCAAAAAAAACAGGAAATAAAATACGCATAAAAAAGAAAAAAGGAATTCCGTTTATAGCATTCAGGTATAGAAAGCATTACTCGTTTGTTGCTGGAGTTGTACTGTGCATGGCTTTTATATACATATGCAGTCTTTTCCTTTTCAATATTACATTTTCGGGCAACAGCAATCTTACAACGCCTGTTCTCACACGATATCTTGAAAGCATCGGTGTAAAAAACGGATGCAGAACTGCCTGTATTGACTGTAATGATATAGAAAAGAGGATGAGAGAGGATTTTGATGAGATTACATGGGTCGCAGCGGCAGTAAAAGGTAATCATCTTTATATTTCAATAAAAGAAAATGACAGCTTTGAGGGCGAAATAAAAAGCACAGAGATTCCCGAAAATATAATTGCGTCTGATGATGGAACAATAGAGTCAATAATAACAAGAAGCGGCACCCCGCTTGTAAAAAAAGGTGACAACGTTGAAAAAGGACAGGTGCTTGTTTCCGGTGTTGTAAATATATGTGACGATTCTGGTGAAGTTATAGCAAAAAGAGGCGTCACGGCAGATGCAGATGTATTAATAAAAACAGAAATGATTTACAGTGATGAGCTGTCTGAAAAATATGAAAATAAAGTATTTACAGGAAAAACAAGGGTGAATGCAGTAATAAGGTTCGGTAAATATATTATCAGTATAGGACCCGGATCTGTTGGATTAAAGTTGTGCGATAAAAAAGAGGATTATAAGACATTAAAGATTAATGACGACTTATATCTTCCGGTGTCAGTTGGAAAAATAACATATTATGAATATAAACCGGAAGAATATACATATAGTGATGAGGAAGCTTCTGCTGTATTAAATGGCAGACTTGCAAGATTATTGTCACAGTTGAATCAAAAGGGCGTGCAAATAGCTGATGAACGTGTTAAAATATTTAAAAATAATGATATTTATACATGTGAAGGTGCACTTATTCTTATTTCACCGCAGACAGTAAAAGAAAATGTTGCGGCAGATGAACTTGCAATGCCTGACAGTAAAATATCGGATGGAGAAAAGAAAGAGAGCAATTGATGAGTGTTATTGAAACAAATATAGAAATACCGGCTGATTACAGCGTTTCGGTTTTTGGACAGTTTGATGAATATGTAAAAAAGATTGAAAAGACATTAAAAGTTACAATAATAGCAAGAGATTCGCAGGTAAAAATTCTTGGAAGTGAATCCGGTGCCGGTCATGCACGAAAGGTACTGGCAAATCTTTTGGAACTTGCCAAACGTGGAAATACAATAACAGAACAAAATGTTGACTATGCACTTGCATTATGCATGGATGAGAAAGAAGATGCTGTATTAGAAATAGATGATGAACTTGTATGCAGAACAATAACAGGAAAGCCGATTAAGCCCAAAACACTTGGACAGAAGTATTATGTAGAACAGATAAGACAGAAAATGATTGTATTCGGACTTGGTCCTGCCGGAACAGGAAAGACATATCTTGCAATGGCAATGGCTATACAGGCATTTAAAAATAATGAAGTCGGAAGAATAATTCTTACACGTCCCGCAATAGAAGCCGGAGAAAAACTGGGATTCCTGCCCGGTGATCTCCAGAGTAAAGTTGACCCATATCTAAGACCTTTATATGATGCACTCTATCAGATTATGGGAGCTGAAAGTTTTGCTGCAAATATGGAAAAAGGGCTGATTGAAGTAGCACCACTTGCATATATGCGAGGACGGACACTTGATAATGCTTTTATCATTCTTGATGAAGCACAAAATACTACTCCGGCACAGATGAAGATGTTTCTTACAAGAATAGGATTTGGTTCAAAAGTAATAGTTACAGGTGATTCGTCACAAAAAGACCTTCCGGCCGGAACTGTATCAGGACTTGATGTTGCAATTAAAGTATTATCAAAAGTTGATGATATAGGTTTTGTCAAACTTACGAATCAGGACGTAGTAAGGCATCCTCTTGTCCAAAAGATTGTAAAGGCATATGAAGATTATGAGAGCCGTCAGAACAGACGAACAAAAAGTCTGGTAAAAGACAAAGAGAGCGAAAATAAAAAAGAAAACACAACAAAAAGAAGAGGAAGACAAAATGACAATTAATATAGAATACGAAACGGACAAAGAATTAAAGCTTGATTACGAGAATATTATAAACCGTGTTATAAACGAAGCTGTTGATTATGCAAAATGCCCATATGAAGCTGAAGTTAATGTTACACTTACAGACAATGATGAAATAAAAGAAATAAATGCTGAGTATAGGAATATTAACAATCCTACTGATGTATTATCATTTCCGATGCTTAATTTTGCATTACCCGGAGATTTTGACGGCATAAGTGATGAACTTGAAAATGACGTTGAAGATTATTTTAATCCTGATTCGGGTGAACTGATGCTTGGTGATATAGTTGTATCAGTAGAAAAGGTTGTTGAACAGGCAGAAAAATACGGACATTCACAGGAACGTGAACTTGCGTTTCTTGTTGCACACAGCATGATGCATCTTTTTGGCTATGACCATATGGAACCTGATGAGGCTGCTGTAATGGAGTCTAAACAAAGACAAATACTTGATAATCTTGGAATTACAAGATGAATAATATCTGGGGAGGATGTAAATAGTGAAAAAAAGGCGTAAAAGAAGAACCGGAATCCAGTTTGTTATATTTTCACTTGTGGCAGCTGTTTCAATATTGACAGTAATTCTTGTTATGGGAAAGCTTACAAGAAAAAAAGTAAATATAGATAATTCTGTAATAATTACACAAAAAGATACGCCTGCCGACATGACAGAGATAAAAGATACACATGAAGGAATGGTAAGAAGCCTTTTGAGCGGTCAATGGGTATCAAAAGAAGATTATCAGAATGTTCCTTATGCGGTAATGTACAGTAATATATATGATGCCATGCCTCAGTCTGATATCGGACAGGCAGATGTTGTTTTTGAATCACCGGTCGAGGGCGGCATTACACGTATGTGTTGTCTTTTTGAAAATAAAACAGACCTTGAAAAAATAGGACCTGTACGAAGCTGCCGTACATATTTTCTTCTGTTTGCCAAAGAATTTGAAGCTGTTTATGTCCATTTCGGGTATTCCGAATATGCAGCCGGCTATCTTCAGAGAGCATCATTTCATTCGCTTGATGGAATGAATTACTGTAATTTTTACAGAAGCAGCGACAGAGTTGCACCGCATAATGCATACACAAGCTGGGATGGAATAACAGAAAGTGCTGAGTATAAAGGATATAAGCTTACATATCCCGACGGATTTGTTCCACCGTTTACATTTAATACAGATGATAGCAAAAAAATAGTGCCTGAAAATGGTGCTTCTTGTAAAAAACTTGACATGAATTATCCATATAATGACCCTTGGTTTGAATATGATGAAAAGACAGGGAAATATTTAAGATATCAGTTCGGTGCAGCACAGATAGACCGCGAGAGCGGTGAGCAGCTGAGTTTTGATAATATTCTTATAAAATATGTCACGCCTGCTTATTATGAAAATGGAACACCAAATTATAAAATATATGGTTCAGGAAAAGGATTGTTTATATCTAATGGATATGCCAGTGAAGTCACATGGATAAAAGAAAGTGAGAGCGAAGGTGCAACGAAGTATTATTATGGTGACGGAACAGAAATTGTAATGAATCCAGGCAAAACATATGTTGCACTCGTTGAAAACACAAGTGAAGTCACAATAAAGGAGTAAGATGATGGATGAAATAAGTGATGAACAACTTATATCAATGGCTAAAGAAGCAGCAAAAAAAGCATATGTGCCATACTCACATTTTCATGTAGGTTCAGCTGTTTTATCAGAAGATAATTATGTATACACAGGCTGTAATATAGAAAATTCGTCATATGGTGCAACAAACTGTGCTGAGAGAACGGCAATTTTTAAATGTGTAAGTGACCAAAAAACCAGAATAAAAAAGATTGCAATTGCATCAGGCAGCAATGAATTCACATGGCCGTGCGGAATATGCAGACAGGTTATGTCGGAATTTATGGACAGTGACGGAATTATAATCCTTGAAAATCATGGATTAATTAAAAAATTCAAACTTGATGAGCTTTTACCTCACAGCTTTGGTGCATGTGATATCAAAACTGAATAATTGAATTGAAAAAGGCAATAATAACCACATGGAGGCAGCTTGTATACAGGCTGATAAACATGTATGAAAAAAATATATGGTTATATTGTGGGAATTGTTGTCGGTTTGATAATAATAATCTGGTTTGTTATATTTATAACAGGTTATTATAAAACGAAACATAATAAAAATAACATTAATCTCGAAAATTATACACAGGCAACTGACAGTACGTATCCGGCAGATGAAGATATCAATGAAAGTTTTTATCTTGTCTATGAAGACGGAAAAGTTGTTATATATAAAGAATCGGACAGAACATTCTATGATTATGCCGATATTAATATGAATTCAATTCCGGCAGAAATACGTGAACAGTTAAAACTGGGACTTTATATTGATGGTGAAGAAAATCTTTATAATTTTTTACAGGCTTACAGTTCATAAAATACATGTTGGAATGCTTATAAAAATACTTATGGAGGAAAATGTGAGATCTTACAGATATGACTGTGTTGTTATCGGCGGCGGTGCATCCGGAATGATGGCAGCTGTCACAGCAGCACAAAATGGAGCAAAAACAGCCATAATAGAACATACAAAAAGACTTGGAAGCAAGATTTTATCTACAGGTAATGGCAAATGCAATTTTACAAATCACAAGATGGATGCAACATGTTTCCAGAATGAAGATAAGGATTTTGTTATGAATGTCATTAATAAGTTTAATGAAAAAGAGGTCATCGGATTTTTCAGGCAGCTTGGCATTTATTCAAAAGAAAAAAACGGTTATGTATACCCACATTCTGAAACTGCAGCTTCAGTCTGTGATGCTTTATGCATGGAAATAAAAAGACTGGGAATAGAAATTTTTCTTGAATGTAATATAGAGAGCATATATAAAAAAGAGGATTTTTTAATTGATTGTTATGATAATAATGAAAACAGGCGTGTAAATACAAAATCAGTCATTCTGGCTGCCGGCTCAAATGCATTACCTGTTTCGGGTTCTGACGGAAGCGGATATAAAATTGCATTAGATATGGGATGTCGTGTTAAAAGACCTCTTCCGGCACTTGTGCAGTTGAAAAGTGACAATAAATTCTGCAAAATAATGGCTGGCGTAAGAAGCACCGGAACTGTAAAAATATATATTGACGGCAAAGAAATTTCGCGTGATACAGGAGAGATACAGTATACTGATTACGGTATTTCCGGAATTCCTGTGTTTCAGGTGAGCCGTTTTGCAGTCAGGGGCGTTTTTGAAAAGAAAAAAGTAACTGCTGCCATAGATATGATTAGCGATATTGAATATGATGATATTGCAAGTGACATAGAAATGCGGATAAAACGCGAACCACAAAAGACAATTGAGCAGTTTTTTGCTGGAATTGTAAATAAAAAGCTTGTGTCTGCGGCAGCAAAAAGCATAAATGCAGATATTAATATGTCTGTTGGTGAAGCTGGAAAAGAAATGTGTTTTCTGATTGTAAAGCAGTTAAAAAACTTCATTTTTAATATAACAGGATATAAAGGATTTGAAAATGCCCAGGTATGTCAGGGCGGTATTGAACTTTCACAGATAAATCCTGATACAATGGAGTCTCTTAACACAAAAGGACTTTATTTTGCCGGTGAAATTGTTGATGTTGACGGAAAATGCGGCGGATACAATCTGCAATGGGCATTCAGCAGCGGACATCTTGCCGGGCTTATGAGCAGCCGGAGTAAAAATATAGAACGGAGATAATTATGAAAAACGTGATACGTGTAAGCCAGCTGAAATTAAAGCCGGATGAATCCGAAAAAAAGCTTAAAAATATGATTATACATACATTAAAGCTTCCTGCAGATGCACAGATTGAATGGAAAATATTTAAAAAATCGCTTGATGCAAGACATAAACCTGATATTTATTATGTATACAGTGTTGATGTATACAATGTTATAATATCCGGAAAAAATACTGCTTTAAATGACATTATTGAAGGAAAAATCACTAAAAAACAAAAGCATAAAATGCAGATAAAAAATGCTTCAATGGCATGTATTAATGAGTTTGATTTTCCGGCTAAAGACGTTAATTACAGCCTTGATTCACACAAAAGACCTGTAATTGCAGGATTCGGACCTGCAGGAATATTTGCCGCACTGAAACTTGCCGAAGCAGGACTTAAACCAATTGTAATCGAACGTGGAGAGCCTGTGGATGAAAGAAGAAAAACTGTAGAAAATTTTTGGAATACAGGTGAACTTGACACAGAATCAAATGTGCAGTTTGGCGAAGGCGGTGCAGGTACATTTTCTGATGGAAAACTAAATACAATGATAAAAGATACAAGCGGCAGAATCAGATGCATGCTTGAAACTTTCGTTGAATTCGGGGCTGACCCGTCAATATTATACATAAATAAACCGCACATTGGAACTGATGTACTTGGAAATGTTGTATCTTCAATAAGAAAACATATTATTGAACTTGGCGGTGAAATAAGGTTCAACTGCAAAATCACCGATATTTTAACAATTGAAGAGAATTCATACAGAGCAATCTCCGGTATTAAAATCAAAAATGTAAAAAATGGTGAAGAATATGAACTTGCATGTGACAATCTGTGTCTTGCAATAGGACACAGTGCAAGAGATACATTCGAGATGCTTGAAAAAAGAAATATAAATATGACAGCAAAGTCATTTGCTGTCGGTTTAAGACTTGAACACCCACAGTCATTTATTAATTATAATGCTTATGGTGATTCTGCATACAAGATGCCTGCGGCAGATTATAAAGTTACATACCAGACAGAAGCGGGCAGAGGCGTTTATTCATTCTGCATGTGCCCCGGAGGTTATGTTGTCAATGCCTCTTCTGAAAAAAATATGCTTGCCGTCAATGGAATGAGCTATTCAGGACGAAATTCAGGCAATGCAAACAGTGCAATAATTGTCACGGTAACACCTGATGATTATGGAAATAATGGTGCATTGGCAGGAATGTATTATCAGCGAGAGCTTGAAAAGCTTGCATATAGATACGGTGATGGTAATGTTCCTGTCCAGCTGCTTGGAGACTTCAGACAGGACAGAATTTCAACCGGATTTGGCAGTGTAACACCGAACATTAAAGGCAGTTACAGCTTTGCCAATTTAAGAAATGTCTTAGGCACAACAATAAGTGATTCAATAAGTGAAGGCGTTAAAGGCTTTGCAAAACACATCAAAGGTTTTGATATGGAAGATGCTGTGTTTTCAGGTGTTGAGAGCAGAACATCAAGTCCGGTAAGAATTATAAGAAACGAAAACTGTGAATCAGATATTAAAGGCCTGTTTCCGTGTGGTGAAGGTGCAGGATACGCAGGAGGCATTACATCTGCCGCAGTTGATGGAATGAAAGTTGCGGAAAGGATTGCATCGGAATATATAAAAAAGGTGACAATCTGAGCAAAATAGTGTAAAATAGTACAGAAATATTTTAAATTGGAAAAAGGACAGCTTATATGTGTAACGGAAGAGATTTTCTTAAAGATAAAAAAAGAATAGTTGTAAAGATTGGTTCATCATCTCTTATGCACAGCGAGACAGGAAAACTTGATTTGTTAAAAATTGAGCGTCTTGTAAGAGCATTAGTAGATATAAAAAATTCCGGAAAAGAAGTAATACTTGTTTCATCAGGTGCAATTGCAGTTGGAAAAACAGCCATAGGGCTTCACGAAAGACCTGACGAGCTTCCTGTAAAGCAGGCGTGTGCAGCTATCGGACAGGCCAAACTTATGATGGTATACCAGAAACTTTTTGCAGAATACGGAACAATTGCAGCACAGGTACTTCTTACTAAATATACAATGCTTAATCCGGTTACACGTACTAATGCAGAAAATACATTTAAAGAACTTTTACATATAGGAGCAATTCCTGTTGTAAATGAAAATGATACTGTATCAACATATGAGATTGAACAGGTTCAGAGTTTCGGAGATAATGATAAGCTTTCGGCTTTAGTTGCTTCGATAACAGAGGCAGATTTACTTATTCTTTTATCTGATATAGATGGTCTTTATACAGACGACCCGAATAAGAATCCGGATGCCAAGTTCATTAATGTGGTAGATAAAATAGATGAGCAGCTTATGAATATGGGCAAAAATTCATCAGGAAGTTCAGTAGGAACAGGCGGTATGTCAGCCAAACTTGTTGCAGCACAGATTGCAACATATTCTGGCACAGACATGGTTATTACGAATGGAAATGATGTTACAAATATAAGCAGAATAATTAATGGTGAAAATACCGGAACATTATTCCTGCAACACGAATATAATGATTTTAATATACTTGAATTGATTTAAGAGGTTGAATACGTACACATAGTTTTGGGGTTTAACGGAGGTTTTATGGACATTAAACTGGTCAAGAATTTTGAAGAGGGCATGTATATTCCTGTGAACAGGGAAATTCTCCTTCAGATAATTGACGATAACAGAAGACTTGAGCAATTCAACGGCAAACATATTTTCTTATTTAATCCGGCAAATAATGAGCGTTTTGAAATTCTTCCGGAAGTGCCAAAGTTCAATGTTACGAAGATTTATTACGGCTCGGAGGAAAGAGATTATTTTGTATTTACATCAGCAAAAATGATAAATGAACATGAAACACAGATTACATTTTACTGGTATCAGATTTCACTGCAGGAGACATTTATCATACATACACAGATTGTTCCTACAGACAGACTCAGAGAACCGGATTATCTCAAAGTCCTTGTACTGGCACAGGATTTTTGTGTTTTTGAGACAAAAAATGGTGAGTATGGCAACAAAGACAGCTATAGTTTTTTGCTTAAAGATGTAAAAAATAATAAAGAACTTGAATTCCAAAACGAAGAACTTGGTCGTTTTGGAATTGACAAGATTGTTCCATTAAGCGGAAATCTGTGCGGAATAAAAATAGGCAATAAAACCATAGGAGTAATAAATGTCAACCAGTTTGTATCTGATATGGTAATTGGACTTGAAAAGATTACTTATACAGACATTCTTGACAATGCAAGTGATACAATGCAGCTTGCACATATGCGTAAATATAACAATACTCTCTTGTATACAAAGAGAGATGTATCTGCAGACAGTGAAGAAGTTGTAATATATGATTATGATAACAAAGTCAAACGTGTACGGCTTAACAGCCGTATATCGGAGGCAGCAGACTTTAAGAATATATGCGTGATATCGGGGGTTCCTTATAATTTCCTTGAGAGTGATAAAGGAACACGTATAATCAACCTGAACACACAGAAAACAGAATATAAATTACCGGCAGATGTCTGCGTCGAATATGTTCAGGATGATATAATAGTTACAAGTGAACATGTCAAGAAGATGTCTATATTCAGGAAAGAAAATGATTTTGTGGAGGTATTCAGATTTCCGGATATGCATCATGCGATATATAAAACAAGAGACAAATTTAAAGGGTGCATAAAGCATTTTGATGATCTGCTTATATTTGTCGGGTAAAGTTGGAAGATTTTTGAGTGATAATATGACTAAACATGAAATACGCAAAGAAATAAAAGCAAAAAGAGCTATGCTTGGCGAAGCCTATATAAAGAATAATAGTGCAGCTATATTTAAAAAAATAAGGGAAATGCCAGAATTTAAAAAAAATCATGATATTCTTGTTTATGTAAGTTATAATAATGAAGTCGATACACATGATTTTATAAATGATTGTATTTCTTTGGATAAAAATGTATATGTACCAAAAGTTTATGGAAAAGACATGAAATTTATAAAAATAAATTCTTTTCACGATTTAACTCCTGGTGCATATGGAATACCAGAACCGGATGATGACGGTACAGTATGGGAAGACAGCGATGAAGCTTTTATGGTAATGCCCGGGATGGCTTTTGATTTATCACATCACAGAGCCGGGTACGGCGGCGGTTTTTATGACAGATTTCTTAAAGACCATAATAATATATTTACAGTAGCTGCCGCATTTGAAATGCAGATAACAAAAGAGTTTGAGACCGATGAATTTGATATATGCCCTGATATCATTGTGACACAGGACAGAGTTTTCTAGTTTAAGTGTTTTGGGAGGAAAAAATGGAATCATTAGATGTATTGGGAAAAAGAGCAAAAGCAGCGTCAAGACAGATGGCAAAGTTTAAAATCACAAAAAAGAACGAAGTTCTTGAAATGGTTGCAGATGAACTTATTAAAAAAGCTGATGAAATCAAAAAAGCTAATAAGGCAGATGTTGATGAAGCTGTTAAAAATGGCATGAAACCTGCACTTATTGACAGGCTTACACTCACAGATGCCAGAATCGAAGGAATGGCTGAAGGATTAAGACAACTTGTTGCACTTGAAGATCCAGTCGGTGAGATTACTTCAATGAAACAGCGTCCTAATGGTCTTATGATAGGATATAAAAAAGTTCCGCTTGGTGTAATCGCAATAATATATGAGTCGCGGCCAAATGTCACAGTTGATGCTTTCGGACTGACATTTAAGTCAGGAAATGCAGTTATACTCCGTGGAGGAAGTGATTCCATTAACTCCAATATAAAACTTGTTGAGATAATAAGAGATACACTTATCAGAGCCGGCGTATGCGAAGATGCTGTTATATTAATTTCTGATACAGACAGAAAATATGTAAATGAACTTATGAAGATGAATGAATATGTAGATGTAATCATTCCAAGAGGCGGTGCCGGTCTTATAAAAAATGTAGTAAATAACAGTACAGTTCCGGTAATTGAAACAGGAACAGGAAACTGCCATATTTATGTCCATGAAGATGCAGATTTTGAAATGGCATGCGATATAATTTATAATGCAAAGACACAGCGGATTGGTGTGTGTAATGCGTGTGAATCTCTTGTTGTGAATAAAAAAATAGCAAAAGAATTCATTCCACTTGTCGTTGACCGTCTCAAAGAAAAAAATGTAGAAGTACGAGGAGATGAAACAGCATGTGAAGCTGATTCACGCATTGTTCCTGCAACACAGCAAGACTGGGGAACAGAATATCTTGATTATATTATATCCCTGAAAACAGTTGATACGATTGACGAAGCTATAGAACATATTAATAAATATAATACAGGGCATTCAGAATCAATTATAACAAATGATTATAATGCATCTAGAAAATTCCTTGATGAGATTGATGCAGCCGCAGTTTATGTAAATGCATCTACAAGATTTACAGATGGATTTGAATTTGGCTTTGGTGCAGAAATAGGTATAAGCACACAGAAAATCCATGCAAGGGGACCTATGGGGCTGTCAGCTCTTACGACAGGCAAGTATGTAATACTAGGTAACGGCCAGGTCAGAAAATAATAATTGCACAAATGTCAGTATAAGATTTGAAATGGGGCATAAGATGAATTGGAACAATGAGAACGTATTGCGTGTTTTAAATTACGAAAATTTGATTAATATTTTAGATGAATGTACGTCAGGATGTATTTATGTATATGATTTAACAAATGATTATTATACGATAAGCCATAAAGCTTTGGACATATTTGCTCTTGACAGTGTGTCATTTGATAATGCAGCTGAGAAACTTAATGAAGTAATATATCCGGATGATATAGAAATGCTGGCTAATGACATTAATCGTATTAAACAAAACAAATCAGGAAGACATGACCTTGAATACAGATGGTACAACAAAGAAAAAAAGCCTGTATGGATTAACTGCCGTGGTGAGGCTGTATATGATAAAGAAAATGATGTACTTTATCTTGTAGGTGCAATTGAAGAAATTGGCAGCATAAGAAAGTATGATAATACAACTAATCTTTACAGTGAAAGCATGCTTGAAAAAAATTATTTTATGATGGACAATAATTCTGAAAAAAAACGCGGTTACATGCTCCTTATCGGTGTAGATAACTTTAAGGCAGTCAATGAAAAATATGGAGTTAAAACAGGTGATGAAGTTCTTGCTGATATAGCAGGATGTATAATTCAGTGTGTAGGTGATACGAAGTCCGTGTACCGTCTTTCAGGGGACGAATTTGCAATTCTTATGACAAGACATGGTACTGATGAAGAAATCGTTGAAAAAGCAAAGCTGCTTTATAAATACATAAGAGTCCGTGTTGACAATATGATAAAAGAGCGTAATTACAGCATTTTTTATACAATCTCCGGCGGTGCAGATATATTTGAATCGGGACGTGATTCATTTGACAGTGTAATCCAGAATGCACGTTTTGCATTACATGAAGCAAAACTCAAAGGCAGGAATACATTTGTTGCATATTCAAAAGAACAGTATGAGACTTATATTCATAAAATGGATATTCAGGAACATTTAAGAAGCAGTATTATAAATGGCTTTAATGGCTTTGAAGTATATTATCAGCCAATATTCAATACTTCATGTAATGCTATAAGAGGTGCCGAGGCACTTATAAGATGGAACAGCGATAAATACGGTTTTATGTCACCGGTTGATTTTATCCCGCTTCTAGAGGAAAGTTCACTTATTATTCCGCTTGGAAAATGGATTATAACCCAGGCTGTGCAGCAGTGTAAAAAATGGTGCAAAATAATTCCGGATTTCACAGTCAATATCAATCTTTCATTTGTACAGGTTATAAAAAGTGATATTGTAGGTGATGCAATGGAATGTATCACCCAGGAAGATATAAGTCACAAAAATATTGTTTTTGAAGTTACTGAAAGCGGTGAGCTTGAAAACAATCCTATGGTGCGTAATGTTCTGCGTTCATTTGAACTTCTCGGCTTCAAACTTGCGATTGATGATTTCGGCACAGGATATTCTAATCTTCGATATATACGTGATATGACATTTGGCATAATAAAAATTGACAGAATGTTTGTCCAGAATATAGACAGTAATGCGGAAAATTATTCGCTGGTAGAATATGTTATCGATATGGCACACAAGCTTGGAATAAAGGTGTGCGTGGAGGGTGTCGAGACCGCCGAAGAGCTTGTGTGCGTTAAAGCATTGGGGGCCGACTGCATACAGGGATATTATTATGGAAAACCGATGCCGGCAGATGAATTTGAATCAAAATTCATCAGAAATTAACGTGTTTTTTGATAACATGTTTCTTGACACAATTTTGTATGTTAATGTACAATCTAATACCGGAAAAGGATAAGAAAGAGGAAAACAATAAATGAGTAATATAAGCATAAATAATGCAATACCCGAAAATGCACTTGAAAGACAGCTGTATTTTATAGAAAAATGTAAAGAACATGTTGCACAGTTAAAGAAAGAACTTAACAGACCTCTTCTTTGCTGCACACAGACATTTGGCTGCCAGATGAATGCAAGAGATTCCGAAAAACTTCTGGGAATCCTTGAAGAAATCGGATATACTCCAACAGATTCAGAAGAGGCCGATATTGTTGTATACAATACATGTACAGTACGTGAAAATGCAAATTTACGTGTATATGGAAGACTCGGCCAGTTAAGTAAAATAAAAGAAAAGAATCCACATATGGTTATTGCACTCTGCGGATGCATGATGCAGGAGCCGGATGTTGTAGAAAAAATCAGAAAATCATATAAATTCGTTGACGTTATATTTGGTACATTTAATATATTTAAAATAGCAGAACTTCTCTATACACACTGGCAGCAGGCAGGTCAGATAATTGACATCTGGGACAGCACAAAAGATGTTGTGGAAGAACTTCCTACACAAAGAAAATTCCCGTTCAAATCAGGTGTAAATATTATGTATGGCTGCAATAATTTTTGCAGCTATTGTATAGTTCCTTATGTGCGTGGACGCGAAAAAAGCCGTGAACCTAAAGAGATTGTACGTGAAATCGAACGTCTCGTTGACGATGGTGTAAAAGAAGTCATGCTTCTTGGACAGAATGTTAATTCATATGGAAATACATTTGAAGAACCGTTTTCATTTGCACAACTTTTAAGAGAAATAGAAAAAATTGACGGGCTTGAGCGAATCAGATTTATGACACCTCATCCAAAAGATTTTTCGGATGACCTCATTGAAGTTATGAGAACATCAAAGAAAGTCTGCAATCATATCCATCTTCCTCTCCAGTCAGGAAGCAGCCGCATTCTGAAGCTTATGAACAGAAAATATACAAAGGAACACTACCTCGAACTTGTAGATAAGATAAGAGACAGACTTCCTGATGTGTCAATAACAACAGATATTATTGTCGGATTTCCAGGTGAGACGGAAGACGATTTTGAAGATACACTTGATGTAGTAAGAAAAGTTAAATATGATAGTGCATATACTTTTATATATTCAAAGAGAACAGGAACTCCTGCTGCCAAAATGGAAAACCAGGTACCTGAAGATGTTGTAAAAGACAGATTTAACAGGCTTCTTGCAACAATTAATGAAGTTTCACATACAATCAGTGCAAGATATGAAGGACAGCGTGCAAAAGCTCTCGTTGAGTGTATCAACGACCATGATTCAAGCCTTGTTACAGGACGTCTCACTAATAATATGCTTGTACATTTTCCGGGCGATGAATCACTTATCGGCAATATAGTTGATGTAAAACTTACAGAATGTAAAGGATTTTATTATATGGGAGAAATGTTGTAATGGCTGAATATTCACCAATGATGCAGCATTATCTTGCGACAAAAAAACAATATAATGACTGTATATTATTTTACAGACTTGGCGATTTCTATGAAATGTTCTTTGATGATGCAATAACTGTATCCAAAGAACTTGAACTTACACTTACAGGAAAAGACTGCGGACAGGAGGAACGTGCACCTATGTGTGGCGTTCCTTTCCATGCTGCCGAGACATATATCAACCGCCTTGTATCTAACGGACACAAAGTTGCAATATGTGAACAGATGGAAGACCCGAAGCTTGCAAAAGGCATTGTAAAACGTGAAGTAATAAAAGTTGTAACTCCGGGAACCAATCTTAATGCACAGGCTTTGGATGAAACAAAAAACAATTATCTTTTCTGTATATATTATCAAGGAGATGTTATAGGTGTTTCGATATGTGATTTCTCAACAGGTGATTATTTTGTTACAGAATTAAAATCGGAAAATGAGCTTATTGATGAGATAAATAAATTTGTTCCGTCCGAAATAATTGTAAATGAATACTTTGCCATGAGTGGTATTGATTTAACAGCTGTAAATGAAAAACTGAATATTTCAATGTCAACACTTGAAAACTGGTATTTCGATGAGGACAGTTCAATCAAAAAGCTCTTATCTCATTTTAAGATATCAGCACTTGACGGTCTTGGTGTAAAAGATTATCCGACAGGTATCATTGCTGCAGGTGCTCTTCTTACATATCTTTATGAGACACAAAAAAGCGATATGTCACATATTATCACGCTCACTCCTTATACAACAGGAAAATATATGCTTATTGACAGTTCATCGCGTAGAAATCTTGAACTTGTAGAGACACTCCGTGAAAAACAGAAACGAGGCTCATTAATCTGGGTTCTTGATAAGACAAAGACTGCTATGGGTGCAAGAGCACTCCGGTCTATGATTGAGCAGCCTCTTATTAATAAAGATGAAATAATAAACAGACAGAATGTTGTTGAAGAACTTTGCAATAACCAGATTGACAGGGAAGAATTACGTGAATATATGAATCCTATTTACGATCTGGAGCGTCTTATGACAAAGATAAGCTGCAAGTCGGCAAATCCAAGAGATTTGATTGCATTCCGTAATTCACTTGAAATGCTTCCGTATATAAAACAAATTATCGGTAATTTCAAATCGGATTTATTTAAAAAATATTATGAAGATATGGATGATTTAAGGGATATCTATAATCTTATTCTTTCAGCTATTGTTGAAGAACCTCCTATATCAATGCGTGAAGGCGGAATGATTAAAGATGGATTTTCAGCGGAAGCTGATGAATTGCGAAGAGCAAAGACAGAAGGAAAAGAATGGCTTGCACAGCTTGAAGAACGTGAGCGTAACAATACAGGAATCAAGAATCTGAAAGTTAAATATAACAAAGTGTTCGGTTACTATCTTGAAGTAACAAATTCATTCAAATCAATGGTTCCGGACAGCTGGGTTAGAAAACAGACACTTACTAATTCCGAGCGTTATACAACAGACGAGTTAAAACATCTTGAAGATGTTATTCTTGGTGCCGAAGACAAGCTTAATAGTCTTGAATACGATTTATTCAGCCAGGTGAGAGAGCACATCGCAACGCAGGTTGTAAGAATCCAGTCAACAGCAAAAGCAATTGCAATGATAGATGTATTTGCCTCACTTTCAGTTGTGGCAATGCAGAATAATTATGTCAAGCCAAAAATCAATGAAAAAGGTGTTATTGACATAAAAGGCGGCAGACATCCTGTTGTTGAAAAAATGATGAATAATGATATGTTTATCGCCAATGATACTTATCTTGATAATGCATCAGACCGAGTTTCAATTATAACAGGTCCCAATATGGCCGGTAAATCAACATATATGAGACAGACTGCACTTATTGTCCTTCTTGCACAGACCGGTTCATTTGTTCCGGCTGACAGTGCCAATATATGTATTGTAGACAGAATATTTACAAGAGTAGGTGCATCTGATGATCTTGCTTCGGGACAGTCAACATTTATGGTTGAGATGACGGAAGTTGCCAATATTCTAAGAAATGCAACACCTAAGAGTCTTCTTATTCTTGATGAAATAGGAAGAGGTACAAGTACATTTGACGGTTTGAGCATAGCATGGGCTGTGGTTGAGCATATCGCAAATACGAAGCTTTTAGGTGCAAAAACACTTTTTGCCACACATTACCATGAACTTACCGAACTTGAAGGAACGCTTGATGGTGTAAATAATTACTGTATAGCTGTAAAAGAAAAAGGCGATGATATAGTATTTTTACGTAAAATCATAAAAGGCGGTGCTGATAAGAGTTACGGAATTCAGGTCGCAAAGCTTGCCGGAGTGCCTGATGTTGTAATTGAGCGTGCAAAAGAGCTTGTTACGGAATTAAGCGATGCTGATATTTCACAGAAAGCAAAAGATATTGCACAATATTCCAAAAAGCTTGATAAGCTGAATAAAGAATACCGGAAAGTAGATGAACTTGAAGTAAAGCAGATGTCACTTTTTGATACGGTAAGTGATAATGACATAGTTGCAGACATTAAAAATCTTGATATAGGACACATGACACCTATTGATGCACTTAACACATTATACAAGCTTCAGGAAAAAATAAATAACCGCTGGTAAACTGCAGAAAGAGAGGGAAAAATGTCAATTCAGGTATTGGATCAGGAAACAATCAATAAAATTGCTGCCGGAGAAGTTATTGAAAGACCGTCATCAGTTGTAAAGGAACTTGTTGAAAATGCAATAGATGCCGGTGCAACCGCTGTTACAATAGAAATCAAAGACGGTGGAATATCTTTTATAAGAATAACAGATAACGGAAGCGGAATTTCAAAGGATGATATTCCTATGGCATTTTTACGCCACTCAACAAGCAAAATCAAATCAATTGAAGATTTAATGAATGTCTCATCTCTCGGATTCAGAGGTGAGGCACTTTCAAGTATAGCTGCTGTATCACAGGTCGAGCTTATCACCAAGACAGCAGATGATTTTACAGGCAGCAGATATGTTATTGAAGGTGGTAATGAAATATCACTTGAAGAAGTAGGTGCTCCTGACGGAACTACATTTATTGTAAGAAATCTGTTCTACAATACTCCTGTACGCCGCAAGTTTTTAAAGACTGCCGCAACAGAAGCAGGATATGTCAATGCACTTATAGAACATCTGAGCCTGTCACATCCGGACATATCGTTTCGTTTTATAAATAATAACCAGAATAAACTCCACACATCCGGAAATATGAATCTTAAAGATATAATTTATGGTGTGTACGGTCGTGATATTACATCAAACCTTATGGAAATATCCGGTAAGACACAGGATGTTGAAATAACAGGATTTATAGGAAAACCTGTTATCTGCCGTGGAAACCGTGGCTATGAAAATTATTATATCAATGGGCGGTATATTAAAAGTTCAATAATTACAAAAGCAATAGAGGAAGCATATAAAGGCTATATAATGCCACATAACTATCCTTTTACGGCAATCCATTTTAAAATTAATCCGTCGATAATGGATGTTAATGTACATCCGACGAAAATGGAACTTCGTTTTTCAAAAAATGAATTTGTATACAGATTTGTGCTTGAAACTGTAAAGGAATGTCTTGCAAACAGGGAGCTTGCAGCACGCGTAAAACTGCCCGACCCGGTAAAGCAGCAGCAACTTACTAAATCGCCTGAAAATATAAAACAGACCGAAAAATCTTACGTACAGGAAAATACAGATTCAAAACCTTATCAGGCACCACGTATTGAGCCTCCAAGAGAGAGTTTTTACAATTCAACAGAATCTTCTGTTAAACAAAAAACTGTAAATGAAAATCAAACCGCAGGCTTTATAAAAAACATAACAGATTATACAAAAATGCCGCCGACACGTCTTCCGGAACCATTTGAAATCAAGCGTTCTGATGAAATGATAAAAGAAGATAAAAAGATATATGAAGCGGAAAAAAAGCAGGAAGCCGAACAGCTTTCAATGTTTGATACTCCTCTTATGAGCGGGAAAGCAAAGGCTGACTACAGGATTATAGGCCAGCTTTTTGAGACGTACTGGCTTATTGAATATGAAGATAAGTTTTATATGATGGACCAGCATGCCGCACATGAGAAAATTCTTTACGAGCGTTTTATGAATCACTTAAAAGTAAAGGACATGGATACGCAGATGATAATGCCACCTGTCATTATTGAACTTAACATGCAGCAGGAAGATGCGTACAAACGCAATAAACAGGCATTTTCAAGGCTGGGCTTTGAGATTGAGGAATTTGGTGGAAATGCGTATAAAGTCAACGGGCTTCCGGCAGGACTTCCAAATATCAATCTTAAACAGATGCTTATAGATATGATAGATGGTCTGACAGATGATAACAGCACTGACCTTGATATAATAACAGAACGTGTGGCAACGATGTCATGTAAGGCTGCTGTGAAAGGAAATAATAAGCTTTCATTTGAAGAGGCAAAAGAACTTATAGAAGAACTTATGCAGGCTGAAAATCCATACAACTGTCCTCATGGCAGACCTACACTTATAGTTATGTCAAAATATGAAGTCGAAAGGAAGTTTAAACGTATTCTATGAAACCATTGATAATACTGACAGGACCGACAGCTGTCGGAAAAACAGAACTTTCAATAAGACTTGCAAAAGCTTTAAACGGCGAAATTATAAGTGCCGACTCCATGCAGGTCTACAAAAAAATGGATATAGGCACAGCAAAAATCAGACCGGAGGAGATGCAAGGTGTAAAACATTATCTTATTGACTGCCTTGAACCGGATGAAGATTTTAATGTTGTATTATTCCAGAAAATGGCAAAAGATGCAATGGAAAAAATATATGATGCAGGACATATTCCGATAATAGCAGGTGGTACCGGATTTTACATTCAGGCACTCTTATACGATATTAATTTTGATAATGTAAATGAAGAATCCGAATACAGGAAGTACCTTAAAGATATGGCTGATAAAGAGGGCAATGAAGTGCTTCATGGCATGCTTGCAAAAGTAGATGAAAAATCAGCGAAAGACATTCATCCCAATAATGTAAAAAGAGTTATAAGGGCTTTGGAATATTTCCACCAGACAGGCAAAAAAATTTCAGAGCATAACGAAGAGCAAAGTCAGAATGTTTCACCATATAATTTTGTCTATTTTGTATTAAACGATGACAGAAAGCTTCTATATGAACGAATCGACAGACGGGTTGATGAGATGTTTGAAGAAGGGCTTGAACAGGAAGTAAAGAGACTTATTGATTCGGGGCTTACAAGAGAAAGTATTTCAATGCAGGGTATCGGATATAAGGAAATGTTTGATTATTTTGACGGCATGTATGATATTGATACAGCCAAAGAATTGATAAAACAGGATACAAGACATTTTGCAAAAAGACAACTGACATGGTTCCGCCGTGAAAAAGATGTCACATGGATTAATTATGAAAATTACAATCATTCAAAAGATGATATGCTTGAAGCAATGATTGAAATAATAAAAAACAAACAGGGAGAAATATAATGAACAGCGATATTAAGAAAATGTACTGTGAACAGCTCGGAATATCCGAAAAAGTATATGATTACAGTGAAAATATAATAGCAGGATTAAAGGAACGCTTTGAGAAAATTGATGAGACGGCAGAATATAACCAGATGAAAGTTATTAATGCAATGCAGAAAAACCATGTTGCTGAAATGCATTTAAATGGTACAAGCGGATATGGCTATAATGATGACGGAAGAGATACGCTTGAGCAGGTTTATGCAGATATATTCAAGGCTGAAGCCGCACTTGTAAGGCCACAGATTATCTGTGGCACACATGCACTGAACATTGCACTCTCATCAAATCTGCGTCCTGGCGATGAACTTTTATCACCTGTAGGAAAGCCATATGATACTATGGATGAAATAATAGGCATCAGACCTTCCAAAGGAAGTCTTGCAGAATATGGCGTTTCTTACAGACAGGTAGACCTGCTTGCTGACGGAAGCTTTGATTACGAAAATATTAAAAAGGCAATAAATGAAAAGACAAAACTTGTTACTATCCAGCGTTCAAAAGGATATGCAAGCCGTCCTACACTTTCAGTTGAAAGAATAGGCGAACTTATTTCATTCATAAAAGAAATAAAACCGGATGTTATTTGCATGGTAGATAACTGCTATGGTGAATTTGTTGAGCGTATCGAACCTACCGAAGTTGGTGCAGATATGATTGTCGGTTCTTTAATTAAAAATCCTGGTGGTGGACTTGCACCATGCGGCGGTTATATTGCAGGAACAAAAGAATGTGTTGAGCAGGCTGCATACAGACTTTCTTCACCGGGACTCGGAAAGGAAGTAGGTGCGACAATCGGTGGCGTAAACAAAGAGTTTTATCAGGGACTTTTCCTTGCTCCGACTGTAGTTGCAGGTGCATTAAAAGGTGCTATATTTGCAGCAAATGCTTATGAAAAGCTTGGATTTAAAGTTGTTCCTGACGGAAAAGAAGAACGTTACGATATAATTCAGGCAGTTGAACTGCGTTCAGCAAAAGGACTTATTGCATTCTGCAAAGGTATTCAGGCTGCTGCACCTGTTGACAGTTTTGTTACTCCTGAGCCATGGGCGATGCCTGGATATGATGACGATGTCATTATGGCAGCAGGTGCTTTTGTGCAGGGTTCATCAATTGAACTTAGTGCTGATGGACCTTTAAGAGAGCCATATGCAGCATATTTCCAGGGTGGACTCACATGGTATCATGCGAAACTTGGAATTATAATGAGCATGCAGAAAATGTATGAAGAAGGATTAATCACTGTCGAATAATGGTGATAATTTGACTTTAATATCATAAAAAAGTTTATATACATTATAAAAAAAGTATGATATAATAATTTAGCTTAATTTGTAAATTTATATGCTTTTTAGCGGAAATGGAGTGACATGAGTAGTATTTCTAAGTACAAAAACGGATGGCTTTTACTTTTATTTATTATGATTGGCATTGTTATCGGCGGACTTATATCCGAGGTGACAGCAGGAGTTTCAGGACTTTCATGGCTCTCATATGGCAATACGTTTGGCATCAACAGTAACGGTAATCCACTTGTTCTTGATCTGGGAATATTGGTTATTACATTTGCTTTGCAGATTAAGATTACAGTGGCAAGTATTATTGGCGTGATAGCTGCCATTGTGATTTACAGATTCATCTGATTATCCGCTTGTCCGGAAAGGATGACAAATTGTACGAATCAGGTTATTTTTTAAATTCCCATACCGGAGAGAATGAGCATAGGCCATATGAGAGATGTATGGCACTGGGTGCGTCATCATTAAGTGATGCACAGCTTATTGCAGCGATTTTAAGAACCGGAACGAAAGGGATTGATGCCACAAAACTTGCAGAAGAAATCATAAAGACATGTGGCAGGTTTGATACTAATGATAATGATTCGCTAATCGGTCTTGCGAATCTGTCAATACCGGAACTTATGAAGATTAAGGGTGTTGGCAGGGTTAAGGCAGTGCAGATACAGTGCATATGTGAACTGGCAAGAAGAATTGCAAAAAAGACAGCAGCTGTAAAGCTTGATTTTTCTTCGCCTGAGACAATAGCAGGTTATTACATGCAGGATTTGAGAGGACTTGATAAAGAACATCTTATTCTCGTTCTCCTTGATAACAAATGCTGCTGTATAAGAGACTGTATAATATCTGTTGGCACAGTCAATGCATCACTGGTTAATCCGAGAGAAATATTTATGGAAGCATTAAAATACGGTGCATCATCCATAATACTTCTGCATAATCACCCAAGCGGTGATGAAACTCCGAGCAGAAATGACATACTTGTCACAAAAAGAGTTGCCGAAGCAGGAGAAATTATGGGAATACATCTGTTAGACCATATAATAATCGGGGATAATAAGTATACTAGTCTTAAAGAAAAAGAATATATGTAAACGAAAGGAGTCCATAATCATGGCAAACATTTACGGAGTTGATATTGGCACAAGTAATTTTAAAATGTGCTGTAAAGATAAGGAGGATATCTTAAACGAAAAGAATATCATCGCAATTGCAAATAAGAAAGAACTTCTTGCATTTGGTGATGAAGCATATGAAATGTATGAGAAAGCACCTGAAAATATCGAGGTTTCATTTCCGGTTAAATTTGGTGTTATCGCAGACATTGAAAATATGCAGACACTTCTTTTAAGCTTTTTCAACAAGATTAATGGTGATAAGAAAGCACCGGGGAATACAGATTTCTATATTGCAGTTCCTACAGATGTGACAGAAGTAGAAAAAAGAGCTTTCTATGAACTTGTTGCTGATTCAAAAGTTAAAGCAAAAAATATATATATTGTTGACAAACCTGTAGCTGATGCCATTGGTGCCGGACTTGATGTAACAAAATCAAGAGGTATCATGATTGTAAATATCGGTGCTGAGACAACTGAGATTTCAGTTCTTTCACTCGGTGGTATTGTTATCAGCAAATCAGTTAAAATTGGCGGTAATAAGCTTGATGACAGCATTATAAGCAATGTCCGTAAAGTATATAATCTTGTAATCGGAAGCAAGACTGCAGAAGGTTTAAAGAAAGAACTCGGAAGTGCAGTCAAGGCAGAAGAGCATTTTGCACCGGGATTTGGCCGTAATGTCCTTTCAGGACTTCCTGTCAGCGTTGACATATCATCCGATGTAATTTATCAGGCTATCGTTGACCCGCTTCATTCAATTATGGATTCAATAAAAGTTATTCTTGAGCGTACTCCGCCAGAACTTGCTGCTGATATTATCAAGAACGGCATATATGTATCAGGTGGTACATCAAATATCAATAACCTTGAAAAATTCATCAACCAGGAGACAAATCTTTCAGTTAATATCGTAGAAAATCCATCTGAAAGCGTTGTCAGAGGTCTTATGGGCGTAGTTACAAATCCTGATTTTGCAGGAGTTGCATATACTCCTCAGGATAAGACTTACGATTAATAATTATCATATGGTGTATTAGAACAGATGTAAGGAATTTGTAAAATGAAAAAAAAGTTTTCAGAAATTTTCACTTCTAAATTCATACTAATTCTGGTGACAGGACTTTGCGTGATATTTATCGCAATCAGTTTTTTTACCAACAAACTTGTCACACCTTTAAAAAATGTTGTCTCTGCTGTAGTAGTTCCTCTGCAAAAGGGAATGAATTATATGGGATTATGGGCAACTGACGGTTACGATAGACTTCAGGAAGTCAACAGGCTTTTAGATGAGAATGAAAAGCTTAATGAACAGGTTGATAATCTTACAGAAGAAAATAACCGTTTAAAGCAGGATACTTATGAGCTTGACAGGCTGCGTGAATTGTATGAACTTGATGCAAAATATACAGAATATCCAAAAACAGGAGCCCGAATAATCGGAACATCATCCGACAACTGGTTTTCTACATTTACTATAGACAAAGGCAGTGATGATGGTCTTGAGACAGACATGAATGTAATTGCCGGCGGCGGTCTGGTAGGAATCATAACAGAAGTCGGTAAGAATTATTCTGTTGTAAAGAGCATTATAGAAGATGGAAGTTATGTCAGTGGACAGCTTATTGATACAGGGGATGTCTGCACAATCCGCGGAGATATTGAGCTTATGGATCAGGGACTTATCCATATACAATATTTTAAAAACGGAATAACAATCCGTAATGGCGATAAGATAGTTACATCTAACATAAGCGGCAAATATCTTCCTGGTATTCTTATAGGATATACAAAGGATGTGACAACAGATGCCAATAACCTTACGCAGTCAGGATATCTTGTTCCTGCCGTTGATTTTGGTCATCTTCAGGAAGTTCTTGTAATTACTAAGAAAAAAGAAAACGGAAATTAAACTTGTACCGGTAATCATATAAGGAGCATTATGAAAAGAAAAATAGGAGAATTAATTATAATTTTGCTTTTTTATCTTTTTCAGGTAACACTTGGAAGAGTAATCAGCATTGCTGGAATTATGCCAAATCTGCTTATAATTATACCTGTTATTTTTGGATATTTTAATGGCAAAAATGAAGGTATGTTTACAGGATTTTTTGCCGGTGCATTATATGATTTATCGGCTTCATCATTATTTGGTTTTTCTTCGCTTGTATTTATATACATAGGATACCTTGCAGGTATATTTTACAGAAGATATGAAGGCACAGAAATTATATTCCCGCTTATTATAGTTTCAGCAGGAGATTTAATATATGAATTTTTATCATATATAGGTAATTTCCTTCTTCATAACAGGCTGAATATTGTATTTTTCCTGACAAGATTTATAATACCAGAGATGATTTATACAATGCTTGCTTTTGTAATATTGTATAAGCCGCTTGTATGGCTTAATTCACATCTTAATGTCAGAGATAAAAGGAGAGTAAATAAATTTGATGAGAGAAATATTTGACTATTGTTTAAGTTTACTAAAGTCAAGACTTGTTCCGTTAGTGCTTGTATTTGTAGTACTTGCATCGGTACTTGTAAGCAGATTATTTTCACTTCAGATTATAAATGGCGAATCATATGCAACTAATCTTACTGAATCTATAAAGAAAACTACAAGTGTAGCTGCGACAAGAGGCCGTATTTTTGATAAAAATGGTGTGCTTCTTGCGTATAATGAACTTGCATTTGCAGTTAAAATCAGTGACAGCGGCACATACAAAGATAATGACATTAAAAATGCAACAATCAATAATGCAATTAATAAGACACTTAATATAATCGAAGAAAAAGGTGATAAGTATTCTAATGATTTCCAGATTACATATGAAAATGGTTCTTACCAGTACACTGTGAGCGGTAACTCTCTTTTAAGATTTCAAAGGGATACCTATGGTACACAGACAATTGCTCAGTTATCTGATGAACAAAAGAATTCATCTGCTTCACAGATGATTGATTCACTCTGCTCACGTTATGGAATTAACCAGCAGGAATACACGCCTGAACATGTGCTTGAGATTATCAATTTAAGGCTTTTAATGTCTGCAAATTCATATAACAGATATATCAGTTTTACAATTGCTAATGAAGTTTCCGACCAGACAGTTGCAGCTATTCTTGAAAATTCAGATGAGCTTGCAGGTGTTACGGTTGAACAGCAGTATATCCGTAAATACGTTGACAGTGTATACTGTTCACAGATTCTCGGATATACGGGTACTGTGTCTACAACCGAACTTGCAACATTAAAAGAGCAAAACTCATCATATGAAAACAATGATGTTGTAGGTAAAGCCGGCATTGAACAGTCAATGGAACAGGAACTTTCAGGTGAAAAAGGTTCAAAAACCGTATATGTAGATACCGTAGGACGAATAACTGAAGTGTTAGATGAGACTGACCCGAAGGCTGGCAATGACGTATATCTTACAATTGATATAGAACTTCAGAAAAAGATATACAATGCAATTGAAGATGAACTTGTATCTATAATTTCATCAAACCTTACAAGCGGTACTACAAAGTATACGTATAATGCTTCAACCGGTGATATTAACAATATTTATATTACTATACCTGAGGTGTATTTTGCTCTTATTGATAACAATCTAGTATCAACAAGTAAGATTGCACAGGGAAATACTGAAAATGAACGTGATGTGTATGCAGCATTCCAGTCTAAAAAAGAACAGATATTTGACTTGTTAAGAAGTGAACTTACATCATCACCTACAGCATATGGACAGCTTTCAGAAGAAGAACAGGCATATATCTGGTATATTTACAAAGATTTATTAAAGGCAAATGGCATATTTAATTCCAATAATGTTGATACGAATGATTCTGTATATAAAGATTGGACCAATGGCAATTCAACAAGTCTTGAACAGCTTTTAAGATATTCTATCACAAAAAACTGGATTAATATGTCAGATTTTACATCGGAACAGTATACAAGCCTTGATGAAGCATATAATGAACTTGTCAATTATATATTTGATGTTTTAGAGACTGATGCAGATTTCCATAAAAAATTATACAAGTATATGATTGAGAACGGCAATATATCCGGACGACAGGTATGTATGATGTTATTTGAGCAGGGATTTCTTCAAGGTGATGATGATTATCAGGCATTAAGTTCGGGAAGAATATCTGCATACGATTTTATGAGCAGCTGTATATCATCAAAGAGAATAACACCTGCACAGCTTGCATTACAGCCATGTTCAGGTTCATGCGTAATAACTGACCCTAACAATGGTAATGTTCTTGCACTTGTATCATATCCAAGTTATGACAATAACAGAATGTCCGGAACAATAGATGCAGACTATTACAAGCAGCTTAACAATGACAAATCCAACCCGCTTTATAACTGGGCAACGCAGGCTCAGAATGCTCCGGGTTCAACATATAAAGTATGTACTTCAATCATGGCTCTTGATATGGGAATTATCAATCCTTCAACTTCATTTTACTGTAGTGGTACATTTGATAAAATTACACCTAGTCCAAGATGCTGGGTACGAAGCGGTCATGGAACAGAGACAGTTACAACAGCCATCAGGGACTCATGTAACTTATTCTTCTATAATGTAGGTTACAACCTTGCTTTAAGCAATGGATTATTTGATAACACATATGCAACTTCTGTAATGCAGAAATATGCAGAAGAGCTTGGTCTTGCAACAATGTCTGGTATTGAGATTGCCGAGAAAGCACCTAGTGCATCTAATATTGATGCGGTATATTCAGCAATCGGACAGGGTAATCATGCTTACAGTACACTTAATCTTGCAAGATATGTAACAACAGTTGCTAATTCAGGAACATGCTACAACCTTACACTTATTGATAAGATTACAGATAACAATGGTAATCTTATACGAGATAACAGTGCTGATGTTGCCAATGTCATGAATATAAGCCAGTCAATATGGGATACGGTTCATTACGGAATGAATCTCGTTGTAAATACGTATTCTGCATTGTCAAAAGTAAATCTTAATTTTGCAGCTAAGTCCGGTACAGCCCAGGAAAATAAAAAAGAGCCTGACCATGCCATGATGATAAGTTATGCTCCATATGACAATCCACAGATTGCAATGGCAGTATCAATACCTCATGGTTATTCTGGTTCGCAGGCATCTGAGCTTACTGCCAAAGTCCTTAATCTTTATTTTGGACTTGAATAATATAGTAACGAGGTGATGAGGGTGAGTAATACTGTTATTATTAAAGGTAACAAACATGGTATAACTGTTGTATTAAACGGCGATGACAGCTTCGCCGATTTAAAAAACAGTGTGAGAGAAAAATTCCGACAGTCAGCGGCTTTCTTTGGAAAAGCTGATATGGCACTTGCGTTTGAAGGCAGGTTTTTGTCAGAAGACCAGCAGATACAGCTTATGGAAATTATCCAGGAAGAAACAGAAATGAATATTTTATGTATTGTAGACCTTGATAAAGACCGTGATGCTTTATTTGAAGCGGCAGTAAAAACACAGACAGAACTGCAGGAAGAAATGCCGGGCACTACAACTGCACACAACAATAATGCCGGCGGTACGTCAGAAGGCCTGTTTTATAAGGGAACACTCCGTTCCGGACAGGTTCTTGAATCTGAGACAAGTGTAATTGTTCTTGGCGATGTAAATCCTGGCGGACGCATAATCTCTGCCGGTAATGTAATTGTGCTTGGAAGCTTACGCGGTAATGTTTTTGCCGGTGCAAACGGAGACGAACATGCATTTGTTGTTGCACTTGAAATGAATCCTATGCAGATAAAGATTGCAGATGTCATAGCAAGAAGTTCAGACAGTGCTCCAAAGAAAAAGAGCAAAAATAAAGGTGTGATGCCTAAAATATCGTTTGTTGAAGACGGAAATATTTATATAGAAGAACTTACATCCGATATTCTTGAAGATATACGAATTTAAAGAAAAGAATTTGAAAGAATTTTAAAAAAATATTGATTTAATTGAAAAAATTACGCATAATGTAATTTAATAGTATTAATTAACCGGGAGGCATATAATGAGTGAAGTAATTGTAGTAACGTCTGGAAAAGGCGGAGTTGGCAAGACTACTACAACAGCCAATATTGGCACAGGACTTGCAAAACTTGGAAAGAAAGTAGTAATGATTGATACAGATACAGGTCTTAGAAACCTTGATGTTGTTCTTGGACTTGAAAACAGAATTGTATACAATCTCGTTGACGTTGTTGAAGGAAACTGCCGTATAAAGCAGGCATTAATCACAGATAAACGATGCCCTAAGCTTTATCTTCTTCCTACAGCACAGACAAGAGATAAATCAGCCGTAACTCCTGAGCAGATGATAAAGTTACTCGATGAACTCAAATCTGACCCTGAAGGTTTTGATTACATAATTCTTGACTGCCCAGCTGGTATTGAACAGGGCTTCCAGAATGCAATCGCAGGTGCAGACAGAGCTTTGGTTATCACAACACCTGAAGTTTCAGCTATAAGGGATGCAGACAGAATTGTGGGACTTCTCGATGCACACGGACTTAAAGATCATGAAGACTTAATTGTCAACAGAATCCGCATGGACATGGTCAACCGTGGCGAAATGATGTCAATTGAAGATGTTAATGATATTTTACAGCTTAATGTAATTGGTGCAGTTCCTGATGACGAAAATATAGTAGTTGCTACTAATAAGGGCCAGCCTCTTGTTGGTGATGATTCACTTGCCGGACAGGCATATATGAATATCTGCCATAGAATAATCGGAGAAGAAGTACCTTTCCTTGATCTTAATGGCAAGGGTGGTTTCTTTAAAAAACTTTCAGCTTTATTTAAAGGCGGCAAATAATATTTAATTTTGCAGCTATAGATGCACATTATACGTGTGCCAAAGATTGGAGAATATGTATGAGCTTATTAGATTTATTTAAGAAAAAAGGCTCTGGTGATGTTGCAAAAGACAGACTTAAACTTTTATTAGTTTCGGACCGTGCGAACTGTTCGCCAGAAGTCATGGAAATGATTAAAAATGATATTATAAAAGTAATATCAAAATATATGGTTATAGATGCAGAAGGACTTGATATTCAGATTACATCAACAGAATCTGATACAAACAATGGCTCTGTGCCTGCATTATTTGCAAATATTCCTATTAAAGATATGCGTAACAGCGATAAATAATAATAGGATTAACGAGGATTTTTTATGTTAAAAAAATATCAGTTGCGTTCATATAATATAAGACTTGTTATAGCACTGCTTATTACATCCGGATTTGGTATAATTGTTATCAACAGTGCCAATTCAGCATATACAATAAGACAGTGCATAGGTCTTGCAATATCACTTTTTTTGATGGCTGCAGTATCCTTTATAGATTACAACTGGATTTTAAAGTATTATTGGCTTATTTACATTGTCAATCTTGCTGCATTGCTTGCTGTTAAACTGTTTGGTCATGAAAGCCATGGTGCTAAAAGATGGATAAAAGTTCCTCTTATCGGACAGTTCCAGCCGTCAGAGTTTACAAAACTGCTTCTAATTCTCTTTACAGTAAAGCTTTTATGCATGTATAAAGATAAGATTAACGATTGGAGATTTCTTACAATACTTGCAATTTTACTTGCAATACCGCTCGCTTTTATTTTGAAACAACCGAATCTTTCGACAACATTATTGACATTTCTTATATTATTTACAGTAATTTTCTGTGCAGGATTAAGTTATAAAATAATCGGAATTGCACTTCTCATAATTGTGCCTGTTGTAAGCGGATTTATGATTTATATAAGCAATCCCGATAACAAAGTATTTTTTATACAGGATTATCAAAGAACAAGAATTATGGCCTTCCTTAACTCAGATGCCAATGAATATGATGATTCCAATTATCAGCAGGAATATGCAGAACGTGCAATCGGTTCAGGACAGTTAAGTGGAAAAGGGCTTAATAATGATGATCCTTCCTCATTAAAAAATGCTCATTATATAGCAGAAGCCCAGAATGATTTTATTTTTGCCGTAATTGGTGAAGAATTAGGATTTGTCGGTGGATGTATAACGATTCTACTATTGTCATGGATTGTTATAGAGTGTATAATTGTAGCAGTAAAGGCAAAAGACTTTGCCGGGCGGCTGATATGCTGTGGTGTCTCGGCATATATAGGTTTCCAGACATTCATTAATATAGGTGTTGTAACAAGACTCCTGCCAAATACAGGTCTTCCGCTTCCATTTTTCAGTTATGGACTGACATCACTGTTTTCATTGTTTATATCAATGGGAGTAGTTCTTAATGTAAGTCTGCAAAGAAAAGTTGAAAGAGATGATGATATTTTTGCGGATGATTTTAAAGGATAGAATATAAAATGAGAAAGGGTATTGTAATATGAACATTGGTTTGATTGCACACGATTCAAAGAAAAAGTTAATGCAGAATTTCTGCATAGCTTACAGAGGAATTTTAAATAAGAATCAGCTTTTCGCTACAGGAACAACAGGACAGCTTATTGAAGAGGTTACTAATCTTTCAGTGCATAAATTTCTTGCCGGAAGACTTGGGGGAGATGTCCAGTTATGTTCACTAATTGAGAGCAATCAGATGGATCTGGTCGTTTTTCTTCGGGATGCTGTAAATCCAAAATCATATGAACCAAACTCAGAGAGAATTTCTATTTTATGTGATATGTATAATATTCCACTTGCAACTAATCTTGCAACAGCAGAACTTCTTATAAAGTCACTTGAACGTGGTGATATGGAATGGAGAGAAATATATCAGTAGGAAAGCATATGCCGGCTAAGCTTTAATTAAGCTGATGCCGGCATAATTTACCTGTGCAGTACAGTTTAATCGCTTAAATCCCTGATTCTGCCGTATACACTTATCTGGTACAGTCCACACAGACCAACAATTGCATATATTACACGCGATATCCATGTTGCCTGTCCAAATAAAAAAGCGACAAGATTAAAGTTAAAAAAGCCGATAAGCCCCCAGTTTATCGCTCCGATTATAATAATTGTTAAAGTAGTATAATCAATACATTTTGAATTCATATTCAACCTCCTTGATTTATCAGCTGCTTTTATTATTATGTCATTTAGTATTATAAGTATGTTTGAAAAATAATGGAATTTTAATCAGAAATGAGGATTATTATGGGAAATAATCACACCAAAGTCAATCGTAAAAAAGATAATAGAAAAAAAAGCAGCCGTAAAGTCATAAAATATAAAAGAAGACCGAAAGCAGCCGCATTTATATTTGCCATAATATTAATATATGTTGTAGGCTTTATTTCGCTTTACCTTACAAAATCAAAAGTCAGAACATATGAGGTTGATATGGGTGCTTTGACATCTGATGCAACATTTACCGGAATCGCACTTCGCACAGAAGAAATTGTTAATTCCGGATATTCAGGAGATATTAATTATTATAAAAAAGAAAGCAGCCGTGTTAAAGTTGATGATACAATATGTACTGTAGATGAAACAGGCCGTGTATCACAGATTCTTTCACAGTATACAAAAAGCGATGAAAATTCGTTATCAAAACAGAATCTGGCATCAATCAAATCAATGCTTAATAACTTCCGCACTAACTATGACGGAAGCAATTTTTATGATATATATAACCTGAAAACAGACCTGAATTCCGCGGTGCTTCAGGCAATGAATGAAAATATAATCGCTAATCTTGACAGCATAATTTCAAGTACCGGAAGCCAGAATCTTTTCCAGACAATAAAGAGTGAAAAATCCGGTGTAGTCGCATACTATACAGATGGATACGAAAATGTTACAACAGATAATCTTTCTGCTGATTTATTTAATAAAAATAATTACAAAAAAGAAAATCTCAAATCAGAAGATATCGTAGTTGCCGGAAGCCCGGCATATAAACTCGTAACTGACGAAAACTGGTATATATGCATTATGCTTGACCAAAAAGATATATCAGCATATGAACTTGATAAAAAGTCAAGTGTATCAATTAAGATAAAAAAAGATAACATTATAACATCAGGTTCATTTACGATTTCAAATAAGGACGGCAATTATTACGGAATAATTGGTCTCAATAAATATATGATACGATATGCCAATGAACGTTTTCTTGATATAGAGCTTACTTCGACAAGCAACACAGGCCTTAAAATACCTGTTTCAGCAATTACTGAAGAAGAGTTTTATACAATTCCAAAAGCTTATCTTACAACCGGTGGAAACAGTAATACATATGGTTTTATATGTGAAGAATATTCAACAAATGGTGATAAAACAACACGTTTTGTTACCGCTGATATTTATAAATCAAATGATAATGTATGCTATGTCAGCAAAGAAGATTTTACAGCCGGAAGTAATATTGTTAAGCCTGATTCAACAGAACGATATGTTATCGGTGCCGTTGAAAAACTTAAAGGCGTATATTGCATTAATACCGGTTATACAACATTTAAACTTGTTGATATAATAGATGAAAACAATGAGTATGTAATTTCAAAAAAAAGCATTTCGCACGGAGTGTCAATCTATGACAGAATAGTGCTTGATGCAGAAAAATACTCACTTAATCAGCTTATTTATTAAAAATATTTATAAAAGAGGTATGACATGGAAACTAATATTGCATTAAATATTGAAAATGTTAAACAAAATATTGAACAGGCATGTCTGCGTTCGGGACGCAATCCCAAAGATGTAACTTTGATTGCCGTAAGCAAAACGAAACCAAATGAAATGCTTATGGATGCCTATAATGCAGGTATGCGTACATTCGGAGAAAATTATGTTCAGGAGCTTGTCTCTAAGATTGATACTCTCCCTGATGATATAGAATGGCATATGATAGGTCATTTACAGACTAACAAAGTTAAATATATTGTTGGAAAAGTAGCTATGATTCATTCAGTTGACTCGTTAAAACTTGCCCGTGAAATAAGCAAAGAAGCTGTAAAAAGAAGTGTAACAGCTGATATTCTTATTGAAGTCAATGTTGCACTTGAGGAAAACAAATTCGGGATCACACTTGAAAACGGGATTGAAACAGTAACAGAAATTGCAAAACTTCCGGGACTTAATATACGAGGACTTATGACAAGTGCTCCATATGTTTCCAATCCTGAAGATAATCGTAAATATTTTCGCGATTTGAAACAATTATGTGTTGACATAAACAGCAAAAACATTGATAATATTCATATGGATGTCCTTTCGATGGGAATGACTAATGACTATATCACAGCGGTTGAGGAGGGTGCTACAATGGTCAGAGTAGGTACAGCGATATTTGGGGCTCGTAATTATAACAAATAAATCAGGAGATAGATGTGATGGGAATTTTAGATGGTGTTATTAACGTATTCAAACTTCATGGTGATGATGACTATGATGACGAATATGATGATTACGATGAATACGATGAAGAAGACGAGGAAGACAAAGGTTCGACAAGAAAGAAACTTTTTGGTGGAAGCAAAAAGTATGATGATGATGCAGATGATGACGATACATCAGTAAAATCTACTGACAAGCCTAAGTTCGGAGGCAAAAAAGTCGTTCCGATTAAACCGGCAGGTTCAAGAGGACTTGAAGTTGTTGTAATAAGACCTGAATCAATGGAAGATGCAAGTGATATAACAGATACTCTTTTAAGTGGCAAGGCAGTAGTTCTTAATCTTGAAGGAATTCATGTTGAGGTTGCACAAAGAGTTATTGATTACTCAGCTGGTTCATGTTATGCAATGAGGGGCAATCTTCAGAAAATAACAAGTTACATATTCCTTGTAACACCTCCTAATGTTGATATTTCAGGTGACATACCTGAACTTGTCGCAGGAGGAATAGACTTATCATCTTTTAAAAACTAAGAAAAACTGCCACCTGTTGCAATTACAGCTTCAGGTGGTATTTTACCATATACAATAAAAAAATTGGAGTGCTATATGTCAAAATTAATTACAGTAAATTACAATCAGAAACCTTGTTATAACATTGTTATTGAAAATGATTTTTCAAAACTTGCCGAAAATGTAACAAAACTTGAAATATCAGGAAGAAAACTTGCAGTTATAACCGACAGCAATGTTGGTCCGCTATATGCAGATAAAGTTGCACAATGTCTTAAAGAAACAGGCAACAACATATTTGTCTATACATTTGAAGCCGGAGAAAAGAACAAAAATCTTAATACAGTCCAGGATGTGTATGAATTTCTCATAAAAAATAAATTTGACAGAAAAGATATGCTTGTAGCCCTCGGCGGCGGTGTTGTCGGCGACCTTACAGGATTTGCTGCTGCAACATATCTTCGCGGCATTGATTTTATACAGGTTCCGACATCACTTCTTGCACAGGTAGATTCTAGCATTGGCGGAAAAACAGGTGTAGATTTCCGTGCATACAAAAACATGGTAGGTGCATTCCATCAGCCACGCCTTGTATATATGAACACATCCACACTTTCATCATTAAATACACGACTTTTTAATTCCGGTTTTGGTGAAATATTAAAACATGGTCTTATAAAAGATGCTTCATATTTCCAGTGGCTCAAAGATAATATTGAAAAAATTGCCGCTCTGGACAGTGGATATCTTGAAGAAATGATTTACAGAAGCTGTGAAATAAAGCGTAAAGTTGTAGAAAACGACCCTACTGAAAAAGGTGAACGTGCACAGCTTAATTTCGGACATACACTTGGACATGCCATTGAAAAACAGATGAACTTTGAACTTTATCACGGAGAATGTGTTGTTCTTGGCATGATAGCAGCACTTAATATATGTGTTGAAAGAGGCACAATCACAAAAGAAGAATATGATGATATTTATAATACTTTCAAAGCATATAATTTCCCTATGACAGTTGATAAAACTACAATAGATGAGGTAATTGCCGCTTCAAAAAATGATAAAAAAATGGATGGCAACAAAGTAAAATTCATTCTTTTAAAAAAAGTCGGGGAAGCATACATTGATATGACTGTTGACGATGATACTATGCGTCGTTCTTTGAAAAATGTAGTTATAGAATAATCAATGAGGTGATATTTTTATATGAAAGAAAAAAACAGCAGCTTAAAATCCATATTAATATTTGTTATATCAGTTGCAATCCTTACATTTTTTGACCAGCTTAGCAAGATAATAATGGTTGATGCATTAAAGACTACAAAAACAATACCGCTAATCAAAAATGTATTGGAATTTTATTATATCGAAAATACAGGAACAGCCTGGGGAATGTTTGGCGGTGGAAGAATATTTTTCCTTGTGCTTACTGTTATCATTATGGCAGTTCTGGTTTATATCACATATAAACTGCCAACAACAAAAAAATATATGTTAATGCGTATTACAATAATACTTCTGGGTTCCGGTGCTGTTGGCAATTTTATAGACAGGCTTTTTCTTGGTTATGTAAGAGATTTTATATATTTCAGACTTATCAATTTTCCTGTCTTTAATGTCGCTGACTGCTATGTTACAATCGGACTTGCATTATTTATAATTATGATATTATTTATATACAAAGATGAGGACTTTAATTTTTTAAAGCCTGACAGAAAGGGCAGCAATGAGTGATTCACCTGAAACATTAATATTAAACGTTGATGAAGCGGCAGACGGAGTAAGGATTGATAAGTTTTTATCAGATACACTGACAGAATATTCACGTTCATTTATACAGAAAATAATAAAGGATGAGCTGGTACTTGCCAATGACAAACATGTGAAAAGTAATTATAAAGTAGCAGCCGGTGATGTTTTAAATATCACTGTACCTGAATGTAAAACACCTGAGATTGAACCGGAAAATATTCCTCTTGATATAATATATGAAGATGATGATATAATAGTTGTCAATAAACCAAAGGGAATGGTTGTTCACCCTGCAGCAGGTCATTACAGCGGAACACTGGTAAATGCATTAATGTATCACTGCAAAGATAATCTTTCCGGAATAAATGGTGTATCAAGACCAGGAATTGTGCATAGAATTGATATGAATACAACAGGAGTGCTTGTTACATGTAAAAATGATTTTGCACACAGCCGCATAGCTGCACAGCTTACAGTCCATGATATAACAAGGAAGTATAATGCAATTGTATGGAATCCGTTTTCTGTGGAATCAGGTACAGTTGATGCACCGCTTGCAAGAAGCCGCAAAGATAGAAAGAAAGTAGCAATTGACCAGAGCGGCAGACGTGCAGTCACACATTACCGCGTCCTTAAAAATTTCAAACAGTTTGCACATGTTGAATGCCAGCTTGAAACAGGACGCACACATCAGATACGTGTACACATGTCAAGTATTGGACATCCGCTTCTTGGAGATGATGTATATGGAAGCGGTAAATCGCCATATAATATTACGGGGCAGGCATTACATGCAAGAGTCCTCGGATTTGTTCATCCAAGAACAGGTAAATATATGGAATTTGAAGCACCTTTACCGGATTATTTTCAAAAGATTCTTAATGATCTTGAAAGCAACGGCAGGTAGTAATAGGAGAGCATATAGATGAGAAGAAAAGAATTTATTGATATTATTTTAAACAGTATATCAGATAAATTTGATATTTATCATAACTATTATTTTAATGGCAGAAAATTTGTTATTTATGCATATTGCTACAATCACAACAATCGTTTTGAGACATCAGGCGATGAATCAAAACTTTGGGATACCCGCTGTTTTGAGCATCTGTTTTTTATAAACAGTGACAATCTTGACATGCACACATTAAATAATTTAAAAGATTTTGCCATAAACAGCATTGAGCCTCATTTCGTCAGAGGTGATGGAAAATATCCTGTTAAGCATCATCTGTATTCCCATATTTCGTTTATCATAATTACACGCAATAAACCATCTTATGAAGTTGAGGAGGCAATAAAAAATATTACATGGAATAAATCATATATGTTTTCAGCCAAAGGATATTGCAATTTGAAAATGGTATGCGTAACACCACGCGAATACAGTGTAATTGCCAATGAAAATGCAAAAGATATAAAAGATTTCCTGATGGATATACTGCTTCATATTGATCATTATGAAGATTGAAAAGATTGAAAATATGTGAAAATTATATAAATTTGTAGATTTTTTATAAAAAATAATATATAATGTAAGCATAAAAATTCGTGCAGTTAAGGAGGACAATTGTTATGGATGAAAGAACAGTTATTACAATCGGCAGAGAATTCGGAAGCGGTGGTCATGAGATTGGACAGAAGCTCGCAGAAAGACTTGGTATCAAATGTTATGACAAAGAATTACTTGAGCTTGCAGCAAAGGAAAGTGGTCTTTGTCAGGAACTTTTTGCATCACAGGATGAAAAGCCAACAAACAGCTTTTTATATTCATTAGTTATGGATACATATTCTTTAGGTTATTCTAATTCATATGTTGATATGCCTATTAATCACAAGGTTTTCCTTGCTCAGTTCGATGCAATCAAGAAACTTGCACAGAAAGAATCATGTGTCATCGTTGGACGTTGTGCCGATTATGCACTTGAAGATGATCCATTTGCAGTAAGTGTATGGATTAAAGCAAGTCTTGACAAGAGAGTTGATAGAATCAAAAAAATGTATGATCTCTCAGAATCTAAGGCTACTGATTTAATCCAGAAAACTGATAAGAGAAGAGCTAGTTATTATAATTATTATTCAAGCAAGAAGTGGGGCGAAGCAAAGAGCTATGACCTGTGTCTTGACAGCGGTGAACTTGGAATTGATGGTTCTATTGAACTCATCCTCAAGTATATCGAATTAAAAGAAAAGAACTTAGCAAAGTAAATTTTAGATTAATTAACGCGGCAGACAGTGTCCATGATTTCAAAAAACTATGTCAGCTGCCGCAAGTTTCACCATAATTTAGCTTATTTAAGGACAGATATATTTTCTATGGAATTCAAATATCAGAAAATTAAAAAGCTGGACATTAAAAAATGGCTGCAGGGCGGCAACTCAAAGATATATTTAATTATATTGGTTGTTTTCCTTGCAGCCGTAATTTTTGCACTAACCAGCATAAAAGAATTAAGCAAAAATTCACAATCCGACAATAATATCACACAATCTGACGAATCAGATAATAATAACGAGACTTCGGCTTTTGTTGAAAATAATCTCGGCTATAAATTGCGTGTGAACAAATCACAGAATTTTATTACCGTATACAAAAAAGACTCATCAGGTGAGTTTAAGCCATTATCTGTTTTTGCATGTTCTGTAAATTCTAATGTCAATACAGGTGACACTGTAATTTCAAACAAACAGACATGGAGTATGCTTGCATCAAATACATATGGTCATTATACATGTATTCTTGGTAATGGTGCATATATACATTCTGTACCTTATTGGTCACAAAATGTAAAACAGCTCAATGTAGATGCCTATAACAGACTTGGAATCACAGCAAATACAGGTTCTATATATCTTCAGGCAAAAGACGCAAAATGGATATATGAAAACTGTGGTGTTAATATTCCCGTTGAAATATATGAAGACGCAAATGAAAAAGCTCTTCTTGATTATAAAATACCGGATAAACTTGCTGCCGGTGCCAATTATGATCCTTCAGACACTGAAGCATTAAATGCTAATATAAATGGCAAAATAGATTATATGTCAGGTGTGAAAAACTGCCAGATAGCACTGAACCAGCCATTTGACAAATGGGAGGGTATCTATGCGGTTGATACAAATGGCAATAATATAACTTCATCAATAACAATTTCTGGAAATGTTGACGTTACAAAACCTGGAGTTTACACTTTGATTTATTATTTATCTGATAATTTTGGAACTGACCTTGCATACTACAGATATGTGACTGTCGGTGAAGGTGAGACATCAAATGCTGCGGACAATAACAACAATAAACAGCAGACAACAGCTGCTCCTTTGCCATCCGCAACACAGCCTCAGACCTCACAGCCGCAGACACCTGCATCACAGCAACAGTCTTCCAATCAACAGCAGTAAATTTATTAAACAAAATCTATTCCTTTTATTATAATTTTATGTTATACTCTAATAGTTAAACTAAAAACTGAGGAATGGAGAAATAATATGTCTGATATTATAATTATGGTATCAATTGTTGTATATCTATTAGTTGTTGTTGCTATCGGTATACAATATTCCAAGAAAAACAAGAGTTCAGATGACTTTTACCTTGGCGGAAGAAAGCTTGGTCCTTTCGTAACTGCTATGAGTGCCGAAGCTTCTGATATGAGCAGCTGGCTCTTAATGGGACTTCCCGGCGTTGCTTACCTTACAGGTGTAGCAGATGCAGCATGGACAGCGATAGGTCTTGCAATCGGAACTTACATAAACTGGCTTATAGTAGCAAAAAGAATACGTATGTATTCACAGGGATATGATGCATTCACAGTTCCTGATTTCTTTTCGAAAAGATTCGGTGGATGTAAAACCTTATCATGCATTGCAGCTATAATGATTGTTGTATTTTTCGTGCCTTATACAGCATCAGGTTTTGCAGCATGCGGTAAATTATTTTCAAGCCTTTTTGGTGTCAGCTATCTTTCGGCAATGGTTATAAGTGCTGCTGTAATCGTATGTTACTGTACATTAGGTGGTTTCCTTGCTGCAAGTACAACAGACCTTATTCAGAGCATTGTTATGTCTGTAGCACTTATTGTTGTTGTTGTTTTCGGTATAAATGTTGCCGGAGGATTTGATGCTGTTGTTGATAATGCAAAGCAGCTTCCGGGCTATCTTGGATTATTTAAAACATATTCAGCCGAGACAGGTACGGCATCCAATTACAGTTTCTTAAAAATATGTTCTACACTTGCATGGGGACTTGGTTATTTCGGTATGCCACATATTCTTTTAAGATTCATGGCAATAGAAGATGAGAAAAAGTTAAAATTGTCCAGACGAGTTGCTACAATCTGGGTTGTAATTTCACTTTCAGTTGCAGTATTTATCGGTATTGTAGGTTACGGCATGTCAAAAGCAGGTGCTCTTGATATTCTTACAGGTTCAAACTCTGAGACAATTATAGTAAAAATTGCTCATCTGTTAAGCACTCATGGTGTAATCGCTGCCATAGCTGCCGGTGTTATTCTTGCCGGTATTCTTGCCGCAACAATGTCAACAGCAGATTCACAGCTTCTTGCCGCAGCTTCCGGAATATCCCAGAATCTTGTAAGAGAATGTATGGGTGTTAAGCTTTCAGAAAAAGCAGCTTTAATTGTTGCAAGAATTACAGTTGTTATCATCTCAATTGTAGCAGTATTTATGGCCGGCAACCCTGACAGTTCAGTATTTGAAATCGTATCATTTGCATGGGCTGGTTTTGGTGCAACATTTGGTCCTGTAGTCCTTCTTTCATTATTCTGGAGAAGAGCTAATAAATATGGTGCAATATCAGGTATGATTTCAGGCGGTATTATGATATTCCTTTGGAAATATGTAATATCAGGATTTGGCGGTGTCTTTGCAATATATGAATTATTACCGGCATTTATCGTTGCAATTATCGTAAATGTTGTTGTGAGTCTTCTCACAAAAGCCCCTTCAAAAGAAGTTCTTGATAAATATGATGAAGTAAGAGCAATTGAAATTAATGCATAATATATTTTAAATACAAAAATTCCTGTCCGACTTAATAAATCAGACAGGAATTTTTATTGTTATTTATCATTAGTCATTTTAATCATCAGCCTCTGTACGCAGACGTACAATATTTCGTGCACTGCGTTTATTTTCATCGACAATCTCTGCATAATGCTTTCTTGTAGTATTGACGTCTTTATGACCAAGAACATCAGCAACAAGGTAAATGTCCTTGCTTGCCTGATAAAGATTGGTACCATATGTACTTCTTAATTTATGTGGTGTTATATGCTTGACAGTTGTTACGGTAGAAGCATATTTTTTAACAAGAAGTTCAATCGAACGTACACAAAGCCTTTTATTTTTTGAAGAAATAAAAAGTGCATTTTCATGTCCTGAATCAGGATTCATCTGTTTGCGTTCTTCCATATAATCAAGCAGTGCCGCACGTACTTCATCGCCAAAGTAAACAAAGCTTTCCGAACCACCTTTTCTTACGACTTTAATTCTGTCATTATCAAAATCAACATCATTAATATCAAGTCCTACACACTCTGATACACGGATACCTGTACCAAGTAGAAGAGTAAGAAGTGCTAAATCCCTGCATTTTAATTTTTCGTGTGTCCTTAACTGTGCCGTTGTCAGCTTATTGCCATTTTCAACATTATCAAGAAGTTCAGCAACCTCATTTACATCAAGACGTGTAATTGCTTTATCGTGAATTTTAGGCATATCAACCTTCAGGGACGGATTATTTGATATCAGCTCATATCTGTAGTAGTAACCATAAAAACGTCTTAATGAGCATAATTTACGCTTTGCAGCACGTTCATCATTAGTGACAGTCGTTCCATCCTTATCATAAACCTTCATATATCTTAAATAATCAGAAATATCCTGTCCGGTGACACTTTCAATATCATGAAGAGTAAAATCACTTATCTGATAATTACTGTACTGTGGAAATTCTGCTATCAGAAACTCAAAAAATGTTTTCAGATCTCTTGCATATGCAAGACGTGTACGCGGCTGTTTTGAATACTCGAGACTGTTAAAATACTCACGACAGAATTCCGGAAATATTTTAAGCAGTTCATTTATCTTCTGGGCATATTTTATATTCTGTTGTTCAGCATAAGTCTTACTTGCTGCCATAATAGCCTCCTTAATCACACATACATCACTTCGCCAAACTCCAGTTTAACGAAGTTGGAGTAATGAATTAATATATACCCGTGCATATTCTGCATGGGTATATATATTTTTATAACATTACATTATTTTGAAACAATTTTTCCATTGTACAAACGTTTCTGGACAATGTTTATATTGAATGCTTTCTGATATTTTTTAATCTTATTTAATTCATTCTCGGTTATGATTGATATACACAATCCCTGTTCGTTGTTACGTCCGCATCTGCCAGCACGGTGAAGATATTCTGTTGGTTCTTCCGGAAGATTCACATTAATAACTGTTGATACATGATCAATCTGTAATCCTCTTGCAGCAACATCCGTTGCCAATAGATATTGAAGTCTGCCATTTTGAAAATCTTCAACAGCTTTTTTCTTAGACTGTTTATCTATATTACCTGCTAATGCCGCAACATTGTAATTATGATATTGTAATTTCTGTAATGATTCTTCAAGATCGTACTTTGTATTAATAAATATCATTGTTTTATCTGAATTAACAGCTTTTGCAATCTTACGAAGTGTCTCAATTCGTTCACGACGGTCTGATATTATAAATATATGTTTTATTGTTTTAGGTATAAGTTCTTTATTTTCCTTTGACAATTCATATATAACAGGATTATAAGTTATTGTATTAGCCTGCTTTATTGTCTTGTTACTTATACTTGCTGAAAATAAGAGAACCTGTGTCCTTTTCATAAGAGACTTTCTTATGAAAATAATGCTCTCAAGATATGTTTTATCCATAAGCTTATCGGCTTCATCAAGTATAAGTGTCTTTACATTATGAACTTTTAACTTCTTCATTCTTATAAGCTGAGCAGCTCTGGATGGTGTTGCAACAGCAATTACAGGCTTAATCTTCAGACTTTCAATCTGACGTGTAATATTTCCGTCACCAATCAACATAAGTGTATGTGCATCTGAATGCATATTATCAAACAAGAGCTGAATCTGCTTATTAACCTGTGATGCCAGTTCCTGTGTTGGTACTAAAACAAGTGCCTGAAGTGTATTCTCAGACAAATCAACTGAAGATAAAACCGGAAGCAGATATGCAAGTGTCTTGCCGCTTCCGGTGCTCGAACATGCTATAACATCTCTTCCATCAAAAACCGGCTTTGCCGCTTTACACTGTATCTGTGTAGGCTGTGTTATATTTTGAACCTGTAATGCGTCAATTAATTCAGGTTTTATTAATAAATCTTTAAATGTCATATTAAACTCCGATTATTATATAATATATTAATGTATAAATTATATCAGATAAAATATCCAAAGTCCATACAATCATAGCCTTTCATTCGTGTCCATCCTATTCATACACTACATGCCAGGGTATCATTTTGTATAATATATAACTATATTCTGTCCCGAATAAATAGTATCATCTGTCATATTATTAAGTGACTTTACTGCATTGATATACTGCTGATGGCTCTCACCATCTGAAGCATAAGAATCTGCGATATTCCAAAGTGTATCATCAGGCTGCACTGTAATACTCGTATAGAAACGCTGTGTCTGTGATTTCTCCGGATTAGAATTAGATGCATTCACAATTATTATTCCATAAATACTTATAGCAGCCACCATAATAACAGCAAGCACAATAGTTATTAAAGTCTTCTTTGCTGATAAATGTAACCATCTCCTGCGTGAATGTCTTCTCTTATTGTTCATCATAATAAAAACCTCCTCAAAAAATAAAAATGTAAAAACCATAAATATAACTATATAAATAAGCATCTATGAACAGTTGTTCCGAATAAACGTTCTGTTTATGCTTGGATTATAGAATAAGAACATTTGTTTGTCAATATAATTCAAGTAAAAAATCGAACATTTTTTCGGAAAATTTGTTTGATTTTTTACATTTTAAATGTTATAATAAACAAAAATATTATATTTTATGGATAAACGAATTAACTGGGAGGTATGTTTAATGGCATATGGAAGAATTACAAAAAAGCAGACTGAGATTCTTGAATATATCAAGTCTCAGATTTTAAATAAAGGTTATCCGCCATCAGTACGTGACATATGTGAAGCTGTCAATCTGAAGTCAACTTCATCTGTTCACGCACATCTTGAAACACTTGAAAAAAATGGATATATAAGAAGAGACCCTACTAAGCCACGAGCTATAGAGATTATTGATGATAACTTTAATCTTACAAGACGTGAAGTTATTAATGTTCCGCTTGTAGGACGTGTAGCTGCCGGTGAGCCGATTCTTGCCGTGGAGAATATACTAAGCTACTTTCCTATTCCTGCGGAATTTATGCCGAATACAGAACTTTTTATGCTTACTGTAAAAGGCGAAAGTATGATTAACGCCGGAATTTATGATGGAGATAATATTATTGTAAGCAGACAGAACACTGCACATAACGGAGAAATGGTTGTAGCACTTGTCGATGATTCTGCCACAGTTAAGCGTTTTTACAAAGAAGAAGGACACATACGTCTTCAGCCTGAAAATGATTACATGGATCCTATTATTGTAGACAACTGTGAGATTATCGGAAAAGTAATTGGCGTAATAAGAATCGACAATTCAGGATTATAAATACAGGCACAGACATTTTTATATCCGCCATAATAAAACACAAATCAGCCACCTGCAGCATTATAATTGCAGGTGGCTGATTTTTATCTATATTATATTTTTGTTTATATTAGTTTTTCTAGATTTCTTCAGGATTGACTTCAATTCCGTCACGCCATATTCTTTCAAGATTATAGAAAAGTCTGTCTTCCTTTGAAAATACATGTATAATTACATCTTCATAATCAAGAAGAATCCAGCTTGCACTGTTATATCCCTCAACTTTAGGATCTGCAAATCCTGCTTTATATAACTGTTCTTCAACATTATCTACAATAGCCTGAACCTGATTAGGGTTATTTCCATTTGCTATTATAAAATAATCCGCAATAACTGATACATTACTGATATCTATAACTCTGATATCCTCTGCTTTTTTGTCTTTCATTGCCTCGATGGCTGCCTTTACCATCTCTTTTGATTTTGAATCGGCCATTTAAAAACCTCCTGTACTTTTATAATAGTCACACGTTTCCTGTGTGAGTGGATCTATTGGTTTATTCCGTTTTTTTAAATACTCAATTGTGCTTAATGTTACACGGTATATTGCCTCTTTTATATCTTTAAAAACAAGGGCCCGTATTTCATCGAGATTGTCTGCCTTATTTCGCAAAGGTTCCATATAATCTGCAATAAACACAATCTCCTCAAGTGGTGTCATGCCGGGATGACCTGTGCTGTGATATCTGATTGCATTGCATATATCTTCATCATCAATGCCATATTTTGTACCGGCAAAAAAAGCCCCGGCTTTTGCATGTAAAAGATATGGACTCAGACGTTCTGCCTGCGTGATTTCAATATTGTTGCTCTCACATATCTCAATCAGCTGTTCATCCGAATAACATTTGGCACAATCATGAAGAAGTCCTGCCGTAAATGCTTTCTGCATATCGACACCATAACGCATTGCAAGACATGCACTTGTCTCTGCAACACCTATTGTATGCCAGTAACGTGCTTTATCCGCTGTAAATTCCCTTTTTACCTCTTTTCGGAGTGCTTGTATATATTCGTTATCCATTACAGTTATTCCTCCAATTTGGAACTTTTAACACCATACAGACCATGCTTCCTTATATAATCATAAACGGCTGGATTTATCATTTTCTCAACAGACACGCCATTTTTTAAATTTTCACGTATAACAGTGGAACTATATGGCAGGGCCGGTGTGTCAATAATATCTATTAAAGCTCCATACGTATTTTTAAGAAATTCTATACGCTGTTTAATCATTTCATCATCCAGATTGTCCCTGTTTGCGGCAAGAAGATGACAGTTTTTCATTACATAATCAGCGTGATACCATTTATCTATAGAAAACAGTGAATCCGCACCTATAATAAAATAAATCAGATTATATTTCTCTTTCAGTATTTTTAATGTATCACACGTATATGTTCTTCCGGGACGTTTTACTTCAAGCTCGGAAAGTTCCATATAAGGATAATCTTTTATTGAAAGTGAAATCATATTGCATCTGTCCTTGGCATCCGCAATAAGACTTGTGTCTTTATATGATGACGGATTGCCACTTGGCATTATAAGAATTTTGTCAAGATTAAACTGACTGTGAACATGACGGGCAATCTCGATATGTCCTGTATGGACAGGGTTAAATGTCCCACCAAATACACATATAATATCAGAATTCATATTCAATTCCTTTATTTATTTTAGAATCCAAATTTCAAACTCAATCCATAAGTAGACTGGCTGGGTAACATAAAGTAATCGTATCCTTGACCAAAAGTACCAGTGGAAGCTGTTAGTTCAGGATCATAAGGGGCCTTATTGTATATCATCCATAAATTAGTACCGTATACTGACAAGCTCAAATTATTAACAGTTCCTTTAAACCATTTATTGGGGAAAGTATAAGTTAGTCTGGCTTCCTGCAATCTCACATTAGTTGCTGAGTATGTATAGTAGGCATCCAAATTAGAAACTGCATCATAATAAGTTTTTGGATCAACTTTGAAATATCCTAATGATACACCACCTGCATCACGTGCATCTGCTGATGCTTCAGATACTCCATATCTGTCTAACATAGCTTGTGTTTTAGATATTACGATTCCTCCAATACGAGCTGTGAACAACAAGTTAAGATTAAATCCTTTGTAACTAAATCCATGCTGCCATCCCAAATTCCATTTAGGATTCACGCTACCTAGCTTGTAGGGTGTGGTGGTTTCTGTAGTTAATGCTTGACCTGGCTGATAGTCTACATAATTATCACCATCTCTTTTTAGCCATTCATTTGCATATACAGTACCAATTTCTCCTCCTTCTCTCAAACGGAAACGCCCAACCTGAATATCCGTTAAATCTATCAAGGTATTTGTTACCGGATTCAAGACATCGCGTGCCAATTGGATAATTTTATTTTTATTTGTCGTTGCAGTGAACGTTGTACTATAATTAAAATTACCAAATTTCTTGTCAAATCCTAAACTTAATTCAGGTCCTCTATTTTGGACATTACCAGCTTGTACAAACATATATTCAAAATTACTACCCAATGTAGCTTTCAGTAACTGATTATATGTATTTGAATGATAATACGTAACTCCGAAAGTTATTGTATTATTAAACCATTTGGAATCAAGACCTACTTCATAAGAACGAGTTCTTTCAGCTTTCAGATTGGAAATCGGATAATATTTAAAAGGTTTAAAGGTTCCTCCTTCAAGTTCGTGAGTGAGAGTTCCGGGAGTTAATCCTGTATAAGGGATCGGCGAACCTACCTCTGTATAGGAAGCTCTGACTTTCAGGAAACCTAAAGTTGGCTCTAATTTTTCTTTAATATTATTGGGTAACAGTTCAGTAACGATGGCAGACAAACCAACTGAAGGATAGAAAATCCACGGATCATCACTGTTTACCAATTGAGAAGGCTTATCGGCTCTCCCTGTCAAGGTTAGGTATAAGGCCGAATTCCATGATACCGTCGCCATTGGCTGCGAATACGATACGGGAAGTCTTGGTTGCGATCAGAGACTGATGATTGATGATATTCAGGATCGCTGTCTCAACAAGCTGCGCTTCCATAATCGGAGCAATCACTTTCAGAAGAGGCTCCTTCGGAAATACGACGGTTCCCTCAGGGATGGCATAGATATCACCACTGAAGTGGAAACCGCTCAGATAATGAAGGAAGTCCTCTTTAAAAATCCCAAGACCTCTTAAATAATCTACATCTTCATAAGTAAAATGCAGATTCTTTATATAATCAATTACCTGATCGAGTCCACAGGCAATGGCATAGGCGCTGCCGGATGGATTTTTACGATAAAAAACATCAAAGACAACGGTATCATTGTTGCCTTCAAAAAAATATCCCTGCATCATAGTGAGCTCATACAGGTCAGTCATCA
>ERZ833608.144-NODE-144-length-64185-cov-97.795494_pt1 | contig 64185 bp, 54 predicted proteins | sample MGYA00519694_ERZ833608 | MGnify/ENA primary metagenome ERZ833608 (study PRJEB31850, sample SAMEA3708742) | human gut metagenome | biome: human gut; feature: human-associated habitat; material: faeces | place: China | collected 2014 ... | reverse complement strand
GCATTCAAAGGTAGTGCTTTTAGCCTTTAAGCCACTATTGCACAACCCCTTTCTGAAAAGAACGTAAAATCAATAGTATTATTGCGATGATTGTACTTTTAGTAATCGCTTCACTCGTTGTACGGTACTTACCCCTTTACCACACAACTTTGCCACATCCCGAATGGAATATCCCTTGCGAAGCAGACTTATTACTTCCCTATATTCGGCTTTCATCTGTTCTGCCGTTTTTACAGAGCCTACCTTGCGTCCGAGTTTTCCACCTTTCTCTATATACCGCTTCCTTCCTGACTGCAATCGGAATGAGATATTATCACGTTTTAATTGCGCACAGGCTCCTTCAAACGGATTTCCTTCTTCTTTCGTCCCATTTTATTTCCTTTCTTTTCTGATATATATTCTTTTATCACTGATTATCAAGAATTTAACTTGCGATACAAAGATAATACAGCGAGGGACAAAAACGAGACAAAAGTGGGTAAACAGCTAATCAATTTCATGAAGCACTTCATGGCGATTTAACGAAGCGCTTTCTTAGCTGCTGACGAAGCGCTTCTTTAGAGTGTAACGAAGCGCTTCATTAAGGTGTAACGAAGCGCTTCGTTAGGTCATGTGATAAACGACACTCTGCGACACTCTTCGACATCTTCCTTGTCTGCATTTCGTATCTTTGCGCGCGCGTACCTTTATATATTATAGAACTTCCGCATGTTTGCCCCACACGCCCTGAAGTGTCAAAGCTCTGATAAGCAGCACGCCCTGAAAGGGCAGAAGCTCTTAGCCCAGGGCAACGCCCTGGGTATAAAGGCACTCAGCAAGGCGCCCTGTAAGGGCAAAAGCTTTAAAACTACAGGCAATTTATAAAGTTTTTGCCCTTACAGGGCGACAGGTTTGCAGCTGTAATTACCCAGGGCGATGCCCTGGGCTAAGAGCTTCTGCCCTTTCAGGGCGTGTAGGGAGAAACTTGCGAAACTTCAGTTAAAAATAATGCTTAGAGTGGTCAACTAAAATCGTTAAAGCACAGTTAAACCACAGGAGAAATCTTCTCTTTAAGCAATAAAAAAGTTTTCTTTAGCTTGCAAAAGTTCCGTTCAAAGCCTTTGAACGTACATTCAGAGCCTTTGAACGTACATTCAGAGCCTTTGAACGGACATTCAAAGCCTTTGAATAAAGATTTATCTGCAAGAGAATGAACAAATCATAACTAACAGAAACAATTCATAACTAACAGAAACAATTTGTACAGTATTGAAGTAACAACTCACGACTATATGAGTGTTGAGTAGTTACAAACTGAACAGGGTAATATCCTTTAAAGCTCTTGAAAGTTTATACTTTGAGGAAATGTTCCTCGAGTTTTTCCTTCGGCATGTCGGCAGTATTGTGATAGTGCAGATGGTGGTTCACGCAGGCGATGTGCTTCACATTGTGCAGCACTTCGGCAATGTCGTGGCTTACGATGATGATGGCGCATTCCTTGTTGATTTGCTCCAGCATCTCGTACATCTGTTTCTGGAATCGACGGTCGATGTAAGTGTTGGGCTCGTCGAGTATCACCACATCGGGTTTTGACACGATGGCGCGTGCCAAGAGAACACGCTGAAGTTGTCCTCCGCTCAAGGCTCCGATGTGACGGTCTTTCAAGTCGGACAGCTGCATACGATCCAAGGTATCGGCTACGAGCTGGTGATGCTCCTTGTTGAAATGGGCAAAGAGACTCTTCGACTTGTTGAGTCCGGAGAGCACCACTTCGTATACAGAGATGGGAAACTGCTTGTCGAGGTCGTTGTATTGTGGCAGGTATCCCATGGTGATTTCCTTCACCGGCTTGCCGTCCTTATAGTAGCTGATGTTCCCCTCGGTGGGGTTCATCAGTCCGAGAATAAGACGCATGAGGGTTGTCTTTCCGCCGCCATTGGGTCCGATAATACCCAGATAGTCGTCCTGATAGATGGTGAGGTTGACGTCGTGGAGTACTTCCTTGCCTTCGTAGCCTGCTGCGAGGTGCTCGATTTTTATGATTGGATTCATGTTGTTCTGTGTTTATAGTCTTGAGGCGACTCTTACTTGTCAGCCACAATCAGTTGCTTGCCTTGTATTGCCAATGATGCTTCTTGCATCGCCATGTTCCATTCGCCTTGCAAGGGGTTGATCTCCATCGCATGGGTGTGGGTCTCCTTGATGAATACCGACGTGTTGCGGTTGGCAAACTCTGTCTGTATGAGGCAGTATTTTATCTTCTCTTTCTTGGCTCTCTCGATGAGGCTCTTGAGTTGGGCGACACTCGGTTCCCTGCCTTCCTCCTCGATGGCGAGCTGTTCCAACTTGTAATCACGGGCGAAGTAGGTGAGGATGGGGTGGTAAATCACAAACTTGTGTACCATCTCAGGGTTCTTCTGGAAGCTCATTCTGATGGTGCTGTCTCTCCGGTCGATGATGCGGAGCAGCGACTGATAGTTCTTCTCAAAGAAAGCCTTGTGCTTGGGTTCGAGACTGCAGAGCGCCTTGAGGATGTTGGCGGAGATAATTCGGGCGTTGCTGCAACTCATCCATACATGTGGGTCGATATTGCCGCCGGGTGTCTTGGCAGGTGAGATGCCCACGGAGGTGTCGACCACCTTCATGTGAGGAGCATTGTCGTGAAGCTTCTGCATCCAGGTCTGCTCGAAACCGATGTTTCCTACCTTGAGATAGAGGGCACTCTTAGAGAGTTCCACCATCTGCTGGGCAGTGGGTTCGTAAGTCTCGGGATTGCCGCCGGCAGGAACCATCACGTTGACATCCACCTTGTTCTGGGCAATCTTATCGACGAAATACTGGTAGGGAGGTATGGTGACGGTTACCATTGGCTTGCCATCGCTCTCGGCGAGGGCAGTCTTCTGTTGATAGCCCTTGCAGCCCACCAACAGAGTGCATATTATAATAAGGTATATAAATCTCTTCATACTTTAAAAAATAAAACTCAATCCATAGACTAACAATATGTATCTGAGCACCTTGCCGATGGTGATGCTGAGGATGGAAATAGGAATGTTGGCTCTTGTCAATCCCAATACGATGGTGATGGCACTACCCAACAGGGGCAGAAAAGCGAAGAATCCCATCCAGGCACCTCGTCCAGCCATGAAGCGCTCTGCCTTGTCGAGACTCTCTTTCTTCACGTGCAGGTATTGCTCTATCCATTCCATCTTGCCCAAACGTCCCACACCATAGTTGAACATTGAGCCCAGGACATTGCCGATGCTGCCATAGATGATGAGCGGGATGGGGTCGAGACCTGCAGCCTGCAGTCCTGCCATGACCGCCTCGCTGCTGAAGGGGAAGAAGCTGCCGGCAAGGAATGCTGCCACGAGCATGCCCCAGTAGCCCCATTCTACCAGGAACGAAATAAGCCAGGCTATCATAACAGCATGACGGGGGAAAACAGGAGGTTGTACAACAGTAGCAGTACAGCCATCACAAGGATGGTGATGAAGGTGATGTTGCACAACTTACCCTTGGTGAAGGTAATGAAATGGGCGAAGAGGGGTGCCGTACAGACTATCATGATGCCCTCGAGTTCGTATTCATGCTGAGGCTGGAGTACGAGGAAGAGGAAGCTGACGATGTCGAGCATGATGAACGACTCGTAGATCATGCGGGTGCGAATCTTGTCGGCGTAGCTGGTGCGCAGGAAGTGGACTGCTCCGATGACCGCCAGCAGGGTGATGAAGCTGAGGTTCACCAACTGATGCACGGTTATCATGGAATAGTCGAACAGCGTGTGGAAGTCGATGAAACTGGCAAAATGAGCGATGAGGTAGTCGATGTTGTTGGTATAGACAAAGAATCCTGCCGCAAACCAGTAGGGGATGATGACTCCCAGGATGGAGGCTGCAAAGTTGCGGAGACTGAAGGAGTTGGTGAAGAACATCATCATCGCCCACAGTATGGGCAGATAATAAAGTATCTGTACAAACTCCATCGAGGCTATGCCCAAACAGGCGAAGGCATAGAAGGTCCGGCCCGTGGATTGCCGGTCCTGATAGCCGTTCCAGATGAGCAGGGTGAAGGCAATGAAACAGAGGGTCACCACGTTGGCATGTAGCGACGGCTCGGGGAGTGAGGTGACCGACAGGAGTGTCAGGAAACTGCACGACACCATGCGGCTGTAGGTACGCATCAGGGCATTGCGGTTGTTGAGCTCTACCATGAGAAGGGTAGAGGCGAGTGCAAACGCCAGCTCAGTCCAGATGTCACCCTGTACTAAACCTACAGCAACCCATATCATGGCGATAAGGGTTGCTGTTACTGGTAACGAGAAGCGGCTTACCGCTATCTTGTTCTGAAAGGTCTTATGTCTTAACATCTATATTAGTGTTTAGTGATTAGTGTTTCATGTTTGCTTGTGAGGCAAACGACAGGACATTGGCCTGATTCATCATTAATCACTACTAATTAAACATTGTCTTAAAGGTCCTGTCCGATGTCGGAACGGAAGTATTTGTCGGTGAACTGAATCTTCTGAGCCTCGGCGAAGCTCTTCTTCAGTGCCTCTTCCTTGTCCTTGCCATAGCTGCTCACGCAGATGACACGTCCGCCATTGGTTACTACCTGACCGTCTTTGAGAGCAGTACCGGAATGGAACACAACGGAGCCTTCTACTTGGTCGATTCCCTCGATGGGGTAACCCTTCTTGTAAGCCTCAGGATAACCGCCGCTGACGAGCATCACGCAGACTGCCGCACGCTCGTCGAACTCGATGTTGCGCTCGTCGAGATTGCCTTCAGCCACACCTTCGAAGAGGTCTACGATGTCGCTCTTCAGACGGAGCATCACACTCTCGGTCTCTGGATCGCCCATACGGCAGTTGTACTCGATGACCATGGGTTCGCCCTCTACATTGATCAGACCGAAGAAGATGAAACCCTTGTAGTCGATGTTCTCCTCGGCAAGACCCTCTACGGTAGGACGGATGATACGCTCGTCAACCTTCTGCATCCACTCCTTGGTGGCAAAAGGTACAGGTGTGACGCTTCCCATACCGCCTGTGTTGAGGCCTGTGTCGTGCTCACCGATACGCTTGTAGTCTTTGGCTTCGGGCAGGATCTTGTAGTTCTTGCCGTCGGTAAGTACAAATACCGAGCACTCGATGCCGCTGAGGAACTCCTCGATGACCACACGGGCAGAGGCGTTGCCGAACATACCGCCGAGCATCTCACGGAACTCTTTCTTGGCCTCCTCGAGGGTAGGAAGGATGAGGACACCCTTGCCGGCACAGAGTCCGTCAGCCTTCAGTACGTAAGGAGCCTTCAGGGTCTCGAGAAATTTCAAGCCTTCCTCGACGGTGGTGCCGTCGAAGGTCTCATATTTGGCTGTAGGGATGTTGTGGCGCTTCATGAACTGCTTGGCGAAATCCTTGCTTCCCTCAAGCACGGCACCAGCCTTTGATGGACCGATGACAGGGATGTTCTCGGTACGTGGGTCAGCCTTGAAATCATCGTACACACCCTTTACCAATGGGTCTTCAGGACCTACTATCACCATGTCGACACCCTTTTCTGCGGCGAAATTCTTAAGTGCCTCGAAGTCGTCGGCCTTGATGTCTACGTTCTCACCGACATTCATCGTACCGGCATTGCCTGGTGCGATATAGAGTTTGTCACACTTCTCGCTCTGGGCGATCTTCCATGCTAAGGCGTGCTCACGGCCACCGCCTCCCAACAATAAAATTTTCATTTGCTGTAAGTTATTGTTTGTTATTATTTTTATTTCGTATGTCTGTCAGGAGTTATTAACTCCTGGAACACCTCTCCTGTTTTACTCTTTTTCGGCTGCAAAGTTACTAAAAAAGGGTGAAAAGGCAAGCGTTATTTGCTGAAATATTGTTTGTTGATGTCATAATAGATGTTGAGCCAACCCCTGATGGCTATCTGGTCGAGCTTTTTGTAGAGTTGTGGGTGATGGTCGATGAGGCTACTAAAAAAGCAAAAACATAAAACCTGCAGTCATGTTTCCCTGCTTTTTCCTTGCAGGTTGACTGTTGGTTTTATGTTTTTGCTATAGTGTGTCAGCAGATAGCTTCTCTTACTTCAGATAGTCGAAGAAATACTGGCTGATGCGCTCGTGAAGATGCGTGCTCTGATGTCCTCGCATATTGTGAGGCTCGCCAGGGTAGACAAAGAAGTCGGGCTGTGTGCCGGCTGCAATGCATGCCTTGAGGAAGGTGAGGCAGTGCTGTGGCACTACTGTCACATCATTCAAGCCCTGTATGATCTGCAACTTGCCCTTGAGGTTCTTTGCCTGGTAGAGCAAGGAGGTTTTCTTGTAGCCTTCAGGGTTGGTCTGTGGTGTGTCCATATAGCGTTCGCCATACATCACCTCATACCAGTGCCAGTCGATAACAGGTCCTCCTGCCACACCTACCTTGAAGACCTCAGGATAGTTGGTCATCAGCGATATGGTCATGAATCCTCCGAAACTCCATCCGTGAACGCCTATTCTGTCAGCATCCACATAGGGAAGGGTCTTGAGATATTCCACACCCTTCATCTGGTCCTGCATCTCTATCTGTCCGAGTTGACGGAAGGTGGCCTGTTCGAAAGCTTTGCCACGGTTCTCGCTTCCACGGTTGTCGAGGATGAAAAGCAGATAGCCCTTCTCTGCCATGTAGGTCTCCCAACCACGGCTGCTGTAGTTCCAGCGGGCGTCTACATTGTGGGCATGAGGTCCACCGTATACATATATAATGGTGGGATATTTCTTGGCAGGGTCGAAGTTGGTGGGTTTCACCATGCGCCAGTAGAGATCGGTCTCGCCATCGGCCGCCTTCACAGTGCCGCAGCTGTATTCCGGTACATTGTAGCCCTTCCATGGGTTTTCGGCTGTGAAGTATGCAGTGCGCTTGCCGTTCTCTGTATTCACGATGGCTATTTTGCGAGGCACATCTGGAGTAGAGTAGTTGTCATAGACAAACTGACCGCTCTCGCTCAGGGTGGCATTGTGCCATCCCTTGCCACAGTCGTCCATCATGGTGCGCTTGCCAGTCTGGGTGTCTACTAAGAAGATGTTTCTCTGAATAGGTGAGCACTCGTTGCTGGCTATGATGATGCTCTTGTGCTTTCTGTTGAAACCGAGCACTTCCATCACTTCCCACTTGCCAGAAGTCAGCTGACGGATGTCGAGCGACTCGGTGTTGCTTGCCATGCGACTGCCATGCTTGCCCAATGTGCAGAGATAAAGATGATTGTAGCCATCCTTGCGGCTCTGCATGATGAAACGGTTGCTGTCCCAAGGCAGGAACATGATAGGATGGAGTGGTTCTACATATTTCTCATCGGTCTCGCGATAGAGCTCGCCAGTCTTCTCGCCGGTTTCTGCATCATAGGCAGTAAGGCGGCTGTCGTTTTGGTCGCGGTTGACCTCGAACATATAGACGGTCTTGCTGTCGGGGCTCCATGCTATGTTGGTGAAGTAACGGTCGGTAGGGTCGCCAGCCTTCAGATAGATGGTCTTTCCTGTAAGACAGTCGAACACACCCACGGTGACCTGATGAGAGGTCTCGCCAGCCATAGGATATTTGTCGGGAGCGGGAGTAGCGATGCAACTCTGTGTCTCGGGATGATCGAAGCCTATCTCAGGTATGTTGACCTGAGGATAATCGGTCACCATGCTTTGGTCCATGCGATAGAAAGCCAGTCTTTCACCATTGGGACTCCAGAAGGTGCCTTTCGATATGCCGAACTCATCGCGGTGAACGCTTTGCCCGTACACGATCTCGCGGCTTCCATCAGCAGAGAGTTGGAAATCGTGCGATTTCTTCTCCTTGGTCATCGCGTTCTCGGGTGCCGCATTGAAGGTACGTACATACAGGTTGCTGCCTTTCAGGTAAGCGAAGGCGTTCTGCTGAGTGTTGGCTTCGAGGAGATCTTCGCCCTCTTGAAACTCCAACTCGCTGATCAGACGGTGCTTCCTGAAGTCGACGGTATAGGTCTTGCTGCCGTTGCTTACCATAACGATGCTTTTGCCTGCAAAGGGGAACCTGGCATTGTAAAGAGCCCTTACCTTTACGTCCTTGGTAGGAGCAATCCACTGGTTGATGTCGTTGATGCCGAAGAGTTTAGTTTCCTTGCCATTGGTTTTGTTTACCAGATAGCATGCATCTACATCCTGACGTACAAGCTGGTCGCCCCACCAGGTGCACCAGCGGTTCTTTGCCACCATATTGCGATAATTGTTGCCGCCGAAGTTCAGGTCTTCGAGTGTAAATGTCTTATCGCCCTTCTGTGCAGGAACTACGCCCTGTGCCTGTGTGTTGACTGCAGATATAGCCATTATAGTAACCAGTGAAACTTGGTATAGAGATTTTCTAAAATTCATGATTCTTTGTTTGTTCTTTACTTTTTAGTCCTCATCGCCGAAGTTATCGAAGCCACGTCTTCCTCCACGCTTGAAGTCCTTGCCACCTCTTTTGAAGTCGCCACCTCTTTTGAAGTCGCCTCCACGCTTGAAGTCTTTTCCTCCACGCTTGAAGTCACGGTCGCCTCCCTTGAAGTTGCGGTCGCCTCCCTTGAAACTCTTGCCAGAACGTCTGTCATCGTTGTCGTCGTTGCGGCGTCCTGCCGAACGTGTCTTGTTGCCACGACGGATGTCCTCGCGGTTTTTCTCGAAGTCGGCAAAGCGGTTGGTATGGAACTTGAATGAGCGAATATCGTCTTCTTCGTTCTCTGTCTCCTCGGTGATGCGCTTCTTGAACTCGCGCTCCTTCTTGAAACGGTGCTTTTGTGCCATCTCTCGCTTCTCGCTGTCGGTCTTCACGATGCCGCCTTCGGAGCGGAAGTCCTTCATCTTGCCGTCAAACATGACATATTTACGGAACTCGCACTCCAAGCTTCCATTGAATACAGGAATCTTGATACTTGGCTTCAAGCCGATCTGCTCAAAGCATTCCTCGCGATAGCTCAGTACCCAGGCCTCGTTGCCGGCAAAGGCCTTCTTGAAGCGTTCGCCAATCATCTTGTATGTGCCCAAGAGGTTAGGGGTAGAGATGCGCTCGCCGTAAGGAGGATTCATCACGATGATGCTCTTCTCGGCAGGCTGCTCGAAATCCTTGAAGTCTTTCTGTGCGATGGTGATGTCTTTGGTCATACCAGCTGCACGCACATTGAGAGCCGCTGTGTTGACAGCCTTCATGTCTATATCATAGCCATAGATGTGGTGCTCGAACTCACGTTCCTGTGAATCGTCGTTATAGATACGGTCGAAGAGCTCCTGATCGAAGTCGTTCCACTTCTCGAAAGCGAATTCTTTACGGAATACTCCTGGCGAGATGTTGCGGGCAATGAGGGCAGCCTCGATGGCGATGGTTCCAGAACCACACATAGGGTCGATGAGGTCGCACTCGCCCTTCCAGCCTGTCATGAGAATCATACCGGCAGCAAGTACCTCGTTGAGAGGTGCCTCCACCTGCTCCTGTCTGTAGCCACGACGATGCAGACTCTCACCACTTGAGTCGAGACTCAGGGTAGCCTTGTCTTCAGCAATGTGAATGTTGAGGCGGATGTCTGGATTGGAAACGCTGATATTAGGTCGTGTGCCGAGTTTCTCGCGGAACCAGTCCACGATGGCATCCTTTACCTTATAAGTAACGAAGCGTGAGTTGCGGAACTCCTCCGAGTAGACCACAGAGTCGACCGAGAATGTCTTCTTCACGTCGAGAATGTCGTCCCATTTAATCTTCTGCACCTCGTCGTACACTTCTTCGGCAGAGCGAGCCTTGAAGTGCTTGATGGGTTTGAGTACTCGGATGGCAGTGTGCAACTGGAAGTTGGCACGATACATCATTTCCTTGTCGCCTGTGAAAGAAACCATACGGCGACCTATCTGTACATTGTTGGCACCCAACTGGGTGAGCTCCTCAGCCAAGACGGGCTCTAAGCCCATGAAGGTCTTGGCAATGAGTTCAAATTCCTGTTCCATTATTGAATTCTATGTCTAATAAACTTGTTTTTTCTTTCTTGTATTTCTTTGTCTTTGGCTGCATATCCTTGGTGACCCATACGTTGGCTCCCACGACGCATCCCTTGCCAATGGTGATTCGTCCTAAGATGGTGGCATTGGCGTACACGATGACGTCATCCTCAAGGATAGGATGGCGTGGAATGCCCTTGATAGGATTGCCGTCCTTGTCGAGTGGGAAGCTCTTGGCCCCGAGGGTTACTCCCTGGTAGAGTTTCACATTGTTGCCAATGATACAGGTGGCGCCTATTACTACACCCGTTCCGTGGTCGATGGTAAAATGTTTGCCGATCGTTGCTTCGGGATGAATGTCGATACCCGTCTCAGAGTGTGCCAGCTCGGTCATCATTCTGGGGATGAGTGGCACGCCAAGTTCGAAGAGTACATGGGCTATACGGTAATTGGTGATGGCCTTGATCACAGGATAGCAGGAGATGATTTCTCCCTGGCTTACAGCAGCAGGGTCGCCTTCGTATGCCGCCTCCACGTCGGTGGCAAGAATCTTTCTGAGTCGGGGAAACTCCATGATGGCTTTGGCTGCTATGACGCCGGCCTTGGCTCTCTGTCGCAGCAGTTCTTGTGAGGTCTCGCTTTCGCAGTCGTTGGCAAAGCAGAGGCCTGCGAGAATCTGTTCTGTCAGTTTCTCGTAGAGTTTCTCCACTCTCACTCCGATGTGGTATTTGATAGTGGATATGTTGACCGATGAGTTACCATAATATCCGGGGAAAAGGATGGAGCGGGATAAATTGATGATTTCTTCGAGCGCCTTGCCCGAAGGAAGCGGGTTCCCGTCCCTGTGCTGATGAAACAGACCTTTCAGCGACTTGGGGCATGAAAGCTCTTCGATGGTTTCTGTCAGCTGATGAGTTAGCTTGTCTTTGCTCATTTCTCAATTGTGTCAGTAAAAATCCGTTGCAAAGTTACGATTTTTTTCTTATTTCCCAAAAGTTTGTGGTGTTTTTTGTTTTTCTGCCTGTTCTTTCTTCATATCACGGAAGGCACTCCAGGCAATGGGAGCCGCCAGGGCAAAGGAGCAAACGTCGGCACATGCCTGGCACATCTCGACACCAAGAAGTCCGAAACAATGGGGCAGGATGATGATGAGCGGGATGAAGAAAAGACCGCTTCTGGCGGCGGCTACCAGGTTGGCGCGTATGGGCTTTCTAATGGTCTGCGTGAGCATATTGGTCAATACGATGAAGGCCACGAGTGGAAAGCTGAGTACCTGCCAGCGCAGGGCTGCTGTTCCCACACTCACCACTTCGTTCTCGTCTCTGAAGAGAGTGATGATGGATTCGGCAGAGACAAATCCTGCAACAGCGCAGACGGTAAGGAAGATCGTGCCGCACTTGATACAGAAGGTGAAGGCTTCTTTTACACGACTGTAGAGACGTGCACCATAACAGAATCCGCAAAGTGGCTGGAATCCCTGTCCCAAACCGATGACGATGGCATAGGTGAAGAAGGCTATTCGGGTGACAATACTCATGCCGGCGATGGCTGCGTCTCCGTATGAGCCTGCTGCCACGTTGAGCATCAAGGTGGAAATACTGCCTAATCCTTGTCTCGAGAGCGAGGGCGTTCCTCCTGCTATGATCTCCTTCAGGAATGCTTTCGTAGGTGTGAAAAGCCGTGGCTCGATACGAATGTTCTGTCCCTTGGTTGTCATTAGAAGAAGCATGAGGCATCCGAAGCATTGACTGATTAGTGTGGCAATGGCGGCTCCCGTGATTCCCAAACAGAAATAAAGGATGAGTATTGGAGCCAACACGAGGTTGAGTAACACACCCGACAGAATACCTTTCATGGCATACATCGTGTTGCCCTGAAAGCGCATCTGGTTGTTGAGAGTCAGCGACATGGTCATCATCGGAGCCCCGAGCAGGATAATGCCCAAGTAGCGTTCTGTATAGGGAAGAATGGTAGGGGTGGAACCGAGCAGCAGAGAGAGTGGTGTAAGAAATGACAGTCCGAGGATGGTGATGCAGAGTCCTGAAATGAAACTGAGCACGACTCCGGTAGCAGCCATCTTGCGTGCGCTGTCTGTGTCCTTGGCTCCCAAGCGTCGGGAGATATAGTTGCCAGATCCATGTCCGAAGAAGAATCCTACAGCCTGTATGACAGCCATCATACAGAAGGAGATGCCCACGGCTGCCACACTCTGTGTGTTGATACTGCTCACAAAATAGGTGTCAGCAAGATTGTACATACTTGTAGAAAGCATGCTTACAATGGTAGGCACAGCCATTGTGAATATCACTTTATGTACTGGGGCATGGGTGAGGAATGTGTAATTGTCGGTCTCTCTTTTCATGCGTGCAAAAGTACTGCTTTTTTCCGACAAAGCCAAGGCTTGTGTGGTGTAATGTATCTAAATCAGTGTTAATTATTCAGAACACATTTCAAACCTAAAATTTGCATATTTTGAAATATCTTTGTAACTTTGCGGCATGAAAGAAACAATGCTACAAGGCAATCAGATAGAAATCAAGAAGGTGAGCAGTAAGAAAGACTTGGATGCTTTTATCGGTTTTTACTGCGATCTTTATAAAGATAATGAGTATGCTGTTCCATTCATCCGATTCGATGAGGAGAACACTTTGTCGAAGGAACGAAACTCTTCCTTCGAGTTCTGTGAGGCGGAGTATTACCTGGCCTTGAGAGGAGGAAAGGTGGTGGGACGTGTGGCTGCCATCATCAATCATCGTGCCAACGAGGAGTGGCAGAAGAAGCAGGTTCGCTTCGGATGGTTCGACTTCATTGACGACCCTGATGTGTCGCGTGCTTTGTTGGAGACGGTGGAGCAGTATGGCCGTGAACATGGAATGACAGAAATGGTAGGACCACTTGGTTTTACCGATATGGATCGTGAGGGAATGCTTATCGAAGGCTTCGACCGTCTTGCCACAGCCTATGTTATCTACAACTATCCTTATTATCCTCAGCACATCGAGGCTTTGGGAGGATTCGAGAAAGATAACGACTGGATGGAATATCGCATCAAGGTGCCTGAGGTGACACCCGAGAAGTTTGCCAAGACGGCACAGATGATAGAACGAAGATACAACCTGCATCCTTACCGCTTCAGCCGCAGTCAGTTGGTGAAGAAAGGTATGGGACATCGCATCTTCGAGATACTGAACGAGACTTATGCCAACCTGTACGACTTCCAGCAGTTGTCTGAGAAGCAAATCAACCAGTTGATAGACCAGTACATCAAGATGGCTGACCTCGATCTGGTGGTTGGCGTGGTCGACCGAAGTGTGACAGCAGCTGATGACGAGCAGGGTGTTTCGCAGGAAGAGATAGATGAGCTGGGTGGAAAGTTGGTAGGCTTTGGCGTTTCCTTCCCCTCTTTTGCCAGAGCCTTGCAGAAGACACGCAACGGCAAGCTTCTGCCTTGGGGATGGTGGCATCTGCTGAAGGTGCTCAAGTGGCATAAGACAGATACTGTAGATCTGTTGCTCATCGGTGTGTTGCCTGCCTACCGTGTCAAGGGTGCCAATGCCATCATTTTTGCCCATCTCATAGAGCAGTATCATAAGTGTGGTTTCAAGTGGGCAGAGGCAATGCCGCAGATGGAGTCGAACACGGGCGTAAGAAACCAGTGGCAATATTTGGAGAGCGAACAGCATCGACGCCGTCGCTGTTTCAAAAAGGTGCTTGCCTGAACTGTGGCTTCTTCAACCCGCGTGAGGTGTTAATGTACTTCTTGGCTATTCCTGTTCAGGAATCTTTTGAAAACTACTTTCTCCATGAGCAGGATGCCAATGATTGCGGTCATGATGCCAAGCAGTACATCGATGATGTAGTGATGACCCGAGTAGACTGCTGTCCACCAAATGCCCATACAGATGATGGCGAAGGCTGCAGTGGTAAACCAATGCTGGTGACTCTTGGCTGCATAGAAGGTGGTGATCAACATATAGGCTGCATGCAGACTGGGTACGGCAGCAAAGACATTGGCATTGTGACAATAGATGGAGTGGAAGACAGGATAGCCCACCAACTCGTCAAAGCGTGCCAGACCTGCCACATTGCCCGGTGTTCCCAAGACGGGGGAGAACCCATACTCCATCACATACCAGGGTGGTGAGGCTGGATGGATGTAATAGCCTACAAAGCCTATGAGGTTGACCGCAAGGAATGTCCATGAGAAACGCACAAACCAACGATATTCTTTCTTCGAGAACAGATAGAGCGCAAAGCCTACTGGAACAGGAACCCAGCAGAGGTAGAAGAATCCTGCCATAAGGTCGGGCAGGGCTGCATGGTGCACACTGAAGTATTCGCCTGGAGTCATCATCTGCGAATGGTCGGCAATGGCCTGAAACTCTGTTGGAGTCTGTGCTGCTATGCCGAAAAGAGACTTCTCGGCTTCGTAAAGTCCACGTACATCGATGCTACCTACCATATAATTAGGGTAGAAGCGCATGGAGTCGTATGTCACGGCAAAGATGAGCCATGGCAGGAAATAAAGTGCAAACTTGCGGGTCTTCTGCCATGCTATGAGCAGGGCGAAGATTGCGATGAGATACAAACTTGTCATTCTGCCTCCTTTTTATTCATCACGATGTAGCAATGTGCTATGCGCCAGAAAGCTGTGATGTTGGCGAGTACGGCTATGAGAATCATACCGCCGGCAAGCCACCATATATCTGCCATGCAACCAGTGAGCATGGCTGTGACAGCTGTCACTACAACTCGTTCGGGGCGTTGCATCAGTCCTACCTTGCACTCGATGTCCAGTCCCTCGGCTCGGGCACGTACGTAGCTCACCATTACTGAGCCTATCATGGCTGCAAAGGTGACGATGCCCATCCAAAAGCCCATCTTGTCTTGCATGCGCAAGAAGTAAAGGCAGATGCCGAAGAGGCTTACCAGTTCGCTATAGCGGTCGAGTGTCGAGTCCCATAATGCTCCAAAAAGGCTGCTTTTTCCACTCATTCGTGCCAGACGGCCGTCCATCATGTCGAAGAGTCCTGCAGCAAGGATGATGAGTCCTCCCCATCCCAAGAGTTCCAGACTCTGTGTGAGAGCTGCCTCAACGAAGAAACCAGCTGCCACGATATTGCCTATGAAACCGATGAAGGTAACAATGTTGGGGGTGATGTGCAAACGGATCATCGCCTTGATGATAGGATTGATGATCACATAGATGACTTTCTGTAAGAAATCTCTGTAGTTCATATTTTTTGAATTGTTATTGATTCTGAATGTTTTGGTCAACTTCTTTGACTTCTGAACTTGTGAAAGCTCAATGTCTTAATTTTCTTCGGCAGACTTCTGTTGGGCAGGCTTGAATACAAACTTGCGCTGGGCAGGATAGTTGACCAACAGGGCAACGAGGATGCTCACCACACTCTTGGGTATGAGATAGTGAATATCGAGGCGCTCGTGACTGTTGATAAATTCGGTAAGTGCGATGGTGCCTCCCGAATTGAGTAACCAACTGATGCCCCATACGATGAAATATCGCCATGCCACACTTCTTTTCCTGCGATTGGAATCGCCGAAAACGTAACGGTAGTTCAGACAACAGTTGGTCACGCCACCTGCCATCACGCCCAAGGCATTTGCCAGACCATAATAGATTCCTACGATGTCGGACAGCATGAATGCCAGACCGAAGTCTACCGCGGAGCCCATCGAAGCCGTAACCTCTGCCTTGCCGAAAGTATATAGTTCATGTTTTATCTTACCCATGCCCATGCTATTTTGATAATAACCATCGTGATTGCCGCATAGACACCTCCAAGGATGTCATCGGCCATCACGTAGAAAGCACCTCTCATGCGGTCAAGGCGCTTGATGCCAAAAGGCTTTACCATATCATAGAAGCGGAAAAGCACCAATGCAATCACAGCCCACCAGAGTGAGTCGGCTTTGTGACCAGCCTCTTCGAAAGGTATGATGAGCGACAGCGGAATCCATACTCCCACAATCTCATCGATAACCACGCGGCTTGGATCTTCGCCCCAGTAGGGCTGGAGTTGTGCGGTGGCCCATGTGCCCAATATGGTGAATACTACGGTCAGCAGCAACATGGTGGTCTGCAATGTTGTTCCGTCCAATCCTGCAAATAATGCTATCACGGCCCATATCAGCGTGCCCAATACTGAGCCGGCAGTTCCTGGACCCCAAGGCCAGAAACCGCTGCCTAAGCCTGTTCCTATAATCGTTGGCAGCAGGGGTGGACGTTTGTCTGTCAGGTTGCCTTTATCGTTCATATCTTGGTTTCTGTTTTTTGCTATTTCTTTTAGTCTTTTCTCTTTTGCCCTTACACCTTATTATATATAGGCCTCAAGTTTTATATATAGACCTCAAGTTTTGCAGGTAAGTTCCACACGCCCTGAAAGGGCAGAAGCTCATAGCCCAGGGCAGCGCCCTGGGTAATCATGGACGCAAGTTTGTCGCCCTGTAAGGGCAAAAGCTTCACAAGAATCAGGCAATTTTCAAAGCTTTTGCCCTTACAGGGCGCCTTGTTGACTGCCATTATACCCAGGGCGCTGCCCTGGGCTAAGAGCTTTTGGGCCTTCAGCCCGTACTTGAACCGCATGCGATACTTGAGTATAAGAGTTCGCTTGCGCGCACCTTTTCTCGCCATGGCAGAGTGAAAGCCAGCTTTCTCTGCCCATTTGGCTTAACGAAAACGTTCAGTTTGCAAAATTACGCCAAAAACCTTAAATAACCAAATAGTTTTTTCCAATATTCGACAAATATGCCAAAAATAAGGTAAAAAACTAAATTAATTAAAAAGTTTTCCTCTCTTTTCAGATAATATTTATAACTTTGCAATCAAAATCAGTTAAGGGGAGAGTGTGCCCTGATAAAGACAGAAAGAATTACAAGAAAGAGAAGAGTTATAAAAAACAAAAAGGTATTTAGGACATGAAGATTAAACTCCGCATATATATGATGGTTGTGCTGCTTGTTGCTTTGACGCAGCAGATGATGGCACAACAGAAAATATCAGGTCGCGTCATCGACGTTGACGGATTTGCTGTACCTTATGCCAGCGTGCAGTACCGAGGACACAGAATAGCTGTGTCGAGCGATGGCGAAGGCCGCTTCTCCATAGAAAAACATGAAGGTTGGATGCTTACCGTGAGTGCCTTGAGTTACAAGACGCAGACGGTGAAGGTGGACGCCAACACCAACTTCCTTGAGATAAAACTAAAGGATGACAGCCGTAGGCTCAATGAAGTGGTGGTGAAGTCGAAACGGGGTAAGTACAAACGCAAGGACAATCCTGCTGTGGAGCTGATGCGCCGCGTTATCGCAGCCAAGAAGAAAACCGATCTGGCCAACCATCCATACTATCAGTATGACAAATATCAGAAGATAACCCTTGCCCTGAACGACCTTTCGAAAGAACAGCTTGAAGGCAAGTTTTTCAGTAAACGACAATATCTGCTCGATCAGGTGGAGAAATCGCCCTATAATGGTAAACTCACTCTCCCTGTGAGTGTCGACGAGACGGTATCGCAGCATATCTATCGCAAAGATCCCAAGAGCGAGAAAGATATCATCAAGGGACAGCAGACTAATGGTATTGGTCAGGTGATACAGACGGGTGAGATACTGAGTACCACGATGAAAGACGTGTTTACCGATGTGGATATCTATGATGACTATGTGCGCCTGTTGCAGTATCCCTTCCCGTCGCCTATCGGCAGAACGGCTATTTCCTTTTATCATTATTATATAGAGGACACGGTCTATGTGGAGCGCGACCTCTGCTATCATCTGCAGTTTATTCCTGCCAACTCGCAGGACTTCGGTTTCCGTGGCGAACTGTATGTGACAGCTGACAGTACGCTGCATGTCAAGAAATGCAATCTCTATATGCCTCACAACAGCGACGTGAACTGGGTGAAGGATATGAAGATAGAGCAGGAGTTCACACGTTTGGACAATGGTGAATGGGTGCTTTCCAAGGATGATATGGTGGCGGAAATACATACCAACAAGGTGCTGCAAGACTTGCTCGTGGTGCGCAACACCCGACTTACCGACTATTCCTTCGACGAACTGCCCAAGGTACTTTTCAAGGGCAAGGCTAAAGTGCGGCATGACATAGATGCCATGAACCGCGATGAGGCTTACTGGAACAAGTACCGGCAGGTGGACTTGACCAAGAGTGAATCGTCGATGGACAGTTTCATCCACCGCATGGAGAATTCCAAAGGTTTCAAGTGGATCATCCTGGGTGTAAAGGCTCTCATGGAGAACTATGTGGAGATAGGAAGTGGTCCGGGCGGAAAGAAAAGTAAGTTCGACCTCGGTCCTGTCAACACCTATCTGTCGAAAAACTATGTAGACGGCATACGTCTTCGTCTGGCTGGTCGTACCATGGCTGCGCTCAATCCCCATTTCTTCTGGAACGGCTATGCGGCCTATGGTACGAAGAGTAACGAATGGTATACAGGACATGTGTTGACCTACTCGCTCAACAAGAAGAAAAACAGTCCCTTCGAGTTCCCGATGCGGAATGTTACCTTTGAGGTGTCCCGTGACATCATGTCGCCTTCCGATGACAACCTGCAGCACAACAAGGACAATATCTTCATGACCTTCCGTGCGGCAACGCAGGACGAGATGTTCCTCTATCATCGACAGCGGCTCGCCTTTACCTACGAGACCGATTGGGGACTGCGTTTTAATACCGGTATACGCTGGCAGAGCAACCGTACTGCAGGCAATCTGCACTACTTCACACTGGATGGAAACGAGGTGAAGAAAATCAGAATGACCGACATCAATGTGGGCATCAATTACAATCCTGGAGTCACCTATGTCAACACCAAGCAGCAACGACTGCCTATCAACCTTGACAGTCCAGAGATAGGAATCTCGCATACCATGGGCTTTAAAGGCTTTATGGGTGGACAGTATCACAGTAACATCACGAAAGTGAGTATCTATAAGCGTCAGTGGCTTGGCAGTTTCGGTTATCTCGACTTCCATGCTGTGGGACAGGCTCAATGGAACAAGGTGCCATTCCCGATGCTCATCCTGCCGCCTGTCAACCTCTCGTACTTTGAGTCTGAATCGAGTGTGAGCCTGATGAGAGACTGGGAGTTTCTCAACGACCGTCAGGTGTTTGCGTCTCTGTCGTGGGATATGAACGGCAAGTTGCTCAACCGTATTCCGCTCATCAAGAAGCTGAAGTGGCGTGAATATTTCGCCGTGAAAGGCGTATGGGGAAACCTCACCGATAAGAACAATCCTTATTTGGAGAAAAACCAAGGGGATACGGAACTGTTTAAGTTCCCAAGCAAATCGCACGTGATGAACAATACACCCTACTGGGAGTGTGTGGCTGGTGTACACAACATATTCAAGTTCTTTGCTGTAGAGTATGTGCGCCGACTCACCTATCTGAATAATGAGGACATCAGCAAGTGGGGCATACGTTTCGGATTCTCGATGACATTCTAAATGGGAGAATGTGTGAAAGAGTATAGGCAGAAAATATCAACATAAAAACAAGCATGCGATGAGAATATTACTGGCAGACAGACAGGACATTACCCGTATGGGACTGGTTCACATCATTCAGCAGATGAATGTTGGCGATAAGAAGGAAATGCCTGGAATTGAGTGGAAGTACGTAGAGGACAAGGCAGAATTGATGCTTGCCCTGAAGGATGACGACGATGCGGTGGTAGTGCTTGACTATACGCTCTTCGATATCAACGATGCCGATGAGCTGCTCATCCTGCACCAGCGATTCACCCACACCCGATGGTTGCTCTTCAGCGAAGACCTGAGTGTGGACTTTGTACGTGTGCTCATAGCAAGCAGTGCGCAGTTCAGTATCTTGACCAAAGATAGTCAGCTGTCGGAAATCAAGGCTGCCATTCTGTATTGTGTGCAGGGCAATCGCTTTATATGCCAGCACATGACGGAGGTGCTTCTTGCACCGCCACCTGCCAAGACTGAGGAAAAAGTGAAACTCACCAAGACAGAGACAGAGATTCTGATAGACATCGCTCTCGGTATGACGACCAAGGAAATAGCCGAAAAACGTTTCTCCAGCTTTCATACTGTCAACACTCATCGCAAGAACATCTTCAGAAAGCTCGATGTCAACAATGCTCATGAAGCGACCAAGTATGCCTTGAGAGCTGGACTCATCGACTCGGCAGAATATTATATCTAACTTCAATAAATTCCCACACCCTGCGAAGGTTGAGTGATATATTGGCACGACAACAGGCACTGCCTTTAAGTAAACGCACAAAAAAAGCTTAGAAATGTCTCACGACATCACTAAGCTCCAATTTTCTAACTAACTTATTATCAACTATTCATTACTTTTCTGAGTGCAAAATTACAAGAAATAATGAAACCTTAATATGTTTTTCATTAAAAAATGCACGTAAACGTTTTCGATTCACGAAAAAATGATGTATCTTTGCAGAAGATTGGCGGCACTCGGCAATTTGAAAGCAAACTTTCATTGCGCTTGCTTGCTTTATCTCTGTACAAAAAAGGCAGCAAGATGCCATGTTGAAATTAATATATAGCTTAAACTTATTTACCACACATGAAGCCACGCAGAACATCACTCAAAGATCTCGCCGACCATCTGGGCGTGAGCATAGCTACCGTATCAAGAGCTTTGCGAAACAGCCATGAGGTGGGAGAGGAGATGACACGAAAAGTGAAAGAGCTTGCCAAGCAGTTGAACTACCGTCCCAATCCCTTTGCGCAAAGCCTTCGCAAGGAAGCGCCAAGGGTCATTGGAGTTATCGTTCCCAACTTGGTAACCCATTACTATGCAGCTGTGCTTGATGGTATAGAAGATTATGCCTCCAAACAGGGCTACTCTGTTATCAGTGCCAACAGTCATGAGGATCATACCCGCGAAGAGCGTGCCCTCGACAACTTCCTTAATATGCATGTGGAAGGCATCATCGCCTGTCTGGCACAGGATACTGTGGATTATTCCCATTTCGAACAACTCCATGACATGAGCATTCCGCTCGTATTCTTTGCCCGATGCTGTCTCGAAGACAAGTTCTCACAGGTGGTGGCTAATGGAGATGTTGCAGCACAGGAAGCCACTCAGCACATGATAGAGACGGGCTCCAAGAGGATAGCCTTCATCGGAGGACCAAATAATCTGGATATGGTACGCCGACGCAAACATGGTTATCTCGAGGCTTTGCGTGAAAACCGTATCACGATAGACCGAGACCTTGTGGTGTGCGACAAGATAGACTTCGAGGTGGCTCGCAACAATACTCTCCGACTGCTTGAGGGCCCCAATCCGCCAGATGCCATTCTTGCCTTTAATGACATCATCACCTATGCTGCCTTTGATGCCATCAAGGCCAAGGGACTTCGCATACCTGAAGATGTGGCCATCATCGGTTTCACCGATGGTGATGCTGCAGCCTTTGTTACTCCTCGTCTCACTGCCATTATGGACAAGGCGCACGAGCAGGGTGCAAAAGCCTGCGAACTGCTCATGAGAAATATCAATGGAGATAATAAGATATATAAGGAGGTGGTTCCGATGATTCTCAAGATACGCGAAAGTTCTGAGAAGCTTTAAATACCCCACCTGCCTGCTACCGAATAAACCTAATAACGACAACAAAAACCTGATGCTCATGACGCTAAAAACAAATTGTCTTGAAGGGAAAGGGTACTCTGACAGCAAGGCGGTAGGTCTGCAACAGGCGCAAATCCAGCTATAGCAGATTAAGCTATCTATGATTGAAGTTTCGCAATTTTTTCCCCACACGCCCTGAAGGGGCAGAAGCTCTTAGCCCAGGGCATCGCCCTGGGTACAATGACAATCAGCAAGGCGCCCTGTAAGGGCAAAAGCTTTGTATATTGTCCGGTATTTTAAAGCTTTTGCCCTTACAGGGCGACAGGTTTGCGTCCGTAATTACCCAGGGCGCTGCCCTGGGCTAAGAGCTTCTGCCCCTTCAGGGCGTGCTAACTATTCTAACTTCCCCCCAACCCCCTTAGCTAAGAGCTTCTGCCCCTTCAGGGCGTGTGGGGAAAAACTTGCGAAACTTCAAATTTCTTACAGAACTTCCGTACATGAGAATGTTCAGTTTGTAAGAAGGATACTCACGTATGCAGATTGGTATTTCTTTTACCAGTTGTTCGAATCGAATGGGTCTTCTTCTCCTTCTTTCTTGAATGTATCTGCTCCCTTGTCCCAGATGATTTCGCCCCAGGTGGATGGCTCTCCTGGTACTTCAGGGTCTTGTGACTCTGTGCGTTCCGTCCATTTAAGAGAGCCTGCGCAGATGCTGCAAGTCTCAGCCATGATGGTTGTGGTCATAGGACACATATATCTTTTTTTCATCGTCTGTCGATTTTGAGTGTTTAACTAATTGTTTTGTTAGTCCTGGATTTCTTGCTCAAGACTTGTAGCTCCCGATTATCTCTTGATAACTTTCTTGCCGTTCAGAATGTAGATGCCACTTGGAAGTCCGTCCAAGGAACTGCTGTTGCTGATGAGTTGACCATTCAGGCTATAGATGCCATGGGCGAATCTGTCAATTCTGCTTTCTTCTTCGCCATAGATGATCGGGCTGATGCCAGTGGTCTTGTCCAAGAATACACCATCAAGGAAAACATTGGCTGGTTTGGCAGGGTTGCCGTCGGAAGCTGTAGTTGGTGCAAACCATACACTGAAGCCTCGCAAGCCTCTTGTTCTTTTATCAGAATAATACATCTTACCATTGGAGAAGAAGTAGCAGCGATTTAGGTCGCTGCGACCATCTATGATGGTTAACTTGTTCTCGATGTTCCATTTGCCGTAATTATCATCGCCCTCTGTTGTATTCTGTGTGCCTTCTCCGAAGGTTCTGGCAAATGTTCCGAAGGCTGTCATGGTGCCGTTGCCTGTGACGAATGGAGTTCCTTTACCGTCAACGACAATACTGCTGTTGGTCGTCCAGTTCTTCGTATTCATCTTGGTGAGGTCGTTCTTGTTATCTCCGTCAACAGCGAATGTGACATTGGGAATGTCGATATGGTTCTTGCCGATGCTCACCCGTACATCCTTTGCCTGGTGGTTGCCTATGGAACTCAGCAAGGCTGTGTAGGCAGGTGATTGTTCCAGTTCGGTATGCTTGGTAGGGAAGATGATGTAAGGTACGTAGGCTTGCATGGTTATCTCGTCGTTTCCAACCTTGCTCATGTCTATGCTGACAAACTGTATCTCATTGCTGGTCAACTTGTGGAGCTTTGCCAGTTTCACGTTAGGACCGAATGCCTGGGTGAGTTGGTCCTTGGTGAGGCTTACGGGCAAGACGAAGCCATTCCACTTGTCCTTGTCGAAGGTCTTGTTGAGGTGGAGCGTCACGCTCTTGTAGGTGTTGGAGCAATTCTCCAGATAATCCAAGTTGTCCCTGTCCTGGTCGAGAACCAAGTCGCCATCAGTTGTCTTGCTTGTATAGAGGAGTCGGAAGTCATCGAATACCGTCCACTCTCCTTCCACAGGCTCCTTGTCATTCTGCGTTCCGATTTCGATTCCGAATCGGATAGTGCCGCCACCTTCTGGAACTTGTACCAGCACGCTGTTGAAGTATTTGTGACTACCATAGAATTCCTTGGCAGCATAGTCCATATTCTGGTCTTCGATATGTAGCGCTTCCTTTTCCTGTGCAGACATGTAAGCAGTCTGTCCCAGGATGGTGGCATGCATCGTCTTTGTGTCTGCAGTGGTGTTGTCGGCATTCACCAAGCAGGCATAGAGCTTTGCCTTAGTGGTAGTGGAGAATCCCTTGCACTCGATGACGTATGCACCGCCATGACTTACTTTGACATCCTGGTAGATGGTGCCTCGGAAATTCTTGGCATCAGCACTATAATACTTGCCGCAATGACGCTCGTAATTCTTGTTTTCCGTGAACGTGATAGCATTGCTGCCTTCGGGGAAAGTGTAAGTGAAGCCATTTCCGAAATCATTGGTATATGAATCGCTTATCGTGCAGTTGCTGCCGGCAGTTGTTCCATTGCTGTTTTTAACGTAAGGTTTGTAATAATGCTCCAAACCCAATCTGATCTTGCCACTTCCTCCATATTGATAAGCCTTCCAGTTTTTCATAGCCGCATTCTCACGAGAGAAGCTTGGGCATTGCAGGCGGAAGGTCAGGTCGATGGACGTGATGATGTTGTCGGTGTTCTTGTCCTGGAGTTCAAATATCTGCTGGTAAGACAGGAATCTCCATTCGTCGTTGCCTTCGGCTATTTCTTGGCTTCCTGCTTTCACGGCATAGCAGTTCTTGTCCACGTCGCCTTGTGTCTTGGCTGCGATGAGGTAATACTTGGTCGTACCAAAACTGGGAGAATTATACGGATTCGATGAGGTGTTGCGGTACGTATATAGCCTGTAGGTGTTGGTCTTTCCAGAAACAGGCTCCAGTTCCCAGCCTCTCTTGACGATCTTTTCCGATATGAGTCCTTTATAAATATATGCTCTGTCTATATACACACCTTTGTCTTCAGGTTCACTTCCCCCTGTCTCGTATTCCAGATAATTTCCTTCTCCTTTTTCTGTCTTGTCCTTCGAGTCAAACTCTTGAGCAAGGTGAATCCATCCTTCACTGTCGATATGTATCCATAGCGGCATTCCGTATTCTTTCAAAGAGACATGAGTTCCCCAATAGCCTCCTGCATTGAGCAGCAGACCCGTCTTGACATTGTAGAGGAAGAAAATCTTGCTCTTGTCATCAGGAAAGGTGTTGTCGCTGATTGCAGCATTTATTACATCTTCCTCGCTGAAACCAGTCAGCGATTCGATGCCCACGATGTGGGTTCCATTTGTATTGGTATCCTGGGCTTGTACTTGGAGACTTCCTCCAATGACGAATAGAAGCACGACAAGGAGAGCAATGAATGTGGTGAATCTCTTTTGTGCTGCTTCGTTGTGCAGTTGTTGTAGTTTTTTTCTCATTTCATTTCAATTTAGAAAAGTCTTTGTGTAAGTTTTACTCATACTATTTCCGACGCTCAGTTCTTGGTGATGAATAGTTGGAGCGCCAGTTTTAAACATTTGCAAAGATAGTGGAAACTTTGTAGTGAATACTTTTAATATTAGAAAAATTACTCTTTTTACAATTTCAAAAATGGAAAAAATGACGCAAAAGTGTAAAAAGAGTGAAAAATGTCGCTTTTTTGTCTTAATTCGGGGGGTAATAATTATTTTTTGTACTTTTGTATTGCGTAATTAAAATTGTATATGATAGAGTTGTTAGAGCATTATTTCATTGTGTTGATTCAATGTGTTGGAGCCATTTATTTTGGCCTCGGCATTGTCCTGTTGTTTGGAAAAGTGCCTCTTGCTGCCGAATATCTTCCTTATCGCAAGGCGAAGAGATGTTTGGCAACTACATATTTTATCATGGGATTGAATCTTTTCGTCTACTTAGCTATTTCCAGCTCTGCCGATTGGAAAGCACTCAATCCATATATCAAGTGCGCTGATTTTATCTTCTTCTATCTGGAAGCCATCTTCTTCTTTTCTACTTTCTTCTATTTGTTGGACGAGAAGTATATGTCGTGGCGAAACTTCAGTAAGGACTGGATTGTCTTACTGACATCTGTTGCCCTGATGATAACTTCCACCATAGGAGTCTTTGGCAAAGTGGGTGCTTGGGTCTCGTGGTTCCCCTTCTTCATGTTCTTTGTGCAATACGTGTTGTTCTTGAGACGTTTCTATATCCTATATAATGAGAAGAGGAGTAAACTGGACAATTACTTTGCGGAGGATATGCAGCAGTTTATGTTCTGGATCAAGAAGAGTGTCATCCTCATCATCCTTATCAGTGTGCTGTGTTTCACCACGTTGTTTGGGGGCATTATCTACAATTATCTTTTCCAGGTTTATGTCGTCTCTGCCAATTTCTACATAGCCATCAGTTTCATCAACTATGCCTCCATGTATGGTAAGTTGAACAGCGCTGAGGTAACGGAAAGAGAAAGGATGGAGACAGATACAGAAAAACTGAAATCCTCGAAGACAGACAACTATGAGCAGCTCTTTGGTGAGCAAGTGAAGAGATGGATTTCCGAAAAGCGGTTCCTCGCTCCTCAGTTGACGATAGATGACTTGGCAGCAGAGATGGGTACCAACAAGCTATATATGTCTCGCTATATCAACCGTAAACACGGTACCAACTTCAGCACCTGGATTACGAAGCTGCGTCTGGAAGAGGCAAAAAGCTATATGCGTGAGAATCCGAATGTCAAACAGGAAGAGGTGGCTATCTATTCCGGTTTCTCCTCGTCCTCTTATTTCTCAAGGGTGTTCTCGCGCTTTGAGAGCATGACGCCAGCAGCCTGGCGTAAGGAACAAAATGTTTAAAATAGTATTGCCGAATGTGTGGGCTATCTTTATCGCCCAGGTGATACGAATATTGAGGTGGTTAGAAAATAAAATGAACTTTTGTTCGTTATATAATATAACAGAACTTTCGCATGTGGTTTAAGTACGGGCTGAAGGCCCAAAAGCTCTTAGCCCAGGGCATCGCCCTGGGTACAATGACAATCAGAAAGGCGCCCTGTAAGGGCAAAAGCTTTGTATATTGTTAGGAGTTTTAAAGCTTTTGCCCTTACAGGGCGTCAAGTTTGCGAACATGATAACCCAGGGCGATGCCCTGGGCTAAGAGTTTCTGCCCCTTCAGGGCGTGTAGGGAAAAACTTGCGAAACTTGATCATAAAACGACTTAGACAATGAATGTACGAGTAGAAGGGGCTACTGCCAGTTTGGCAGCGCCTATTGCCTCGCTCATTATGGAGGCGATGAATCATGAGTGTTGCCAGAATCTGGCAGGTAAAGAACATACGATAGAGGATTTCCGACGGGTGATGACGGAACTGGTGGCTCTCGATGACAGTCAGTACAGCTATCGCAATACGCTTTGTGCTTTTACTGATGATGGTCGGTTGGCTGGCATCTGTGTATCTTATGATGGAGGTGAGCTGCATCGTTTGCGCCGTCGTTTCATAGAGGCTGCTCAACGGGAGTTTGGTATCGACTATTCGGATATGGACGACGAGACACAGGCTGGCGAGCTTTACATCGACAGCATCGCTGTGTCGGAAGAGTTCCGGGGGCATGGCATTGCCAAATATTTGCTGAAAGCAGTCATCGAGCGTGCACGTGAGATGGGATTGCCTGCTGTAGGACTGCTTGTCGACAAGGGAAACCCTCGCGCGGAGTCCTTATATAATAAGGTGGGATTTCTGTACGCCAATGATTCTGCATGGGGAGGCCATGAGATGCGGCATCTGCAATATCAGATAGACTGATTGCCCTGACAAGAAGCAAAGAGCTTTGTTCTTTTACTGAAGTTTCGCCCCACACGCCCTGAAGGGGCAGAAGCTCTTAGCCCAGGGCATCGCCCTGGGTAATTACGTCAGCAAACCTGTCGCCCTGTAAGGGCAAAAGCTTTAAAATACCGGACAATATACAAAGCTTTTGCCCTTACAGGGCGCCTTTCTGATTGTCATTATACCCAGGGCGCTGCCCTGGGCTAAGAGCTTCTGCCCCTTCAGGGCGTGCTGTTTGCTGGCGCTGCCCTGGGCTAAGAGCTTTTGGGCCTTCAGCCCGTACTTAAACCACTTGCGAAACTTGAGTCTTTTATTATTATTTTTCCAGTTCCTCTATCTCGCTCTCATCCATGTCGCGGTCCAACCGGTCGCGCCACAGATACTTGCGTGTCTCGTGTACGATGATGCCGCTGAGGCAGAGCAGGGATACAAGGTTAGGTATTGCCATCAGGGCGTTCATACAGTCGGCGATGTTCCACACCATCTCCAGTCCGATGACACTGCCCGCAAAGATGCTGACGATGTAGAGCACACGGTAGCTCAGCATCCAGCGCTTGCCCTTGAGATACTCCACGCAGCGCTCGCCATAATAGCTCCAACCTAAGGTGGTGCTGAAAGCAAAAGTGGCTAAACCGAAGGTGAGCAAGGGTGCTCCGATGTAAGGTATCTTGCTGAAGGCAGCCTTCGTGAGGGCTGCTCCGTTGTGATAGTCAATATCGGGATAGGCGATGATGCTTGAGGTGATGACCAGACCTGTAAGGGCACAGATGATGACGGTGTCCCAGAAGGTGCCTGTCGATGAAACAAGAGCCTGGCGTACTGGGTTGCGTGTCTGTGCAGCTGCGGCTACGATAGGAGCAGAACCAAGACCCGACTCGTTGGAGAACAGACCACGGGCTATACCATATCGGGCTGCCATCATCAATGTGCTGCCAGCGAAACCGCCTCCTGCCGCGCGGGTAGTGAAGGCAGACTCAAAGATAACCTTGATAGCCGGCCACAGATAGGCATGGTTGACAAAGAGAATATAGATGCATCCCAACACATAGAAAAGTGCCATGAAGGGAACAAGCATTCCACATACTCTTGATATTGATTTCACTCCTCCTATGATGACGGCTGCTCCCAAGGCGCAAACAACGGTTCCTGTGATGTAGGGAGAAATGCCATACTGGTTTTCTACGAGGGTAGAGATGGCGTTTGCCTGTACGGTGCTGCCGATGCCGAAAGAGGCTATCGCGGCAAAGAGTGCGAAGAGGATGGCGAGCCATTTCCAGCCCAGGCCTTTCTCCAAGGCGTACATAGGACCACCCAACATGCGGCCGCGCTGGGTCTTCACACGATATTTTACTGCTAACAAGCCTTCTGCATATTTTGTGGATATACCGAATACACCTGTCAGCCAGCACCACAGCACAGCACCCGGACCACCCAGGGCGATGGCTGTTGCCACACCGATGATGTTGCCCGTACCTATTGTGGCGGCAAGTGCAGTGGCAAGAGCGCCAAACTGGGATACATCGCCCGTGGCATTCTTGTCTTTCTTGACGGATAACTTGATGGCCTTGAAAATCTTACGCTGCGGGAAATGCAGACGGATCGTAAGAAAGAGGTGTGTGCCCAAGAGCAGAATAATCATGGGCCAACCCCACAAGAATGAGCTTAGCGTTGCGAAAATGTCGTTTAGTGTATCCATAATCTCTCTTATTTTTTTACCTGTTTGTTATTTGTCTTTCTCTTTTATTATCCCATGTTCTATTCTTATCCTTACGTTGCTGTAACCCATGGCCTGGAACATTCCCTCAAACTGCGCCTTGGCATTTTCCTCAGCCTTGGCGATGTTGGCCTTTGTAAAGCATCGTCTGCTCATAGCTTCATAGGCTCTTTTGTACATGTCCTGTCGGTCTTTACCGGTCCATTTGCCTTCTTCGAAGAACGAACGTGTCTTTGCCTCATCGATAAAGTTGCGGTCGAGGAGCCTGATGGGAGGCAGGGTGCAGATGATGGTGTCGCCCTCGGCGCTCAGCCATTCTGTGCCCACCTCTCGCATGTTGATGCCCAGCCTGAGGGTGCCATAGTAGATCCTTACCAGTTCGTCGTCGCTGATGAGTCCCTTTCTCACGGTGTCTATCAGTTCCTCATCGCTGATGGACAGGAATTCCCACTGTCCGATGGCTTCGATACTCTTTATCTGTGTAGGCGAGAGCGTGGTCTTGCCTTCTTGTTGCATCGAGATGGAGTTGTCCTTGTTGAGCCAGTACAGACCTCCGCCGATGATGACGATGAGCAGGAGTATGACGATGATTTCAAATTTTCTCATATCTGTAGTACCTTACTTGTTCTCAACAGATGTGCCGTCGATGAGGCTTGAAAGATCGGATGAGGTAAACTTCTTTCTGAAACTAATCTTGATGTTCTCGGCTTTGAATCCCAAGTTGACGAGCATGGGTACCAAGGTGTGCGCGGCACTTTGGCGGGCTGTTTCCAGAATATCCATGCGTGGAATGTCGTTGATGATGCCCTTTCGTCCTTCCTGCTCGTAGCTGCTGAGTTCTTCATCGCTGAAGTTGCTGCGTGTGAGCGATACGAATTTCTTGATTCCTTCGTGGTCTATCTTGCTGCTTGTCAGCACCACCTTAGGATCGGGGAGGATGATTTCTATCTTCTCGCCCTGCCGTCTCACGTTCTTTTCATTGAAGCCTTTGAAGTCGATATATGCCTTGAGGGTGGCGTCCATAGGGATGGCAACCTTGCGCTTTCCTCCAGGTAGACTGATGTCGAACTCGTTTTTCAGTATAGAGCCTTTCAGTCTGAGTTGGTCGTCGTGGGTGATGATTCTGTGAACCTGTGCCTCGGCTGTATATAGACGACTGCATTTCTGTATCTGCATCACCATCATGGGAATGGTGTCGAGAGCCTTCTCTTTCTCTTTGGCTTGTCTGCCTGTACAAGCAGAGAATATGATAGCAGTTGTCATAATGACAAGTAAAATGGTCTTTCTCATACTAATTGTTTTGTTTTCGTTGCAAAGGTACGACAATTTGAGTAAATAACCAAATAGTATCAGTCAATTTTGTACTTTTCGTCTTTGTTTTGTGATAATCTGTAGCTTTTGGGTAGTTAAAAAAAACACTAAGTGTGGTCAACTCAAATCGAAAAACCACAGAAAAAGTTTTTTCAGCCTATTAAAATCTATGTTCTAAAGTTTGGAACTTATGTTCTAAAGTTTAGAACTTGTGTTCTAAAGTATCGAACTTATGTTCTAAAGTATAGAACATAGATTTTTCGAAAGTGTCACAACAAATTCATGAAGAACTGGAAACAATTCGACCTGTACGGTTGGAACGCCCTGAAAGGGCAGAAGCTCTTAGCCCAGGGCAACGCCCTGAGTATAAAGGCAGTCAGCAAGTCGCCCTGTAAGGGCAAAAGCTTTACTAATTGCCGGGAATTTTAAAGCTTTTGCCCTTACAGGGCGACAAGTTTGCGAACATAATAACCCAGGGCGTTGCCCTGGGCTAAGAGCTTCTGCCCTTTCAGGGCGTGCTGGGTAGTTACATACATGGATCATCCTTTTTGTTAAAGACGGTTAAAAAGGTACTTTTTTCTCATCTGCGATTAAACTTTTTGTGTTTTGTAGGGTCTTATTACTGATTAGAATTCATAAACTGAACTTTTATTATATCGTGTGAGAAAAGTTCAATAGGATTTATTAGTTAGTATTTAGGTAGTAAGAGCATTCTCTTTGTGAAAAGGGGATGCTTTTTTTTTGTGTTCTTATATTTTTTTCTTAACTTTGCAGATAATTAGGTCTTCATTCTGTGGATTAGATTTATTAATGATGCAGATTTAGGCCTTCACTCAAATGAATATCAAAACAAAACTACAATGAAGAAAACAATTTCCATGCTCGTGATTGCGGTTCTGGGTGCCGCCTGTTTCTCGTCATGCGGCGAGAAGAAAAAGAGCAATGTCATCATAGCCCCTAAGCCTGCTGCTCCAAAACCTAAGAAGACGCAGGAATTGAGTAGTTATGAGCAGTCGCGCGACATTTCCTGGCTCGGCAAGACTTATCGTGTAGTGATGAAACGAGAGTCTGATCACAGTCTGCCTTTGGTGGAGAGTGAGGATCATACCAAGTACTACGACAACAAGATTACGATCAAGGTGCTGCGGGAGGACGGAACAGAGTTCTTCAGCCGCACTTTCCAGAAAAGCGATTTTACGGGTTATCTTGATGCCGAAACCAAGAAGACGGGTGCCTTGTTGGGTATCGTTTTTGTTGAGGTGAAGGGCGACGTGCTGCATTTTGCAGGCAGTGTGGGTTCACCCGATGTGACCAGTGATGAGTATGTCCCCCTTGTAATCACTGTCAACCGGATGGGCGCTGTCAGTATAGCCAAGGATAGCCAGTTGGACACAGCAGGTGATGAAGACGAAAAAGCCTCGTCTGTTGAGGACGAGGCTGATGATGGGGTATGATGTATAAAAATTAGTGACTGTTTATAAAGCATCACTTACTTCAATAGTTTTTTGAAGTCTTTTTCAAAGCATTGTGGGTGTTTACCGATGAAGAGGACGTTGAGCAGACAGTTGGCTGCCAATTCCTCATCGTTCAGGTCAGCACCCTTTCCTTTTCTTACTTCCTTGCCCAAGCAGGCATCCCAAGTGGTGTTGAAACAACTGTCGTCGGCTCCCACAATCATACTGTTGCTCGAGTTAGGATCCTCCATCAGTTCGTAGCGAATGGTCTTCTTGCTCATCACAGGCTGGATGCTGCACAGCATGTCGAATGCTTTCTGAAAGACGTCGCGATGCAGATTGGCGTTAGGGAACATCGTGCTGACAGTAGGAAAGAGTTCCTCAAAGTCGAACGACTGTAAGAGTTGATAAAGTTTCATCCTTGTTCTATGGTTATGTTTGCTTATTAGAACTTAGCCATCTTGATGGCGTCAATGGCGCACTCGTCGCCCTTGTTGCCCAACTTGCCACCACTTCTGTCCTTGGCCTGTTGCAGGTCGTTGGTGGTCAGCAGACCATAGATGACTGGAATTTCCTGTGAGGCATTGAGGCGGGCAATGCCATAGGTGACGCCCTGACAGATGTAGTCGAAGTGAGGAGTCTCGCCACGGATGACGCTTCCCAACACGATGACAGCATCGTAGCCCTGGTTAAGAACCATCTGTCGTGCTCCGTATATCAGCTCAAAGCTTCCAGGTACGGTTTTCACGTGAATGTTCTCAGGCAGGGTGCCATGCTTTTTCAGGGTGTTGACGGCACCTTCCAATAAAGCGCCTGTTATCTCAGGGTTCCACTCAGCTACCACGATGCCAAAGCACATATTGCTGGCATCGGGTACCTTGGTGAAGTCGTATTCTGACAAATTATGAAGTGCTGTAGCCATAATTAGTTAGAAGCTCTTTCGATGTACTTGTCGATCTCCGCACTCTGAACGAGCATAGAGTTCACATACTTTTTCTTGATGTCCTGATAGATCTTCAGGGCCTCGTCCTTCTTGCCCTGGCTTTCCAACACCTCGCCGGCCTTGATAAGGAAGATAGGAGAGAGGCTGTTGTTGGTATCGTCCTCAGCCTTGCTGTCTGCCATGTCGGCAGCCTTCTTGAAAGCGTCAACAGCCTTGTCGAGCTGGTTGAGGTGAGCGTATGCGTCGCCGAGAGCAGCCTGAGAAGCTGGGCTGATCATCTGGTCGTCTTCTGTTGAGAAAGCGTCGAGGCTCTTCTGAGCTTCTGCCCATTTGCCGAGGTTGGCGTAGCAAAGACCGGCATAGAGGTTGGCCAGGTTACCTGCCTTGGTACCGCTATACTCGTCGGCCAACTTAGCGAAACCTACGAAGCCGGCACCGTCGCCATTGACAGCCTGCTCGAACATCTCGTTGTTGAAGTAGGTCTGACCCTTGCTGAGCGCTGTGCTTGCCTTTTCCTCACGAGGACCGGAAATCTGTGAAATGTAGAGGAATACACCTGCAATAACAACAATGATTGCTGCCACTGCGATAAGGATGGCTTTCTTGTATTTCATGAAGAAAGCCTCGCGGTTGTTGATGTTCTCTGTTGCTTCGAGAACCTGTTCTGTTTTGTTTGCCATTTTTATTTTTTGTTTTTTATTATTTTTTCCTTCTTGTTCTGAGTGTGCCTTGCTCAATGGCCACTACACTTTAGGTTGCAAAAATACGTAAATTTATCCACATATTGAAATTTATAGCCTACTTTTTTCGTTTTTTGCGCTTTTTCTGCTAACTTTGCAGTTCAATAGTGGCATAATACGTATGATTTTACAGAATATCTCGATAATTAATTACAAGAACATCAAGGCTGCCAATTTGGAATTGTCGCCCAAGATCAATTGTCTCATCGGTCATAACGGTGTGGGCAAGACCAATTTCCTGGATGCCATTTACTATCTTTCGTTTTGTCGCAGTGCCTACAATCCTATCGATTCGCAGGTTATTGCGCACGATGAGAACTTCATGGTGATAGAGGGCAACTATCTTGATGAGCGAGAGAATGTCGAGAATATCTTCTGCGGTATGAAGCGTGGAACGAAGAAGCACTTCAAGCGCAACAAGAAGGAGTACAAACGACTGTCACAACATATCGGATTGATACCGCTCATCTTTGTCTCTCCTTCTGATACGGTACTCATTGAGGGTGGAAGCGAGGAGCGACGCCGCCTGATGGATGTGGTCATCTCGCAGTACGACCCTTCCTATATTGAGGCATTGGCCAACTACAACAAGGCTTTGCAGCAGCGTAATGCTCTGCTCAAGATGGAGGAGGAACCTGATGTGACGCTGATGGAGATATGGGAACAGGAGATGGCTCGCAATGGTGAGCTGCTCTTTCAGAAGCGTGAGGCCTTCGTCAAGGAACTGATTCCTCTGTTTCAGCAGATCTATCGTCATATCTCTGGCGACCGAGAGGTGGTGAGCCTGCGTTATGTCTCTCATTGTCAGCGCGGTCCGCTCCTTGATGTCATACAGCGCGACCGCTTCAAGGATAGGGCTGTAGGCTATTCGCTTCATGGTGTGCATCGTGACGACCTGGAGATGCTGATAGGTGATTTCCAGATGAAGCGAGAGGGAAGTCAGGGACAGAACAAGACCTTTGTCTTGGCTCTCAAGTTGGCCCAGTTTGATTTCCTGCGACGCACGGTATCGAGTACAACGCCCCTCTTGCTGCTCGACGATATCTTCGACAAGTTGGATGCCCAAAGGGTAGAGGCGATTGTCGACTTGGTATCGGGAGCCAATTTTGGACAGATATTCATCACCGATACCAACCGCGACCATCTCGACCGCATCCTGCACGAGAGTGACGGCAATTACAAGATATTCTATGTAGAAGGTGGAAACATAGATTTGGTTCACGAAGAATAGTAGAAAAACCTGCAAAGCAAAGAAATATGTTCAGACGAAAAGTACGTTCCTTATCAGAATTGTTGCCCGAGATATTGAGGCGCGAGGGACTGGAGACCCCGCTGCAGCAGAAGCGTCTTCTTGCTTCCTGGGATCAGGTGGTGGGTGAGCCTGTAGCCAAGTACACTGGCGACAAGTTTATCAAGAACCAGACGCTCTTTGTCAAGATACTCAGTCCGGCCTTGCGTGCCGACCTCTCGCTGAGTCGCAGCCTGTTGGTCAAGCGGCTTAACGAGGCAGCGGAGGCTTTTGTCATTTCCGATATCAAGTTCTATACGATAGCATCCATCTTGATATCGGTGGCTTCGGTGGGCACGGTCTCCGTCTTCTGAAAGTCGAAGCATATACCTATTTTATATAGATGGGGCATCTTGCAGAGCATACGGTCGTAGTAGCCTTTGCCTCTGCCTAAGCGATGCCCCGACTTATCGAAACTCATGCCCGGGATGATGCCTGCTTCTATCTTCCCGTATTCATCTACAGGCAGCAGTCTGCCTACAGGTTCCATGATGTGGAAACTACCTTGTCTTAAGTCTTTCGAGCCTGTATATTCTCTTATCTCCATGTTTTCTCCGTCTACGACAACGGGCAGGAATACCTGTTTGCCCTGATTGACCAGTTCGTCGATAAACTGATGGGTATTCACCTCGTCGGGAAGCGAGTAGTATAGTAGTATGCTGCGGGCTTGCTGTAGCCGGATGTTTCTGCGTAGCCGGTCTAAAACAAGAAGCGACAGTTCTTCGAGCTGTTGCCCGGAGAACTGTCGCTTTCTCTCTCTGATGATACTTCTGAGTTCTTTCTTATTCATTTTTCTGCCTTCTTATGCCAAGCGGGGTAGGCTTCTGTGCAACGAACGGTAGTTGTAGGGCACATTTGCCATAGCTACCTTCTGCTTCTTTTTGTAAACAGGCTTGGTGGCAGGAACGGGCTTCTTGGGGAAAGCCTCGTTCTTCTGAAACACCTCCATCGTTTTGTTGATAACAGGATCGTCCTGGTTGATGTATTGATTCCAAGCCTGGTCGTTGAGCATGTTGTAGATCACGCGGCTGTTGATGTAGCGTTCCAACAGTTTGTGCGACTTGCGGATGAGCAGGTTGCGGCGCTGCAGACCGTGCTTGTCGGCATAGGTGGCAAACTTGTCAACCATGTTCTGCTTGTCCAGATAGTCGGCAAGCTCCATCATCTCCTTGAAGTTGTTCAGCTTAGGACGGTTGTTGTCGGTATAGGTGAAGGCGAACTGCAGGATGAGTCCGCTCATGCTTGCCTGCTTGAAGTAGGATGTCATTCCCAAAGTATCCTCGGGTACGAAGATGTCGGGAGTGATACCGCCTCCGCCATATACGGTACGTCCCAATCCCGTGTGATAGGCCGGACCCGTATGCTTGATGCTGTCTTGCGAGAAGAACTCGCCATGCTCATAGCGGTTGAGCAGGTCTTGCTCATAGTCCTTGTCGTCACCCAGGGTGTAAGGTTTCTGTATGCATCGACCCGATGGGGTGTAGTAGCGTGCAATGGTGAGTCTTATCATGCTGTGGTCGGGGAATTCTATCTGTTGCTGTACCAGTCCCTTTCCGAAAGAACGTCGGCCTATGATGGTGGCACGGTCATTGTCCTGCATGGCTCCTGCAAAGATTTCGGCAGCTGATGCTGAGCCTTCGTTGATAAGTACGACGAGCGGTACGTGCTGATAGGATCCCTTGCCATCGCTGCGGAAGTCCTGTCGTGGTGACTTGCGTCCCTGTGTGTAGACGATGAGTTTCTTGTCGGGCAGGAACTCGTTGGCCATGTTGATGGCTGCTGTCAGGTATCCGCCACTGTTGTCGCGAAGGTCGATACACAGGTTCTTGAATCCCTCTTGCGAGAGCTTTGCCAGGGCGATGAGCATCTCTGGATAGGTATTCTCGCCGAAGTTCTTGATGCGTATGTATCCGGTTTTGTCGTCGAGCATATAGGTTGCCGTGATGCTCTTGGTAGGTATCTCGCCTCGGGTCACGGTGAAGGTCTGTACCTTCTTGCTGCCGTAGCGCACCACACCAATCTTTACCTTGGTGTCTTTCTGTCCCTTGAGTCTGTGCATGGCTTCCTCGTTGGTGACGATCTTGCCTACGAAAGGCTTGCCGTCTACCGCCACAATCTTGTCGCCAGCCAACAGGCCGGCCTTTTCGGCAGGTCCGTTCTGTATCACATTCTGCACGTGTATGGTGTCATCTCTGATCACAAACTCGATGCCCACACCGCAGAATGATCCTTTCAGGTCGTCGGTGGCAGCAGCCACATCCTTGGCACTGATGTAAACGGAGTGGGGATCCAGTTCTGAGAGGATGAGCGGTATCGCCTTGTCTACCAAAGAGTCGATATTCACCGCATCCACATACTGGTCGTCGATGATGTGCAGCAGGTTGTTGAGCCTGTTGCTTCCGCTGTTGATGATATTGAGCCTGTTTCCTGAGAAATGGTTCGAGAAGAACGAGCCGATCATGATACCTATCACCACGCATACAGCCATGATGATGGGCATGAAACGGTTGGGCTTTTTCTTATTGATATTCATATATTTATTGTCTTATGTTCTTGGTTCGGCTTCTTCCTGCGAAGCGTCGTCGGGGTTGAGATATACTACCTTGATGCCAGCTCGCTCCATGAGTTCTATGCCGTCATTGAGTCGGTATTTCTCGGCATATACCACGCGCTTGATGCCCGCCTGGATGATGAGTTTGGCACACTCGATACATGGCGAAGCCGTGACATAGAGTGTACTTCCGTCGCTGTTGTTGCTGCTTCGTGCCAGCTTGGTGATGGCATTGGCCTCGGCATGCAGCACATAGGGCTTGGTCACACCGTCTTCCTCGCATACGTTCTCAAACCCACTGGGTGTGCCGTTGTAGCCATCGCTGATAATCATCTTGTCCTTGACTACGAGTGCACCCACCTGTCGGCGTTTGCAGTAACTGTTTTCTGCCCAGATGCGTGCCATGCGCAAGTAGCGCAGGTCGAGTTTCTCTTGTTTGGAAAGTTGCTCTTCCATGTTTCTGTTGTTATGATTCTATATTTTTCTTTATCTCGTTGCGCTCCAGCAGGGCATCGATGGTAGGCTCTTGTCCGCGGAATCGCTTGTAGAGTGTCATCGGATGCTCGGTACCACCCTTTGAGAGGATGTTGTCTCTGAAGCTCTGTGCTGTCTGCTGGTCGAAGATACCGTTCTTCTTGAACACGCTGAAGGCATCGGCGTCGAGCACCTCTGCCCATTTGTAGCTGTAGTAACCAGCAGCATAGCCTCCTGCCATGATGTGCGAGAACTGTACGGTCATACAGGTATTGGGCAACTGTGGTGTGACCATGGCCTTTGCCCAGGCTTTCTTCTCGAATGGGATGATGTCGTCGTCGAAAGCTTCCTTCTTGGTGTAGTAAGCCATGTCGAGCAGTCCGAAGCTCACCTGTCGCAGACATCCGTAGGCAGCCATGAAGTTGCGGCTCTTCACGATGCGCTCTATCAGGTCGTCGGGCAGAGGCTCGCCTGTCTGATAGTGGAAGGCGAAGGTGCGAAGGAAGTCTTTCTCCACAGCATAGTTCTCCATGAACTGCGACGGCAGCTCCACAAAGTCCCACCATACATTGGTTCCCGACAGGCTCTCAAATCGGGTGTTGGCAAACATGCCGTGCAGGCTGTGTCCGAACTCATGCAGGAAGGTCTCCACCTCGCCAAGGGTCAGCAGGGCTGGCTTCTCGGCTGTAGGTTTGGTGAAGTTCATCACCACGCTGACATGCGGACGTATGTTCTGTCCCTTATGGTCTATCCACTGTCCCTGGAATTCTGTCATCCATGCACCTCCCTGTTTGCCCTTGCGTGGGAAGAAATCGGCATAGAATACTGCCAGATAGCTGCCGTCCTTGTCGTACACCTCGTATGCTTTCACGTCGGGATGGTATACGGGTATGTCCTTGTTCTCCTTGAAGGTGATTCCGTAGAGTTTTCCTGCCAGACCGAACACGCCGTCGATCACCTTGTCGAGTTGCAGGTAGGGGCGCAGCATCTCGGCGTCAAGGTTGTATTTCTCCATCTGCAGCTTGTGCGAGTAGAAGCTCATGTCCCAGGGTTCCATCACGAAGTCATCTCCCTCAATGCGTTTTGCTAAGGCCGTTATCTCGGCAACCTCCTTCTCGGCGGTAGGCTTGTAGGCGTCTATCAGGTCGTTCAGCAGTTTGTACACATTGTCGATATTACTTGCCATGCGGTGCTTGAGCACGTAGTCGGCATAGGTGTCGAAGCCCAGCAGCTGTGCCAGCTCGCGTCTCAGGTTGATGAGTCGCTTGCATATCTCGAGGTTGTTGGCATCGTTGTCGTGTATGCACTCGGTATTGCGAGCCATATACATCTTCTTGCGGAGCTCACGCTGTGTAGAGTAAGTCATGAAGGGAGAGAAGACAGGGAAGTCGAGGGTGAAGATCCATCCTTCCTTCTCCTGTTCCTTGGCATTCTGCTCGGCTGCAGCAATGGCAGTCTCGGGCAATCCGTCGAGTTGAGCCTTGTCGGTGATATGCAGCTGGAAGGCTTTGTTTTCCTTGAGCAGGTTCTGCGAGAACTGCAGGGTGAGCATGCTTGCCTCCTCGGTGAGCTGGCGCAACTTCTCCTTGCCTTCCTCATCGAGCAGGGCACCGCTGCGTACAAAACCATCATAGCTTGTATCGAGCAACATCTGTTCCTCGGCATTCAATTCGCGGTTGGGATGGTCGTGTACGAACTTGATGCGTTCGAAGAGTTTCTTGTTCAGGGTGATATCGTTGGCATGCTTGGTAAGGATGGGGCTCATCTTCTGTGCCAAGGCTTCCATCTCGTCGCAGGTCTCTGCGCTCATCATGCATGAGAAAACATTGGAAACCCTGCTGAGCAAGTCGTAGTAGTGCTCGCCTTTCTCGGTATCCACGCGTGCCAGGGTGTTCTCGAAGGTAGGTTCTTCGGGATCGTTGACGATCTTGTCGGTGGCCTCATCGTCACGGCGTATTCCTTCCATGAAGGCCTCTTCGTAATCTTCCAGCCTGATACGGTCGAAGGGTACGGTGTCGTGAGGGGTGTTGTAAGGTGCAAAAAAGGGATTGATACGATTCTCTGTCTTATTTTCTTGAAGCATACTAACTTAGTGTTTTATTTTTGTGCAAAGTTAGTAAAAAAAGGTGTTATAATCTTCTTGTATCATATTATTTAACATACTTTTATCTCAACCCTTGCTGTTGGTAAGTTTTTCGAGTGCCTGGATGTGGATGCGCTCTCTGAAAAGTTGGATAAGTCCTTGGCTTTGCAAACGGTTGAGGGCTCTGGAGACATTCAGTCTGCTGTCGTTCACCTCTTCGGCTATGCGCCTCATCTTGATGTGGATTGTTTTCTCGCCTGTAGGGCTGACACAGTTAGCCTCGAAGAAGCGTGTGATGCGTTCCTCTAAACTCTTGGGTGGCGTCTGCAGGGTACGGAGGCTGTGCTTCTGACTCTGTGTGGATATCAGGTTGAGCAGGTTGATGCGGAATATGTCGAAGAGGGTTGCCAGCTTCATGACGTCTTGCTTGGCAATACATAGCAGGCTGCAGTCGTGCAGGGCTGTATAGGTATGAGTGAAGTATGGGTACAGACCGAAGATGCGTTCCGACTGGAAGGTCTCAGGTGCCTGTATCTTCTCGTCGATGCTGTAGCTGTGGTCGGCAGATTCTGTCTTTACCATCACCTCGCCGTCGAGCAGAAAGTACAGGTGTGTGCATAGTTCGCCTTCAGCTATAATCGTCTCTCCCTTACTTGCTTTTCTGAAGTCAAAGCGTGTCTGCCCTGCAGCTTGCTGCAAGTCGTTGCGGCTCATTCCCAAGAAGAGGGGCAGAGCCAACAGGCTGTTGTATATGCGGTTTTCGGGCATAATTTTTGAGGAGTTTTTTCAGGAGTTTATTTGAGGAGTTAAAGGAGTTAAGGAGTTATCGCTCCCTTCGGTCGCTGAGGAGTTAAGACAATAGTCTTGAGGAAATGTTTTATGTTCAATGTTTAATGTTGAGTCCACAAAGGCTGTTGTCTTAACTCCTTAACTCTTTAACTCCTTAACTCTTTAACTCCTTAACTCTTTAACTCCTTAACTCTTTAACTCCTTAACTCCTTTAACTCCTTAACTTCTCCTTAAAAATAATTATTCCAATATCTTCTCCTTGAGTGATGGCGAGTACCATACCTCGGTTTTGCCATCATCATTGGTATAGATGAGGTAAGCCATGAGTTCTGAATGCTGTCTCAGTATCTCTTTGGCTTTTTCGAGACCCATCACCATAAAAGAGGTGGCGTAGGCGTCTGCCGTGGCACAGTTTTTTGCCAAGACTGTGGCAGACAGCAGACTGTGCTGAACGGGGTAGCCAGTCTTGGGGTCGATGGTATGGGCATACTTCTTGCCGTTCTTATAGTAGAAGTTGCGATAGTTGCCGCTGGTTGCCATGGCTATATCCGTGACATTGAGCACCGTCTGCAGTTCCTGGTTGGTGTTCAGCGAGTCTTCGGTAGGTTTGTTCACGCCGATGCGCCAAGGTTGCTGTTTCTGGTTGATACCCTTGGTGACTATCTCGCCTCCTATCTCTATCATATAGTCGTTGATGCCATTCTTGCTCAACAGTCGTGCCACCACGTCACAACCGTATCCCTTGGCTATGGCAGAGCAGTCGAGCATGATGCGCGGATCCTGTTTCTGTATGTGATTGTCGGAGGTGAGCTTCACCTTCTGGTAGCCTACTGTCTTTCTCAGGTCGTCGATGACCTTCTTGTTGGGTTCCACACCTTTCTTGAAACCGAATCCCCATTCGTTGACCAGTGGGGCAACGGTAATGTCGAAGGCTCCGTGGGTCTCGTTGGAGATGTCCTCTGCCAAGAGGAAAACCTCTGTAAACATCGAGTTGACTACCGGGTTCTCGTTGCGGTTCACCTTCGAGATAATGGAGGTCTTGTTGAATGGCGAGAGCGACTCGTCCACCTTCTTCAGCTCAGCCTCTATCTCTTTCTTCAGATTGGTGTCGCTATGATAAGTGATGTGGTAGACGGTTCCGAAGATGAAACCCTCGTCGTGCTGATAGTTGATGTTTTCCTGTCCCTGCTTCAGGATGATGACCGTGCCGATGACGAGAAGCAACAGGAAGGGAATTTGCCAGATGAGTTTTTTCTTGTTCATATTGATGGGATAGGGGTGATGGTTGATGTAAATGTGGGGTGAGAGTGATGCGGCTTTCTTGCCGCAGCGGGCTTACAGCTCGAAACTTACGTTGAAGGTTCCTCCAAAGCGTGAGCCTCCCTGCTTGCCAAAGCCGGGCACATACCAGGTGTTGCCATAGTCGCCGTCGTCATGGAAGAGCCTGCGCTTGTATCTCAGGCTCCAGCCCATTCTTACAGGGCCCCATATCTTGGCATCCACACCGAAGACAAACTCAGCCCAGTGGTAGTTGCACTTCACACCGTTGACCTCGTAGGGAGTCGTACCGCCCCATATGGGGTCCTGGATATCCGGACCTTTGAGGTCGTATTTGAAATAGGTAAGGGCGTATCTCACACCGCCATACAGGCGATAGATGTCGTGCTTGTTGCGCAACAGGTTGAAGTCGCAGCCTATTCGTCCGTAGGGTGCCGTCGTCTTGTAGTTGATCTGGGTGCTTTCGTCTGTGCCGTCAGCTTTTCCTATACCTATTTCTACTACAGGGAAATACTTGTCCTTGAGGTTGACACGCAGTGCTGCCTCATACTGGCCGTAGTCGCTGACCATGAGTTGAATGGGGCCAACCAGGTCTGCGCTTACCGCCACGTTTCTCAACAGTGGGATGGTGTCCTTGTTGGTGGCGGCTATCTTCTTGCCTGATGATCCCTGGGCATGTGTCGCCTGTGCGGGCATCAGCAGCATCAGGGCGCTAATCGCGATGACCAAAGTAAATATAGAAGTGTGGCTTTGTTTCATCATAAGTTACTTCTTTACAGTTGATGACGATGGAGTCTATGCTGTTGTGCGTAGTCTTCACGCCGGTGATGGTATGAAAAAAGGATGGCTTGCAGTCTACCGACTCAAAGTGTGGTGTGTTGGTCTTCTGCACCGTTACGGTGTCGCGCAGTAGTCGGTTGTCTGCGTTGCGAGTCTCAAAGAAGAGGCTGTCTTCCAACAGCGAGTAGCTCATGGGCAGTATGAAACTGTCCACATTCACGTCCTTGTTGATCAGCACACTGTCGGTTCCCTCGATACGGTTGGTCGAGATGGTGAGTGTGTCGGTCAGGGTTGTTATGTTGCCTGCCAGCCTGTACTTGGTGTACACGGTGTTGTTGAGCGGACAGTCGAGCGTGCTGCAAGCTGCCATCAGCCCAAGGGCCATCATGAGTATGGGGATTATTTTCCGCATCTTATCTCTTTTTCTATTTGATAGTCGTTACGATTGGGGTTCTGTCGGCTCAACAGGTCGCCTAAGAATCCTGCCAGGAACAGTTGGCTGCCTAAGAGCATGGCTGTCAGGGCGATAAAGAAGTAGGGCGAGTCGGTGATGAGGTGTCCATACACGCCATGATAGAGGTCGATGCTCTTGTCGATGCCGAGGCATACCAGTGACAGGAAACCGATGAAGAACACCACGCTGCCCAAGAATCCGAACACGTGCATAGGTTTCTTGCCGAAGTTGCTCAGGAACCAGAGGGTCATCAGATCCAGATAGCCGTTGACAAAACGGTTCCAGCCCATGAACTTCGACTTGCCGAACTTGCGGGCCTGATGATGCACAGGCTTTTCGCCTATCTTGTCGAAACCGGCATTCTTTGCCAGATAGGGGATGTAGCGGTGCATCTCGCCATACACCTCGATGTTCTTCACCACGTCGCGGCGGTAAGCCTTCAGTCCGCAGTTGAAGTCGTGCAGGTTGTGTATGCCGCTCACCTTGCGTGCTGTGGCATTGAAGAGCTTGGTAGGAATGGTCTTCGACAGAGGGTCGCCCTCCTTGCGGTTCTGTTTGTAGCCCGATACCAGGTCGTAGCCTTCCTGGGTAATCATGCGGTAGAGCTCAGGTATCTCATCGGGAGAGTCTTGCAGGTCGGCATCCATGGTGATGACCACATCTCCCTGTGCCTCTTTGAATCCACAGTACAGGGCAGGGCTCTTGCCGTAATTGCGGCGGAACTTGATGCCTTTCACCTGGTCGGCCTCCTCTGCCAAGTGTTCTATCACTTGCCATGAGTGGTCGGTAGAGCCGTCGTTGACAAAGATGACTTCGTAGCTGAAGTGGTTGGCTTCCATCACTCGCTTGATCCAGGCAAAGAGCTCGGGCAGCGATTCTTCCTCGTTGTATAGGGGTACGATAACGGATATGTCCATTTGTTTGGTGTGTTATTGTTGGTTATTGATGTTCTTGATACTTACGCGTTGTGCCATGATGGCTGCGATGACAGGGCTGAGTACCACACCCACGATGAGGTCGGTAATCATAAACATGGAAGCCCATGCCAGTGGCTTCATCGAGAGGATGGTGTCGATGGTGGCCTTTGCCTCTGCCTCCGACAGATGGTACACTTCCTGCATCACGGGCTGGTAGGTGCTTTCCAATAAGGCCATGAAAGGTCCCATGTCCATAAACGAGAACCACAGAAACTGCACTACGGTGAGCAGCAGGGTGGCATTGAAGAATGTCTGCATACAGTAGAAGGTGCCTCGGCGGAAAGAGATAGTGCCCTCCAGGGCATAGTCGCGGAAACTCTTCAGGCGCTTGCCTACTACAAAGGGAGTGCTGATCAACAGCAGGTTGCCTATCAGTCCCAAGAACGACTGGTCGGGCTTTACTGCCAGCATGGTGAATGCGAAACTAACTATCCATACAAGTCCTAAGATGGCTCCGTCCTGGCGGGCGAAAGCCCTTGTCTGAACTAAATTCTGTACATTAATCATTGTCTTATTTATGTATTATCGTGCAAAGGTAAGCAATTTTTAGCATATAGTGTTCAATGCTGCGATAATTTTATATATTTTTGGAGAAACAGACCTGTAGGAAACAAAAAAAGAGAACTTCTGTAGGTGAAGTTCTCTTTTTTGAGCCTCTTGTCGGATTCGAACCAACGACCCCGAGATTACAAATCACGTGCTCTGGCCAACTGAGCTAAAGAGGCGGGTGGACAAGCGATTCATATCGCACCGCTACAACCAAGTACCCTTGCTATGTTCCCATCCTGGGGGATTCCGAGGGAGCTGGTCGTATGAGACTTGTCCGTCTCTGCGTTTAAGCGGGTGCAAAAGTACTGCTTTCCTTTGAACCTGCCAAATATTTCCCGAGAAATATTCCTTTTATTAACTTCTGTTAAGAAAAAAGTCCTTTAAAAGTCTACCACCGTGATTCCTGTTCCGCCAAATTGCACATGCTCATCGGCAAAGTGGGTGACATTGGGCACACTGCTCAGATACTGGCGGATGAGCTGTCGCAAGATGCCGTTGCCCTTACCATGGAGGATACGCACACGGGGCATTCCCACAAGGATGGCATCGTCGATGAAATACTGCACGGCATTGAGCGCCTCATCGCCACGCATACCTCTGATGTCGAGGTCTTGGTGGAAATTGGTCTTGTGCTTGTCTATCGTGTTGCGTGTCTCGGTACTGATGCCATACGAGCCTAAGTTCTCCTTGCGTTGTTCTGTCTTGTCGGTCTCGGTGGTGGCGACAGCATGTTCCAGACGGTTGAGGCGCATCTTGGTACGCATACCTCCAAACACAGCTGTTGCCATATCGCCCGCTATGCTCTCTATGGTTCCTATGGTGGAGAGCCCCTTGATACGTACGGTGTCGCCTACTGATAGAGGACGGTTTTCCTGCTGCGTCTTGTTGACAGCATTGCGCAGCGCCGCCGCAGCCTTCTCTTGGTTCTGAGTTTTTTCGGCTTTACGCTTGGCATGTCGTTCCTTGCGTTGCTGTATCTGTGCTATCTTGCGGGCTATCTTGTCGTCGTTCTCCTTGGTGTCGATGTCCTGCATCTCTTCCTTGAAGGCGTCCAGCTCCTGACGTATGCGCTTGGTCTCCTCCTTCTCTGCCTGCTTCTCGCGTATCTCGCGTATGGCGTTCTCTATCTTTTTGTTGCTCTCCTTCAGCAGTTCCTCTGCCTGTTGTTTGGCTTTGGCGAGTATCTGTTTGCGGCTTCGTTCTATGTCCTCGATGTCGCTCTCGTATCGCGAGATAGTCTTCTCCATATCTTTCTCGCGCTGGTGTATGCTCTGTCGCTTGTTCTCCCAGTAGCGCTTGTCACGAACGATGTCCTGCAGATACTTGTCGCTCTGTATGTATTCGGAGCCTACGATGTCGCTGGCCTCCTTGATCACCTCTTCGGGAAGACCTATCTTGCGGGCTATCTCGATGGCGAAGGACGAACCAGGTCTGCCTATAGCCAACTGGAAGAGAGCTTTCATCTCGTGGCGGTCGTAGAGCATGGCACCGTTGGCCACACCCTCATGACTGTCGGCAAAATGCTTCAGGTTCTGATAGTGTGTGGTGATGACTCCATAGGCACCTTGTTGGCAGAAGCGGTCGAGCACAGCTTCGGCGATAGCTCCGCCGATGCCAGGTTCGGTGCCTGTACCAAACTCATCGATGAGGATAATGGTGTCGCCATTGGCAGCCTTCATCATGTTCTTCATGTTGAGCAGATGCGAGGAGTAGGTACTCAGGTCGTTCTCCAGACTCTGTTCGTCGCCTATGTCGATCATGATGTTTTGGAACACGCCCGTCTTCGAACGCTCGCTCACGGGGATGCTCAGTCCGCACTGCAGCATGTATTGCAGCAGTCCCACGGTCTTCAGACAGACCGACTTTCCTCCGGCGTTAGGACCTGAGATGATGAGAATGCGCTTCTCTTGTGTCAGCATGATGTCGAGTGGCACCACCTTCTCGCCTTTCTTCTCCAACGAGAGTCGGAGCAGGGGGTGAATGGCTCTGGTCCAGTCTACGTGTGGGTGGGCTTCCACCTCAGGTTCTATGGCTTGCTGGGTCTCTGCAAGCTTCGCCTTGGCCTGTATCAGGTCGATGATGGCAAGGAATCGGTAGCTGTCTAATATCTCGCGTGAGAAGGGTCGCACCTTGTTGGTGAAGTCGGTGAGGATGCGTATGATCTCCTTGCGTTCCTCTCCCTCGAGTTCTCTCACGCGGTTGTTGGCTTCCACCACCTCGGTAGGCTCAATGAACACCGTTCTTCCCGTGGCACTCTCGTCGTGCACGATACCCTTGATCTTACGTTTCAGGGTAGGGATGACAGGGATGACGAGTCGTCCGTCGCGCAGGGTAGGTGTGACATCTTTCTCTACCACTCCCTCGCTCTGTGCTGCTCGCAGTATGCCATACAGGGTGCGAGAGATGCTGCCATCGGTCTTAGCTAACTCTCGGCGTATCTGTAGCAGTTCGGGTGTAGCGTTGTCGCGTATCTTACCAAACTTGTCGAGTATCTGGTCGATGCGTTGTACCAACTGGGGGAAAGACATGACATCAGCCGACAGGCGATGCAGTGCAGGGTAGGGATATTTCTTCTCTCTTCGCCAGCCGTCTTCCTGCTCTGCCTCATCGTCATCGCTGTGGTTGAGTATCTTTACGATACCGTCGATGGTGCTCAGCGAGCGGCGAAGGTCGAAGAGTTCGTCTTCCTCCAAGTGGGTGTTCTCCACTCTGATGCGTACAATCGACTCTCTCACATCGTAGAAGTATTGCAGGGGGAAGTCTTCCACCTCCTCCATGAGTCTGCGAAACTCTCGGGTCTGCAACAGCCATTCGTTCACCTCGTCTGCATCAGAGCTGAAGTGCATCTTCTCCACCTGTTCCTTGCCCAGGGTGGAGAGGCATCGCTCACGCAAAAGGTTTCGAATCTCGTTGAATCCTATCTTTTGTTCAAAATTATCTGGATATGTCATGTTGTTCTTATTTTCAGGCGGCAAAGTTACGAATTTTTTAAATGTTACCCAAATTTCAACTGCAAAAAACAAGGGAGCGAACCCTGTTAGGTTGCTCCCTCGTTGTTCTTGTTTCTATTATTGGTAGTTCTTAATCCCAAGAATCCCAGGAATCAAAGTCGTTAAAGTGCTCCTTGGAGCCCAAATCATTTCCAGAGCCTCCGCCTCCAGGGCCTGTTTCTCCTCCACCAGTATTGTCAGTAGTATGAGGCTTTGAAAGGGTTTGCAGCAAACTTTCTGTCTGTAACGGAATGTAAAATATCTGTGGCTGTATATATACTTTTTTATTCATTGCTTCAAATGTTTTTATTTGATATACTTCTTACCATTAATAATATAGATGCCACTTGGCAGCGACTGGAAACTTTGGGCATCTTCGCTAACCAACTGTCCGTTGATGTTGTAAACCTTTCCGTTGGCTGGCATCAGCTGTCCGTCAGCATCAATGATCAAGTCTTCGATACCTGTAGTCTCGTCATTGTCGCCATCTACGTTGCTACTGTTTACCACCTGCAGCATGATAGGTTTGGCACCAGTTTGTGTTTCTGTACGTTTCAGATAGCCACGGAAGCCTTTCAGTGTACCACTATCGCCAACGAAGTTCTTGAACGAACCATCCGTACTGATGAAGCCATCGCCTTCCTGTACGGTCATACCCTTGCTATAGCTTGAAGCCCATGTATAGCCATTGCCAGTACACCAGTTTGCAGGCTCGGTGTTCTCGATGGTCACGTATGGATAATCTTTTACATTAGCAGTGTTGATGCTCTCCACATTCTTTGATGGCTTGATAAGGAATGGCTTACCTGCCACGATGGTATTGTAAGCATGACGTACAAAGTAAACCTTACCATTCTCTACACGGTCGAAGTAGAGAATCTGAGTACCATTCTCATTGTCAGACTTGTAAGTGTCACCAAAGATAGCATCTACCTGATGTACGTTGAGGCTGAAAGGAAGAACACCAGTTGTCCATACTCCTGCCGTCATACTGCGGTTGATGGTTACCTTTGCCACATGACCAGCCTCTGTTGCTGTGATAGTATTGGTCTGGTCGTCGTTGAAAGTAAACTCATCTTCGGTTGGCTTTGTTTCATCCTCGTCGAATGAGAAGCCATAGAAACCTATCTTCGAACCGAAGTTATATAGATAGTAAGTCTTACCAGCCTTTACCTTAAAGGTATAGGTAACAGGTGCATCAGCGAGAACTGACCAACCACGTGAGCCTTTCAAATCGGGATGTTTCTTTGCAGCTTCATTAGGAGCTATAGTTTGGTCAAGTTGGTTTTCATAAACATTGTTCTTAAAACCTGTTTCTGACATCTCAAAACTTTTAAGCCCAAAGTGCAGCTTCACTGTTTCTACAGTTGGCGACTGCTTGTCACCCATATCCCATTTATAATCACTCAAATTATAATTCTTGCCATTCGGCTTACCTGTGGTTGATTCGATGTGAGCATCAGAACTTACGAAATTACCAGCCTCATCCATGATGAATACACGACGCTGTGGTCTGTACTGATAATCTATAGTATTATTATTCTTCTTTGAATCGAATACTCCGTTTTGATATATATGTGCTACGACAGTACCATTTGTCTTAGGCTGGAATACTAAGAATGAACCAGAACATGGCACATTGAACATTGGGTCAACAATTTTTTCTTTCTTAGAATAATCCACATTGCTTATCAATGTAGTCTCTGGCATACTGTTGGAACCATTCTCCTGGCGAGCATTCTTCTGCTTATCACCTGCTTTTACTATATAATCAAATCCGGTAATCTTCCAAGGAGCTTTTCTTGAATTATAATTCTTCTGGCTGTCATCTTTGTTCCACTCAACAGTTTTTGACAAGGACTCTCCTGTAGTCCAAAGACCCTTCACATCATTAGGGAATAACCATCCACCAAGTGTAACAGACAGATTCTCGTCTTGATTCCACATGGTTTTCTGGCTCTTATATTCCTCATTTGCATGAACTCGATACACAGCAGGGTCGTCAACATCTATTGTAATTAAAGCTGTGGTGCTTTCTAAGTTTTCACCAGTGACAACGACACGGATGTTAGCTGTACCTTCGCTGACTGCTTCTATCTTTCCTGTTGTTGCATCTACCTTTACGACACCAGGAGATGTAGAGAACCACGAGGTTTTGTATTCTGTATAGGCAAGAGTAGCATTTCCTTTTTTTACCGTCAAGTCTGGTGCTACTTGTGTAGTACCTGCATACATTTTAATGCTTGCAGGATCAGGTGTAACGGCGATAACTTGATGCGTGCTGTTTATATCCAAATTGAATGAAATAGGATCAGGACTATCATAGACGTCACCATAGTTGTCTTCACCATTCTGTCCAGGTGTTGCACTTACTGTAACAGTATATGTACCTGCAGTACTTGGTGTGTAGTTAAGTGTATTTTCGGTGAATTCCTGAATTTGTCCATTAACTTTCGCAGTAACTTTATAAGTGTATTTGAAATAACTGCTTACATCTTCACCATTGTAAATCAGAGGAACAATAATCTCTCTGCTTGTGTCATCTTGGTGCAGATTGATGGTGATATCCTTGAATGAATCCAAGAAAACAGGCTTAATCTTACCTTCTGATACCGAGTAAGAGAACTGAAGAGTACCTACAGTATAATTGCTTCCAAGTGATTCTGTTGGAGTCGCAGTAACGGTAATGAGGGATGTTCCCTTAATAAATTCTGTATTTCCAGCATTTTTCTTAACTGAGAATTTTCCAGACGCATCAACAGTCACATTATTATCTCCACTAACAGCAAAAGACAAGGTGTAGTCTTGACCCAACTTCAAGAGTTTGTCATTATCTCCATAAACCTTGATGACAGGCTGCTCTTCTTCCGCATCTGTGGTGTTGATAGTAACATCCATTACGGAAACGTTGAGTGGAGAAGGGGCCTTTACGCTCAACTGATAAGTGGCTGTAGTTCCTTCATAAGTGTTTGCATCTTTTGGAGTAACAGTTGCTGTGATGGTTGCGATACCTAAGTTCTTAATTGTAATGGTATTATTATCACTCAGAGTAGCTACATTCTCTGCATTCGACTTGTAATCTACATCATATTGATCTGCAGCAAGAATTTTCTCTCCTGCCTGAACAGTAAGAGTTGGCAAAGTCACGGTTGTTGTTGTGTTGACTACAACATCAGCATTGCGCTTGAAAGAAGCTGTCAGTCGAGTCTTATTAGAAGATGAAGCAGGGCGCTCCACCTGTAGACTTGTCAAGCGAGTAGTACCACCGCCATAGCGACCCAAATAGAGTGCATCGCAATCTTTTTCAATGGTATAAGTAAATTCTGAACCACCAGCAGCAGATGTAGCCAAGATGTTTGACTTAAAGATGCTGCTACCATTTACATCAGAATAAATAATCACACCAGAAAGATTCTTGCTATCGCAATAGCCTTTCAGTGTAATCACATCACCTGCTTTGAAGCCACCAGTCTTTGGTTTGATAGTGATGTACTTTCCATCCTGTGCACTGAAGTTGCTGCTAAACGTTATGACATTATTCGCAGTTGTACAGCTTGTTCCATCAGTAGTTGTACCAACAGAGTTTGGGAAGTCGTAGATAACCCCGCTTTCGGTTGGATCAACTTTTGCTTTGAAGTTGGCAGTAAGTGAAATCGCAGCAGTTACAGTTGTTGTGTAAGTTGCATTTGTGCTAACAGCCTTGTTGCTTGCATCTGTCCAGTTTACAAACTCATATCCCTCGCTTGGTGTTGCGGTGAATGTAAGAGAAGTGTTTGCTTCTACTTCTGTACCTGAGTTGACAGTTGTACCTGAAGCATTTGCAATGGATACAGAACCACCTTCTCCTGCTTTAGCAGAAACTGTATATTTCTTAGCAGCACGAGTGATGGTGATGGACTTGATATATGTCGAAGTTCCATTTCTGTACAAATAGAAGGAGTTCTTACTATTCAGAACATCCTCAGATGTTACAGTATAGTTGATTTCAGATGTACCTTTAGCTACATTTCCTGCTAAAATAGTTTTGTTTTGTTTATCAGAAGAAGCTAAAAGTCCGCCATTTTTTGATGGGCATTCTATTGCAATAGTAATTACATCACCTTCCTTGAGCGTATTATTAGTCAAACTTACTAATATATATTTGCTTGTTCCTAAATCGTCATCACTTTTGAAACCATTGGCATCAACTTTAGCTGCACCTAATGTTACAGTTCCACCTTCTGCGGTATATGGAGTATTAGCAGTAGCCTCTGATGCCTTGATAGTATAGGAAAAAATATTTCCTGTTGCCGTTCCATTATCACTACCACCATTATTATTATCTGTGCTACCATTATCATTATTGGCAGTAGTAACAGTTGTAGTACTTGTCTGGATAGTATTGCTACCAGCACTTCTGCTATTAGTAGCAGATGTAGCTATGCAGTAATAACTTCCACTTTCTTTTGGAGCATAAGTAGCAAATGTGGCATCTGCGATGGCTTTCCCATCCTTATACCACTGATAAGAAACGGTACCATCACCATAAGCAGTTGCATCGAGGGTTCCTTCAGTAGTAGTGAAGTCATAGTTTGGAGCCAAGTCGCGAGCAAAGAGAATCTGCTTGCTATCCTGGTTCTGGTTCTGGTAAGCACGCTCGTACTCAGTAGCAGCCATGATGAAGCCACCGAGAACCTTACCCTCGGTAATACCCTCAGACTTTTCTACCATAGTAACATCATAGCCTAACAAGTAGTACTCATTGGAGCCATTACGATATTTCTCAGCGCCCTTTAAAGCAGTATCTTTATCACCACCTAAACCAGCAGAACGGCAACTGCCCCAGATTTGCATGTCGCCATTATTATCAAGATAAGTGTAGTTGTTTACTAAACCTTCAAAAGCATTCTTGGCAATTGTTTTATAATCATAAGGAGAAGTAGAGAGCAATCCTAAGCGAACAGCCTTGAAATAAGCTGCTGCAAAGATGGCTGTAGCTGATGTCTCAATATAATTTGTTACACTGGCAGGTTTGCCATTCCAGTTGCTATTGTAAGATGATGCTGTGAAGGAAGCATCTTTGTCCATCACCTGATACCAACCACCAGTGGTTGCATCCTGACGTGCAGCAATACCAGCAGCAAGGTCTGCGAGATGCTGCTTCAAAGTAGTATAATTGTCTGTATTCTCTTGACCAGCATTCTTCATGGCTTCCAATACATCTACCAAGGCCATGAGATACCATGCATTGGCTCTGCCCCAGTAGGCTGCAGAGTGGAATGTATAAGGCTCTTTTGTACCATTCAAGCCAGCCCAAGTGTCTGCATGAGAGTCTGATTTGCCTGTTCCGGCATTCGCCTCGAAAGCATGATACATCAACTTGTCGGTAGAATTCCAGCACATGTTCCAAACAATGTTAAGCTGTTTGGTTACCATATCCCAGTCTGCAGTTGTGCTTTCGAATACATGAGTTCCTGTGCCATTGAAGTTGACAATCTGAGCCAAGAGTGCGCTACCCATATAGGCACCATCTAACCACATCTGGTTGTTGTAAGCAGTTTTGTGGAACCAACCACCTAAAACAGTGTTACCAGCTTTCTCAGCAAGCGTTCCTGCCTGAATAGAATTACTCTTGTTGTGAGCTACAAGCCCTGCCTGTGCGCTACCAATAGCAGTCTTTGCGTTGCTCTTATCTGTTCCTGTTGCATTTGTATTGTAATACAGACCAATATAAAGCTTTACTGCATTGAGATCATCAAGGCTGCCACCTGTTTCAGGTACTTTTTGGCAATATGTATCTCCATACTCCTTAACACTCAAGAACCAAGGCTTTGACCAATCGAAGTCTTGATAATAATCTGCTGCTTCAATCATTGATTTAGCAACAAGACCAGGAACGTAGTCGAGCTTTTCCTTGGTATCTTTTCTTGGCTTGCTTGGAGTTCCGTCTGCCTTGTAGGTTGCTAAGCCAAAAGAAGTAGTATTGGCATAGAAATCATTTGCACGTGAATTAATCGCCCACTGCGAATAGCGGACAGCAGAATTGAATTTTACCCCCCCATCGCTATCTGCCGCTTTCACTCCAATGATGCTGAGGCAAGGGAGTAAAAGGAGAAGAAACAGGCGAGCGAAACCGCTTCGACTCATGTCGAGGAAGCGGAATGTCAGTGTTTTGTGTTTCATTTCACTTTTAGTTTTATTGTTTTTGTGCTTATTTAGCTGTTTTAAATTACTCATACTTCTATTGTAAGTCTATGCACCGCTGATTGTTTTCTTTAGTTATTTTTGATGGTAGTCTGTTTTAAACATCCCAGTATAGCGGTCGCTGTCGAGAACTTATACGATGAATTTTTTGTGCAATCGATTGCACTTCTTTTCGGCTGCAAAGATACGAAAAATATGTTAAATAGGAATGAATCCATTTTGTCTAAAATTAGATTTTTTACGTAATCGTTTACGTATGGCTTACTTTTGGTTCTTGCGATATGCCTTTTTTCTTATTCTCATGCTTTCAGGTATTTATACGCCTATTTATTGGTTATTGAAGTTTAGCAAGTATAGAAGTTACTCAAGTTTCGCAAGTGGTTTAAGTACGGGCTGAAGGGGCAAAACCTCAGTTTAATAGTTAGCATGTCCCGGTAAGTCACTGAGATGTCTCAATGACTTACCGGGAAATCTCTGTAAGTCATTGGCAGGCCTGAATAACTTATCGGGCTTGAGACCATTTTGTGAAGTTGTGAACGTCTATTATAATATATATATATTCTTTTATATGTTTTTAAGGCATTACCCATACAGCTGTTTTCTTTCTTTATTTATTTCTTTCGCGTATGCGTGTGAAAGCAAGAAACGAGGGTTCACCCTTCACATCAGCGTCGGAAGTCCGATAAACAGAGGGGATTCAGGGCGTGAACCCACCCTTCACAGGTATTCACAAAAACGTCACAAATGGCGTAAAACGGTGAACCCTTGGTGCAGCAAAAGTCCGAAATGTGAACGCTTTTTTATAGTTTTTTGCCAACAGAATGAACACTTTGAACGGTAGTTTGCAACCGCTATTCTGTTATAATATCGGCTCATCTTGAACCAATTATTGGTAAAAAAATATCATTAGTGTCCAATAAAAATTGGATACTAATATTAATAAATCACAAATAATAATAATGACGGGGGGAATTTTTATCATAAATATTTTTTTCATATCTTCGCAGTTCTTTTCATATCAGGACGACAACATAGCTGTTCAGGACGATAACATAGATGTCACAATTGACACATTTGAATGAATAAGTATTTTTAGAAAAAAATCAACAATAGCGATTAATAAATTATGAAGGGTAAAAGTTATCTGCTTTCTTTTGCCAAAACAAAAGGAAGCATTGCGGCAGTTGCTTTAGCCGCAGTACTGATGGCTGCAAACGCTACTGTAGCCTCGGCACAAAATAAAGCGACAGAAAACAAAGAGACAGAAAGAACAGTTATTGGAGGGGTTGATGACCTTTATGGCGTTGATCCTTCGTCAGAACATTGTACAGACACAAAGGTTGGAACAAATCAAACCGATGGAAATAAGATTGTATGTCTGTATAATGTCGGTGCCAAAAAGTTTCTGAGCATTGGTGGTTTGTGGGGCACACAAGCCGCACTGGATGTTTCACCACATTCCATTTATATGTATTGGAATGACGGTTCAAAAACGTATTTTCTAGCAAGCAAAGTGGCAGGTTCTTCTGCTGGCTCATATATGGGTATCGCCTGGGAAAAATTTACTCAAAAAAATGGGGTATTTATGGACAGAGGAAGTTCTGACTGGCAGAATTGCGTCATCACTTTTGAAAAAGGCAAAGACAATACAGCAACGAATAAGGTATATCTCGTCAATATCAGTAAAAAGGGTTATCTCACGGCATATCCTGATGACGAGAATAAAATCTGCAATTATACAAGCAAAGCCGACGAGAGCACCAAGGAATACTACAATCAAGAATGGAAGATTATAACAAAGAATGAGTATTACCAACTCTTCAAAACAACCCCTGCAAATATGAAATCGGTTGTCGATGCCTCTTTCCTTATTACTTGTCCTGATTTCAGAATAAATGATAACGATGCTGCAAAATGGAAAATCGGAGGTGAAAATTTACCTAATGACGTAAAGAGCCACGTATACTTTGGAGACAAAATAATGTACAAAACGTATAACGTAATTGGCAACACAAAAGATGAGGGTTTTACAGGTAGGACTGAACCCCATCAACAAAAATACGGCCAGTATTTCTACTGCTACACCAAAGGCTTGCGCGGCTTCACATTCTATCAGGACGTGAAGGTACACAAGGCAGGATGGTACCTGCTGCGATGCAACGGATTCAGCACAGCGAACAGTTCGGAGAACATCAAGCATAACGAAGGACCGCTTGCAAACCTGTTCATTACGGTGCTCGGTGCCGACGGCAAACCGATTAACGAGAAATACTCAACAGCAACCCTCAACGGTATCAGTCAGGCTGATGCCGAGGCGCTTGGCAATACATACGATAAAGCCGGTATCGGAAAGGCCTTCTTCGAGGGAAAGTATGAGAACCAGGTGCAGATATGTCTCGACAAAGCCCTGGATGGGAACGAAATATCAGACAAGAATCCTGTTACGCTCCGCATAGGCTTCTACGTAGACCCTACAGACAAGTCGGAGGTTGACGCCAACGAGCTGACCGCCGTAGACAACTTCAAACTGTATTATGCCGGACCGCGACGCAACCCGGAGCTGATTCTCGACGAGGAGTCTACCGACCTGCGCTATCTGACTATGGCGACAGACGAATACAAGAACAGCGTGCTTCATCTGAACCGTAAGCTGAACGACAATATGTGGAACTCGCTCATTCTGCCCGTAGACCTGACATGGGGACAGATGAAGCGCACGTTCGGAGATGCCGTGAAGGTGGCAAAGCTTAAGGCACTGACGGAAAAAAGCGTGCAGTTCGTGACCGTGGAGCCAGCAAATGACGACTCCGTAATGGTAAAGGCATTCGAGCCATATATCGTGTACCCACCATATACACAGGTGAAGTCGGCAGCCTACACCGTAGAACACTTCTACACATCAAAGGGCGAGGACAACAGCCAGTGGCTGGGTACCGACTACAAACCGACTTCCGACGAAGGAAACCGACTGACGAAGACCTTGAAAGCCGACCACTACGACATCACGATGGTGTCGCTCGACAGGGAGAAGCTGAATGAGTATGTAAACACCGACACATGGGTATCAACCAAAACATTCTCTGCCACCGGCGGCAACCATGGCACTATGGTATGCAAAGGCACAATGGCGAAGACATACGAGAATGGCAAGATTATCTCGGGCAGAGACGACCTCAACGGCGACTACTTCATGTATAAGGGAAAGCTGATACAGGTGCCGCACGGCAATAAGGCCAACGGCGAAAAGTATTCATACGGACTGAAGGCGTTCCGCTGCTGGTTTGAGCTGCCGGGCAATACTTCTTCCGAAGGAAAACCGAGCCAAGTATCGCTACTCATCGACGGAGTGGAAGACAGCACCACGGGCATCGACGACATACATGGCAGCACCGACTGCACATCCTATAAGTGCGGCATAGACGGCGTGTTCAACATGAACGGACAGATGGTGCGCCGCAGTTGCAGTCTGGAGGGATTGTCAAAGGGAATGTATGTAGTGAACGGAAAGAAGATAATTATCAGATAAGCCCAAAATAACAGTTACGCAAAATGAAGAAGAACTATATAACTCCAGAAATTAATGTGATACAGCTCGAGGCTCTCTGCAACGGAAACATCGTAACGGCGAGCGTATTAAGTACCAAGGGAGAATGTATCGGCAACTTTGGGGTAGTCAACGAGAAGGATACCAAGGACAAAGACTTGTGGGGAGAATCGAACAGCGATAAGTGGGGCGATGACTGACACCATCGTCTGCTATAGAAACAGATAATGAAAAGCGTTAAAGGGCTGGATTCCGGATTTGGAGTCCAGCCCTTTGTCTTTTTCACACTTCCTTCCAATCCACCATTCCTTTTCCCTTATCATCCAGCTCTATTGCAAGAGCAAAGCCTGAATCTCTTTTTGAAGGGCACGCCAGAATTATAATAAAAAAGTTAGTATAAAACAATTAGAATAAAGATAAATTCCTTGTGTTTAACACTAACTTTGCACCAAAATACCGAAATTGGAAGCCATTCACCTGCATGACAAGTGCCGCCATAGTGAAGTCTTCGCCATTGACATTCTTGACAATTTGGGTGGCATACATCTTAGAGATGCCCCAACTATTGATAATGTCTATCGAGGTTGTATGAAGGAAAAACTGCCTTGTAAAAGTTAAAAATGTGACCATTGACTCATTTTCTTGCCTTGAAATTTTCGTGTATAAAGGAATAAGGCTAACTTTGTGGTCGTTAATAATGTGTATCTACACAAAATAAACGAATAGAAATATGGAAATCCGTAGAGATAAATATCTGGATCTACTTATCCACAGTTGTGGAAATGGGTTGATAAAAGTGATAACAGGAATGCGTAGATGCGGCAAGTCATACCTGTTGTTCACCCTTTTCAAGAACTACCTCATAAAACAAGGAGTGAAAGAAGACCATATCATAGGGGTAAATTTGGAGAACCGACTGAATAAAAGTTTGAGAGACCCAGACGCATTACTTCAATCAAAACTATAATTGTTATGTTAGTTTCAACAAAGAGACATCCCATAAGAAAAATCATAATTCTACGTTAATATACTTAATAAAAGCGACAAACTTATGACAGACAATTATATGGTAAGACGGGCAATCCCCGACTTGCTCGACAAGAAATACTACATACCTGAATACCAACGAGGCTACCGCTGGGAGAAAACGCAGGTACTGGATCTTTTGCAGGACTTGTATGCTTTCTTCATTGGTGACACTAAAGGACAATTCTATTGTCTTCAACCCATTGTGGTGAAGGAAAAACAGATGAACAATGAATTGTGGTATGAGGTGATAGATGGACAACAACGCTTGACAACTATTCGTATCATCATGCAGATATACGACCAATTGAACAGCAACATGTTTACCACCGTATCACATAAGTACACCATCATGTATGCCACACGTCCTGATATGGTGGATATTTTTGAGTCAATCAAAATTGTTCCTCCTACTGCATCATCACCTGCCTCCATTGATGAAATTCCCAGCAAATGGAGTCACATGATAGATTCTGTATATATCTACGATGCTGCAAAGACCGTTCTCGAATGGTTTATGGAAGATTTGTCAAGAGTAGGTGTCTTCTCCCAATATTTCTACCAGACTGCTGATAGCGGAACAAAGTCCGTACAGGTCGTATGGTATGAAACAAATGAAGAAAAGGAGCCACATGATATATTCAACAGGATGAATTCGCTGAAAGTGGAACTGTCGTGTTCTGAGCTTATACGCTCATTGTTCCTCAGTAAGACCACCAAATTTGATTTGGGATCGCTGGATGGCTTCTCTGATTCTCTTAGAGAAGAAATTCAAAAAGAACGCTTTACAAACAAGCAGACAAGCATCAACGAGAAATGGGATGAACTGGAGCAACAGATGAAAGACAAAGATTTTCAGTCTTTTCTCACCAAACGGTCGGATACCGGACGAAATTCCATTGGTCTCCTTTTTGATTTGATTAGTGGAAAATATGCTTCCGACAAAGCTGCCAAGTGCGAATTCCTGCAATTGCGCAAGGACGATGAACTGTATACTTATCTTTATTTCAAGAAACTGATTGACAAGGACAATGATGCTTGGAATACATGGGAGCGCGTGCTTGGTGTTTTTGACAAGCTGCAATACTGGTATCATGACAGGGACTTGTATCATAGAATAGGTTTTCTTAATGCCATTGCATCACCTGGAACGGAAGACGATGTGATTTGCAGTCTTCTGAACTCAAAAATAAAGCGGAGAGTTCTGAAAGAACAGCATATGGTAAACCTTATCAAGGATGCCATGACGCTTCCTAAAGACAAAGGAACCAATCAGCCTATCGTGAGCTTGGAACAATTGCGCTATGACGTAAGTACGCATTATAAGTACATCAAAAAACTTTTGCTTCTTTATAATGTGGAAACCACAAGACTGCAGAAGGAAGGTAACTTCTTCTCGTTCGATAGGTTTAGATATAACTACAAAATGGTCAACGGAAAGGAAGAAAGAGCCGACAAGACCTGGACTTTGGAGCATATCCATGCACAGAACTCGGATTGTCTCCCGGAAAAGAAAAAGGATTCGTGGTACGAATGGATTGTCTGCAACAAGGATGCTCTGAAAAAGATGTCTTTAGGCAGTCCCGAGCTTACACAAGAGCAAAAGAATATCATTGAGGCATTGGAACGTGACGAGCCTATATGCCGTTCAAAAACATATGGATATGACAAGATTAAAGCCCTGTTTGACGATGTTGCCAGATTTTATGATTTGCTGGATGCTAAAGCCGACAAAGCGGTTGCCGTACACCAGTTGTCAAATATGACATTGTTGGATTTAGGGCAAAATGCAATGGTAGGCAAATCGCCGTTCGAAGTAAAACGTCAGTTGATATGCAATGAAATATCCTCAAATAAGTTTTATCCAATCTGCACCCAGAAGGTATTTTTGAAAATGTATGACCAAGAGGAACTTCAAATACATTCTTGGGGGCAACGGGACAGAATTCTGTATTATGAGGATATTAAGAAAAAACTGGCTCCATATATAGTTGCCACAGCATTGTAATTCAAACTTGATAATCATGGATAATCAAATAGGATATAAAACTACATTTTGGGAACTGGTTAGCAAACAGCCCATCAGCATACCGACCCTGCAACGTGACTACATCTATGGGGCAGGAACAGAGAAAACGGAAACTGTTCTTTCCAATATGTTATCAACATTCAAGACGGCCTTGGATAGTGTAACGCAAGATCCGAATGACAGGAAAGAAGAAACGCTGGATTTTGTCTATGGGAGTGATTCCATTGCGAAGGATTTCATGCCACTTGACGGTCAGCAACGCCTTACAACGCTTTTCTTGCTTCATTATTACGCAGCACTTATCTCTCCTGACGCAACAGAGGAGGATTTTGCTACCTTGGCTCGTTTCAGTTATGCAACGAGAAACTGTACCGTGGCCTTTTGCAAACTGATCCTTTTTGCCAAGCACAAGGACTTGGCGAATGAAATCAGTATGAATGGAACAGGAGAAAAGGTCATAAGCGAATATCTGGAAAACTTGGATGAGTTTAGAGGGTCTTTCTACGCTGATCCATCTATCATGTCTATGCTGGTCGTTCTGGATAGAATTTATGAAACATTTGGCCATCAGACAGATTTGTGGGACAAACTAACTTCATGTGATTGCCCCATCAATTTCTATATTCTTGATTTCGGGCGGTTTGATTTGTCTGATGATCTTTACAACAAGATGAACTCTCGGGGAAAGCCCCTGACTTCTTTTGAGATTGTCAAGGCGAAGATACATAAACTGATACGAAAGATTAACATCGACAAGGCGAATAAAATCGCCATCAAGTTTGATACTACGTGGATGCAATTTATATGGGAAGCTCTTGATTACACGCAGGACTTGAAAGCCGTGGATCCCTCTTATATGAATATGCTACGCGCCATATTTGTTTGCTTTGATTATATTTCTGGGTATGACAAACCGAAATATAAGGATATAAGTGACGAGTGTTTGTCTCACCATCTGTCTAGTGCTATCAGAGTAAGGTCGATGGAGATGGTTTTGGATACTTTGTCCGCTTGCCACCAGAATATCCCAGATGAGCTTAAAGCCGATTTCAACGAAAGTTTGTCTTCTGCCATAAAGGGAGATATGCATGCTGGTGACTACATCCGTTTGTATTCTTATTTCCTCGGTCTGCACCTTAACCTTGACAAGGAGGAATTTGTTATACGCGAACGCCACCTGCGGAATCTTATCGCCAATAGTGCAGACCAGACCCGTGAAGAAAGATTGACGGATTTGTTGAACGACACTTCGCGTCTGATGCACGGGCAACTACTGAAGTTTAGTAAAGCGAAAGGGTTCAATTCACTTTCATGGAATGAGGAACAGCAAAAGGAAAGTTCAAGAGACGTATGGAGGAGTTTGTATCAATATGAGGATGTCTCCGAAATCAATGGAACACTGCAAGCTTTCACCATCGGATTGAATGACGATGGCAAATTGGACCTTAATAACAGATCGTTTGTACAGAGCCTGAAAATTCGGTTGGACAAAGCCAAACATTTCTTTGTGTCATCGGCAAATGAAAAGTTGAGAGAAGAACAAAAACGGTCTGCCCTTCTCTCTTTAGGCGATTATTCCATGTGCCGCTTGAACCATGAGGGATATCGCTACTATGGCGTTATCAACGGTTCCTGGCAAAATTTTACCGGCTATCATAAATTCGGAAGCCGTAACCGTATTATGGAAGTCTTTGACTTGATAGACACGTCGGTTCCGGTAAGTGCAATGGTAGGTTGCACAAAGACCGTGTGTCCTGAGAACTGGCGCTATTATGCCGTGAAATACGCTGGTGAAATTACTGTAGCCTACCGTTCTACGGATTATGGTTATCTCTATTTTCAAAGAGCTGAAGAACAAAATTCTTTTGACCCAAATGCCTCTTCCCTGGATGTATGCATTCTACAAAGTGGATATTTCTCAGCTACAAATGTGGCTTGGAAGATGTTGAACCGATTGGTGGAATTGCTCTCACAGGAAAAGTATTACATATATCTAGACAATCATGGAGGGAGTCCTATCATACTTTCACGTATCTCCAATGAAGTGAGACTGGATATAGAAATCGACGGTTGGCATCTGTACGGCGTTTCTTCGGATGTTTTGCAAGATTTAGGTATCGCACATACTATTGTTGGTACACCATCAGGTGAAGGTGACAACGATATAAATCAGCAAGCCAATACAGTCAACTGTCTATGCTACCACAATAATGGTTCGGACTATGTAGAAGAAGCTATTGCTCTGTTAGAGAAACTTTCTATTAAATATCCTGATATGTTGGTCGTCAAATAATTTTGTTCGATTCGACCGAGATTATTTTGGGATACGCAGATTAGCGCAAACCATACAAAGAGAGAGATTTGGAAGGCTATTTTTAGTCCATCCAACTCTTTCTCTTTATAGCCTAATTGTCAATTCAAGTCTGCAGACCTATAAGAATGGAAAATATGGTGTTGCCAACTGGGAAAATCCGCTGACCTGGTATAATAAAAAAGCTAAACACAAAAAGGGGACTACTTAAAAGCACAAAAAAAGTCCTGCAAATCTTTCGACTTACAGGACTCTGTGCGGAGAGAGAGGGATTTTTACCACTCTACCATCTTCTGTAACTCGTTGATATTCAAGTGCCGTCTTTAGGCATTTTCGCTTATTTTGCACGAAAAATGGCGCAGAACTGGCGCAAGACAAAACGTCTTAAAACACTGTGTATGAATGACTTTTGTTACACAATTTAACTATTTTAAGAAATCTATCGACTCTATTTTCTACTCCACCCCTCAAATCTTTGAGGAGATTATGGCATTACGACACTCGCTTCTTACTTTTAAACAAGTCGGTTGCCATTGTTTTCTGTTTATCATCTCATTGCCTTTGTATTATGTTTATGAATTGCTCTTATGAAAGGGGGATAATACTACACCATGACCACTATCTTACCATTATTATTCAAATGCCTATAAGTCAAATATGACTCTGAAAGTTGTATCTTCATGTAGCAATATTGATTTTCAAGATGTTACAAATTTTTTATAGGCATTGAAAGATGTAGCCTACTTGTAGCGTCTTGTAGCACGATGTAGCGTTATATCCTATTATTGGTACAAAGTTAGTATAAAACCATTAGAATAAAGACAGTTTCCTTGTGTTTAACACGAACTTTGCACCAAAAGATTTTATGTTAGAGGCTACAAACAAAGTCCTTTACCTTTGCTTGGTATTCTTCCTTGGTCATAACTCCAGTCTCTATCATTGAGTCAAGTACATCGCCAAGTTCATCAAAAGCAATATCATGATGATATTCTTTAGTCGTTCCATCCTTCTCTCCATAGATACGGTAGTAATCAGAACCTTCACCCAAAGCAATATATATATATCTTACCTTGAAATTGGAAGCCATTCACCTGCATGACAAGTGCCGCCATAGTGAAGTTTTAGTAGTTTGGTTTTATCTTTTCCATTTCGTCTATTCTCCAAGATGTTTTTGCCGAATCGGCTCAAAAGCCCGTTAAATATATACAAAATCGGCTCAAACAAACCCAATTATTGACAAAAAATGAGTAAATTTGAGCCGATTAATAAATAAAGAATATGACAATAAATATAGAAATATTACAGTTTTTACATTATCATCCCTTGGCAAATAGGACAGAGATTATGGCGGGACTTACGAAAGCTCCCAGTGATAGTACAATGAAAAGGTTACTTTCTGCCGCTGTTA
>ERZ833608.128-NODE-128-length-68435-cov-9.964580_pt1 | contig 68435 bp, 61 predicted proteins | sample MGYA00519694_ERZ833608 | MGnify/ENA primary metagenome ERZ833608 (study PRJEB31850, sample SAMEA3708742) | human gut metagenome | biome: human gut; feature: human-associated habitat; material: faeces | place: China | collected 2014 ... | reverse complement strand
CCGCAAACCCCTTTGTCAAGCCGCAAACCCCTTTGTCAAAAAGTAATACTTTTTGACAGGCACGCCCGGACACGGTGCGTGTCCGGGCGTCGAATTATTTGGCGTGGATGTTGATAAATTCCGTTCTCAGCTTGGAATAGAGGATCTTCTGGCTGCTGTAGAGGCCGAAATAGCCCGAGAGCATATAGGCGACGCCGCACGCGAGCGCAAAATACACGAGCTGCCCCGCACCGAACAGCTCGATGCTGAGGATGACCGACGCGATCGGACAGTTGACCGCGCCGCAGAACACGCACACGAGCCCGAGCGCCGCGGCAAACCCCGTCGGGATGCCGAGCAGACTGCCGAGCACGCAGCCGAGCGTTGCGCCGATGAAAAACGTCGGCACGACCTCGCCGCCCTTGAAGCCGCTGCCGATGGTGACGGCGGTGAACAGCAGCTTCCAGAAAAACGCGTCGGGCGCCGCCTGTCCGCCCTCGATGGCGCGGGTGATGACGTCCATGCCGGCGCCGTTGTAGTCCCCCGTACCGACGAGCAGCGACAGCACGATCACGATCCCGCCGCCGACGGCGATGCGCAGCCACGTGTTCGGGATGCGGCTGGAAAACAGCCGCTCCGTGCCGTGCATGGTCACGCAAAAGAGGATGCTCATCAGCGAGCACACGGCAGCGAGCGCCGCCACACGCAGCAGCAGAAGCTTCGGCGCGGCCGCGAATGCAAACGTGAACTGCGTCGGCGCGATGCCGAAGGCGTTGGCGATGGCGAGCGCGGCGAGCGAGGCGACGATGCACGGCACGAGCGCGGAATAGTAAAACACGCCCACGCTGATGACCTCGAGCGCGAAAATGGTCGCGGTCAGCGGCGTGCCGAACAGTGCCGAGAACACGGCGCTCATGCCGCAGAGCGTGGCGATGCGCATATCCTTTTCATCGAGGTGGAACAGCTGCCCGATGTAGCAGCCGAGGCTGCCGCCGATCTGCAGTGCCGCGCCCTCACGACCGGCGCTGCCGCCGAACAGGTGCGTGATGACGGTCGACAGATAGATCGCCGGCACGAGCAGCAGCGGCACCTTGTCGCCGAAGTGAATGGCGTCGATGATGGCGTTGGTGTTCTTGTTTTCCATTTTGGTCAGGCGGTAGATGGCCGCGATGAGCAGGCCGCCCACAGGCAGCAGCCACAGCAGCCACGGATGCGCGGCGCGAAACGTCGCCGCCCAGTTCACGCTCAGGTGGAAGGCCGAGCCGACCAGCCCGCCGATGCCGCCGGTCACACCCGCGATAACGAGCCATTTGAGGAACGTGCAGATGAATTCCCACATGGTGCGCGCCTCGCGTTCGGCCTCTTTTTTCATATCGTCCACAGCAAAAGTATCCTTTTTATGCGTATTTGCGCCGCAAATCGGCGCGAACAAAGATACTATACAACAGAATCTGCGGAAATTCCACCGCCGGAGGCACAGAATTTACGGAAATTGTACCGCCGGACTTGATTTTTTCCGCGGGATTGGTTATAATCATGCGTGCGTTCGTAAAATGCACATATATGGATAGGTATCGAAGTGGTCATAACGGCCCTGACTCGAAATTTTTGGAAGCTCCGGCCGTTTCGTCCGCTGAAAATGTCCGCCGCACAGGGCTTTGCGCGGGTTCGGATTTCACAATTTCATATCGTTCTTGCGTGTTTTTCTTGCATTCTTCCGGAGCAAGGATTACACTTGAGGTATACGGAGAGTTGTCCGAGAGGTCGAAGGTGCGACACTCGAAATGTCGTGTTCCCAAAAGGAACCTAGGGTTCGAATCCCTAACTCTCCGCCAAAAACCCAGTCATATCAAGGCTTTTGCCCATATGACTGGGCTTTTCTTTTCTCTCAAGGTCACATCGGCGTACATGATTTTCGGAAAGGGCTCAGGTGTGCCAGCCGGTCTGCCTTGTGTCCGGCAGAGTCAGGATATTGTCCATTACATTTGCCGAGGTGATCTTGGACTTGTAATCCAAATGGCTGTAAATATTCGCCGTCGTGCCAATATCGCTGTGACCCAGCCACTCCTGGATTTGCTTCAGAGGCACATCGTTTGCCAAAAGCAGTGAGGCACAGCTATGTCTGAGGTCGTGAAAGCGAATGTGCCGCAGACCGTTCTGCTCCAGCAGCTTGCTGAAATTGGCGGTAACGCTTCTGGGGTTGAAAATATTGCCCATGGCATCCACAAAAACATAGCCGTCATACTTTTTGCTGTAGCAATTTCCGCATACGCGCCGATTCTCCTTTTGCTGCTCCCTCAGCGCCAGCAGCTTTTCCCGGATGTTGCTGACCAGCGGCAGGGAGCGCAGGCTGGATTTCGTTTTGGCACGGTCGGCGCAGACGATTTCACATTTGCCGTCTATCTTTGCGTTGGTTACAATGTGCTTAATGGTGATGGTGTCCCGCTCAAAGTCGATGGCGTCCCATTTCAGCCCCAGTGCCTCGCTGCGGCGCAGGCCGTAAAAGGCGGTCATCTGAATCAGCAGGGAATATGGATGATCCTTGGACGCTTCCAGCAGCCTCTCCAGCTCCTCCTGCCGGTAATAGTCTGCAATATACCGCTGCTTCTTGGGGCGCTCCACCTTGTCGGCGGGGTTGAAGGGAATCAGGTCCATTTTGACGGCGTATTTCAGCGCCTTGTGGATATTGGCGTGATAGTGGATCACCGTACCGGGCGACACGGTTTTCAGCTCATGCAGATAAAAGCTCTGAATGTGCTTGGCTTGGATTCCGTCCAGCGTCAGTCCGGTGTTTCGGAAATACGGTGCGATCTTTCCCTTTACCATCTGCGTGTAAGAGGAAAAGGTGGTCTTTTCCACCGAGCTGCGGATAATCTCCAGCCACAGCTCCATGTAGTCGGCAAACAGCATATCAGAGGAGATGTCCTCGTTCTCCTTGCTCACAACCGGCGGGACAAAGCTCTTGCGGGTGTCCAGCAGCAGCTTCTCGGCGCGGCGCTTGTTTCCCTTTGCGGGAAGTCCTGTGGGAATCCACGGCTGCCTGCGTTTGCCGTTGGCGTCCGTGTAATTCAGCACCATGTAGTAATTGTCGTTTTTTATTTGCAGGTGTCCTGCTATCATAAACTCTACCTCCTTTGCGGATAGCACATGAACGGGCACCCTTTCGGACCGTTTTTATTATACGCCCGGCGGGAATGCCCGTCCAATGTGTCGTTTCAGTTCAAATCCGTGTCACGCTGCCGGCTGGGGATTGCCCGCCGAGAGAGCGTAGCGGATCACGTTGATTTTCGGAATGCGGTAGGCGTTTCCGATTTTCATGCCGGGGATATACCCGTCGCCAATCAGCTCGTAGGCCAGATGGCGGCTGATTTTCAGCATGGACTGGACCTGGGCAACGTTCACAATGTCGGGGTAATCCGTGAACATCACCTCATACATGGTCTGCAGCTCAGTCTTCGTCACTGAAACCACCTCCTCCGTCGTCGCGCATAAAGCTGTTGAGCCTTCTTTCGACCATGTGAAGCACATAATGGACCTCGCTTTGGCTCAGATTAAAGGACAATACATGTCCTTCTTCGTCAGTGAGATTGATGGTCATTCGTTCGTTGCTGACATCAATATCAGCGTAGTATTTCTTTAGGAATCTGTCGAAGAGGATATCCACCATTTCACAGCCGTCTTTGGAAAACACGTCAATCATATCATCCAGATAGTCCATTCTTCCTTCGTCCAAATCGAATTCAATGATTTCTTTTATGATTTCTTTCATTGTAAAATCTCCTTTCACCGGGCGTCCCGGCCTTTGCGCTGCCGCGCCAAGTGTTTGTTGTAAAAATCCATGGCCTTGACAAGTGTCTCGGTCATCTGCTTCATGGAGGTGTCCGGACGGAAAAAGCTGCGGAGCTTGTCTACCGGCACCTTCACATATTCCACCTGATTACCCTTAACCTCGGACAGAAGCTGCAGCACCGCGTCATCCGTAAGAGTCTGCTCCTCGCTCATGCGCCGCAGCCGTCGGGCCTGGGACAAGGACGGCGTTACCTCATCGCTGTCCATCACGGAGAAGAGCATCTCCTGCTCGGACGGCTGCAAATAGGACAGCTCCACCGCCGGAGTCAGGGCGATCTTGCCCTCGTCCACCAGCTTCAGGATGTCGGGGATCAGGTGGGTGAGTCGGATGTAGCGTTGGATTTGGTTGCGGCTGTCGCTGCTGTTTTGTGCAAGCAGTTCGTCTGTTCTCAACTTCGTCCCAAGTTGGGACGAAGTTCCCTGATGTTTCAAAGCATCGTATTTCATCTTGTACGCAAAGGCCTTTTCCGACGGCAGGATATGCTCTCTTTGCAGGTTGCTGTCCACCATGGTGATAACAGCCTCCTCGTCTGTCAGGTCACGGATAATCACCGGCATGGTGCCCATCCCCAGCGCCTTGCACGCTGCCAGCCGCCGGTGGCCTGAGATCAGCTCATAGCCGCCGTCAGGCAGCGGCCTTGCCAGTGCCGGAGAGAGCACGCCGGCATCGGCAATGCTCCGCATGAGCTGCGCCATTTCCTCGTCCTCCTTCACCTTAAAGGGGTGATTTCGAAAGGGTGTGAGGTCAGCCAGCGGGATTGCCTCTACCTTTGGCTTTTTCGCATCAAGCCGTTCCTCCGTGCTCATAAAAAGCTCCTCATACCCGGTCAGCCCCAAATCAATCGATCGGTCGTTCTTCATCGAATCCTTCCTTTCATCGTATAATCGTCTTGTCCTCTTGGGACGGTTGCTGATTTCGCAGCACCTGCTTTTCCCGCGGGGATAGGTAGGGGTCGTTTTCCACCCACGCATCCAATTCACACGCCAAGAGGGCTTTCAGCTTTGGGTTATCCTCAATCATGTTATAGGCGGTTTGCTTTTGCTTCCGAAGCCGGGAAAGCTCTGCGGTGCAGGCGGCGCAGGACTTTTTCAGCTCGACCCTCTCCGCAGGATCGGCGCAGCCTCGCTGCTTATTACGGATTTTGCTGCGTGCAGCGGATATTGCATCCATCTCCCTGTCCATTCGTGCAAGAAACCTCTGCACATCCTCCGGCGTGTCCAAATGCTCCCGACACACCAGCGTTATCTCAGCGGTGAAGCGATCCAGCCTGCGGCAAGCCTCCCGGCACTCCGCTGACAAGGGCTGCCGATACTCCTTTTCGTACAGCGGCGCAACGCCCAGCACGATTGCCACACAGCGGAAGAAGCTCAAATACCCGGTAACACAGGGCAAATGCAGATAGAAATCCCGCTGCCGGTAATATTCTTCCGTCGGCGGATTTTTCCTGGCATATTCCCGTGTGTAGGGCCTCATGAATTCAAAATAGCGCCGGGTCACACGGATGTCCCGCTGGTTCTCCAGCAGCCTGTCTTGCAGCGCCTCCTTGTCATATTCGGCTCCCAGCCGGAAGGTGCGCATACACTTTTTAGCGCTTAGAGAGCGGATGGTGGCGTACCTGCGGTAGGGATCGCACACGAACACATAGCCCTTCTTCCGCAGCACAGCGCTCAGCTCCGTCCAACTGCTCGATATCGTCAGCGCCTCGTCCAGCGCCCGCCGCATGAGATTGTAGCGGGTGGGCTCGCCGTTCTTTTCGGCAAAGTAGACCGACCGCGCTGTTTTGTGCCGCTGGGGATTTTTCACCACCGACAGGCCATGCTCCTTGCAGATACGGTCGGACAGATCCCGCAGCTTGTAGTAAACCTCGTATTTTGCCTCCAGCTTTTTGCCCGTCCACATATTCACCGGATTCACAACAAAGTGGTTGTGATAAGTGCCGGTGTTGAAGTGGGTGGCGACAAGCACCTGCCGGTCGTTCCCCCAAAGCCGCCGCGCCGTCTCCACGCCAATGCGATGGCATTCCTCCGCCGAAACCTCACCGGTCTTGAAGGACTGGTAGGCGTGGTAGGCCACATTGCCGCTGGCTTTGCCGAAGCGCCTCTGCACGGCAGCCATCTCCCTTGCGGCAGACTCCGCCCTGCAGCCAATTCCGGTGACGGCGTATTGCTGCTCCCCCTCATCCAGGGTTTTTTCTTTGTCGGCAGCATACAGCAGCACCTGCTCCAGGTCGCTCAGCTTGGTCTTGCTGGGGTTGGTGCAGTAGTCCACCACACGGCTGACGCTGTCATGGATCGCCCAGATCTTCGTCACCGCCATCGGCATCCTCCTTCCCGTGATAGGCGCGCAGAAGCAGGCTCTCGATTTCGGTCAGGGCCTCGTCAAAGTCCCTCATGGCAAGCTCGTAGCGGACAGTATCGTGGAGCGTCGTCAGCTTCTGATACGCCAGCATCAGCTCCCGGCGCGGAGCCTCTCTCACCGCTGCGCCGGTTCCCAAGGTTCGGAGATATTCCGACATATTCATGCCGCATTTCTTTGCCTTTCTGCGAATGGTATTCTTCTCGGTTTTATAGACCCGCACATTGATTTCCTCTGTTCGAGTCCGCATAGATATCACATCCTTTCAGCGGGGTTACAGGGGCGCGCCCCTTTCGTATCGGCAGATACGGGGGAATTGAGTGCCGCATGGCTACACAAATCCTATGCTCGTTATCCTTACGGATAAAAAAGCGGTGTATAGCCCCGCACCCCTTAAAGCGGCAATTCCTCATCGTCCTCCGCCTCCTCCCATGACGCAGATGACGCTTGTGACGATGCTTGGGGAAGCCGGAAGGTTCCGTCATTCTGTTTCCGCAGTGACGCAAGTCTCTCGCTCCCGGAGGAACCGTCATGACCGTCAGCACCGTCATGCAGCTCCAAAAGCACCAACCGAGCAGCCGCCGTTTTACGGTATTCGTATGTGATTCCCAGGGGCAGCAGCACATCGCTGTAGTGGCGGGTCAGATGCTTGCTGGCGAGGTTGGGCTTCAGCTCCGTATTACCTACGGCGGCAAGCAACTGGGACACCGTGCCCCGAAACCGCCTGTGCGCCAAGAGAAAATCCGCCACCTGAAAAACAAAGTCCGGGATGCGTTCCTTTCGCAAATCGTCGGCGCTGAGCGCCTCGGTAATCTCCCATCGGACGCCCCGCATCTGCATTTTCAGCTTCTTCTCCTCCACATCCCGGCCCGTAATGCAGAGGGTGGCACAATCGCCGAAGCGGTCATCCTTGCGGAGAATCATCCCCGTATCCGCCACGCCCAAAATGCCTGTGGAACCGGTCATATCATTGAAAATATTGCTGCTGTCCCGCTCCTTTCGGGTGTGATGGACAACGAAGATGCAAATGCCGTGGTCATCGGCGAGCTTTTTCAGGCCGGACAGATCCTTGTAGTCCTGGGCATAGGCATTGACCTTTGCGGAAGCATTGTCCCGCACCATTTGGAGGGTATCGATGAATATCAGGCCCGTGGAGGGAAATTCCCGCAGAGCCTCCTCGATCTGCCCCTCCAGCTCCGCGCCCAGCTGCCCGCAGGAAAAGCCGAAGCGGAGATTCTCCGGCGGAGAATCCGTCAGCTCCTGCATACGCTGCTGAACGCGCCATTCCCGGTCCTCCAAGGCCAGATATACCACATCGGTTTTTCTGGTGGGTAGCCCCCACACTGCCTCGCCGCGGCTGATTTGCAGGCACAGCCACAGTACCATCCAGCTCTTGCCGATCTTGGAGTCACCCGCTAAAATGGCGAGCCCGTCGGAGAGAACACCGTCGATGAGCATTTTGGGGTGGGCAAGAGGTTTGTAATACAGGGTATCGGCATCGATCAGTTGTAGCTTGTTCATGTGTTTCACCTTCTTTCTTTCGCTGGTAATTGTGTTTTTTGGTTTGGCGCCGTATTTCCGATATCGTTTTTTATATGCCTGCCCCGGGGTCTCCGCGGCGTTGCCGTGCTCGCTCTTTTGCGGTCGTCGCACAGTCATATCTGTCTCGGTAACGGCTATTCAGTTATCGAGGTACACGGGGGAAGCTTAGAAGCTCCTCTCACTTTCCCTTTGCCGAATTTTTTTCGGATTTTCCCGCTGCTTTTCAAAATTTTTTCTTTTGAGCTGGTAAATTATAAAAAGCCGAGCTTGTGCAGAGCTTTTTCAAAGTTCCCCTCACTTGGTAGGCAGTGAGAAGGCCGAAAAATTAACCCCCCTGAAAAATTTTTTGTTTTGGCTCCAAATCGGAGCCATTTTCCTATGCAGGACTGCTCGTGGCTCCGAAATGGAGCCATTTTTCGTCTATGGCATCAAAATTGATGCCATGTCCATTCCGGATTTCATCGGTGTGGCAGCAAAATTGATGCCATAAAAATAAGCGCCTGCCTCTTTTCAGAAGCAGACGCTCGTTTTTCGTATTCCTTTTTTACCGTAGCAGCCGGATCAGCAGCTCATTGATATCCTCGGTGGGCTTGCCGCTTGCTACCAGCTTGTTCCGAAAGGACAACAGGGCCTTTGTCAGCAGCCGTCGCTCGCCGGCGCAGAGTGCTAACACTCGATTTCTTCTATACTTGAACATCACCACACCTCAGCAATAAACCAGCTCAGAAAGGACAACTTCCTCCGCACGGCTGCAGATGCTGTTCATCCGTCCCACCCATTCCATTTGATTCTCGGTCTTCAGCCGCTCAGTGACACCTTCGGCTTTCTTCATCTGTTCGACCAGCTGATCAAACATTTCTTGTGCAGTGTCGCCGATTTCCTTGAGATGCTCGTCCAGTTTGCCGGTCAGCAGCATCCCCGTGTAGATGCCGTCTCTGTACTCGCGCAGATACCGCCTGCGCTTTTCTGCGAATCTGTTGTACATATTCTTCCTCCTTTTGCGCCCGCCGTGCGGGTTTCTATCATCATCCACATGATGGCGCAACCCGAAGGAAAAGCCCAATGTGCGAAAAACAGATTTGCAGATTTGACATCATAGAAACTCCCTCAGAAACGCAGGTTAATATTTGCCAAATTGAAGGGTTTGTATGTCCTTATGACGTTATACCTTGATTGAGTTTTCGAACGAAAACATTTGTTGAAATATGTGGACTTTTTGTGCGGGCTGTGATATAATTATCAAAATACAGATTTATATGTTGAAAAGCGGCACTCCCAATACTATTGGCACAAGCAATAAAGTAAATGAGGTTTGCTATATGACTGTGAGTTATAAAAAATTATGGAAGCTCTTAATAGACCGAGATCTAAAGAAGAAGGATCTTGAGGAAATGGCTGGCGTTAGTCATTATGTAATGAACAAGTTGACACATGGGGATAACGTCACCACTGATGTCCTATGCAAAGTGTGCAAGGCTCTTAATTGCACCGTTGACGACATTATGGAAATGATTGACGAGTAGCTGTCGCTTTGGGTTTTTCAGTATAGGTATCATCGAATGCTATCGGAAAGTTGGTGAGAAATAAATGCCGTTTGATGCGAGCGTCAGAGCTTATTTGCGGGCTTACCAAAACGAATACAGAGCTGCTCTTCATGGAGGGCAGCACACAGCCGAGCTTTCTTTTCGCGTCCCTATGCATGAAATGTTTAGGAGGATAGCGCATGACTTGAACCCGGCAGGTACTTTCGACATCATTCTTGAGCCGAGAAATCAAGGAAGAATGGGGCGGCCTGACTGGAGAATACAGGATCGCATCTCGCTTGGTGTTTACGGCTATATTGAGGCGAAAGGTCCATCCAACGAGCCGTTCGATACTACCCCGTATAGGGATCAGATTAACCGATATCTGACGTTAGGGCACAAGCTTATCATTACGGACGGCATTGATTTCGTATAAAAACGATGTGGATTCCTTCGTTATCGTGTCCAGCGATTCCGATTACTGGGGATTGATCTCGTCACTGCCAGATGCACATTTCCTTGTTATGATTGAGCGCGAGAAATGCGGACCGGACATGAAGGAAGCCCTTGCTGATTCCGGTATCTTCTACTGCTATCTGGATGACTTTTATTCCGGCAATAGCGAGGACATCAAAAAGAACGCTTTGTTCAAGGAAATGTACCGCTGGATTGACAACTCCGTTCACCTGAATGTCAACGATATGTTTGACGCTGCATTGAGAAATACACGCATTGATATGTCTCCGGCTGAACGGCGGCAATTCTATGAAAAGCACATCAAGCACATGACCTTACAGATCGATGAAGACGGCAATGTCGGTATTGAGCTAAAACGAGGATAGTTTGCATTTGTGAAAAACGCCCCCGACACTGTGCCAGACGCACAGTGCCGGGGGCGTTCCCGTTTCCAGCGATTTATTTTTCTCTCGGCAAGGGGCTGTTCATAAGGTGACACTTTCCATTTTGCGAAGCCGTGAAAATTCGATGTGTTCCGTGGAGATGTTCACTGGGCAGCATACGCCGTACACGTTTCCGATAATCACTGATGTAGAATTGATTTGTGTTTAGGAGGACAAAGCGGGAGATATAATGTTAAATGTAGTTGCGTGCGCACGCATATTGCGTTATAATACTGGTGGTTAGGAGGAATATATCTATGCAACTATTAAAATGGCTTTCCGTAACAGACCGATTTTACAAAATCTATTTGGATAAACAGCTTGCCCCCTTTGGAATCAACAACAGCCAATATATGTTTTTGATTAAAATCTGTCGTTCGCCTGGCATTTTACAGGATTCTTTAATGGATATGTTTTATGTTCATCCGAGCAATATTGTACGGACAGTTGCGGCATTAGAAAAGCAGGGAATGATTATGCGTTCCCCAAATGATAAGGATAAGCGGACGTGTAAGCTGTATCCTACGGAACGTGCGCTGTCTGTAATTGATGAGGTGCAGACGGTATGTGAAAAGACAGAAGCTCTTTTATTGCAAGGTATGAGCGAATCCGAGCAGAACCTTTTTATGGATTTCTTAATACAGGCGGGCAGAAATATCACATCGGAACTCCATATAGAGAAAAAGGGGGAGGAGTTCAATGACTGAAAATCCTCTGGGCTATGAAAAAATTCCAAAGCTGTTGAAAAATTTTGCTGTTCCCAGTATTGTGGCGTCTCTTGTCGGCTCAATCTACAATATTGTGGATCAGATTTTTATTGGTCAAGGGGTCGGTTATTTGGGAAATGCAGCAACCAATGTTGCCTACCCGTTTTCTACCATCTGCCTTGCCATTGCACTACTGGTCGGAATTGGCAGTGCTTCCCGTGTTTCCCTCTGTCTTGGATGCAAAGAGCCGAAAGCTGCCGCCAAAGCAGCGGGAAATGGTATTGTTCTGATGGGAATTTTCGGAATTATTTATTTGCTGGTTGGAGAAACTTTTCTGTCTTTGCTCCTAAAGGCATTTGGGGCAACGACAGATGTATTTCCATATGCAAAGCAGTATGCCAGCATAACATTGATTGGAATGCCGTTTCTCATTGTAACGAATGGTATGAGCAATTTGATTCGAGCAGATGGAAAACCAAAGTATTCAATGGTCTGCATGGTTGTGGGAGCTATTATCAATACCATTCTTGACCCCATTTTTATTTTTGTTTGCGATTGGGGAATTGCCGGCGCAGCTTGGGCAACAGTTATTGGGCAAATTTTTTCCTTCATACTCGCACTCCGTTATCTATGGCGTTTCCAAACAATCCATTTTGAAAAAGAGTCGTTTTTATTGGACATCAAAGAAAGCATGAAAATTTGCAGCATGGGAATCAGCAGCAGCTCAAACCAGATTGCAGTTACCGTGATTCAAATCATTCAGTACAATTCGTTGACTTATTACGGCGCATTAACAAAATATGGAACGGATATTCCCTTGGCAGCTTGCGGAATTGTTATGAAAACAAATGCCATAATCCTTGCGATTGTTGTAGGAATCTCGCAAGGGACACAGCCGATTATCGGTTTCAACTATGGAGCAAGGCAATATCATCGGGTACGGGAGGCTTACATGCTTGCAATAAAGTGGAATCTTGTTGTTTCCACTATTGCTTTTATCGCATTTCAATTTTTCCCGCAATCTATCATTTCACTATTCGGAGACGGGGACGAGCTGTATTTTGAATTTGCTGTTTTGTTCATGCGTACCTATCTTTTCATGGTGTTGGTAAATGGTGTGCAGTTGCTTTCTTCCAGCTTTTTTACCGCAATAGGAAAATCGTTAAGAGGTGCTCTGTTGGCATTAACAAGGCAGACCTTTTTCTTGATTCCGCTTACCCTGCTGCTCCCGCTTCGTTTCGGAATTATGGGAGTATTGCTAGCGGGGCCTATTGCTGATTTTTCAGCGTTTGTGCTATCTGTTGTCCTGGTGGGTATAGAATTAAAAAAACAAAAAAACTCGCTTATAATTTAAGCCATAGCATATAGCTATTATCCACAGCTACTAAGCAAGTGTTATCAATGGAGCTTTACAAGATGCTCCCGTACCTTGTCACCATCATCGTGCTCGTTGCCGTTTCCATGCGCAAAAAGCGCGAGAACGAGCCGCCTGCCGCGCTAGGACTTGCATATTTCCGAGAAGAACGATCGTTTCAAAGCTCCACGGTGTTTGCCGTGGAGCTTTGTTATTATGCGTTGCTTGCGGCAACGGGGCGTGTATTTATGCCGCAAGGAGGTAAAAAACATGTTGTCTGAAAATTTGAAAACTCTGCGCAGGCAGAAAGGCTTTACGCAGGAAGAGCTTGCCGCGCGGCTGAACGTAGTCCGCCAAACAGTGTCAAAGTGGGAAAAGGGAGTTTCACGCGGTTAAAGACACGCAGCCCGCGCTTATAGGTATAGCAGCGCATGAGGTGGTGCTCATGCGCTGCTATGCGTTCAGCTGTTCAGTTTATTCGTTCCAAGCTCTTACCTGTGCCTCGAGCCAGTTGCACCAGGCGTCCACGCCCTCGCCGGTCTTGGCGCTTATCGGGAATATCTCGATATCCGGGTTGCGCTTGTGCGCGAACTCGCGCACCTTGTCCATGTTGAAGTCGAAGTAGGGAAGGACGTCGATCTTGTTTATGATCAGCGCCTGGCACACCTCAAACATCAGCGGGTACTTGAGCGGCTTGTCGTGGCCCTCGGGCACGGAGAGTATTGCGACATTCTTGACCGCGCCGGTGTCGAACTCCGCCGGGCAGACGAGGTTGCCAACGTTCTCGAGTATCGCGAGGTCGAGGTCGGCGGCGCCGAGCTCACGGAGCCCCTGCTCGGTCATGCCCGCGTCGAGGTGGCACATGCCGCCGGTGTGTAGCTGGATGCTCCTGACGCCCGTCTCGGCGATGGCGAGCGCGTCCACGTCCGAGTCGATGTCGGCCTCCATGACGCCGATGCGCAGCTTATTCTTGAGGCGTGCGATGGTCGCCTTGAGCGTGGTAGTCTTGCCGCTGCCGGGGCTGGACATGAGGTTCAGGAGGAAGGTGTGCTCCTTCTTGAGCTGCGCCCTGACCCGGTCCGCCTCCCGGTCGTTGTTTTCAAATACGCTCTGCTTTATTTCGATGACTCGCACTTTGCCATTTGTCATTCTTCCGCTACCTCGATTTCTTTGATTACCAGCTGGTCGCCCTGCTTGAGCGTCCAGCGGGTGCTGCCGCAAAACGGGCACATGGGGACGTCGTCCCTGGCGTTTTCCATGACCTCGTAGTCCTTGCCGCAGTCGGCGCAGTGGGCGATGGCTTTCACCATATTGATGTAGAGCTCTGAGCCCGCGCAGATGGTACCGTTTACGGCCTCCGGCCAGACCCCGTGCATGTACACGGGGACTATGCCGGTCATCTCTCCGACATCCACACTTACGGATGCGATGCGGGATACCCCGTACCGTTTGGCTGCGGCGTCAAGGGTATCGAGCATATTAAGAACTACTCCTAATTCATGCATTGGCGTTGTCCTGCTTTTCACTTTCGTGTTTCTTGAACATCATACTGGCAGTACCGGAGTCGCTGCAGTCCTGCTCGTCCGTCTTGGGTGAATTGGCCGCGATGCGCTTCGTCCGCTCCGCGATATTTGCGCCCAGCGCGGCGGCCCAGGCGTCGGGCGAGGTGGGCGGCACAGCGTCGTGAACCTTGTAGAGCTTTACGGCGTCGAACTCGCACTTGGTGGTGCAGACGCCGCAGCCGAGGCACTTTCTCTCGTCTACTACGGTAACGCCGCAGCCCATGCAGCGGGCGGCCTCCTTCTTAAGCTGTTCCTCTGTAAATGTGGCGCGGGTATCGTCCATGGTCTCGAGCGCCTTGCTCGCGGCGGCGTGGTGCGGACGCTGACGGGGCTGCTTGTCAAAGCCGCTGTAATCCCCGAGCTCCTTATCAAAGGGCTTGTACTCGCGCTCGCGGCGAATGAGAAGGTTCTTGCCCTGGACGTACCTGTGCACGGAAATAGCGCCGGACCTGCCGGTTGCAATGGCGTCGATGGTAAAGCCGGGGCCCATCGCGCAGTCGCCGCCGGCGAAGATGTCTTCCTCGGCGGTCTGATAGGAGATCTCGGCAACATTGACGACTCTGAAGTCCTCAACCTTGGCCTTGGTGCCGCTCAGGAGATCTCCCCACACAATCGACTGCCCGATCGCGGTGAACACGTTGGAGCAGGGCATGATAACGGTGTCATTCTCGTCGTAAACGGGGCTGAACCTGCCGGTTTCGTCAAATACGGACACGCAGCGCATGAATTCCACGCCCGTGACGCGACCGTTTTCGCCAATGATGCGCTTCGGACCCCAGCTGTTGCAAATCTCCACTCCCTCTGCCAGAGCCTCGTCCTTTTCATCGGGAACGGTGGGCATTTCCTCGTCCTTTTCGAGGCAGACCATTTTGACATTGCGGTTGCCGAGACGCATTACGGCGCGAGCCACGTCTACGGCCACGTTTCCGCCGCCTATCACCACGGTGTCGCCCTCAACGGAGGAGATGACGCCCTCGTTCACGCCGCGAAGGAAGTTGATGCCGCCCTGGACGCCGATGAGCTCCTCGCCCTCAATGCCGAGCTTACGGCTGGCCTGCGCGCCGATGGCGACGTAGAAGGCCTTGTAGCCCTGCTCACGAAGCTGCTCTATAGTCACGTCCCTGCCGACGTCGACGCCGCATTTGAACTCCACGCCCAGCCTGCGCAGAACCTCGATCTCCGCGTCTATGACGTCTTTTTTGAGTCGGAAGGAGGGTATGCCGAACTTCAGCATACCGCCGGGAGCCGCGTTCTTCTCGAACACCGTGACGGGATAGCCCTCCACCGCGAGATAGTACGCGGCGGTCATTCCGGCGGGGCCGGCGCCTATTACGGCTACCTTTTCCTCGTAGCTGTCTTTTTTCTCCGGTACGTAGAGGTTCCCCTCCTCGAGCTCCTTGTCGGCGATGAACTTCTTGATGTCGTCGATGGCCATGGCCTCGTCGACGCGGGCGCGGGTGCATTCGTTTTCACAGTCATGCGGACAGATTCGCCCGCAGACTGCGGGGAAGGGATTGTCCCTCTTGATGACCTTGAGCGCCTCGTCGTATTTGCCCTCTGCGGCCTTGCGGATATAGCCCTGGATAGATATGTGCGCGGGGCAGGCGGCCTTGCAGGGAGCACTGCCGCTCTTGTTTACCATCTTCCGCTTGAGGTAATCCATATCCCAGAACTCCTCCGTCCAGTTGGTGTCCATGTAGTCCGGAAGGTTCTTGGTTTCGCACTCCGCCTCGCAGAAATTCGTGCCGAGGGTGAGCGCGTTGGCGTTGCAGGATTCGACGCACGCGCCGCAGGCCACGCACTTTTCGGGATCCACCTTGGCGACAAAGTTGGAGGCCATGTTCATCTGCAGGTTGAGCATATTGGCCGTGCGCAGAGAGGCGCAGCCGCAGCCGCAGCAGTTGCAGATAAAGCAGGTGGTGTCGTGCCCCTGGGTGTTGAACACCTGGTGGACGTGCCCAGCCTTCTCCATCTTTCTGAGTATTTCGTAGACCTCCTCCTTGGAGATCTCCCTGGCTCTCTGGGTACGGATGCCGTAGTCTGCGTAGTCGTCAAGCTGGATGCAGGTGTCTATATGCGTGTGCTCGCAGCCCATGCCCAGAGCGCGCGTAGCCGTGCGGCAGGCGCAGTTCGCGACGGAGAACTTGGTGGCCTTGTCTATGAAGGGCTTCAGCTCCTCGAAGGGCATGATCGTGGATTTGGCGGCCACGGACTCCATTATCGGTATTGTCCTGAGCCCGCCGTGCGCTCTTTTCTCAAAGGGCATGGCGGTCATGTCCGTGAGACGGATGCGCTCCTCGTAGAAATCCGAGGCGTATTTCAGCAGCTCGGGGTCTATCTCCTTGTCCAGGACGACGAACTCAAGGATGCCAGGCAGCCAGGGCCAGCGGCGGTATTTGAGCACGCCGGACAGCGACGAGCACATGATCAGGCCTTTCATGCTCATCTCTTCAAGAGTGGAAGCAATTTCCTCGACGGTCACGTTGTTCGCCTCGGCTATTTCGTCGAGCGATTTGAAGAAGGGCTCGCACATCATCGCTATGCGGGCGTCCTCGTCGGAGCAGAAATGCAGCAGGAACTGTACGCTTTCGCTCTCGTCGTTATTTCCCTCCTGACCAGGATAGATATTATCCAGCCAATCAGCCCATCTAATGAGATTCGGGTATTTGTTGCTCATAGTCATTCCCTCCGTATTATTCATTATCCGCCTATCGCCGGAATCTGAAATCAAAATACGCCTGTGTTAAAAAAGTTGCAATACCGCCTGGGAATGTTCTATAATAGCTACAAAAAAGGTGTTAAGCGTTTGAACACACGCCCTGCTTGTTTGCGGAACGCGCGAACATTTTTTAGAATTTGTACCGCGAGGAGGGACAAAAACCGCTATGAGTAAACCCGTGGATGTGAGGAATAAATTGGCGGACAAAGCGCTTGAGCTGTTCAACGCCAACGGATATGAAAAGACATCCGTAAACAGTATCTGCGCCGCGGCCAACGTTTCGAGGACACGTTTTTATTCTCTGTTTTCCGACAAAAAGGACTTGATTATGTGGACCATGCGCGACGCTTCTCTGGAAAGCAATATTGAGCCGTCGGAAATACTTTTTTTGGACAATGATTTCGAGCGCATGATATACATTTTTGCGCTGCACACGCCCATGTGGACAAAGGACAACGTCAACTACTGTAAGACCCTCCTGAAGCTTGAGGTGGATGAAAGGCTGGGTATCTTCGATTTTGTCGACGCTTACAATGAACTGTACTACAAGCTCTTATCCAACTGCCAGAAGAACGGCATCATAAGGAACCTTGGCAAGCCGGAGATTTTGGTGAAATATTCTATACAAATCGCTAAGGCGACTCTCCTGGACTGGTGCTGTTCAAATGCCGCCTTCGACTTCCACGAGGCTGTAAGGACGGGCATGGAAGAGTACTACGACGTCGCTCCGGCTTACCGTAAAAGCCGGTAAAGCAATATGCAGCACAATGCCCGGCTCTGTTTTGGAGCCGGGCATTGCCATGTTGATTATCGCATCTTTTTAAAGGGTGTGCAAGAACAGCGCCTTACTATGCTTCAGTTCAGGCTGTAGCCGAACTTGCTGCCGTGGAGGACGGCTTTGTTTATCTTGCCGGTGGCGATGGCATCGCCCGCCTTCCAGACGCTGGGATGGCCGGAAGCAAGCAGCTCCTGCCACAGTGCGTCGTTGGGCTTCACGCCCACGGACAGAACGATCACGTCTGCGGGAAGCTCCTTCACCTCGCCGTCCTTGGTGCTCTCAATGAACAGCTTGCCGTCGGCAAATTTCACAACCTTGTTATTATAAAATAGGGCAACACCCTGATCGTTGCAGTGGCGGACCTCCAGCAGCGCTTCGTTCTGATAGCGCATATCCAGCATATCCACCGGCCATTCGGGCAGCATATCCACCACGGAAACCTGATTAGTGCCCTGACGGTTGATATACAGCGCAGTCTCCAGCCCGGTAATGCCACCGCCGATGACAACGACCTTCTTGTTTGCAAACTGCATGTCGTTGGCAAGCACGTCGTGCGCCTGAACCGTCTGTACCTGATCCAGCCCCTCGAGTGGGATGGAAATGACGTTGCTGCCGGTTGCAACCAGAATGGAATAGGGTTTGAGAGCCAGAACCTCCTGCGCCGTGACCTCCTTCCCCAGCTTCATCGTGATATTCAGCTTCTTTGCCATGGACTTATAATAGTCGATAGCCCACTCAAATTTGCCCTTGAAGGGGGGCTTCTTTGCAACATGGAGGTTACCGCCGATCTCATCGCGTTTGTCGAACACCACCACGTCAAAGCCGCGCTGTTTGAGCGTGACCGCAGCTTCCATGCCCGCGGGGCCTGCGCCGATGACCGCCACCAGACGGCCGTCCCCGTCCTGAACGATGGGGCGCTTGGAGCCTTCGCGCAGGGCAAAGGGGTTCACGGAGCAGTTCGTCTGCTCATAGCTGAACGGATTGACATTGAAGCAATTCATGCAGGAGATGCAGTAGCGAAGCTCATCCTCGCGACCTTCGGCACACTTCTTTACCCATTCGCGCTCAGCCAGAATGCCGCGGCCCATGCCGACCATGTCGCACTTGCCGTCATTGATGATCTGATCCACGAAATCCGGGTGACGGATGCTGCCGGTAGCTACTACGGGAACGGAAACAGCATTCTTGACCATGGTAGCAGCAGGAACCTTCCAGCCTTCGGCACGATGCACATCGCCGGACATAATATCGTCCTGATGATATATTGTGCCGCCGGCGGACACTGCAATCATATCCGCACCGGCCTTTTCCAGATAGGGAGCGACCTCGGCGGCCTGTTCCGGCGTGATTCCGTCGTTGCCGTTGGGACCTTCACTCTTGGGGTAGTCAAAGCCCTGCATTTTCACGGAGATGATTTTATCCGGTCCGATGACCTTGCGGATGCGGGTCAAAATCTCCGTGGCAAAACGGGTGCGATCCTCTACCTTATTCCAGCCGTACTCATCAGTGCGGTGATTGAACAGAGGAGAAATGAACTGGCAGGCCAGATAGCCATGACAGGTTTGGAACTCGATGCCGTCCGCACCGGCGGCCATAGCACGCTTGGCAGCGGCCACAAACTTGTCCTGAATGGCGTGGATCTCGTCCTTCGTCAGCTCGTCCACAGTCTTCGGATCAATGCCGGAATAGTTGGTTGCGCCGGGATGCCAAAGCTGGAACAGGATCTTTGCGTCGTACTTATGGGCAGCAAGCACCAGCCTGCGAAGCCCGGGGATAAAGCGGTCATCATAAATGCCCGGCTGCAAGGGCAGCACAGAAGGCCACTCCGGGTCTACGATCATTGCGCCGGGAACAAGAAGCCCCACGCCGCCCGCGGCGACCGATTCCACATAGGCGATGTCTTTTGCGGATACGCTGTCGTCGAAATTAGAAATATTCTTTGCCATCGCAAGGAACATCACTCTGTTTTTCACGGTCTGATTACCGATTTTAATAGGCTCCAAAAATTTATGGCTCATGATGTGACCTCCTTATACAAACATGGCTTCACCGGAAGCGCGGACAGTCAGCTCACTGATATTCACGCCCCAAGGCTGGTCAATGGCGTAAATGATGTTGTCCGCCAGAATAGACGGAGAAAAGTCAAAGCAATGGATGCTCTCCGTGTCAAGACGATCGGGGATCGCCAACCCCATAAATGCGTCAATGATTTTCCCGTAAATGCCGGACAGACCTGCATTATAATCTACTTCTGTAGAGACCAGACCCGTATTTGCCACGGATGTGGGCTTGATGTTGGTAACTTTGATTTTCCCGCGGGATTCTACGCGCAGGCTGTCGCCCAGCATTCTGACGGCGGCCTTTGTCACATTATAGACCCCGCAACCGCTCACGGGATAGTTGCCGAGGATGGAGGAAATGTTCACGATATGTCCCTGCCCCTGCTCAATCATCTGGTCATAGACCGCCGCGATGCCGTACAGTGTACCATTGATCGCGGTAGCAATGCTTTGCTCCCATGCTTCCATGGCAATTGCGTGTTCGCTGTAATAGGCAAGCGGCATTGTGCCGGCATCATTGACCAGCACATCAATGCGTCCGTAGGTGTCCACGGCGAACTTCGCCATGGCATTGACCTGATCTTTCACACGAACATCGGTCTTGATGTAGGAAGCCTCGCCGCCGCTTTCACGGATCTCCTGCGTAATTTCCCGGAGCAATTCCTCACGCCGCGCGGCCAGAACGACCTTTCCGCCCAACTCGGCGGCCTTCTTTGCGGTCTCTTTGCCGAAACCGCTGGAAGCGCCGGTGATGACAATGACCTTGTCTTTTATGTAGTTTTCGGTTCTATAGCTGTTCATCGAAACACCTCCTAATCAAATGACAAAGGATTCGCCTGAAGCGCGCACGGTCAGATCACCGATGCTGACACCCCAAGGCTGATTGATGGCATAAATAATATTGTCCGCCAAGACCTGTGGATCAGGATCGTTGTAGGTCATGCTGTTGATGTCATGGAAATCGGGACGCAGCGGAGCCTCTTCTACCCAGTTGCTGAGGATTTCAAGGGGGCCTGCCACTGCGGGCATCATTGCCATCTGATCGACCACGCTGCTGGAAAGGTTGGTCTTCATAAAGCCGGTGGGCTTAATGGTCGTGACCTTGATTTTGCCCTGACACTCGCTGCGCAGAGATTCCGCCAGATACTGCACGCCCATCTTTGCGACCTGATACACGCCTGCGCCCGCAACGGGGAAGTTGGCGTAGATGGAGGAGACATTAATCACCTGTCCCTGTCCCTGCTTGATCATCTGGTCATAGACGGCGGAGATGCCGAAAATAGTGCCCTTGATGCTGATGTCGATGCACTGTTCCCATTTGTCCAGCGCCTGCTCATGCTCACTGAAAAAGGCCAGCGGCATCGTCCCGGCGTTGTTAACAAGCACATCGATCCTGCCGTAGGTATCTACCGCGAATTTAGCCATTGCGAAAACATCGTCCTTTTTCGCCACGTCTGTTACGATGTAGCTGGCCTCACCGCCCGCCGCCTTGATCTCCGCCACGGTCTCCTTCAGCTTCTCTTCGCTGCGTGCCGCCAGAACGATCTTGCCGCCCATCTCTGCGGCTCGCTTTGCAGTCAGCTTGCCGAAGCCGCTGGAGGCGCCGGTGATAATAATGACCTTGCCTTCCACGTAGTTTTTCTGAATGTAATTGCTCTTGTATGTCTCCAATTCAATTACCTCCTGTCTGATTGATTTGTTGTGCGTCATGACTCACACGTTTGATGTGTTAATTTTAAAACAAACATGGGGCAAAATACATTCACAATCTTCCACTTTTCTGTATTAGTTCATAATTATCCTTTTTTCTGAATTTAATTCTCCCGTTTTGAGCCGTTATCAAATCGTTCATTTCTTGTATTTCTGCAAAAACTGTGTTAAAATTTTATTATGCTAACAGAAACTGGGGGGGTACCGTGAAAGCTCTGCCATCAACAAAAGAGAGATTTGCATTGGCTTTGAGGGAATTGCTTGAGAGCAACTCCTTTGAGAGTATTTCTGTCGGGGATATCGTGGGGCTCTCCGGTCTTAGCAGCAGGACGTTTTACAATCACTTTCGGGATAAAAACGAGTTGCTTGCCTATCTCTATCGGATAACTGTCGAGCCTCTGTGGTATACGGATGGGAAGCGAAACTCTCTCGAAACGTTTTTTACTTGCTGCAAGGACAACTTTCTTTATAACGGCACCCTCAAGGGCTTCGGAAACGCTCTATCCTATTACGGGCAGAATGACCTGCGCTCCGAAATAGAAAACAAGGGCGTTGAGGATCTTGTAAGGCTGCTGAAATGGAACCATTTTCCGGGTGCGATAACGCCGGAATTGAGAGAAGTGCTCCGTTTCTTCATGTGTGGTATTACGCGCTATTTTGAAAAGTATTATCTGGATTCCAAAACCATTCAGGTCGACTGGCTGTATACCTTCTGGATCAACTGTGTCCCAGCCTATTTGGCTGAATATCTAGTAAAAGAGCCGGAATAAATCTTTTCCGCAAAACTTATGATACCTCGGTACATGAGATATCGAGATATATTGAGAGAGACAAAAAGAAATCTGTTTTTTCCTCATGAATGCGTTTCACGGTGAAACGCATTCTTTTGACCGTAAAACGCCATATCTCACGGTGCCAGTCCGGCAGCAGGATAATAAGGGCCTATCGTCAACAGCGCATGGTAGAGCGCTGTCAGCCGATAAGCCCTTATTTTCTTTCTGTATGTAGTTGTCGATCCCGGTGAATCCCGCACATAAGCCACATGCCCAGAGTAGGTCTGCATCTTTGGCGTGGGGCTCATAAACCATCAAAAAGGAAGCGCATTGTCGACTTTAATCAAGGAATCGATTCCAGACTAATTACAGAAGCCAACATATAAAGCAAGCGGAGGCCATCGATCTCCGCTTGTTCGTTACCCATATACAATCTCCTGTGAATATTTACGACAGCCCCTATCCATACCCGCAGTATACCGGCCCAAAGAGGATCACTTCCCTGTGAAGGCATTTCAGAGTCAGCGTTTTTCGCCCTCTTTTGCCGCCTTCTCGATGCTGCGAATGGTCTGCAAATATTCCTCCTCCACGGGAGAAAGATTCTGCACCTGATATTTCCTGTATTCCGCCTTTGCCTGCTCCATCGCCTGCGTGTGGCTTACGGTTCCCCCGTCGGTAAGCAGGGCTTCTCCGGTGGAGGCAAGGATGCGGTCCAGGTTCTCTACATAATCGCTCATGCACATGGGCCGGCGGCGCATCGCCTGAATTTCCGCAAAGTCAAAATATCCGGAAACGAGATTGTTCAGTATCTTCAGTTCGTCCGCAGAGAGATAGTTCTTTGCAACAGCAATATCCTTCGCCGTGGGAAAATCCCCGGAAAATGCGGTAAGCCCCATAAATGGCTTTTCGGCATCGGCTCGCTCAAAAATCACCTCTGCGGCGGTATGGCCATGGGCGGCATAGTGCAGCTTGTTCTGCACCATTTTGAAAAAAGCCACCGACTCGGCGCTTTTGGGGTCATAGTCCACGCTAGTAGCGTAGAGGTCGAGGACCTGACGGTACATCACCTTTTCGGAGGAACGGATGTCCCGGATGCGGTCAAGAAGCTCCTTCCAATAGCTGCCGCCGCCGAGATTCTTCAGGCGCTCATCATCCATGGCGAAGCCCTTGATCATGTACTCCTTCAAGCGCTCGGTAGCCCAGCGGCGGAACTGCGTTGCAATGGAGGACCTGATGCGATAGCCCAGAGAGATGATCATGTCCAGGTTATAATATAGTCTTTCGCGCTCCACATTGCGATTTCCCTCGCGGCGAACTTGTCGGAATTTCCGACAGGTTGAACTTTCGTCCAGCTCACCTTCGGAATAGATGTTTTTGATGTGCTCAACCACATTTGCATGGGAAGATTGGAAAAGCTCCTCCATCTGTGCCTGTGTCAGCCAGACAGTTTCATCCTGAAACCGGACATCAATTTTTGTCTCGCCGCTTTCAGACTGGTAAATGATGATATCGCCCTTGTTTTCATCGTTGAGGAAATTACTGCTCATTTTTGTTCCCTCCCGGCTTTTCGGTGGCTTCAGCAAACGCTCGGCTTATTGTTATTATAGTATCACAGAATCGGCGTTTTTTCAACAGACGCCAAGGGAATGATGCCCCTGTGCCTCTTTTTGAGAAAACAAGGGAAAATGTCCGCATCAATCTCTCCATTTCTGCGCCTCCCAAAGCATATCGATATGCCGGCGGGATTTTCGGTTTGTGTTGTTGTAATCGTCTGAGCAGAGCCAGTCGATGAGATAGCATTTGGGGATCATGTACTTCTGCAGCAGCGACAGCGCCTTCAGCTTCCCCACGCGAATCCATTGGCAGACGGTGCGTCGGTTATAGCCTGTGAAGTCCACGGCGGCGGCCACATCCATCACATCCGGCAGCGCAGCCAGCTTGCTCTCATAGTAGCGCCGGAGCTTCTTCTCGTCCTTGGCGCACGGCGGTTGGATGCGAATTTTATAGGGCCGAACTATTTCGCCTCCGTATTTGTACCAGTTCTTCGGCGCTATGTATTTTTCCGGGTTGACCTCACGGTCGTTCATAAAAGCGATCACATCGCTCTTTTTGATGGCGTAGCAGCGGGTTTTCTTGCCGGTGAAGGTGTGGGGAATCAGGTTGAATTGGAGAAGATAGAGAGCCGTCCGTTTGCTGATGTGACAGGCGATCCGCATCTGCTCCTTGCTCATAATCTCTGGGTATCTTTTGAATTCCTTGGCGTCGTATTTCATAACGAAGACTCCTTTCTGTGTTTCGGTCCGAAAGGGTGCTTCGTGTGATTTGTTTTGAGCCGGTTTTTCTTGCATTTATCCGGGAGGCCGCTCGCAAAGCCATACCGGACAAGGGCTTTCTTCTTGCGTATTTTCTTGCCAGCGTGCAAAAAGCTGGTCGTTTTGGGGCATTTCTCATTTCAATTTGAACTCAGGTTTTTTCTGATATGGAGCTGGTCAATACCGGTCGGCGCGTCCAAAATCCGTTGCAGCACAAGGGCTTTCGCCGTTTCCAAAGCTGCCGTCACCGACCACAGCAGACACGGAAATGCCAAGTGCGAACAAGACTCGAAATCAGGTAGTCGCGCAAGCGGCTCGTGGGTTCGAATCCCACCCTATCCGCCACATCGCCGGAGCAAAGTTCGCTTTGCTCCGGCTTTTTTATGTCCAAATTTCATCAATCTTCGCTTTCGGCGACTTTCCATTTGCTTTCAAAACTCCCGCCCTCCGGCAGAGCAAGCCCTGTCTCCATCGCCTGCGCCGAGGATATTGGGGAGCTGTAGTAGAGATGGGCATAACCGCCGATGAGGGAATCGCCGGCGGCTATGTAGCATTTCAATTGAGAAGCTGAACATATTTTTAGCCAAGTTCTCAACGGAAGTGAACGTTGACAAAAGAAAGACCGTCCATTTTTTCAATGACCGGTCGAATCAGGTTGTATTCAGTTCTGTAGGGAACTTATACCGGATTTTTTCTGCTGTATGTTCCCATACTGCCTTTGCTGTTCGATATCCGTTCGGCTGTCTCCCAGCTGCCGGATGCTTTCGGTACGCTGGAAAAGCTGGATGTCCGGCTCAAATCCCGGCGGGATGCAGAGCGGTTTTTCGCCCTGTACAGCGCATTTCACAATACGACGCGAATGCCCTGCAACCGCTTCCGTGCATCTATACCCCGTCCCGGCGGACGCTTGTCCGCCGGGACGGGGAAATTTTTCAAAGAACCTCGCAGCCTTTTGCCGGTGGCGGCTTGGCTTCGCATTTTTCTTACCAAGCGGTAGATAAAACCTTGACATTCCATTTTCTCCGTGCTACTTTAGAATTACCAACTGGTCAATATTGGCCTCGCGGTAATATTTGCTTAGGAGGATCATTATGTCGGAAGCTCAAGAAAAAACGGTGAAGCTGCTCGACAGCAAGCTCGACGCAGCCGTCATCAAAACCGTCACGACCTGCGCGATCGTCATGATCGTCGCTGTGCTGATCCACGACGGGGATCACATCCGTCAGGCGCTCAACTGGGGCTACTCCATCCCGCTCGCGGCGTCCGGCATCATCAACCCCTCCATCGCCGCGGCCGCGATGGCGCTGAGCTCCAACGGCGTATTGTTGAACGCATTGAGGTTGAAAAAATATGAGCCATGAAGTATTTGACCGCAAGGTCGACGGTATGATCTGCCCGCAGTGCGAGGACGAGATCGCGCACAGGCTGCTGCACACGCGCGGCATCCTCTCCTGTACGGCCAGCTACCGCAAGAGCACCGTCACGGCGGACTTTGACCCGGACATCCTCTCCGCGGAGGACATCGGGCGCATCCTCGCCGAGACCGGCTACCCCGTCGGCGACGGCCGCAGCGGGCGGCGCGCCGACGCGATCGCGCTTGCGCTCGTTGCGTGTCTGTATTTCGCCATCCCCGCCATCACCGGTCTGGTCAAAACGCCAAACGCGGAGCGCGGCGTCGGCTTCGGTGCGCTCTTTGTTATCGGCCTGCTCACGGGCGTGCACTGCATCGGCATGTGCGGCGGCATCCTGCTCGCGCAGGGCAATGCGCTGCTCTATAACGGCGGCCGCCTGCTGAGCTACACGCTGATGGGCGCCGTCTTCGGCGCGCTCGGAAAATACATCAGCTACGATCTGCAGGTCAGGAGCATGCTCCTGACCGTCAGCGGGCTGTTCGTGGTGCTCATCGGGCTCAGGATGTGGGGCGTACCGTTTCTGCGCCGGATCAGCCCCGAACTGACCAGGCCCTGCCGCTTCCGGGGCAAGGCGTTCGCCGTCGGTCTGCTGACCGGTCTGATGCCGTGCGGTGCGCTGTCGTCGATGTGGATCTTTGCCGCCTCGTCCGGGTCGTGGGCAAGCGGTGCGGCGAGTATGCTCGCCTTCGGCGCGGGCACGTGCGTCTTCATGCTGCTGTTCGGCCTGCTCGGGACGTTCCTCCCGAAGCGGTACAACAAATATCTGCTCAAGGGCAGCACGATCCTCATCGTCGCCCTCGGGCTGAGCCTGATAACCAAAGGCATCCGGCTGCTTGCCTGACGGCAAGCACAAGCGGCGCGTCCAGTTTTGGACGCGCCGCTTGGTTTTTCAGATTTTCCGGGGGATCATTTTCCCGCCTCGGTCTCACAGTACAGGCAGCGGTAGACGCGCCGCTCCCGATCCGTCAGCACGAACTCCTGCGGCAGCTCGCGCTCGGTCGAGGTGATGCAGCGCGGGTTTTTGCACCGCAGCACGCCGCGGATGCGCTCGGGCAGCTTGAGCGTGCGCTTTTCCTGCAGCTCGCCGCCGCGGATGATGTTGACCGTGATGCTCGGATCGACGTAGCCGATCAGGTCCCAGTCGAGCTCCATCTCGCCGTCGATCTTGATGATGTCCTTGCGGCCGAACTTGCCGCTCACGACATTTTTGAGGATGGCAACGGTGCAGGCGAGCTTGTCCAGACCGAGGATCTGGTAGAGCTCCATGGCCTTGCCGGCCGTGATGTGGTCGATGACGATCCCGTTTTGAATCGAATCAATAAGCATAACGTTTCTCCTCCCGTCAGTCGATGCCCAGCAGCTTGAGCATGAGCGCCATGCGGATATAGCGGCCGTTTTTCACCTGCTTGAAATAGCAGGCGCGCGGATCGTTGTCCACGGCGGCGGCGATCTCGTTGACGCGCGGCAGCGGGTGCAGGATGCTCATGTCGGGCTTGGCGGTCTCAAGCTTATCCGGCGTGAGGATATAGCTGTCGCGCAGGCGGAGGTAGTCCTCCTCGTTGAAAAAGCGCTCGCGCTGCACGCGGGTCATATACAGCACGTCCAGCTCCGGCATCACGGCCTCGAGCGACGTGGACTGCGTGTAGGGAACGCCGGGCTTTTTGAGGTACTCCTCCTTCACATAGCGCGGGAGCTTGAGCTCCTCCGGGGAGATGAGCACGAAGCGGATGCCCGTGCAGCGGCTCATAGCGGCGACAAGCGAGTGCACCGTGCGGCCGAACTTCAGGTCGCCGCACAGACCGATCGTCAGATCGTCCAGCCGACCCTTTTCGCGGTAGATGGTCATGAGGTCGGTCAGCGTCTGCGTGGGGTGGTTGTGGCCGCCGTCGCCCGCGTTGATGACCGGGACCTGCGCGTGCATGGACGCGACCAGCGGTGCGCCCTCCTTGGGATGGCGCATGGCGATGATGTCGCTGTAGCAGCTGACGACGCGCACGGTGTCCGCGACGGTCTCGCCCTTGGAGGCGGACGAGCTCTCCGCCGAGGCGACGCCGAGCACCTTGCCGCCGAGCGAGAGCATCGCGCTCTCGAAGCTCAGGCGCGTGCGCGTGGACGGCTCGAAAAACAGTGTGGCGAGGATCTTCCCGTCGCACTTGTGGGCATATTCCTCGGGGTGCTCCATGATCGCGCAGGCGGTGTCGATGAGCTCCATGATCTCCTGCGGGGTCAACTGCATAATGTCGATCAGATGCTTCATATCACGCCTGACTTTCTGCCCGGATCCAGCTCTCGTCGGAGGGGTTTTCGCGGAAGGCCAGCAGCCGCGCGACGTCGGCCTCGGTGATGTAGCCCTCCTGTGCACCCGTGCTGGCGACGGTGTCCAGATCCGTGAGGCTCACGTTTTTGACCTGCGCGGCGGCGAGCCGCTCCACGCCCTTTTTCATGCCGTAGGTGAAGATGCTCACGACGCCGAGCACCTCCGCGCCGGCTTCACGCAGCGCGTCCACCGCGTCGAGCACGCTGCCGCCGGTGGAGATCAGATCCTCGACGACCACGACCTTCTGCCCCGGGACGAGCTTGCCCTCGATGCGGTTCTGGCGGCCGTGATCCTTGCTGCTCGAGCGGACATAGCCCATCGGCAGACCGAGCAGATGCGCGGCGATGGCGGCGTGGGCGATGCCGGCCGTGGCCGTGCCCATGAGCACCTGCGCCTGCGGATACTCACGCCTGACCGTCTCGGCGATGGCGCGCTCGACCAGATCACGCGCCTCGGGCGCGGTCAGGATGAGGCGGTTGTCGCAGTAGATGGGGCTCTTGATGCCGCTGGCCCACGTGAACGGCTCCTGCGGGCGCAGAAACACCGCCTCGATCGAGAGCAGGCTGCGCGCAACTTCGTGTTTGATATCCATAGCAGTTCCTCCTGTTGAAAAAGTCTCTGATCCGGCGCTCAGCCGACGAACGCGGCCACGCACCGGCGATAGGCGGCGACGGGATCGTCCGCCTGCGTGATCGGGCGGCCGACGACGATGTAGTCCGAGCCGAGCTCCCGGGCGCGCTCCGGCGTCGTGACGCGCTTCTGGTCGCCGGTCTCCCCGTCGGCGAAGCGCACGCCGGGCGTCACGGTCAGAAAGTCCGCGCCGCAGCGCGCATGGATGCTGCCCGCCTCCAGCGGGGAGCAGACCACGCCGTCAAGCCCGGCATCGCGCGCATTGCGTGCATAGTGCAGCACGACCTCGTCAATGGGCGCGTGGATGAGCAGTTCCTGCTCCATACGCTCCTGATCCGTGGAGGTGAGCTGCGTCACGGCGATGAGCAGCGGGCGCGTGCCGTCCGGCCGGGTCAGTCCCTCGAGCGCGGCACTCATCATGGCCTTCGTGCCGGCGGCGTGGAGGTTGATGATATCCACATCCAGCGCCGAGAGCGCGGCCATCGCCTTTTTGACCGTGTTCGGGATGTCGTGCAGCTTGAGGTCGAGAAAGATCTTGTGGCCGCGCGCGCGGATCTGGCGCACGATGTCCGGCCCTTCGGCATAAAACAGCTCCATGCCGACCTTCACAAACGGCTTCTCGTCCTGAAAACGGTCGAGAAATGCGAGCGTCTTTTCCCGGCTGTCAAAATCCAGCGCGATGATAACGTCCTTACCCATGATGTGCTCCTCCTATGATGTCTCTGAGATCGTCGATGCCGAAGCGCGCCATCGCGTCCGGCAGAGTTTCAATGATGTGCTTGCAGGCATACGGCTCGACCAGGTTCGCCGCGCCCACGCCGACCGCCGTCGCGCCCGCGAGCATCAGCTCCAGAACGTCCTGCGCGCTCGTCACGCCGCCCATGCCCACGATGGGGATGCGCACCGCCTCGTACACCTGATAGACCATGCGCACGGCCAGCGGGAACATACCGGGGCCGGACATGCCGCCGGTCTGGTTTGCCAGCAGCGGGCGGCGGCGCGCAAGGTCGATGCGCATACCCGGCAGGGTATTGATGAGGCTCACGCCGTCCGCGCCCGCGTCCTCGCAGGCCCTGGCAACGGCGGCAATGTCCGCCGCCGTCGGCGAGAGCTTGAGAATGATCGGCTTTTTCGTCACGGCGCGCACCGCGCGCGTCACCTCGGCGGCCGCCGACGGCTCCGCGCCGAAGGCAGCGCCGCCGCCGTGGACGTTCGGGCAGGAGATGTTGACTTCCAGCCAGCCGACCTGCGGCTGCGCGTCAAGCTTGGCGCAGACCTCGGCATATTCTTCCACGCTGAAGCCGCTCACATTCGCCATGACCGGCTTGTGAAACACCTTTTTCAGCTCCGGCAGCTCGTGCGCGATGACCGCGTCCACGCCGGGGTTCTGCAGCCCCACCGCGTTGAGCATTCCGCCGGCATACTCGGCGATGCGCGGCGTGGGGTTGCCGAAGCGCGGCGCGCGCGTCATCCCCTTGAAGGAGAACGTGCCGAGCATATTGATGTCATACAGCTGCGCAAACTCCTGCCCATAGCCAAACGTGCCGCTGGCCGGGATGATGGGGTTTTCGAGCTCGATCCCGCAGAGCGTTACGGCTGTTGCGGCCATACGATCTCCTCCTTTGTGAACACGGGCCCGTCCTTGCAGACGCGCTTGCTGCCGTGCGTCGTTTCGCAGGTGCAGCCCATGCACGCGCCGAAGCCGCAGCCCATGCGCGCCTCAAGGCTCAGCTGACCGTCGAGCGGCGTCGCGCTGCACAGCGCCTGCAGCATGGGCATCGGCCCGCAGGCATACACATAGGTGCCGTCCTCGGGCAGCGCCTCGGTCACGAAGCCGCGCGCGCCCATGGTGCCGTCCTCGGTCACGACCGTGACGGGGATGCCGAGCGCACAAAACGCATCGGCAAGCAGCACCTCTGCCGCCGTGCGAAAGCCGAGCACGGCCAGCGGGCTGCGCCCCTCGGCCACGAGCTGCTGCGCCAAACCGTACAGCGGGGACGCGCCCACGCCGCCGCCGACCAGCAGCGGCCGCGCACCGGCGGGTGCAGTGTCAAAGCCGTTGCCGAGACCGACCAGCAGATCCAGCTCCGTGCCCGGCGCCAGCGTGCTCAGCTGCGCCGTGCCTGCGCCCGCCACTTTATAATACAGCGTCAGCGCGCCGTCACTCCAGCTGCACACCGACACGGGGCGGCGCAGAAAGCGTCCGGCAAGCCGGATGTCCACAAACTGCCCCGGCGCGGTGATCGCGGCGGTGTCCCCCGTGAGACGCAGACGATACGTCTCGCGGGCGACGGGCGCGTTTTCCGCAATGGTGAAACATTTCTGCTGCATGACTTACTCCGCGTGGATTGTGGACACGGCCAGCGTCGTCTCCTCGAGCACGTCGAGCAGCACGCGCACCGTATCGAGCGAGGTAAAGACGGTCACGCCGTTTTCCACCGCGCAGCGCCGGATCGCGGCGCCGTCCTGCGCGTGGACGCTCGAATGGATGGAGCGGGTGTTGATGATGTAGCTGACGTAGCCGCTGCGGATGGAATCGAGGATCTCGTGGCTGCCGTCACTGATCTTGCCGCGCACGCGCGTGCGGATGCCGAAGGACTTGAGGTAGGCGGCCGTGCCGGCAGTCGCCTCGATGTTGAAGCCCATCTCATAGAACCGGCGCACGAGCGGCAGACCCTCGGGCTTGTCCTCATCGGCCAGCGTCACGAACACGGTGCCGTAGTTCTGCACGTTCATGCCGGAGGCCTGCAGCGCCTTGTACATGGCGCGCGAGAGCTTCTTGTCGTAGCCGATGGCCTCGCCCGTGGACTTCATCTCCGGGGAGAGGTAGGCGTCCAGCCCGTGGAGCTTGGCAAAGGAGAACACCGGCGCCTTGACATAGCAGCGCTCTTTTTCCTGCGGATAGAGGTCGAAGATGCCCTGCTCCTTGAGGCTCGTGCCGAGGATGACGTTCGTGGCGATGTCCGCGAGCTGGTAGCCCGTGGCCTTCGACAAAAACGGCACCGTGCGCGACGAGCGGGGGTTGACCTCGATGATGTAGACATGGTCGCTCTTATCGACGATGAACTGGATGTTATACAATCCGACGATGCCGATGCCCAGACCGAGCTTCTTGGCATAGGTCAGGATCGTGCCCTTGACCTTGTCGGAGATGGAAAACGGCGGGTAGACGCTGATGGAGTCGCCGGAGTGGACACCGGTGCGCTCGACCAGCTCCATGATGCCGGGCACGAACACGTCTCTGCCGTCGCAGATGGCATCGACCTCGACCTCGCGGCCGGAGATGTACTTGTCGACCAGCACGGGCTTGCCCTCGCCGGTGCGCACGGCATTTTGCAGGTAGTGGCGCAGCATCTCGTCGTCGGCCACGATCTCCATGGCGCGGCCGCCCAGCACGAACGACGGACGCACCAGCACCGGATAGCCCACCGTGTGCGCGGCCTTGAGACCGTCGTCCAGATTCGTCACCGCCGCGCCCATCGGCTGCGGGATGTTCAGCTCGAGCAGCAGCTTTTCAAAGCAGTCGCGGTTTTCCGCGCGCTCGATCGCGGCGCAGTCCGTGCCGATGATCTGCACGCCGCGCGTCATGAGCGGCTGCGCCAGATTGATGGCCGTCTGGCCGCCGAGACTGGCGATCACCTGATTGGCCTGCTCCTCGTGCAGGATGTTCATGACGTCCTCGGGCGTGAGGGGCTCGAAATACAGCTTATCGGCGGTCGTGTAATCGGTGGAGACCGTCTCGGGGTTGTTGTTGATGATGATGGCCTCGTAGCCCGCGCGCCGGATGGTCTGCACCGCGTGGACGGTGGAGTAGTCAAACTCCACGCCCTGACCGATGCGGATCGGTCCTGCGCCGAGCACGACGACCTTCTTCTTGTCCGAGCGGCGCGCCTCGCTCTTTGCGCCGGGGGCATAGGTGGAGTAGAAATAGGGGATGTAAGCGCCGGTGTGGCTGGTGTCCACCATCTTGTAGGCGGGGAAGAGATCCAGCTGCGCGCGCTGGGCATACACATCCTCCTCGCGCACGCCCCAGAGCCGCGCGATGTAGGGGTCGCAGAAGCCCATCTGCTTGGCCTGCTTGAGCGTCTCTCCGTCGCCCTTGTGCGCGCAGAGCGTCTGCTCCATGTCCACGATGCCGCGAATGGTCTCGAGGAAGAACGGCGTGATCATCGTCAGCGCGGCGACCTCGTCCACGCTCGCGCCCAGACGCAGCAGTTGCGCGACGGCAAAGAGGCCGTCGTCACGGAACTGGCGCAGGTACTCGGTCAGCTCCGCCTTGGTCATGTTCTGGAACTTCGGCAGCCAGAGGTGCTGCGCGCCGATCTCCAGCGAGCGGACGGACTTGAGCAGGCACTCCTCGAGCGTGCTGCCGATGCCCATGACCTCGCCCGTTGCCTTCATCTGCGTGCCGAGCGTGTTGGCGGCGGTCGAGAACTTATCGAACGGGAAACGCGGCAGCTTTGCGACCACGTAGTCCAGCGACGGCTCGAACGCGGCCGTCGTGTTGGCGACGGCGATCTCGTCGAGGTTCATGCCGACGGCGACCTTGGCCGTGACGCGCGCGATGGGATAGCCGCTGGCCTTGCTCGCCAGTGCCGACGAGCGGGAGACGCGGGGGTTGATCTCAATGAGGAAGTACTCCGAGGTCTTGGGGTTGAGCGCAAACTGCACGTTGCAGCCGCCCTGGATCTTCAGCGTGCGGATGATCTTGATCGCGCTGTCGTTGAGCATCTTCATGTCATGGTCGCTGAGCGTCATGATCGGCGCGACGACGGCGGAGTCGCCGGTGTGCACGCCCACGGGGTCGATGTTCTCCATGCCGCAGATGGTAATGGCGCGGTCGGACGCATCGCGCATGACCTCAAACTCGATCTCCTTATAGCCCTTGACGCTCTTTTCGATCAGCACCTGATGGATGGGCGAGAGCTTGAACGCCTGCATACCCAGCTCGACGAGCTGCGCCTCGTCGTCGGCAAAGCCGCCGCCCGTGCCGCCGAGCGTGAACGCCGGGCGCAGCACGACCGGATAGCCGATGGCCGCGGCCGCGGCCTTGGCCTCCTCGAGGTTGTAGGTGATCTGCGACGGGATGACCGGCTCGCCGATGCTCTGGCAGAGCTCCTTGAACTGCTCGCGGTCCTCGGCGCGGCGGATGCTGTCGCTGTCCGTGCCGAGAAGCTCGACCTGGCACTCCTTGAGCACGCCCTTCTGCTCGAGCTGCATCGCCAGATTCAGGCCGGTCTGACCGCCGATGCCCGGGACGATCGCATCCGGACGCTCCTTGCGCAGGATACGCGCCACATACTCCAGCGTCAGCGGCTCCATGTACACCTTGTCCGCGACGGAGGTATCCGTCATGATCGTGGCGGGGTTGGAGTTGACGAGGATGACCTCGTACCCCTCTTCCTTGAGCGACAGGCACGCCTGCGTGCCGGCATAGTCAAACTCAGCGGCCTGACCGATGACGATCGGGCCGGAGCCGATGATCATAATTTTCTTCAGATCCGTTCTCTTGGGCATGTGATTTCCTCCTCAATACGTAAAAAGTCCTGTATGTCATATATTTAATATGTAAATGAAGGGCGCTCAGTCCTGCGCGTCCTGCCAGACGACGGCGCCGCCGCAGACGTTGCGCACGCACCGCCCGTAGACCGTCTGTCCGGCGAAGGGCGTGCTCTTTCCCATGGAGCAAAACTGCGCCGGGTCGATGCGGTACTCCGTGTTCAGGTCCCAGACGGCGTAATCGTCCGCGCGCAGCGGGAAGCCGAAGCGCTTTCGGGGGTTGACCGCCATGAGCTCCACAAGCTTGTCGAGCGTCAGCACGCCGGTGCGCACAAGGTGTGTGTAGAGAATGGGGAACGCCGTCTCAAGGCCGACGATGCCCATGGCGCTCCCGGCGAGGCCCTTGGACTTTTCCTCCGCGCTGTGCGGCGCGTGGTCGGTCGCGATCATGTCCACCGTGCCGTCGAGGATGCCCTCGAGCAGCGCGTCCCGGTCGGCCCGCGTGCGCAGGGGCGGGTTCATCTTGAAGCTGCCGTCCTCGCGCAGGTCGTCCTCGGTCAGGACGAGATAGTGCGGTGCGGTCTCGCAGGTGACGTCCAGCCCCTGCGCCTTCGCCCGGCGGATGAGCGCCACGCTCTCCTTGGTGGACACGTGGCACATATGATAGGCGCAGCCTGTCTCGCGCACCAGCTCGAGATCGCGCTCCAGCTGCCGCCACTCACTCTCGCTGCTGATGCCCTTGTGCCCGTGGGCGCGGGCATACGCGCCGTCGTGGATATAGCCGCCGTGCAGGAGGGTGTTGTCCTCACAGTGCGCGGCGATGAGCTTGCCGAGACTTGCCGCCTTGCGCATCGCGGCGCGCATCACGTCCGCATCCTGTACGCCGCTGCCGTCGTCGGAAAAGCCGGCGACGTAGGGCGCGAGCTGCTCCATGTCCGCAAGCTCCCTGCCGCCGCGGTGCGCGGTGATCGCGCCGTAGGGCGTCACATCGATGACCGCATCCGTGCGGATGCGCTCCAGCTGGGGGGCAAGCGTCTGCAAGCTGTCCGGCGCCGGATCCAGATTGGGCATGGCACACACGCGGCTGTATCCGCCGTGCGCCGCAGCAAGCGTGCCGGACGAAATGGTCTCCTTATAAGAAAAACCCGGCTCGCGAAGATGTACATGCACATCTACGAAACCAGGTAATACCACGAAAGAAGAAATATCAAGTTCGTCACCGGCAATGCTGCCGCTGCCAAGAAAAACAGAATCACGGTTGCCGGAAAAAAGATCCCACCCAAATGCCTGCATATTCTCTGCGGCCGCAACCATTTTTCCTCGCCTCATTTCTGCCGAATCGCAAATTTTTGATATAATATCACAAAAACGCCCGATCTGTCAACAAATCCGGCGGCTTTGCGCGCCGTCTTTTTGCACGAAAAATTCCGTCATTTTCCGTCCCGCGTTGACACGCAAACCAGCGCACAATGCAGCGCCGGAAAACCGGCTGCAAACAGACTCAGCGGCGCGCCCAAAATGGGCACGCCGCCTTTGCTTTGCGTAAATGAAAGAAGGGAGAAGGATGTATTCTGCGGGGGATCAGCCCTCGAGCTGGGCCGCGACGTTGGACGCGTCGTACTCGCGCTCCTTGATCGGCAGCGTTGCCAGCGAGCAGAGCACGTAGGAAATCGTGACCGTGGCGATGGCCACCGAGATCATGTTCATATCGACCAGCTTGCCCATGAGGATGGGGGCGACGAACGCGCCCAGACGGCCGATGTTGAACGTGAAGCCGACGCCGGTGCTGCGCAGGTGCGTCGGGAAGCACTCGCCGATGAACGTCGCGTGGATGCCGGTGGGCATGCCGTAGCAGACGCCGTAGAGCAGCATGAGCACGAGGATGTTGCTGCTGTTGGCCCAGAAGGCCAGGCACAGGCCGAAGATCGCCGTGCCGATGGTGCCGATGAGGAAGAGCTTCTTGCGGCCGATCTTGTCGGCGATCTTGCCGCCGCCGGCCGTGCCGATGATCATGGCGATGTAACCGGCTGCGGTGATCCAGCCGCCGGACTGCATGCCGACCTGACCCTGCACGTAGTTGGGCAGCCAGGTGATGAGGCCGTAGTAGCCGTAGAAGTACAGGATCATGGAGATCGACCAGATGATGAAGGACTTGCGCATACGCGGGTGTGCCCAGATCTCGGCATAGGCATTGACCTTTTTGCCCTCAGCCTGATCGCGCTTGTCGCGGTTGGCCTTGGCGGCGGTGAACGAAGGGGCGTCCTTCATGCCGAAGATCATGAAGATGACGAAGATGATGGGCAGCGCGCAGATGCGGAAGCACCAGCGCCAGCCGATGCTGGGCAGCGCGAACGCCGACATGGCGCAGCAGACGACATAGCCGAAGTTCCACACGGAGGTAGCGACGCCGCTCATGAAGCCGCGCTTATTGGTGGGCACGAATTCGCCGATGAGGATGGAGGCGATGTAGTAGCAGCCGCCGAGGCCGACGCCGGTGACAAAGCGCAGCAGGCCGAAGATGGAGTAAGACTGCAGCAGCGAGGTCGCAAACACGGCCAGCGTTGCCAGAATGACGTCGACGATCAGGATGTTTTTGCGTCCGAAGCGGTCGGCAAGGTAGCCGGCCACCATGCCGCCGAGCATCTGACCCATGAAGGTATAGGTACCGAGCGAGCCCGCCTGCACTGCCGTGAGCGCGAGGTCGGTTCGAATGGTCGAGATGCAGACAGAGTACATCATGGTCGCCAGACCGGCGGTCAGCATGGAAACGAAGGACCCGAGCAGCGCATTGCGCGAGTACTTCTTGAGTTCAAGTTCTGTCATGGTTTTCTGTTTCCTCTCTAAATGGATTCAATGATAGATGTTATACGTACCTTCTTTGTGCACCTGCGCACGCGGCGCTGCGGCCGCATAGCCGACGATGGCGATGCCCCAGCACACGTGCGTGTCCGGCACGCCGAATGCACGCAGGACGGGGCGCACGCGCGCGTCGTCGCAGATGTCGCGGGCCTGATTGATCCAGCATGAGCCGATGCCCATGTCGGTAGCCCGCAGGAAAATGTTTTCGAGCATGCAGCCGACTTCCAGCTTCTGATTGTCGTTGCCGCGCTCGACGCAGGCAAGGATCGCAGCCGCCGGCGCATACATATTATATCCGGGACGGCCGAGCACCTCGGCGAACACGCGCGCAAGCTTCTGCACGTTCTCGTGTCCGGCGATCACGCACAGATGCCGCGCATGATCGTGAAATGCCCACGGCGCCGCAAGCCCGGCGCGAACCAGCTCGGTGAGCTGCTCGTCGCTCAGCTCCGCGTCCGTGAAGGCGCGGATGCTGGCGCGGGAATACAGAATTTCCTGAAAATCAGCCATTGTTCATTCCTCCGCTGTGCCAAGTGCTTTTTGCTGTTTTTCCGCCGCTCTGAGCGCGAGATACTGCTTGCGGTACGGCCCTTTGAACAGGCCGACGAGCAGGATCACCATCGCCGCAGCGCCGAAGCCGATGATGATCTTCCACGCGAGACCGAACGACGCCGCCGTCCCGTCGGAGATGATGCCGCCGAGCAGCATGGGAACGCAGACGTTGCCGATCATCATTGCGCCGGCATACGAGCCGATGATCTCATCATAATACTTGCGGCCGAAGGCCTCGGGGATCAGGTAGGGTGCGGTCGCGTTGTCGAGCGGGCCGTTCATGCCGCACAGGATGACCGTGACGAGCAGCAGCGCAAACGAGCCGGTGTTGTTCATGAGCACGATCGCGCAGGCGTAGCCGACGATGGACACGACGTGCATCAGCACGACCATTTTCACACTGCCGAGCTTGTCGGCCATGACGCCCATGAGGATCATGCCGGCCGCGATGCAGACCGACAGCACGGACGCCCAGTTGGAATACGTGACGGTGTCCAGGCCGATGGGGCCGCGGAAGAACGCGCCGTTGTAAAACCGGAACGCCACGCCGGGGAACGAGGAGATCGCAAGGCCGATCCACAGCAGCCAGTAGCTGGGCGTCCTGCGCGCCGCGGCCAGATCAAGTCCGCCCTGACGGCTCTCTTTTTCCTTCTTTGCCGCGACGGCCGCGGCGATCTCCGCCGCTTTCTCATAGCCGTAGGGCTTTACGCCGAGCTTGGCGGGGTCGTCGACGATCATGAAGATCGTGACCAACAGCAGCAGCACGCCGCCGAGCGCATGGCAGCGGTAAGCGACCTGATAGCCGTAGGCCGCGATGAGCCGGCCGACGATCGGCAGGATGATCATGCCGCCGAAGCCGTAGCCGCCCATGATGAAGGCCAGCACGGACGAGCGCTTGTCCACGAACCAGTTGGTGATGACGACGGAGACCGGCGTCGCGCAGGCAAAGAGCGTCACAAGGCCGCCCAGCGTGCCGCAGATGCGCAGAAACCAGATCGTCTCGGCATAGGAGTACAGAATGTAATGGAACATCAGCAGCAGATCACCGAAGATCAGAAGCTTTTTGGCGCCGAATTTTCGGAGCAGCGGCTTGAAAAAGAACATGGAAACGATAAAGGATGCCAGATATGCAACCGTCAGGTTGCCGGAGATGGAGCCGGTGGAGATGCCGGTGTGGGCGCTGATCTCGGGGAGCATCATGGAAAAGCTGGAGCACAGGCCCATGCCGAGGAACATCTGCAGGAAACAGCCGGCCGCGATATACCAGGGATTGCGTTTGAGCGTTTTCATCGGAGGTTCACTCTCTTTCTACTGCTTGTAAACGGATCGCCGAATCCCTGCGCGCACGAGATCCAAACTTATCGTTGCTTCATTTTGGCGGCAGGCGGACGGCCAGCGGCACATGCGCCTGTCCTGCTTGCCCGCAGGGCCTCGCCGGCCGGACAAAGCCCTGCGGTGCGGGTAAGGAATGCCTCAGTACAGCTTCTGGTCGTAGACCTCGCCGAGAAGCTGACGGGCGGTGTCTTCATTAAACTCCGTGGGGCAGAAGTGCCAGATCGGGTCGAGCATGACCTTCTCCACGGTCGCGTCGCTGACAAACTCCTCGCGGGAGATGCCGCGCTCTGCCGGGGTCGCGATGTTCATCTCCCAGACGAGCTTCTTCATGGCGTTGGCCACGTCGGCGGCGACGGTCTCAGACCGGTCGTCCATGCCGAAGCAGCGGGCGATGAGGCGGATCTCATGGTCGCACTCCTTGCGGGTGAAATACAGCGCGACCGGAGCCGTCCACGCGCAGCAGTGACCGTGCGGGACATGGAAGCGGGCGCCGATGGCGTGCGCCATGGAGTGGCCGCAGTTGCCGTAGCTCTCGCCGGTCAGGCCGAGGTAGGCGGCCATGGACATATTGGCGCGGGCCTCAAGGTTATCGGGCTCTTTGTAGGCCGTGAGCAGGTTCGCCCACGAGAGCTCGAGCGACTTGCCGCAGATCATCTCCGTGAACAGGTTGCTCTTGGTGCAGCACAGCGCCTCACAGGCGTGGGCGATGGCGTCCATGCCGGTCGTCGCGGTGACGTAGGGCGGCAGGCTCTTGGTGATCTGCGGATCGAGGTAGACAAAGTCCGCCTTCGCCGCCTGAGAGGACAGCGTCGCTTTCACGCCGAGCGTCTGAGACGCGATGATGCACGACCGGGTTGCCTCCGCGCCCGTGCCGGACGTGGTGGGGATGCTGATCAGGTGCGCCTTGCGCGGCAGATCCGGGCCGTTGTACCAGCCGACAAAGTACTGGTCGATCGGCAGCGGCTGGTCGACCAGGAGGGTCGCCGCCTTGACGATGTCCATCGTGCTGCCGCCGCCCATGGCGAGAAATCCATCCACCTGATGGTCAATGGCAAGCTGGCGCACCTCGAGCACGCCGGTGTCCTGACCGTCGGCATAGGGGCAGGAATACGGGATGAGCTCGATGCCCTCCGCCGTGATCGAATCCAGCACCGTGGACACCACGCTCTCCGGCAGATTTGCATCATAGCCGGCCAGAACCTTCGTGCAGCCGAATTCCTTGAACTTCTTACCGGTCTCCTTCGCGACACCGTCGCCGTATTTCAGCAGAGGCTTGATCGTCGTCTCAAAGCTTTTCATTACGTGTAGCTCCTTTCCTCTCACGGATAAGATGTTTTCGTTTATTCCAGAGCGATCGCGCAGTCATACGCTGCCGAGATCGCTTCATAGATCATACCGGTCTTTGCGCTGTCGCCGATGTTGAAGAACTTTTCCACACCGCACGCGCGCAGCTTCTCCACCTCGGCGCTGTTGGAGCGCACACCGATCGCGGGGATGATGACATCGGCCGCGAACGTGACCTGCTCGCCCGTCTCGGCCGACTGGGCGACGACGGCGCTGTCCGTCAGCTCGAGCACCTTGTGGCCGAACACGGTCTTGACGCCGGATGCCTCGGCATACTCGAGGTCGAGCTTATGCTCGAGCAGCGTTATGAACGCGCGCTCCTGCATCTCGATCTCCGTGACGTCGTTGCCGAGCGCGGCGAGCATATGCGCCGCCTCCAGACCCGTCTGACCGCAGCCGAGCACGACCACCTTCTTGCCGCGGATCTCCGGCCGCTCGAGGATGTAGCGGCGGGCGCCGATCACGTTCTCACCGTCTGCGCCGGGGATGGGCGGGATGAACTCATACGAGCCGACCGCGGCGATCACGGCGTAGGGTGCCTCTGCCTGCAGCAGCTCGGGCGTGGCCTCCGTGTTCAGGCGGACGTCCACCTTCAGCTCGCGCAGCATATTGGCATAGTAATTGATGCCGTTCTGGAACTCCTGCTTGCCGATCGGCATACCGGCCGGAACCATCATGCCGCCGAGAAAATCGTTTTTGTCGCACAGGATCGGGCGGAAGCCGCGCTGCGCCAGCGTGATGGCGGCGAGACAGCCGGCAGGCCCTGCGCCGACGACAACGACCTTGCGCCCGGCGCCGGTCTGCGGGGTGTCCTCCACGCGGGGCGTGAACGCCTCGCGTCGGCAGCGCGGGTTCATCGTGCAGCCGCAGACATCCGCCGGCAGCGCATACACGCAGTGCATGCACGACAGGCAGTAGCGGATGAGATCCTCACGGCCGGCCTTGCACTTGTTGACCCAGTGCGGGTCGCAGATCGAGGTGCGGCCGAGCGCGACCAGATCGCACTTGCCCTCGCGGATGATCGCGTCCACATAGGACGGGTGCTTGAGGTTGCCGCTCGCGGCAACGGGGATGGACACCGCGTTTTTGACGATCTCGGCGTATTTGACCTTCCAGCCCTCGGGACGGTGGCCGTCGCCGCTCATGCCCTCCAGACGGGTCAGACCGCCGCCGCCGTTGACGGTGATGAGCGCGATGCCGGCCTTCTCCAGCTCTTTGGCGCTGGCCGCGAGCAGCTCGGGCGTGATGTCGTCGTTGATGATCTCGCTGCCGTTGAGCTTTGCGATCAGCTCCACGTGGCTGTAGCCCGCGGCGTCGAGCGTCCGGCGCGTGAGCGCGAGTGTCTCTCTGGCGAAGCGCATGGAGTTTTCCACACTCTGCTGGCCGTATTCATCCGTGCGGCGGTTGAAGTAGGGGCTGAAAAACTGCTCACCCAGATAGTTGTGGGCGTTGTGCCACTCGACCACGTCGGCGCCGGCCATCGCGCAGCGCAGCGCAGCCGCGGCATACTTCTTTTGAATGTTGTGGATCTCATCCACCGTGAGGCGGTTGACGATCGCGATGTCCTGCGCGCGCTCGACCGCATTTGCATAGGTATACGAGGCGCGGCCGGGCATCCAGGGCTGCAGGCTCGCCTTCGCGCCGCCCGCATGGATGGCGGCGACTGCCCGCGTCAGGCCGGGGATGTATTTGTCATCGCCGAGGCAGGGCTGCGTGGGCATCGTGCTGGGCCAGTTGAGGTCGATCGGCATGATGCCGACCGTCACCATGGCGACGCCGCCCTCTGCGATCGCACGCAGGTACTCGACATAGGCATCCGTGACATAACCGTCCTTGCAGAGGTAGCGCGCCATCGCAGGCACGATCACTCTGTTTTTCAGGACAATATTGCCGATGCGCACCGGCTTCAAAAAGCTGTAAGACATAGCTGCTTGGTCTCCTTTTCCGTTTTCAGAGGTTGTGTGTTAATAAACGCTCATGGCTGGACGATGGGCATTTCTTCCGATAATAAACATCGAGGTTTATTGAAAGCTGAAAAAAATGCCGGTCCGGAGATCTGGCGCCTCGCGATAAGAGCGGAATCGCATGTGTTTCTCCGTCTCAATCGACAATTTGGTTATACCGCATTGTCAAGCCGTTGTCAATACGGTTTGTGAATTTTTTGTGTTTCACTACTGCACAAAGCTTTCTGTCGGTTTTTGTGCAATTCTACAAAACGAAAAATAAACTCGCGATTTTATTGACAATTTCCGCAGAGCGAATATAATGACATTGTTAATAAACTCTCAAGATTATTCTCGGCCTCGCTGTTTCGGACACTCCCCCTGTTTCGAACACATCAGAAAGGATGTTTCTTATGCAAAACGAATTTCAGTTTTTCATTACAAAGATCATTCACGGCGTTGGCAGCAGCAAGAAAGTCGGCGATATCGCAAAGAAGCTCGGCGCCCGCAAAGCCCTCGTCATGCACGGCCCCAACGTCAAGGCGGCCGGCATCGTCGACCCCTGCATCGAGGCGCTCAAGGCCGACGGCATCACCTGCATCATTTATGATAAGGTAGAGATCGAGTCGCCCATGCATTCCATCGAAGAGGCCGCCGCGCTCGGCCGCGCGGAGGGTGCCGACATCTGCGTCGCCATCGGCGGCGGCAGCTGCATGGATACCGCGAAGGTCGCGCGCATGCTCATCACCAACCCCGGCACCTGCCGCGATTACACCACGGCGATCGGCACGGAGCTGTACCCCAACGCGGGCATCCCGCTCATCTGCATCCCGACGACCGCCGGCACCGGCTCTGAGGTGACCTTCACCGCCGTCATGCACGACGTGGAAAATCAGCGCAAGATCTCTACGCGCGACCGCGACAAGCTCGTGCCCGATTACGCCATCCTTGACCCGGCCGTCACCGTGACGCTGCCGCCCGAGATGACCGGCGCGACCGGCCTGGACGCGATGGCGCACGCGATCGAGGGCTTTTTGAAGCCCGAGGCGCACTGCTACTGCGACCCGCTGTGCATTCAGGCGATGAAGATGGTCTACTTCAACCTGAAAAACGCCTACGAGCACCCGGACGATCTTGAGGCGCGCGACAACATGCTCCTCGCGGCGAACATCGCCATGGGCGGCATGGCCGACGTCGGCGTGCAGATCGGTCACGGCATCGGTCAGGCGCTCGGCGCGTACACGCACGCGCCGCACGGCGTTACCTGCGCGTGGGCGCTGCCGTATGTCATCGAGCATCTGTACGACGTGGAGGCCGCCAAGGTGCGCCAGATCGCGGACGCCTTCGCGCTCGACCTGCCCGCCGATGCCAGCCCGGAGACTGTGCGCGACGCCGTTGTCGCCGCCATTGAGCAGCTCAGCGCCGACGTGCACCTGCCGATGCCGCGCGACCTCGGCTGCACGATGGAAAAGGACTACGACAACTTCGTCAAATTCGTTCTGCGCGAGCAGCGCCTCATCCAGATGTCCGCCAAGCACGTCTCGGACGACGACGTGCGCAGATACATGGCCGATCTGATGACCCACGCGCACTGAGCCGCGCACGAGACAGACAAATCTAAGAAGGAGTACAAACGATCATGAGAAAACTTCTCGAGCCGCTGAAAGTCGGCAATATGGAGCTGCGCAACCGCGTGATCCTCTCTGCGATGGCCAAGTATTTCTGCACCAACGGCTTCATCGGCCAGGAATACATTGAATACTACCGCACCATCGCCCACGGCGGCACCGCGCTCATCACCCCGGGCATCATGTGCGTTGAGCCCAAGTGGTACGGCCAGCATGAGCAGCCCTTCCTCAACGACGACAAGTATATCCCCGGCCTCAAGGCGGCGATCGACGCCGTGCACGACGAGGGCGCGAAGTTCTCCTGCCAGCTCTGGATGCCCGGCCACCTGCCCTACACGCAGGCGGACTACATCGAGACCAACGGCCCGAAGCTGGTCGCGGTCAACTACATGTCCCGCGAGATGATCCAGGAGATGCAGCAGAAATATGTCGACGCGGCCATCCGCTGCGCCAAGGCCGGCACCGACGCCATCGAGTGGCACATGGCGCACAACTACCTGCCCGAGCAGTTCTACAGCCCGTACTTCAACCACCGCACGGACGAATACGGCGCGCAGAACGTGGACAACGCCATGCGCTTCTCGCTCGAGATCATCGACCGCATCAGGAAGGCCTGCCCCGACGTGGAGGTCGTGGCGAAGATGAACGGCACGGACTGCCACGACGGCGAGGCCAGCATGGCCTGGCTCGGCAGCGCGGCGTCGCTGCTCGAGCAGCACGGCGTGAGCCTCATCACCGTCAACGGCGGCGGCGTGATGTCGCGCCTGACCGGCATGAGCGCCGACGGCAACTGGGAAGAGGGCTGGAAGGTCCCCTATGCCGAGGTCGTGAAAAACAGCGTCAGCATCCCGGTCGCGGCCTGTGGCTCGCTGCGCCATCCCGACTACATCGACAGCATCATCCGCGACGGCAAGTGCGACGCCGTGGCCCTCGGCCGCCAGCTGTTCGCCGAGCCGGAGTTCTGCAACAAGATCGCGCAGGGGCGCGAGGATGAGCTCAAATACTGCGTGTCGTGCATGCACTGCCTGACCAAGACGCCCTTCGGCCCGCAGCAGCCCGGCTGCACCATGAACCCCAGAGGCCGCCGCGAATACTGCATGCCCGCACAGCTCAACATCAACGGCGACCATCTGCCCGTGGCCGTCATCGGCGCGGGCCCTGCCGGACTCGAGGCCGCCGTGACGCTCACCAAGCGCGGCTTTGACGTGACCGTGTTTGAAAAGTCCGACCGCATCGGCGGCGCAGTGAATCTCGCCGACGCTCCGATCGGCAAATACAAGCTCGGCTGGCTCATCGACTACTACGAGCGCATGATCCGCAAGCTCGGCATCCGTGTGCAGCTCAACACCGAGTGCACCTCGCAGATGCTGCGCGCCATGGATCCCTACGCCGTGTTCGTCGCGACCGGCTCTGACGAGTTCATCCCGCCGATCGACGGACTCAGCGGCGAGAACGTGCTGAGCGTGCGCGAGTATATCCGCAGCAAGCCCGCCGTCTCCGGCAAGCAGGTCGTCGTGCTCGGCGCCGGTCAGACCGGTCTGGAGGCCGCGCGCATGCTCGCGCAGGACAACACCGTCACCGTCGTGGACATGATGCCCGATGAGATCCCGGCCAACACCGACCACCGCCTCGACCTGTTCTACGCCAAGGATGCCGGCGTTCAGACCGTCCTCGGCCACAGAATCCTGCGCGTGGACGGCGCCGGCGTGACCGTCGCCTCCGTCGCCTCCGGCGAGGAGCGCGTGCTGCCCGCCGATCTGGTCGTCGTGGCGCTGGGCGTGCGCCCGGTCGCGGAGCTCCACAATGAGATCAAGGACGCATTCCCGCACGTGTGCAAGCTCGGCGACAGCGTCAAGCCCGGCTTCATCGTGCACGCCACCACAGCGGCATACGAGGCCGCGGCCAGCCTGCCGACCAAGCCCTACGAGGTCAAAGAGATCTACTTTGCGGCGGAAAAGGAAGCCGTCAAGCCGCAGCTCATCAATCCCTACGCATAACGCATTCGTTCTTCCCCCCCTCATCATACAAAAAGCACATCCCCGGCCGGGGATGTGCTTTTTGCCGTCTGCAGGCACAAACTCTGTGAAATGCTTCTGCGCTACATTATAATATATGTCCGCCCGGACGGGTCACAGCGCCTTGTAGCGCAGCATGATCGCGTCGAGCACCGTGTCGATCAGGCGCGAGATGCGCGCCTCGGTCATATCATACCAGCCGTCCTGCTTGTCGACCGCCTCGATGCCGAGGGAGATGACATAGAAATACACCATGAACGACTCTACATCCGTGTCGGGGCGGAGGATCTTGTCGTCGATCGCCTTCTGGATGTACTGCGTCTTCATCTTGTGGATGCGGTGCATGATGTCGGTCTGAAAATCGCGCGCGGCGGCAAGCTGCGGCTTGGAGTTGATGCCAGTGAAGAGCTCCTTCTCCGCCAGACGCAGGTGCGACGACAAGTCGAGATCCTTGCGCACCTTGTCGAAAAACGGCATGTCGCTGGCAAAGAGCTCGGTATACGTCTCCAGCTTGCCGGTCAGGTGCTTTTTCACGACCGCCTCATAGAGGTTCTGCTTGTTTTCAAAGTAGTAGTAGATCGGAGTGCGCGTTGTGTTCAGCTCGCGGGCAATGTCGTTGAGGTTGGTGTTGTCAAAGCCGTATTCGCAAAAGATCTTCTTTGCGGCATTGAGAACGTCCTCCTCCGAGACCTCCTGCCCCAATGGTTTTCTGCTCATATGAAAAAGGCCTTTCTATCTTTGTGCAAAATAATAATCACGAGTGTTTATTATAGACAACATGATAGCATAAAAGGGCAGATGTGTAAATGCCCCGAGCCGAAAACCGGGAAAATTTTTTCTGCTCTGCGCCGGCGGGCGCAATGGCTACAAGGTTCTTGACAAGCTGTCAGCGGCGCGCCCGTCAGGGTGCGCCGCCGTGTGCTTCAGAGCAGTTTCAGGATCCCGTCGCCGTAGTCGGCGCAGGTCGCGCCGTCCGGCTGTCCGGTGATGACGACCGGGCAGGCGTTGAGCGCCGCCTCGAGCCGGTCGGCCGCAGCCGCGCGGCCGATGTGCCGCAGCAGCATGCCCTCCGCGCGCAGGATGCTCTGCGGGTTTGCGTACTCGCCCATGCCGCGCTCGATCATGCGCGGTGCCGAGCCGTGGATGGCCTCAAACATGGCGTGGCGGTCGCCGATGTTGGCGCTGCCCGCCGTGCCGACGCCGCCCTGAAGCTGCGCGGCCTCGTCGGTGATGATGTCGCCGTAGAGGTTCGGCAGCAGCAGCACCTGAAAGCCGCCGCGCACGCGCTCGTTGACGAGGTTCGCCGCCATGATGTCGATATAGTAGTCATCGACGGTGATCTCCGGGTAATCGGCGGCCACCTCGTGGCAGATGGCGGTGAACTTGCCGTCGGTCTTTTTGAGAATGTTCGCCTTCGTGACGACGGTCACGCGCGTCTTGCCGCTGCGCCGGGCATAGTCAAACGCCGCGCGGGCGATGCGCCGCGTGCCGGGGTCGGTCGTGACCTTGAAGTCCACGGCCATGCCGGGCAGCTCCACGCCGCGGCTGCCGAGGGCATATTCGCCCTCCGTGTTCTCGCGGAAGAACGTCCAGTCGATGCCCTCATCGGGAATAGTCACGGGGCGGACGTTGGCATAGAGGTCGAGCGCGCGGCGCAGCTTCACGTTTGCGCTCTCGAGCCCACCGCCCATGGGCGTCGTGGTCGGGCCCTTGAGCAGCACGTCGCAGGTCAGGATCTCATCCAGCACATCGTCCGGCACCGCCTGATTGCAGGCCAGCCGGTTTTCGATCGTCAGGCCGCGGATGCGCCGCAGGGCGATGCTGCCGCGCGCGATCTCATCCGCGAGCAGCGCCTCGAGCGCGCGCACCGCCTGCTCCATGATGATGGGGCCGATGCCGTCGCCGTCCACGAGGCCGATGGTCACGGTCGCCTTGTTCGTATAATCCACCTGCTCGGCAGTCATGCCCGCGACGCGGGCCTGCTGCTCGGTGAGCAGGGTGCGAAACGCCGCACAGGCGCGGTCGATATCGTTCATAGCGCATGCTCCTTTGTATAGTTGAGCAGTCCGCCGGCGAGCAGGATGGCCTGCTGCCGCTCGGTGAGGCTGCACACGACAGGGTAAGCCTTGCCCGTGGCCGTGTCCGTGAGGGTGAGTGCACCCGCCGCCATACCGGCGCGGATGTTGTCGATGCGCAGGTGTGCGCCCTGCGCCAGCGCGTCATAGTCGGCGGGATCGGCAAACGTCAGCGGCAGGATGCCGGCGTTGATGAGGTTGGCCGCATGGATGCGCGCGAAGCTCTTGGCCACGACGCAGCGGATGCCCAGATACATCGGCACGAGCGCCGCGTGCTCGCGCGACGAGCCCTGCCCGTAGTTGCTGCCGCCGACGATGATGCCGTCGCCCGCCGCCTTGGCACGCACCGGGAAGTCCGGGTCACAGACCGTGAAGCAGAACTCCGACAGCTTCAGGATGTTCGAGCGATACGGCAGGATCTTTGCCCCGGCGGGCATGATGTGGTCGGTCGTGATGTTGTCGCCCACCTTGAGCACGAGCTCCGCCGCGAGCGAGTCGGCAAAGGGCTTGCTCTTCGGGAAGGGCCGGATGTTCGGCCCGCGCAGGACCTCCACCGCGTCGGCCTCGTCCGCCGGGGCGGGCGGCAGCACGGCGCGGTCGTCGATGCGGAAGCGCTCCGGCAGCGTGACGGCCGGCATTTCGCCGAGGGTCTGCGGGTCGGTGATGAAACCGGTGAGCGCGGCGGCGACCGCCGTCTCCGGAGAGACGAGGTAGACCTGCGCGTCCTTTGTCCCGCTGCGGCCGAGGAAGTTGCGGTTGAACGTGCGCAGGCTCACGCCGCCGGAATTCGGCGAGAAGCCCATGCCGATGCACGGGCCGCAGGCACACTCGAGCAGGCGCGCGCCGCTGGCGAGGATGTCCGTGAGCGCGCCGCAGTCGGCGAGCATGGTCAGCACCTGCTTCGATCCCGGCGAGATGGACAGGCTCACGCCCGGGGCGACGGTCTTGCCGCGGAGCAGCGCCGCGACCTTGAGCATATCGAACAGGGACGAATTCGTGCACGAGCCGATGCAGACCTGATCGACCTTCGTGCCCGCGAGCGACGCCACGGGGACGACATTGTCCGGGCTGTGCGGGCAGGCGATCATGGGCTGCAGCTTGTCGAGGTCGATGTCGATGACGCGGTCATAGTGCGCATCCGGGTCACTCTGCAGCGGGGTGAAGTCCGCCGCGCGCCCCTCGGCGGCGAGAAATGCGCGCGTCACGGCGTCCGACGGGAAGATCGACGTCGTCGCGCCGAGCTCCGTGCCCATGTTCGTGATCGTCGCGCGCTCGGGCACGGACAGCGCCGCGATGCCCGGGCCGCCCCACTCGATGATCGCACCGACGCCGCCCTTGACCGACAGGATGCGCAGCAGCTCGAGGCTGATGTCCTTGGCGGTGACGAACGGGCGCAGCGTACCGGTGAGGTTGACTTTGAACATTTTCGGCATGGTGATGTAGTACGCGCCGCCGCCCATGGCGACCGCGACGTCCATGCCGCCCGCGCCGAAGGCCAGCATACCGATGCCGCCGCCGGTGGGCGTGTGGCTGTCCGAGCCGATGAGCGTCTTGCCGGGCTTGCCGAAGCGCTCGAGCTGCACCTGATGGCAGATGCCGTTGCCGGGGCGCGAGAACCAGACGCCATGCTTTGCGGCCACGGTTTGCAGATAGCGGTGGTCGTCCGCATTTTCAAAGCCGGACTGCAGCGTGTTGTGGTCGACATAGGCCACGCTCAGCTCGGTCTTTACGCGCGCGATGCCCATCGTCTCGAACTCGAGATAGGCCATCGTGCCGGTCGCGTCCTGCGTGAGCGTCTGGTCAATGCGCAGGGCGATCTCGCTGCCGGGGGTCATGTCGCCGTGCAGCAGATGTGCGCGGATGATTTTTTGTGCCAGTGTCTCACCCATGGTGATCCATCCTTTCAATCATACTTTTCTTTGCGTGGATCGTGTGCTCGGTCGTGAGCGCGGCGGCCGCATCGGCATCGCCCGCGGCGATGGCCTCATAAATGGCGCGGTGCTCTTTGACCACCTGTGCCGTGCGCTTGGCGTCGGCAATGGACGCCTTGCGGTAGCGGCGGGTCTTGCGGTGCAGCGGCACAAGTGTGTCGCTGATGACAGCGTGGCCGCTCATGTCGCAGATGATGTCGTGAAACTGGTCGTCCATCTCGCGCAGGTGCTCGGCGTCGCGCTTTTCAAAGTAAAACTCCTGCAGATCCAGAATGTGCTGCAGGCGCGCAAGGCCGTCGGGCGCGGCGTTTTTCGCCGCGTAGTACGACGCGAGCCCCTCGATCTTGCAGCGGATGTCCATGATGTCCACCAGATCCTCCGCCGTGATGCCGAGCACGACGGAGCCCTTGCCGGTGTCGGCGATGAGGTGCTCCTGCTCGAGGCGGCGCAGCGCCTCGCGGATGGGCGTGCGGCTGACGTTGAGCTGCTCGACGAGCCGCAGCTCCGTGAGCACCTCGCCGCGCGGGTAAACGCCCTGTATGATATCGGATTCCAGCCGCTCAAACACCTGATCGGCCAGCGTAACGGTACGGAAATCTTTCATGCTGCACCTCCTGTCAGACCTGCGCGAAGCGGCCGGGCGCCAGCTCCGCGATCTTGGCGTTGAGCTCCTTGGACGAGATGACAGTCTGGCGGCCGTCCTCATATTCCGCGTCCACCCAGCCCTTGAGCGCGAGCACGAGCGGATCGCGCTTATCGATCTGCGCGTCCCCGGTCAGGCGGTAGTTCTGGTTGATCCAGTAGGCGATGCCCGCGAGGCCGGAGGTCTTGGCGACCTGCACGGACGCCGGGCGGTTGAGGAGCTTTTCTGTGTCGAAGATCGTGTAGATCTCCGCATCCTTGAGCAGCCCGTCGGCGTGGATGCCGGCGCGCGTGGCGTTGAAGTCGCGCCCGACGAACGGCGTCATCGGCGGGACGTCATAGCCGATCCCATGCTGAAAATAATCCGCGATCTCGGTGATGACGGTCGGATCCATGCCGTCGAGCGAGCCGCGCAGCGACGCGTACTCGAACACCATCGCCTCGAGCGGGATGTTGCCCGTGCGCTCGCCGATGCCGAGCAGGGAGCAGTTGACCGCGCACGCACCGTAGAGCCACGCGGTCGAGGCGTTGACGACCGCCTTGTAAAAGTCGTTGTGCCCGTGCCACTCGAGGCACTCGCTCGGCACGTCGGAATACTGCTGCAGGCCGTAGATGATGCCGGCCACGCTGCGCGGCAGCGCCGCCTCCGTGTAGGGGATGCCGTAGCCCATGGTGTCGCACGCGCGGATCTTGACCGGGATGCCCGCCTGGCGCGAGAGCTTTTGCAGCTCGTTGACAAACGGCACGACAAAGCCGTAAAAATCGGCGCGCGTGATGTCCTCGAGGTGGCAGCGCGGGATGACGCCGGCCTCAAACGCGTCGGCCACGGTGGCAAGGTAATAGTCCATGGCCTGCTTTCGGGTCATTTTCATCTTCTTGAAGATGTGGTAGTCACTGCAGCTGACGAGGATGCCCGTCTCACGGATGCCGAGGTCGCGCACGAGGCGGAAGTCCTCCTTCGTCGCGCGGATCCACGTCGTGATCTCCGGGAACTTCAGCCCCAGCTCCATGCACTTTTCGAGCGCCTCGCGGTCTTTCTTGCTGTAGATGAAAAACTCCGTCTGCCGGATGATGCCGTACGGACCGCCGAGCCGGGAGAGATACTTATAGATATTGACGATCTGGTCGACCGTGTACGGCTCCACGGACTGCTGCCCGTCGCGCAGGGACGTGTCCGTGATCCAGATCTCCTCGGGCATATTCATCGGCACGCGCCGGTGGTTGAACGGCACCTTCGGCACCATGCCCTGTGTGTAAATATCGCGATGGAGGTTGGGTTCCGCTACATCCTGAAGCGAATATTTATACGCATTCTGCTCCAGCAAATTCGTCTTTCCGGATATTTCAAGCATGGCAGTGGGACTCCTTTCCGTTGCTTTGTATTATTGTATACAATTATACACGCGCTGTTTTTCTTGTCAATAGAATTGTTCACAAATTTCCGCTTGCTTTCCGGGCGGAAGTTGGTATAATACAAAATCGTTCAAAATTGAACTATTTTCAGGAGGTGACCGCCGTGCTCACCGCATCGCAGGTCTATACGTACACGCGCCGCATCCTCGACGCCTACACCGTCGTCATGCAGCCGCTGAGCGCGGAGCTGGACATGGCGCCCAACGCCGTGGACATTCTGCTCTTTCTGGCCAACAATCCGGGGCTGGACACCGCGCGCGACATCTGCACATACCGCCGACTCAAGCCGGGCATCGTGTCGTTTCACGTCGACAAGCTCGTGCGCGAGGGGTATCTGCTGCGCGCACGCGACCCCGGCGACCGGCGGCGCTGTCGGCTCGTGTGCACGGACAAGGCCGCGCCCATCATCGCGCGCGGGCAGGCCCTGCAGGAGCAGTTCAGCGCGCAGATGTCCGCGGGCGTCGCGCCCGACACGCTCGAGACGTTTCAGCGCTGCCTGACGGCGTTCGCACAAAATCTGGACCACATCGCACATGGGGAGGCACTCTGAATGCAGCAGGACAAAACATTTCTCGGCACGGAGCCGGTCGGACAGCTTCTGCGCCGGCTCGCGATCCCGACGGTGATCGCGCAGCTGGTCAATATGCTCTACAACATCGTCGACCGCATCTACATCGGCCACATTCCCGAAGTCGGCAGCGCCGCGCTGACCGGCGTGGGCGTGTGCCTGCCGATCATCCTGATCGTGTCGGCCTTCGCGTGCTTCACAGCCTCCGGCGGCGCGCCGCGCGCGTCGATCTTCATGGGGCGCGACGATATGGACAGCGCCGAAAAAACGCTCGGCGGCTGCTTCACGATGCAGATCGGCATCTCCGTCGTGCTCACGGCGGCGCTGCTGCTCTGGGGGCGCGACGCGCTGCTGGCCTTCGGCGCAAGTGAGAACACCATCGGCTACGCCGCCGACTATCTGCATATTTATGCGTTCGGCACGCTCTTTGTCGAGCTCACGCTCGGCATGAACGCCTTCATCACGGCGCAGGGCTTTGCCAAGGTAGGTATGTACACGGTGCTCATCGGCGCGGCGGCGAACATCATCCTCGACCCGGTCTTCATCTTCGCGCTCGGCATGGGTGTGCGCGGCGCGGCGCTGGCGACCGTGCTCTCGCAGGGGCTCTCGTGCGCGTGGGTGCTGTCGTTCCTGTGCGGGAAGAAGGCGTTTTTGCGCCTCCGGCGCCGGAACCTCTTCGTCTCGCCTAAGCTCATCCTGCCGTGCGTGGCGCTCGGTCTGGCGACGTTCACGATGCAGGCGAGCGAGAGCGTCATCTCCGTGTGCTTCAACGCCTCCCTGCTCAGATACGGCGGCGACATCGCCGTCGGCGCGATGACGATCCTCACGAGCGTGATGCAGTTTGCCATGCTGCCGCTGCAGGGCATCGGGCAGGGCGCGCAGCCGATCACGAGCTACAACTTCGGCGCGAAAAACACCGCGCGCGTGCGCGAGACGTTTCGCCTGCTGCTCAAGGTGTGCCTGATCTACTCAGTCTCGCTCTGGGCGCTCATCGAGCTCGCCCCCGGTCTGTTTGCGCGCATCTTCACGCCGGACGCGGCGCTCATCGCCTTTACGACGCGCGTGCTGCGCATCTATTGCGCGGGACTGTTCCTGTTCGGCATCCAGATCGCCTGCCAGATGACGTTCGTGTCCATCGGCAGTGCGCTGTGCTCGATCATCGTGGCCGTGCTGCGCAAATTCGTGCTGCTGCTGCCGCTGATCTATCTGCTGCCGGCGCTGCTGCCCGACCAGACGACCGCCGTGTATCTGGCCGAGCCCGTCGCGGACGTGATCGCCGTCACGTGCACCGCCATCCTGTTTGCGACGCAGTTTCGCAAGGCACTGCACAAGCTCGAGGCGAGCTCCTGACAGACTGCGAAGCACGCTGCGGATGATTCAAGAATTTGAAACAATGTTATGAAAATTATGAATCGTCCGCAGCGTTGACAACCGGCTTTCCGGCGCGTACAATGGCGTCAAATTTCTTCCGAGAGGAGCTGCAAGCCATGCGTCACACGTCCTTTGCCCATCCCTGCAATGCCGCGGCCAAGTGCGCGGTTGGCTCGGCATGCTCTGCGGCGAATACCGACAACAACAGCATCCTTCTGCTTACCATCGACACTGTGCTTGCAGTGTCGATTTTTGCTATACTCAGCATTCTGGGCATCGCACCGCCAGCAGAACGAACCAAACCGGTATTCGCGGGATAAACACGACTTGGTATACCAGGAGTCGGCCCCGACCGTTTTGGTCGGGGCCGATTTTTTGTTGTATAGAAAAACGGACGGAAAGGAAACCTGTTATGGAAAAGAAAAAAGTTGGATTTGCCAGCGGCATCGGCTTCATCCTCGCCGCCGCTGGCAGCGCCGTGGGCCTCGGAAATCTCTGGGGCTTCCCGTACAAGACGTCGCAAAACGGCGGCGCGGCCTTCGTGCTCATCTACGTCGCGTGCGTGCTGCTCATCGGCTTCGTGACGATGCTCAGCGAGATCTATCTCGGCCGCCGCGCGCAGGCAAACCCCATGACCGCCTACAAGATGATCCACAAGAACCTCGGCTGGTGCGGACTCGTGGCGATCGTGATCCCCGCGTTCATCATCTGCTACTACTCCGTGCTCGGCGGCTGGACGACGAAGTACGCGCTCAACTCCTTCAGCGGCAACGCCGGCATCGTCGGCACGTTCTCTGTCAACACCGGCGAGGTCATCCTCTACACCGCCATCTTCCTCGTGCTGAGCATGATGATCATCATGGGCGGCGTCAAGGACGGCATCGAGAAGGCATCCAAGGTGCTCATGCCGGTGCTGTTTCTGATCCTCGTCGCCATCGCCGTCTACGCGCTGACGCTCGGCAGCGGCGTGCGTGAGGGTCTGAGCTTCTACCTCAAGCCCGATTTCTCCGGCATCACGTTCAAGTCCGTGCTCGTGGCCATGGGTCAGGCGTTTTACTCCCTGTCGCTCGGCATGGGCATCATGATCACCTACGGCTCGTACACCGGCAAGGAGGTCAACCTTGTGCGCTCCACCGCCATGATCTGCATCTTCGACACGCTCGTGGCGCTCATCGCGGGTCTGGCGATCTTCCCGTCGGTAGCGCACTTTGACCCCGCGCTGCTCGGCAGCAGCAAGGGCGTCGCGCTCATGTTCATCATCCTGCCGCAGGTGTTCGAGTCCATGGGCGGTGTGGGTCAGGTCGTGTCGTTCGCCTTTTTCGTCATGGTCGACATCGCCGCCATCACCTCCGTCGTGTCGCTGATCGAGGTCGTGACGCAGTTCGTCATCCAGAAATTCCACGCCCACCGCAAGCGCGCCGCACTCATCGTCGCGGGTGTCTGCTTTCTCGTGTCGATCCCGATCGGCATCTCGCTCGGCCATGTTGCCATCCTCGAGGAATCCAGCCCCGCGCTGTTCGGGCTCGACTGGCTGACGTTCTTTGACGAGGTGACCAACACCGTGCTCATGCCCGTGTGCGCGCTGTTTTCCTGCATCGTCGTCGGCTGGTTCATCACGCCCAGGCGCGCCGTGGCCGAGATCGAGGCCGGGGGCACACCCATGGCCGGCTGGCTCAAGAAGGTCTACGCCGTCATGATCCGCTTCGTGACGCCGGCGCTCATCCTCATCGTCGAGATCGGCGGCCTGCAGTCCGAAATCGCCGCCGGAAACGTCGCCGTCATCGTCTTTGCCTACGCGCTCGTGGCGCTGTGCGTGGCCGCGTATTTCCTCTTCTTCCGCAACACGGACACCGGCACGAACGCCGACGAGAAGCTCTCCGGCGATTACCCCGTGTGACACGTGCGATGCGCCCAATGCCCCGGCATTGTTTTTGACAAGAATCATTTTCTCCGCCGCACATGTCGCCGGAGAAAATGATCGGACTTTCTTTCGCCGCGCCATTGGCGAAAGGCTGCGAGATTTTTCGCAAGCTGTACACCGGTGTGGTTTTTTGACCATACCGGTGTTTTTTGTATGACAAACTCGTTAAAAATCGAGCAACTTTCAGTTGAAATACCGGCAAAAAACAGGTATAATAACAATGTCAGTCAATCTGACAAACATAGCTGACAGGAGGCACGCCCATGTCGATGCAAGAGGTGCGGGAACAGAATATCGCACTCGTAACGCAGACGGCGCTGGCGTGTTTTGTTGAAAACGGCATTGAAAAGACGACCATCCGCGACATCGCGCAGCACGCCGGCCTGACCGAGCGCTCGGTCTACCGGTACTTTGCGGGCAAGGATGAGCTCGTCATCGCGGCGGCCTACCTCTACTGGGACAGAGCCAAGGAGCTGGCCGCGCAGTCGCTGGCAAAGCAGCGGCGCAGAGGCATGACCGGCATCGAGGAGATCCGCGTGCTGCTGCGCAGCTACGCGGAGCTGATCTTCACCGATCCCGCGGGCATCCGCTTCTCGCTGGATGCGGAGGTCGCGCTGTGCAACGCCGGCCGGCAGCACGCGGTCATCAACCGGCCGCCGGAGCGCTTTGAGGTCGCCCCCGGGCCGATCGCCGCGGCCATCCGCCGCGGGCTCGCCGACGGGACGGTCGATCCCGAGGCCGATGTGAAAACACTCTATTATAATACGTACGATTCGATCCTTGGCGTCATCCAGCGGATGTCCGTCGGCGTGCCGAGCGTGCATGAGCTCGACGGGCACGCGCGCATCGACGCGCTGTGCGAGCAGTTCACGCGCGCATTCGCGGCGCCGCCCAAGCAATAAGGGGACAGGGAACACCTTTTAAATACCACCCTACATTGAAGGAGGAAACGGCATGGCAAAAAGACCGAATATTCTCAAGCTGGCCACGAAGATCAGCCTTGAGAGCATGACGTACATGGGCATCACGTATGACGATCCCGAGTATAAGATCCTCGAGCCGATCATCGACGATGACATGTGTGCGATCATGATGCACGTGCGCCTGGAGACCAACCGCACGGTTGAGGAAGTGGCCAAGCGTGCAAGAAAGAGCGTGGAATTCACGCAGGAGCAGCTCGACAAGCTGTGCAAGACCGGCGCAGTCCGCTACCGCTATGTGGACGGCAAGCGCTGCTACTTCTACCCGATCTGGGTCCCGGGCATCATGGAGGGCATCCTTGCCAACCGTGAGCAGTGCGACAAGTATCCCGTGCTCGGCGAGAGCTTTGAGGCATACACCCGCCGCCGTCCGGAGATGCTCGCGCCGATGCTCGACTCCGGCAAGACCGGTATGTTCTTCATGCGCGTCATGCCCGTCATGAGCGCCATCGAGAACGACTCGCACGCCGCCTCCTACGACGAGGTGCGCACCCTCATCGAGAACGCGACCGCCATCAGCGTCGGTCCGTGCTCCTGCCGCCGTGCCCGCCGTCTCATGGGCGAGGGCTGCGGCCACCTCGAAGAGGATATGTGCATGTACCTCAACGACAACGCGCTCTGCTTCTCCGAGCAGGGTTATCACCGTCTCGTGAGCAAGGAAGAGGCGTATGAGATCCTCAAGCGCGCCGAGGACAACGGTCTCGTGCACGAGATCAACCAGACCCCCGGCTTCGAGGACACGAACGCCATCTGCAACTGCTGCGGCTGCTCGTGCTTCGCGCTGCGTATCGCTGAGCTGTTCCGCACGCCGCGCGCCATCCGCTCGAACTACATCGCCCGCGTGGACAAGGAAAAGTGCGTCGCCTGCGGTCAGTGCGTTGAAAACTGCCAGACCAACGCGCTCAAGCTCGGCCAGAAGCGCTGCGCGACCGATCCGCACATCTCCGATACCTACGATACCGACGCCAGCGTGCCGTTCCACCGCTCGAGCTACAACCCCGAGTACCGCACGAACCGCTCCGACGTCATGCCCAGCGGCACCGCCCCCTGCAAGGCCGAGTGCCCGGCGCATATCCCGGTTCAGGGCTACATCAAGCTCGCGTCCCTCGGCCGCTACACCGAGGCGCTGGAGCTCATCAAGAAAGAAAACCCGTTCCCGGCCGTCTGCGGCCGCATCTGCAACAAGCGTTGTGAGGACGCCTGCACCCGCGGCAGCATCGACGATCCGATCGCCATCGACGACATCAAGAAGTTCATCGCCGAGAAGGATCTCGAGGCCGGCACCCGCTTCGTGCCGAAGATGCTCAACCAGATCGGCCGTCCGTACACGGAGAAGATCGCCGTCATCGGCGCCGGCCCTGCCGGTCTGAGCTGCGCGTACTACCTCGCCGTCAAGGGCTACCCCGTGACCGTGTTCGAGAAGGAGTCCGTGCCCGGCGGCATGCTCACGCTCGGCATCCCGAGCTTCCGCCTCGAGAAGGACGTTGTCAACGCGGAGATCGACGTGCTCAAGGAGCTCGGCGTGGAGTTCCGCTTCGGCGTTGAGGTCGGCAAGAACATGACGCTCGACGCGCTGCGCGCGGACGGCTACAAGGCGATCTACCTCGCCGTCGGCGCCTCCAAGGGCACGCCGGCCGGCTGCCCGGGCGACGATCTGAAGGGTGTGTTCACCGGCGTCGAGTTCCTGCGCGCCGTGAACCTCGGCAAGCGCCCGACCATCGGCAAAAAGGTCGCCGTCATCGGCGGCGGCAATGTCGCCATCGACGTCGCGCGCGCCGCCGTGCGCCGCGGTGCGGACGTGACGCTGCTCTACCGCCGCAGCCGCGAGGAGATGCCCGCAGCGGACGAAGAGGTCGCCGAGGCCGAGGCCGAGGGCGTCAAGTTCCGCTTCCTGAGCGCCCCGGTCGAGATCCTGGGCGAAAAGGGCAAGGCCACGGCCATCAAGGTCGAGACCATGACCCTCGGCGAGCCCGACGAGAAGGGCCGCCGCAAGCCCGTCGGCACGGGCGAGTTCGAGACGCTTGCCGTCTCCGCCGTCATCTCGGCCATCGGCCAGCAGATCGACCTGTGCGGCATCGACGCCGGCTCGAAGCTCCAGCTCGGCAAGCGCGGCACCGTGCTGGTTGACCCCGCAACGTATCAGACCGCCGAGCCCGACGTGTTCGCGGGCGGTGATCTTGTGACCGGCCCGAAGTTTGCCATCGACGCCATCGCTGCCGGCAAAGAGGCTGCCGTGTCCATCCACCGCTTCGTGCACCCCGGCCAGAGCCAGCTCATCGGCCGTGACCACCGCGACTACAAGTCGCTCGATCCCGCGACCGTGGCCGTGCCGATCGAGAGCTTTGACAACACCCCGCGCCAGCACGCGCACGACGGCTCCGCCGAAGAGGCGAAGAAGACCTTCCACGATCTGCGCGGTGTGTTCACCGAGGAGCAGATGAAGAAGGAGACCGAGCGCTGCCTCGGCTGCGGCGCGGTCGTCCTCAACGAGGACCAGTGCATCGGCTGCGGCATCTGCACCACCAAGTGCAAGTTCGACGCTATCCGCCTTGAGAAGGTCAACGACACGCACGGCCGTGAATACTTCCGCACCCTGCTGACCGTGGCCGGCAACACCCCCGCCGCCATCGGCCGCCTCGTGCGCAAGACGCGCGGCAGATAAGGAGCAGCGCCATGCATGAGATCGGTGTGGTGCGCGCCATGGTCAAGACCGTCACCGACTACGCGGCCGCCAATCAGATCGATGAGATCTCCGAGATCGTGGCCGACTGCGGCGAGCTCTCGCTCGTCATTCCGGAGTACGTGGAGGAGCTCTATCCCCCCGTCGTGAAGGGCACGCCGCTGGAAAACACGAAGCTCATCGTCAACATCGTGCCCGGCATGGCCGAGTGCGAGGATTGCGACGAGATCTTCAATGTCATCGAGTGCAACGGTTATTGTCCGAACTGCAACAGCTTCAACAAAACGGTGCTGTCCGGCAAGGACTTTACCATCCGGGAGATCCATGTCCCGGAAGAACGTGAACCCGGGTCTGTGGAGACCTAAAAAATAGAAGGAGCGTATTCAATGAACGAAAAGTACAACGCATTGTTCACCCCCTGGAAGATCGGCAATGTCGAAATGAAAAACCGCATTGTCCAGTGCTCCATGGGCGGCACGTCCCTGTTCGGCTGGATGGAGCCGAACCACTTCGACAAGGAAGCAGCTTACTTCCTGCTCAACCGCGCACAGGACGGCGTGGGCCTGATCCTGCCCGGCATGCAGTGCATCCGCGATCCGCTGGGCATCCCCGGCCGTAAGTGGCTGTACCAGAACGACCAGATGTTCAAGCAGCTCAAGGAGTACATGGTCGAGTTCCACAAGACCGGTGCAAAGCTCTTCATCCAGCTCGCCGCCGGCATGGGCCGTTCCATGGCGATCAACGGCTGGATGACGATGCTGGCCAAGAACAACTTCCTCAACAAGATCGCCAGCCCCATCGTCGACGTGCAGTACATCTGCGCCTCCGCTTCCGAGGTCCCGAACCGCTGGAAGGAAGACGTCATGTCCCGCCCGCTGACCGTCAAGGAGATCCAGGACATGGTGCACGCCTTCGGCAAGACCGCCAAGAAGCTGCGCGCTGCCGGTGTCGACGGCGTCGAGATCCACGCTGTCCACGAGGGCTACCTGCTTGACCAGTTCACCATGGCCAACTGGAACCACCGCACCGACCAGTACGGCGGCTCGTTCGAGAACCGTTTCCGCTTCCCGGTCGAGATCGTGCAGGAGATCAAGCGTCAGGCCGGCGCCGACTTCCCGGTGTCCCTGCGTTACTCCGTCGTCTCCAAGACCAAGGCCTGGGGCAAGGGCGCGATGCCGTACGAGACCGACTTCGAGGAGTTCGGCCGCGATATGGCCGAGTCCGAGAAGGCCGTCAAGTACCTGGGCGATGCCGGCTACGACATGTTCAACTGCGACAACGGTACTTACGACGCATGGTACTGGGCACATCCGCCTCAGTACATGCCCGACAACTGCAACCTCGAGTACGTCGAGCACATCAAGAAGTTCACCAACTGCCCGGTCGTCTGCGCCGGCCGTATGGACCCCGTGAAGGCCGCCGAAGAGATCGCCGCCGGCCGTCTCGACGCTGTCGCCATCGCGCGCCAGAACCTCGTTGACCACGAGTGGATCCACAAGATCCTCAGCGGCCGCGAGGACGAGATCAAGCCCTGCATCCGCTGCCACAACGGCTGCTTCAACATGTCCAAGTTCAAGGGCACCGCGAACCTCCAGAGCATGGATGACTCCCTGCACCTGGCTCGCTGCGCGCTGAACCCGACCACCATGCAGCACAACAAGTACAAGATCGTCCCGACCCGCAACCCGAAGAAGGTCGCCATCATCGGCGGCGGCATCGGCGGCATGGAGTGCGCGCTCGTGCTCAAGCAGCGCGGCCACACCCCCGTCATCTTCGAGAAGACCAACGAGCTCGGCGGTCTGTTCCTCACCGCTTCCGCGATGAGCTTCAAGGAGAACGATAAGGAGCTCATCCGCTGGTACCTCAACGAGGTCGCCAAGGAAGGCATCGACGTCCGCTTCAACACCGAGGTGACCGACGTCAACACGCTCGGCGGCTTCGACGACATCATCGTCGCCAGCGGCTCTATCCCGCGCACCATGCCCTCCATCCCGGGCTTTGAGAAGACCCTCACGTTCACCGAGCTTCTCAAGGACAAGAAGGAAGTCGGCGACAAGGTCCTGTTCATCGGCGGCGGCCAGTCCTCCTGCGAGGCGGCTTACGACCTCGTGCTGCAGGGCAAGCACCCCATCATCGTCGAGTACGCGAACGACCTGATCGCGGCACAGGCCACCTGCCTTGCCAACACCTCCTTCCTGCGTGACGCGATGGAGTACCACAAGGTCCCGACCTACCTCGAGTCCACCGTGACCGAGATCAAGGACAACGGCGTCACCGTCAAGAACGTCAAGACCGGCGAGACCTTCTTTGTCGAGTGCGACGACGTCGTCAACGGCATCGGCTTTGTCCCGACTCCGGTCGGCGGCAAGGACAACAAGCAGGTCTTCCGCGTGGGCGACTGCGTTGCCATCGGCAACCTGCGCACCGTCATCTGGCGTGCCTGGGACGTCTGCATGAAGATCTGATCCCATCTCTACAAACGCGAAACTCCCTCCGGAAATCCGGAGGGAGTTTTTTGCTGTCAGAAAGCATTTCTTTTGACACAGAAATCGCCCCCGAGAGCCTTCGGCTCTCGGGGGCGTCGTCTCTTTTGGTGCCTGTTTCGCTGCGTCCGGCTCACTCGCCCTGCGCGCGCAGCCAGCCGCTCGCCACGCCGGGGTAGTTCGTGATGATGCCCTCGCAGCCCCAGCGGTGGAGCTGCTCCAGACCCGCCATATCATTGACGGTCCAGACGTTCATCTTCACGCCGTGCTCCTTGCAGTCGCGCACGTTCTCGTCCGTGAGCAGCTCGATCGGCGGGTGGTAGCAGGCGAAGCCCGCCTGCTCGCAGTAGTAGCCGGGGAAGCCGCCGATGCTGTCCTCGAGCACGAGCGCACCGACCTCGACCGCGTTGCCGCTGATCTCGAGGATGCGGCGCAGCGAGAAGTGGTTGAACGACGAGAACATGACCTTGTGCTCCAGACCGTAGCGCTCGATGGTGGCCCAGATCTTGCGCTCGATGTCGGGATAGTAGATCTTGTCGGTCTTGATCTCGATGTTGTGCCCGACGGTTTCGCCGGACGCCCACTCGCAATACTCGTCGAACGACGGGATGCGCTCGGGGGCGTATTTGCCCGCGAAGCGTGCAGCGGCGTTGACCTGCCGCAGCTCGTCAAACGTATGCTCGCAGATGCGGCCGGTGCCGTCGGTCGTGCGGTCGAGCCGCTCGTCGTGGATGACGACGAGGCGGCCGTCGCGCGTCTCATGCACGTCCATCTCGATCGCGTCGCAGCCGACCTTGACCGCCTCGCGGAACGAGAGCATCGTGTTTTCCGGATAAGCACCGCTGTAGCCGCGGTGTGCCATAACTTTCATGCAATTGTCTCCCTTAATAAATGAGATTCGGTATCAGCATCGAGATGCCCGGAATGTACGTCAGCAGCAGCAGCGCAATGAGCAGCGCGATGATAAACGGCACACATTCCTTGATAAATTCCTGCATCTTGCAGCCCGTGATGGACACGCAGGTGAACATCATCGAGCCGAACGGCGGGGTCAGACCGCCGATCATGATGTTGACGTTGCAGACGATGCCGAAGTGCACCAGGTCGATACCGGCGGCCTTCACGATCGGCACCATGAGCGGAGCGAGGATGATGAGCGCCGCGCCGCCCTCGAGGAACATACCGACGACCAGCAGCACAACGTTCATGACCAGCAGCACGAGGACCTTGTTGCTGGCAAAGCTCGTCACGGCGTTGAGCAGCATGGTCGGGATGTTCTCCCAGTTGAGGTAGTAACCGAACACGGTCGCCGACACGATGATGAGCATGACGGTGGCGGTGCCGGAGATGGTCTCGCGCAGGATGGGGATGAAGTGCTCCTTGCGCAGACCCTTGTAGACGAACTTGCCCACGATCAGGCAGTAGAGCACGCCCACACCGCCGGCTTCCGTCGGCGTGAAGATGCCGAAGCGCATGCCCATGATGATGCCCAGCGGGAAAAACAGCGCCCAGAAGGACTTGAGCGCCTGCCGGCCGATCTCACCGAGCGTTGCACGGCGCGGGCGGGACGGCGCGTAGCCGCGCTTTTTGGAGATGATCGCAACGGCGATCATCAGCATCACGGCCATGAGCAGACCGGGGATGTAGCCGGCAGCAAAGAGCTGACCGACGGATGCGCCGGCGATCAGGCCGTAGACGATGAGGTTGATTCCGGGCGGGATGATGGGCGTGACGCACGAGGATGCCGCCGTGATCGCGGCGGAAAAGCCCTTGCCGTAGCCGCGCTTTTCCATCTCGGGCACGAGCAGCTTGCACTCCATGGCGGCGTCGGCGTTGGCCGAGCCGGAGCAGCCGCCCATGAGCATGCTCAGCAGGACGTTGATCTGCGCAAGGCCGCCGGGCAGGTGACCGGTGAGCGCATCGGCGAAGTCCATCAGCCGCGCGCTGATGCCGCCGTAGTTCATGATCGAGCCGCACATGATGAAAAACGGGATCGCAAGGAACGGGAACGACTGCGTGGACGTGATGAACTTCTGCATCAGCAGGTACGGCACGGTCGTCGTGTCAATAAAGCCGAAATAGGTCAGTGCCGCAGCAAAGAGCGCGTAGGCGATGGGGATGCCCGTGAAATACAGCACGAGCGCGATGATGATCGGCAGGATCGAAAGGAACGTGCTCATGCGTCCACCTCCCCGTCAAGTTTGTTGCCGCTCTTGAGGTCTTTGATGAAAATGACGAGCGAGTAGATCGTCATCAGGCCGAAGCCGATGACCAGCGCCGTGTTGACCACGCTGGACGGCAGCTTCGTGATCGGCATGCGCTTGATCCAGGACGACTGGATAAACTGCACGCTGAGCACCGTGATGTAGCCGTTGATGACCACGAGCAGGCCGCTGGTGATCAGGTGCACGGCTCTGCGCGCGCCGGCGGGCAGCCGCTCCACGAGCAGGTCAACGCCGACGTGCTGGTGCTTGCGGTAGGCGTAGGCCGCACCGATGAACACCGAGTACACGAAGCAGGAAGTGGCAACTTCCTCGCTCCAGACAATGATATAGTTAAAGAGTTTGCGCGTGATCACGTTGACGATGACGAGCACGATCGTCACGATCATCATCGCGCCCGCGATATACGCGTCGAGATTTTTCAGTACTTTTTTCAAATTCGCTTCCCTCTGCTTTCGGTGGCTTTGCTCAGCAATGCCGGGTGTCCTGCAGCGCGTGCGGGACACCCGGCACAAAAAGCCGGTATGGGTTTGCCGGCCGTCCGTCAGCGCGCAGCGCTCACTTGTTGGCCTGGCGGTACTCGGCGAGGATGGCCTGCGCCTGCTCATAGAAGGTGGGCGTCACGCCGTCTTCCTTGACCATGCGATCAAACTCCGGCTGCACGGCGGCACGGAACGCATCGACGTCGACCTCGTTGAACGAGCAGCCCTGCTCCTTCTCGAGCTTGGCCTTCGTCTCCTCGAAGGAAGCGTTGGTGAAGTCGGTCAGTTCCTTAGCGCCCTTGGTGAACTCTTCCTGGATGATGGTGCGGTACTCTTCCGGGATGCTGTTCCAGACCTTGGTGCTGATGTAGGCGCCGCAGGTGCCCACGAGGTGGTTGGTCAGGGACATATTCTTGCACACTTCGGAGCTGCCGTTGGTGGAGTAGGCGTTCATGTTGCCTTCCAGACCGTCAATGACGCCCTGCTGCACGGCGGAGATCGTCTCAGCGAACGGCATGCCGGTGGGCGTGGCGCCCATGGCGGTGAGGCAGTTGATGTACATGGAGCTGTTGGGCACGCGGATCTTCATGCCCTTAAGGTCAGCGGGGGTCTTGATGACCTTGTTGGTCTGCATGCAGCGCATACCGACGTTGAAGTCGAGCGCGAGCACGTGGATGCCGTAGTTATCTTCGAGCTTCTGGCACATATTCTTTACCAGATCGGACTGGCAGACGTAGGAGTACTCGTCGATGCTGTTGTACATCATGGGGCCGATGAGTGCTTCAAAGTCGATGTCGTAGTCGGCGAGGTAGGAGGGGTCTTCGCAGGCGATCCAGTCGGCGCCGTTGACGACCTGCTCGATGTTGTCCTTATAGACGGCGAGCTGGCTGGAGTCGTAGCACTGGATCTCGATCGCGCCGTTGGTGCGCTCCTTGATGCGCTGGGCGACCTGCTGCATCTCGATCGTGAGCTGCTCGGTCGTCGCAAAGACGTGGCTGAGCTTGAGCGTGAGGTGGTAATCATCGTTCGCGCCGGCCTTATCGCCGCCGCTGCCGCAGGCGCACAGTGCAAGCACCATGGTCAGGGCGAGAAGCATCGCAACAATTTTCTTCAAGGTAGTTCCTTTCTGCTTAAAAAAGCGTTGAATTTTTCTCCGTCATTTTAACGGCTCTCTATGAAAAATGTTAACATTTTTGTGCGATGCCGTCAATATGGGCAGAAATTTTGCTTGCTATTTTTCTGTTTTCGCTATATACTCCTCGTAGAAATTGGTGAAACTGCAAAGGCGAAGCGCCCTTTTTTCGCTGAAAAATGCTTAAATTTTCAACACATGCGCCGTCATCTGTACTCTACTGGAGGTGCCTATGAGCAGCAAGCCCACCCTGCGCGACATCGCCGAGGCGACCGGTGTTTCGACCGCGAGCGTCTCCATGATCCTCAACGGAAAATCGCTGGAGCGCTTTTCCTCTCAGCGCGTGGCGAGCGTTCTGGCTGAGGCCGAGCGCATCGGCTACCGCACGCCGTCCGCCCGCTGCTCCGGCAAGCAGATCGCCGTCCTCTCGCCGTCGGTCTCCAACCCCTACCACACCAAGATGATCACCGGCATCGACGCGGCAGCGCACGCCGCCGGGTATCACACTGCGATCTACAACACCTATTGGAATCCCCGCACGGAGAGCCATCTGCTCGACTCGCTCGACTATTCGCGCGTGGCCGGCATCATCTTCGCCATGACGCCGATCCAGACGGTCAAGGTGCGCGAGCTGAGCCGCCGCGTGCCCATCGTCGCCGTCGGCGACCGCGTCACGGACTGCGGCATCGACACCGTGGACGTGGACAACTTCGGCGCGGCGCAGCTCGTGGCCAAGCACCTCATCGACCTCGGCCACAAGCGCATCGCCTACCTGTCCACGGCGCTCAACGAGCACCACATCTCCCGCATGCGCCGCGGCGAAGGGCTGCAGGAGGCCTACCGCCGCTGGTGTCCGGAGGGCAGCGTGACCATCTGCTCGCACGTCAACTCCCTCGAGGCGGAGATCACCACGCCCGACCTTGAGTATCGCTCGGGAATGGAGCTGGCCTACAAATGCCTGCGCAACGACAAGATCACCGGCATCGTCGCCATCAATGACATGGTGGCCTTCGGCGTGCTCGACGCGCTGCAGCGCGAGGGCTACCGCGTGCCGGAGGATTTCAGCCTCTGCGGGTTTGACAACGTCACGACCTCGGGCTATCAGCGCATCCAGCTCACGACCGTGGACAACAACACCTTCAGCCACGGCAAGAGCGCCTTCAACCTGCTGCTCGAGCGCATCGAGGGCGGGCTCAACAGCCGCGAGGATCAGCCGATCAACCGCGTGGAATACCACAGCCGGCTCATCGTGCGCGGCAGCACCGGCAAGCCGCGCAGCGGCGGCCTGTGAACAACTCAGAAAGGAACCGCATCCATGGCGTCCGTACTCTCCTACCTGCGTGAACTGAATATCGTCACGATGATGCTGCGCATCCTCCTCGCCGTACTCTGCGGCGGGCTGATCGGGCTTGAGCGCGAGCGCAAAAACCGCCCCGCCGGCTTTCGCACCTATATGCTCACGGCGCTCGGCGCGACGCTCACCGTGCTGCTGAGCCTGCAGCTCGACCAGATGCTCCACGGACCGTGGCGCGAGGTCGCCGAGAGCATCGGTGCGACGCAGGACGTGTCGCGCTTCGGCGCCGAGGCCGCAAAGGGCATCGGCTTTCTCGGCGCGGGCACGATCATCATCACCGCCCGCCAGCAGGTCAAGGGCCTGACCACCGCCGCCGGACTCTGGGCGAGCGCGTGTCTCGGCCTTGCCATCGGCGCGGGGTTTTATTCCTGCGCGTTCATCTGCATCGCCTACATGACGGCCTGCATGTACCTGCTGCCGCCGCTGGAGCAGCGGCTCACCCGCCGGGCGCACCACATCAACATCAGCCTCGAGATCGAGCGCATGGAGCACCTCGGCGCGATCGTCGCGCATCTGCACGACGAGAACATCCGCATTTTCGACTTTGCCGTCAACCGCAACGGCACGGGCCCGCTGGCGAGCTTCCTGTGCCAGTTCAGCGCCATCCTGCCCGAGCGGCGCGACCACCCTGAGCTGCTGGCAGAGCTGTCGGCGCTCGAGGGCGTCATCCTCATCGAAGAGATCTGAGAAAGGAGGCTGTACCATGCTGCATTGTTTTGATCCCATCCGTGATATGACCTTCTGGGCGATCCTCGCCCGTCTGACGCTGGCCGTCGTCTGCGGCGGTCTGATCGGCGCAGAGCGCGAGATCAAGCGCCGGCCTGCGGGCTTCCGCACGCACATTCTCATCTGCCTCGGCTCCGCCATCACGACGCTCACGAGCCAGTACCTGCTCTTCCAGCACCTGTATAACGACATCGCGCGTCTCGGCGCGCAGGTCATCTCCGGCATCGGCTTTGTCGGCGCGGGCACGATCATCGTCACGCGCGACAAGCGCGTCAAGGGTCTGACCACCGCCGCCGGACTCTGGGCCGCAGCCATCATCGGTCTCGTCTGCGGCGCGGGCTACGTCGAGTGTGCCATCTTCGCCACGGCCGTCGTGCTGCTGGTCGAGGTGGTGCTCGTGCGACTGGAGACCCGGCTCACGAGCAAGAGTACCGATCTCACGCTCTACATTGAGTACGCGCACGCCGTGTGCATGGAGTCCGTGCTCGCCCTGCTGCGTGAGCGCAGCATCCGCATCGACAATCTCGAGATCAGCCGCATCTCGGACAGCGACGCCCCCGACGCGCCGCACCACTACTGCGCGCTCATCCCCATCCACAGCCGCACTCCGCTGCAGCCGGGCGACCTGCGCGGCGATCTGACCGCGCTGCCGGACATGCTGGCCGTCGAGGAAATGTAACGAAAACGAACAAGGGGCGGACGCCGTATGGCGTCCGCCCCTAATTGCTTGTCAAAAGCCTCGCAGAGTTTCGCCGCCGGAGCGGCGAAAGAAAGTCCGATCATTTTCTTCGGCGACAT
>ERZ833608.121-NODE-121-length-70136-cov-8.158888_pt1 | contig 70136 bp, 59 predicted proteins | sample MGYA00519694_ERZ833608 | MGnify/ENA primary metagenome ERZ833608 (study PRJEB31850, sample SAMEA3708742) | human gut metagenome | biome: human gut; feature: human-associated habitat; material: faeces | place: China | collected 2014 ... | reverse complement strand
GCGTTTTGTGATATGCTCAGGTTTGCTCACTGTTCGTGTCTGCTTCAGTTTCCGTTTCCATGGCTTCCGGCGTGTCCGAGCGGCTGCGGCGCGTGCGCATTTTGCCGAGCAGCCGGTTGAGCTGCTTTTCAATGTCGCGCGAGAGCTCGGCGGCCTTGGCTGCAACTTCGTCGGTGGGGGAGGGGTCGCTGTCTGCGTCCGCAGGCGCTTCTGCATCCGGGGCTGCAGGCGCTTCGGTCTCCGCCTCCGGCGTTTGCTCCGGCAGCTCCGGCTGCGCCAGCAGCGTCTGGAGCAGCTCCATGTCCGTCACGATCCGCTCGGACTCGATGCCGAGCGCGCGCGCGTCATGCTCGAGCACGGCGATGAGCAGGTCATAATAATCCCCGTCGCACTTGAGCGCCTTTGCGATCTGCGGCAGCGCCTTCTCGTGGAACGTGCGCAGGGAGTGATCTCCGAGCCCAATGTACTCGAGCAACTGCTGGCGCGCCGTGTCCTCGGACATGGTGCGGTCGATATAATACGTGCTGCCGTAGAGCCCGTAGAGCACGCGCTGCGCGTCAAAATAGCCGAGGCGCATATTCCGGCGGCTCTGTTCGGCGTCGAAGTTCAGGATGTTGCCGAGGTCGACCGTCGGGCCGATCGTCGTCACGTGCACATCGTCCGGAATGCGAAAGCGCTTTTCGATGCCGAAGCCGAAGATGCGCAGCGCGATGATGTCCTTGCAGCCGTCTTCCACGAGTGCGTGGATGGGCACAACGTCCTGCACGCCGCCGTCGGCATAATACTTGCCGCCGAGCTTTTCGAGCCGGAACGCCGGCAGATAGGCGCTGGCAAGCAGCATGTCGCACAGCTCATCGCGGCTCAGGTCGGAGGCGCGCAGCTCCAGCTCCTGATGGTCGGACAGGGAGTAGGTAACAATGAAAAAGTCCGTGTCGGAGTTGCAGACCTTGTCCGCATCCACGACCTCTGCGACCCATTTGCGCAGCGGCGTTACGTCAAAGCCGCGGTTGCGGATAATCTCGGCCACACTGCGCAGCGTGCCCTTAAGCTCGGACAGGGGGATGTCGCGGGTCATCAGACGGCGCATTTCCTCGTCGTCCACGTCCATGACCTGGGAAAAGTGGATGTTGTTCCAGACATCCTCGGCCTTTTGCAGATCGTCCATGACGATCATGGCGCCGTTGAGCGCGCCGACGGATGTGCCGGATACGGCGGAGAAACGGATGCCGGCCTCGCGCAGCGCCTTCCATGCACCGATCTGGTAGGCGCCCTTTGCGCCGCCGCCCTCGAGCGCCAGACCATAGGTCTTATTACGATCCAGTTTCAGTTCCATGTCGATTCTCCAATCTGTAGATTTTTGCGCAGCGCGGCGGCAGGTCGAATGCGGCCACACCGTCGTGAATGGCGGCGCGCTCACCCGTGATGCACTCGCGCGCGCTGTCATAGGCGCTGCGCACAAACGAGAGCCGCGTCTCCTCGTTCAGGCCGGCGCCTGGGCAGGTGAGCTCCACATGGCAGCGCACCGGGTGCGCCGCACGGTTGACGGCCAGCAGCAGCGCCTCATCCCCGGCCTCAGCGCCGAAGGCGTCGTGCCCGCCTGTGATGATGCGCAGGATGCACACCACGTCGCCCGCCGGGGCAAACACGGCGACCTCGCCGCGCTGCAGCGCCGGATGCGCATGGCGCAGCGCCGAGAGCTTGGCGTACCACTGCAGCATCTGCGTATCGCACATCTGCAGCGGTGCGCGGTTGAAGGGGTCGCACAGCCCCTGCATCCCCGCCTCGTCACCGTAGTAGATCGACGGGATGCCCGGCAGCCAGAACTGCACGGCCGCCGCGAGCGGCTGCAGCTGCGCGCCGCGCGCTGCCATGGCATCTGTAACGTCGAGCGCTGCCAGCTGCGCGCGTGTGCGGCTGCGGGGGTCAAAGTCCAGCGCCAGCGCCGAGCGCGTGCGCGCCACGTCGTGGCTCGCTGTCAGGTTCATGAGCGCGTAGTACAGCGGCTGCGGATAGTTCAGCCGCTGACTCAGTAGCAGGTCTGCGAGCGTGCGCGCCGTGCTGCGACCGGTCAAAAACAGGATCAGCGCGTCGCGCAGGGGGTAGTTCATGACGCTGTCGAGCGCATCGCCGAGCGCGTATTGCCGCCGCGCACCGTAGCTGACCTTCGTCACGGCATCCTCCCACACCTCGCCGAGGAGCACGCTGTCGGGATCGGCCTGCTTGGCGGCGGTGCGCAGATCGCGCAGCACGTCGTCCGGCAGCTCGTCGGCCACGTCCAGCCGCCAGCCGGACGCGCCGTCCTGCAGCCATGCTTTGACCACGCTGTGCTCGCCCGTGATCATGTATTTGCGCCAGTCGGGGTTGGCGGTGTTGATGGCGGGCAGGTCGCGGAAATTCCACCAGCACCTGTAGTCATTGGGGTAGTGGGAGAAATCGTACCAGCGCGCATAGACGGAATTGGTGCTGTTATACGCGCCGCAGCCGGGATAGTGCCGGAAGCGGTTGAAGTATCGGCTGTCCGCGCCCGTGTGGGCAAACACGCCGTCGAGCACGATGCGGATGCCGCACGCCTCTGCGGCGGCACACAGCTTCCTGAAGTCCGTGTTCGTTCCGAGGATCGGGTCGACCTTCCGGTAATCTCCGGTGTCATAGCGGTGGTTGGAGGCGCTCTCGAAGATGGGGTTGAGATACAGCACCGTCACGCCGAGCTTTTGCAGATAGGGCAGCCGGTCTGCGATGCCGCGCAGCGTGCCGCCGTAGAAGTCGACGGGCGCATATTCGCCCTCGGGGGTGTTGGCCTGCCACTCGACCGGCTCCTCCCAGTCGGCGTGCGCATGCACGGTCTGCTCCATGCGGCGGTGGTGCTCCATGCCGCGCTGCGCGGTGGCGGAGCTGTCGCGCGCAAAGCGGTCGGGGAAGATCTGATACATCACGCCGGTGCGAAACCACTCCGGCGTCGCAAAGCCGGCACGATAGACCGTCAGCCGCCAGCCGTCCTCCGGTTCGTCACAAAGGCGGGCATGCCGTCCGTCCGGCGCGGCGCAGAGGTAGCGGATGCCGCCGTCGTTGCACGCGACGCGGAAGCGGTAGCGCAGCGCCTGCGGTGTTGCGGGCACGGTCACGGACGCGGCAAAGCCCGCAGCCGTCTGCGCCATGGCGACGGTGTCACTGTACGCATCGCCGTAGAGCTCAACGGCGGCGTCGAACACGAACGACTCCGTGTCCGTGAAGGCGAGGCGCACGGCCGCGCCGGTTTCCAGCGCGCCGAGCGGACGGCGGAACGCCTCGTCGCCCGCGTCGTGCTTCGGCGCGGTGTCCTCCGGCAGCAGGAGCAGATACAGGTGCGCATAATCCTCCGCCGAGCGCGTGAAGCTGAAATCCTGCGCCATGGCCTGCCGCTGCACGCGGAGGTAGGCGTCATGCTCGTCGTGATAGAGCGCGAGCGCGCGGCGAACAGTGTCGGCGAGCTCGTAGGCGTTGAAGTTTGCAAACGAGAACCCGGTGCCCTCACCGGTGAAGCGGTTATACGGCTGCACGCTGTCGCGCAGACCGCCGGTCTCGCGCACGATCGGCAGCGTGCCGTAGCGCATGGCGATCATCTGCGACAGTCCGCAGGGCTCAAAGCTCGACGGCATGAGCAGAAAATCACTGCCCGCGTACACGCGGTGCGACAGCGCCTCGTCATAGCCGATATAGGCGCACAGGCGTCCCTTGTGCCGCCACTCGGCGCTGCGCATGAAGTCCTCGTATTCGGCGTTGCCTGTGCCGAGGAGCACGAACGCCATGTCCTGCTCCTCCATGAGCTCGTCGAGCACACACTGCACGAGGTCGAAGCCCTTTTGCGGCGTCATGCGTGTGACCATGGCAACGATGGGCGTGTGTTCGCCGATCTCGAGCCCGAGCTCCTGACACAGCGCGGCGCGGCAGACCGCCTTGCCGCGCATGTCGTCCATGGAGTAGGGCGCGGTGATGCCGCTGTCGTGCGCGGGGTCAAATACGGCGGTGTCGATGCCGTTGAGGATGCCCGACAGCTGATGTTGCCGTGCGTTGAGAATGCCCTCAAGCCCCTCACCATAGGCCGCCGTGCGGATCTCGCCGGCGTAGCTCGGGCTGACGGTGTTGATGTGGTCGGCAAAGACGCAGCCCGCCTTGAGCAGGTTTGCGCAGCCGTTGAGCTCCATGAACTCCGGCGTGTAATAGCGCGCGTCGATGCCGAGCAGATCCTGCACGAATTCGAAGCTGAACTTGCCCTGATAGGCGATGTTGTGGATCGTCAGCAGCGTCTGCATCCGCGACTGCATTCGGCCGGCGTACTGCGTTTTCATCAGCATGGGCAGCACGGCAGTATGCCAGTCATTGCAGTGCAGCACCTCGGGCGTGAAGTCAAGCCTTGGCAGCGCCTCCAGGATCGCGCGGGCGAAAAAGGCGTACTGCTCGCCCTCGGCCTCGCCGCCGAGGTAAATGCGGTCTCCGAAGTAAAACTCGTTGTCCACGAGATAGATGACGATGCCGTCGAGCAGCAGCCGCTCGATGCCGACGTACTGATGCCGCCAGCCGAGGTCGATGTAGAAGTCTGTCAGATGCGTGACCTGAGTGGCGTATTTGTCCTTGATCACGCGGTGATACGGTGTGATGATGCGTGCGTCAAAGCCGAGCGCCGCGAGGCTCTTCGGCAGCGTGCCGACCACGTCCGCGAGACCGCCGGTCTTGGCAAGCGGTGCACATTCGGCGGCTGCCAGCAGCACGCCGGGCAGGTCACAGCGCCCCTTTTCGGCGAGCGCTGTGCGCAGTTCGGGTTTCATGGCGTCCCTCCTTTACCGGTTCGTGAAGGTGAAGTATACGGTCGAAAGCGGCGGCAGCGTCACGCGCGCGCAGCAGGGCAGCGCACCGAAGGGCACGTCCTCGCTGCGGATCTCGGGCGCGTTGCGGATGCCTGTGCCGCCGAAGTCCTCCGCGTCGCTCGAGAGCAGCTCGCGCAGAACGCCGCGCTTGGGCAGACCGATGACAAAGCCGTCATAGCGCACGGGCGTGAAGTTGCACACGCACACGACCCGGCGTCCGTTTCGCGCCGTGCGCAGAAAGGCGATGGCGCTGCGCTCGGCATCGTCCACGTTCAACCACGTGAAGCCGTCCCAGCCGTCGTCGATGTCCCAGAGCGCGCGGCTGCCATGGTAGCAGGCGTTGAGCGCGCTGCACCAGCGCTGCATGGCCTTGTGCATGGGGTAGTCGAGCAGCAGCCAGTCGAGCCCCTGCTTATAGTTCCACTCAATGAACTGACCGAATTCCGAGCCCATAAACGTGAGCTTCTTGCCCGGGTGCGCAAACTGATAGCCGTAGAACGCGCGCAGTGCGGCAAACTTCTGCTCATACGTGCCGTACATCTTATCGAGCATTGACTTTTTGCCGTGCACGACCTCATCATGGGAAAATGCGAGGATGAAGTTCTCGGAAAAGGCGTACATCATCGAGAACGTCAGCTTGTCGTGGTGGTACTTGCGGAAGTAGGGATCGAGCTCCAGATAGTCGAGCGTGTCATGCATAAAGCCCATGTCCCACTTGAAGCTGAAGCCGAGACCGCCGTCATAGGGCGGCTTTGTCACGCCGGGGTAGGCGGACGACTCCTCCGCAATCGTCATGCAGCCGGGCCATGCCGTGAGCAGGGTCGTGTTGAGCTTTTGCAGAAAGGCGACCGCGCCGAGATTGATGTTGCCGCCGTCGCGGTTGGGCGTCCACTCGCCGTCGCGCCGGGCGTAGTTGAGGTACAGCATCGAGGACACCGCGTCCACGCGGATGCCGTCGATGTGGTAGCGGTCAAAAAACAGCATCGCCGACGAGATAAGAAAGCTCTGCACCTCCGGCATTGCGTAGTCAAAAATGAGCGTGCCCCATTCCGGGTGCTCAGCCATGCGCGCCTCCTTGCACTCGTAGAGCCGCGTGCCGTCAAAGCGCGCGAGTCCGTGCGCGTCCTTCGGAAAGTGCGCCGGGACCCAGTCCATGATCACGCCGATGCCGGCGCGGTGGAGCTTGTCGACAAAATACATGAAGTCCTGCGGCGTGCCGTAGCGGCTGGTGGGGGCGTAGTACCCCGTCACCTGATAGCCCCACGACCCCTCGTAGGGGTATTCCGTCACAGGCAGCAGCTCCACATGCGTGTAGTGCATCTCGCGGCAGTAGTCTGCAAGCTCGTCTGCGACCGAGCGGTACCACGGCAGCCCGGTCTCCGGCCGGCGCCAGGAGCCGAGGTGCACCTCGTAAATGCTCATCGGCGCGCGGTACACATCACGCTCGGCGCGGCGGCGCAGATAGCTCCGGTCGTGCCAGACGTAGCCCTCGAGCGACCAGACCTTCGACGCCGTGGCAGGTCCTGTCTCGCAGTGCGCGGCAAAGGGGTCGGCCTTGAGCACCGTCTGCCCGTCTGCACCGGTGACGGCGTATTTATACAGCGCCCCGTCGTGCAGCCCGTCCACGGTCTGCACCCATGTGCCGTCCGGCAGCCGGTCCATCGGCGTCGCGTCTATGTCCCAGCCGTTGAAGTCGCCCACGAGCGCGACGCGCTGCGCGTGCGGCGCCCAGACGGCAAAGCGGTGCCCCGTTGTGCCGGGCAGGGCGTGACAGCCGAACGTGCGGTAAGCGTGCGCGGCCGCACCGGTATGGAATTCCTGCAGCTCCGACTTCATCAAAAAGCCGGGCGCGCGTCCTGTCGTATTCATGGCGCGCCTCCAATATCTCAGTCTGATACAAATATTATACCGTGTGCGGCATGAAATTCCAACAGTTTTTTGCGCGCGCGCTTTGACAACGCGCGCGCCGGACGCTATACTTGTGACACAGAGATTCTATTTGGGAGGCACAGTATGTTTACCTTCAATCACTTCAATTTCAACGTCCTCGATCTTGCGCGCAGCGTGCAGTTTTATCATGATGCGCTCGGCTTGGAGCCCGTGCGCACGAAGGATGCGGCCGACGGCTCGTTCCGGCTCGTGTTTCTGGGCGACGGGCGCTCGCCGTTTCAGCTGGAGCTGACATGGCTGCGTGACCGCACGCAGCCGTATGACCTCGGCGAGGGGGAGTTTCACCTTGCGTTTTCCGTGCCGGACATGGACGCCGCGCACGCAAAGCACGCGGCCATGGGCTGCATCTGCTTTGAAAATCCGGCCATGGGCATCTATTTTATTGAAGATCCCGACGGGTACTGGATCGAGATCGTGCCGGAAAAGTGAACAGCGCATCAAACACAGAAGCCGCTTCCCGACTTCTGTGTTTTTTGGTAAACCGATTGACAAATACAGGCACATGCGTTATTCTGGAGCTGGAAGCGAAATGGAATTTGCACGATCTTCAGAAAGGAGCGACCGAACATGACGCGAAGAAAACGACTCTGCCTGCTGCTGGCGGTGCTGACGCTGCTGCTGGCGCTGAGTGCCTGCGGCGCGCGCAGCAAGCCGGTGCTGGCGACCACGGGCATGGAACCGACGCTGAATCTCACGCTGCCGGATACGATCACGCTCCCGGATAAGGGAAGGGATACGGTTTACAAATGCTATGTGGACAAGGCGTATTCCATGGCACTGGCGGCCGCGCTGCTGGATATGGACGCGGACACGATGCAGACGCAGCTGGCCGGCCGGCTCTCGTATGATGCGCAGACCGGCTACATCCAGTACTACACGCCGACCGAGGAGCTGACGCCGGGCGACCTGAGCGAATTTCCGACGGACGCGCAGCTTGAGCAGATCGTGCGCGAGCGGCTGAAAAAGGGCGCGCCGGAGCTCGCCGACACGTCCCGGATCGTCTTTAGCAGCGCAACCTACAGCGCAACCTATGAGACGAATGTGAGCAGCAAAACGGTCGATGTGACGCCCGAGATCAACGGCCGGATGGTGTATGGAAAGTATCACATCTCCGTCTCCTTTGACAAGGACGGCAATGTGACGGCGCTGACGCAGCAGTATGCTCCGCTCAAGGAGGGCGGCACCAAAACCGTCCGCCTGGCGGACGCCAAGACCGTACAGGCACGGCTGGATGCGCACGAATTTTCGGCGAATATCGCGCAGCAGCTCACAGACTGCACGATCACTGGGTTTGAGCAGGCGTATTACATGAACGCCGGGTTCAATGCCGAGGGCGACTATGCGCTCTATCCGTTCTATGTCCTGCATGGACAGGGCACGGCGGCGGACGGCAGCGTGCAGGCCTTCGAAGTGCTCGTGTACGCGCTCGCGGGATGATAAAATGGATAGAATGACCCGCGCCCCGCAGATCTTTCTGCGGGGCGCGCTTTGCCGGGGCGGTATGTGCGTTCAGTCGCCTGGCGGCGACAGGCGGCAGATGTCGAGCACGGACACCTCGAACGCTGTGCGCTCGACGGCGCCGGTGTCCAGCACCTTGATGTAGCTGCGGCTTTGCAGCCGTCCTTCGAGAGACACGCGCGTGCCTACGTCCCAGAGCGCGGTCTCGCACGCGCGCGCACCCCACGTGATGCACGGCAGGTAGTCGCTGCGGCCGTAGTGCCGGTTCACGGCCAGCATCAGGTCGCAGATGTCGCGGCCCATCGGCGTCGTGCGCAGGTTCGGCGGCTTGCAGAGCGTGCCGCTGAGCAGAATGAGATTGCGGTCATACGGCTCATCACAGGGCGTGATGTTGTGCGCAAATACCGTGATGACGAGCTTTGCGCCCGGACCGCGGCGGTTATTGAACGAGCGCACGTCACCGGTCACGCACAGCCGCTCCGTGCCCGCCGGTGGGAGCGCGGACAGCAGCCGCTCGCGCACGATGACGTTCACGCGGTCGACCGTGCCCGAGAGCCGCTGCGTCTCGAGCGGGAAGGTGAAAAAGCGCTCCTGCCGGTTTTCGTGCGACAGCGCGGGCGGCGCCGCCAGCGTGCCGCAGAGTTCGGCATAATTGTTTCGTTCCAGTTCGTCCATGTGCTGCACCTCTCTTGTTGGGTATCACAACCTATGTGCCGGCGGCGCAAAATATGCGTCTTGTACAAAGCTGCCGGACGCGGTATAATAAGAGCACCTATTTTTCGTGTCTCATCAGAAAGGACGAACGATCATGGAACTTCGAGAGATTCTTTCCCGCTGCGATCATACGCTCCTGCGCGTGGACGCCACTGCAGCGGAGATCCGCGCCCTCTGCGATCAGGGCATGCGCTACGGCTGCGCCAGTGTGTGCATCCCGCCGTGCCACGTTGCCGGGGCGAAGAAATATGTCGGTGACCGGCTGCGCATCTGCACGGTCATCGGCTTCCCGAACGGGTATAGCACTCCGGCCGTCAAGGCGTTTGAGGCGGCGGAGGCCATCCGCAACGGCGCGGACGAGGTGGACATGGTCATCAACCTGGCTATGGTCAAGGACGGCTGCTGGGACGATGTCGCGGCCGATATCCGCGCCGTGCGCGAGGTCAGCCGCGGCCGCATCCTCAAGGTCATCATTGAGTGCTGCCTGCTGACCGAGGAGGAAAAGCGCATGCTCTGCCGCATCGTCTCCGACAGCGGTGCGGACTATATCAAGACCTCCACCGGCTTTTCCACCGGCGGCGCCACGGCGGACGATGTACGTCTGCTGCGCGCCTGCTGCCCGCCGCACGTGAAGGTCAAGGCTGCCGGCGGCATCGCGAGCCTCGCCGATGCGGAGGAGTTCATTCGCCTCGGCGCCGACCGCCTCGGCACGAGCCGCGTCGTGAAGATCGCCATGGCGCAGGAGCAGGCTGCACAGAACGGCACCGAGGTGCAGGAGCCGGACACGCAGGACACGACCTACTGAGCCGGGCGCAGGCTTGGGAGCGGCACAGCGCTGCGCCGCTCCCAGCCGCTTTGAGCGCATTTTTGCGCTTTGACACAGAAAACACTTGACAGACCGCGTGGAGACTGCTATAGTATAAAAGCTGACAACAAAGTGGGCGTCCTAGGGACTGCCTCACCCGGCCGCAAAGGCGGTCCGCGGTCAATAAAACCTGCTCCCCACGGGGGCTGTATGTGTTTTATGCGCGCGGATGTGTTTGGCATCCGTGCTTTTTTGTTCTGGAGCGATCGCTCCCGATGCAACCAATGGAGGTGTGTTCGTATCGCAACTGCAAACTATCAGATCAACGAAGAAATCCGCGACAAGGAAGTCCGCGTTATCGGCGCCGACGGTGCGCAGCTGGGCATTATGTCCTCTGCTGCCGCGCTCGAGATCGCGATTGAAAAGGACCTTGACCTCGTGAAGATCGCTCCGGGCTCGAATCCGCCGGTCTGCAAGATCATGGATTACGGTAAGTACCGTTTTGAGCAGGCCAAGCGCGAGAAGGAGGCCAGAAGGAATCAGCATGTGATCGAAGTCAAGGAGATCCGCATGTCGCCCGGCATCGGCGAGAACGACTTCAACACCAAGCTGAAAAACGGCCAGAAGTTCCTGCAGGGCGGCGATCGCCTGAAGGTGACCATCCGCTTCCGCGGCCGTGAAATGGCACACACCAACATCGGCGAGCAGCTGCTGCGCGACTTCGCTGCCAAGTGCGCGGATATCGCCAACCTCGACAAGCAGCCCAAGCTCGAGGGGCGCAATATGTCTATGTTCCTGTCGCCCAAGGCGCAGAACACCAATAATAAGAAGTAAGCAAACCAAGGAAGGAGCCAATACAATGCCCAAACTGAAATCTCACAGTGGCGCGAAAAAGAGATTCAATCTCACCAAGAATGGCAAGGTCAAGCGTGCCCATGCGTTCAAGAGCCACATTCTCACGAAGAAGGACACCAAGCGCTGCCGTCGTCTGCGTTCCACCACTTATGCGGATGCGACTACTGAAGCGACCATCAGAAAAATGATTCCTTATAAATAAGGATTGACCGCACAATAGGAGGAAACAACAATGGCAAGAGTCAAAGGCGCGATGATGACGCGCAAACATAGAAAAAAGATTCTCGGTCTGGCTAAGGGCTACTGGGGCAACAAGTCCCGCCACTACAAGATGGCCAACCAGCAGATGATGAAGTCCGGCCGCTATGCTTACGTCGGCCGCAAGCAGAAGAAGAGAGACTTCCGTCAGCTCTGGATCACCCGTATCAGCGCCGGCTGCAAGGCCAACGGCATGAACTACTCCACCTTTATGCACGGCCTGAAGCTGGCCGGCATCGACATGAACCGCAAGATGCTCTCCGAGACTGCGATCCATGATCCCGCTGCGTTCACCGCTCTGTGCGAGCAGGCGAAGGCTGCCCTGTAAGACTGTATCAAAAAACCCGCCATCCGAACGGATGGCGGGTTTTTTGCTGCATAAGGGACCGGATCCCGTTCAGTCGATCTGCCGCGCCACGACCAGAAAGCGGCCGTTTGCGGTGTGGTATGCACAGGTGGACAGCGTCAGCAGCCGGTCGCCGGGCTGGATGGTGATGCCGGTGTCGTAGCAGCGGTTTTCTTCAATGAATGCGCAATACTGCGCAAACTGCTGCGCGTCCGTGCCGACGCAGTCATAATACCGAAAGGCGTCAGAGCCCCCAGCGGGGATTTCCGTTTCGATCGCGGCCACGACCTCATACGAATGGGAGGCGTAGAGCGTGTCAAACTGCACGATCGGGTGCGCAGCGCGAAATGCCGCATCCTTGTAGGAGATCAGGGAGCCGAACATGCTGCCGTCTTTCATGTGGTGCCCGTAGATGAGGATGTTGTCCGCCGTGCGCACATCGCAGTTTTCGGCGACATACAGCGTGCCGCGGTACGACCACTTGCCGTAGAAGTCCATGTGCAGGTACTTGCCCGGCGTGTCGGGGGCGAACATGACAACGTTGTTGATGTTGGTGCCGTCGATGCGCAGCCAGCCGATCGTATCCGCGTTGTCGGCGGCGACTGCGCGCACCTGCTCAATGGCTGCTGCGCTGGCTGCGTCATGCGCGGCGGCGAGCGCCTCGGCAACGGCGCGGTCGCTGCGGTCACTGTGCCAGTACCAGCCGAGCACGCCAGCGCAGACCAGAAAGCCGACGATGCAGATGACGCGGATGACGATGAGAACGGTTTTTTTCATACAAAACTCCTGATAAAAAAATGGGCAGTGTCATTTGACGCTGCCCATTTTAACTGCGTGAGAGTGAAGATCAGGCGCCGTGGTGCTTGCTCTTCCTGCGGTTGTAGTAGGTCGCAGCGAAGGTCGCCACGAAGATCACTGCCAGCGCAATGACCAGCCAGATCAGACGTGTGTCGCCGGTCTTGGGGGTGTTCGACTTGCTGCCGTCCGGATTATTGCCGTCCGGATTGTTGCCGTCCGGATTGTTGCCATCCGGATTGTTGCCATCCGGGTTATTGCCGTCCGGATTATTCCCGTCAGGATCATTGCCATTCGGGTCTTTGCCGCCCGGATTGTTGGGGTCGGTGCCGTTGCCGTTATCGCCGCCGCCGTTATCGCCGCCGTTGTCACCGCCGCCGTTATCACCGCCGTTGTCGCCGCCGTTATCATTGCCCTCGCCGAGGATGACAACGATATTGATGTAGTGCAGACCGAAGTTCGTGGCAAACGCCTTGATGGTATTCGTGCCCTTGACATGGATGCCCGTGCCGCCGGGGTAGGTGATCCCGCCGACGCCGACGATGGTGGCCTCCTGAACATCGGCATCAATGCTCCAGTCGTAGACATGGTGGTTGGTGCAGGTGATGGTCACGGGGGACCACGCCGTCACTTCCATGCCGGCATGATAGGGCTTCGTGTGCGTGCCGAGGGCGTCCGTGTAGGTCACGGAGAAGACCGCATCGTGGTCATAGTCACGCAGAACTGTCAAAAACAGGTGCGTACTCACGCCCGCCACGTCGCCGGCGGCCGCCGGGGTCGTGCCGAACGAAAACAGTGACAGCGTGAATGCCAGCAAGAAGATGGCAATCATGAGTGCCTGCTTGCGATGAGTTGCTTTTTTCATGTTGATTACATCCGCCTTTCACATTAGCTGGTGATCGATAAAAAGAGATCGCGCGTGAATGCGAGGGAACAATTGCTGTGGGGGAAAATTGCATTATTTACAGTCTATTCATAAAATAACACATTGATAATCGCTCGTCAATAACTATAATGTTTGAGCCGCGGAAAATGTTGCATCATTTTGCAAATGTGACGAAAATTTTTTCCGTTTGCGCATTTTTTTCACAGTGCTGCGCCATGTGTCCGGCAATGGTACAGAGGTCGAAAAAAGCACCGGATGAAAAGCGCGGGAATCCCACAAATTAGATTTGACAATCACCGGGCGGAGTGCTAACATTACAAAATGCTGATTAACGGGGTTAACAAAAGGAGGCGGCATTATGGAACTGCAGCAACTGACCGAGCAAATGCTGCTTGCGGTCACCTCTCTGAACCGTTCCTGCATCCCGCAGAGTGTGCAGGAGCCGCTTAAGGGTGAGAATTTCCTGCTGGACTATCTCAGCGCGCAAAACGGCTGCAGCACGCCGGGTGCACTGCGTGAGGTTCTGGGCGTGAGCGCGCCGCGCACGGCGGCGATGCTGCGTGCGCTCGAGGAAAAGGGAATGCTGCGCCGCTGCACGGATTGCTGCGACCGGCGGCGTGTCGTGGTGCACATGACGGACCTCGGCCGACAGACGGCGGAGCGGGCACGTGCGTCGCTGTGCGCGCATGTGCAGTGCGTGCTCAAGCAGCTTGGCGAGCAGGATGCACGGGAGCTGATCCGGCTTCTGGGCCGCATCACAGAGATCGAGGCAGGTGTCTGAGGCGCGGCTGCGCGCGGATATGATAAGGAGTCGGTTTTGTGAAGAAATATATTCAGGAACATAAATATGTATTACTGGTGCTGTACGTGCCGGTTTATCTGATCTGGTTCGCTTTGGCAGAGCGCATGGTCCCCACGACCGACGGCTGCTGGGTGTCATATCTGCCGCTGGACGATATGATCCCGTTTTTGCCGGGGTTCATTCTGGCGTATGTGCTCTGGTATCCGTTTTTGATTTTCCCGGTCGTCGTGATGCTGCTCAAGAACGACCGCCGCGCATTCATTCGTTACGGCGCGTTTATCATTGCGGGCTTTTCCATCTCACTGACCATCTGCATGATCTGGCCGAACTGCCAGCTCCTGCGTCCCGCGGTCGTGGACACGAGCAATCTCTGCGGCTGGCTGGTCAATGCGATCTACACGGCCGACACCCCGACGAACGTCCTGCCGAGTATGCATGTTGTCGGCTGCATGGGCGTGCTGGCAGCGGTGTTTGACAGCCAGTATCTCAAGAAAGCACGCATCCCGTCGGTCATCGTCGCCGCCGCCATCTGCGCGGCCACGGTGTTTGTCAAGCAGCACTCCATTCTGGATGTGTTTGCAGCGCTTGCGCTGTCGCTGGTGCTGTATCTGGTCATCTATGTCGCGGCGCGCCGCGGCGTCGACCACCGGCATGCGCCCGCCGCGGCGTGACGCAGCCGAGATCATGTGAGAAAAAGAAAAGAGAGGGCAGCGCTTATGGGTCGCCGGAAGATCGTAGAGAAGCTGGAACAGGCCGAGCAGGAGAATCTGAACACAAAGCCGAAGCGGGCAGTGGTCGCCGTCTACTGGATCCTGCGTCTGATCGTCATCGCCGTCATGGTCATGACGGTCATCCACAAGGACTATGAGAGCACATTCGTGTGCGTGCTGGTGCTGATGCTGTTCATGCTGCCGCGTTTTGTGGAGCGAAACTTCCGCATCGAGCTGCCAAGCACGCTGGAGATCATCATCCTCGTGTTCATTTTCGCTGCGGAGATCCTCGGCGAGCTCAAGAGCTATTTCATCACCTATCCGCATTGGGACACCGTCCTGCACACGACGACTGGCTTTATCAGTGCGGCGTTCGGCTTTGCGCTTGTCGACCTGCTCAACCGCAATAAGCCGCAGCACTTCAAGCTCTCACCGGTGTTTCTGGCGCTGGTGGCGTTCTGCTTTTCCATGACGGTCGGCGTGCTGTGGGAGTTTTTTGAGTTTTCGATGGACTACCTGTTCCACATGGATATGCAAAAGGATACGGTCATCCACGCCTTTGCCTCCGTGACGCTCGACCCGACCAACAGCAACGTCCCGATCTATATCGACAACATCACGGACGTGGCCGTCAATGGCCGGTCGCTCGGTCTCGACGGGTATCTGGACATCGGCCTGTACGACACGATGGAGGACCTGTTTGTCAACTTCATCGGTGCGCTTACGTTCAGCATCATCGGCTACTTCAGCGCCAAGTCCGGCAAGAATAAGATCGCCAAGCAGTTTGTGCCGGTGGTCCTGCCGGATCAGACTGCGGACGCAGCGCCGGAAGAGACGCCCGAAGCAATGCAATAACGCCCAATACGAAAAGACCCCCGCCGGTTGCAATGCATCCGGCGGGGATCTCGGTTTGCCCGCAGCAAAGGCAACCACTAGCTATGCTAGTGGAAAAGGAGAGCTTATAGCGAGGAAAGAAGTAGACAAAATAAAAACTCCCTATTAGATTAGAAGTGGTTTGCCGACCACACGACTAAAAAATAGGGAGGTCTTATCGTGAAAGATAAAGACATAGGTAGTTTAGAACATATAATGTGGAGGTGTCAATACCATGTGGTATTTGCCCCTAAATATAGACGACTGGCGATATACGGGGAGATAAAGCAAGATATAGGCGAATATTGAGGCAGCTGTGTCAGCAAAAGGGTGTGGAAATCATAGAGGCAGAGCTATGCAAAGACCATGTACACATGCTGCTAAGCATACCGCCCAAATATAGTGTATCACAAGTGATGGGGTACCTGAAAGGAAAAAGCAGCCTGATGATATTTGACCGGCACGCTAATCTGAAATATAAGTATGGCAACCGACATTTTTGGGCGAGGGATTACTACGTAGACACTGTAGGGCGAAACAAAAAGCAGATACAAGAATACATAAGGAATCAATTACAAGAAGATCAAATAGCGGATCAGATAAGTATAAAAGAGTTTGTGGACCCGTTTACGGGGAGCGTGAACAAGAAAGCATAAAAACAGCCCCTTAAGGGGCTGCTCGAAAAAGCAATGCGGTCGGCAAACTTTTCAGAGCCCCTTTGGGGCTGCCAGTATCATGCCCTTATAGGGCTTATTCAAACCTCCGGCTTAGCCGGAGGTTTTGATTTCTCAGAAGCGGAACTCAAAGTCGAGGTCGTAAATACTCACCGTGTCGCCCTCCTCGATGCCCATGGCCTCGAGCCGGTCAAACAGGCCGGACTGGCGCAGCACGCGGTCAAAATACATCCGCGACTCGTAGTCGCCGAAGTTGATCGAACCCATGAGCCGCTGCAGCCACGGGCCCTCCACGACCCAGAGATCATCAAAGTGGCGGATCTGCAGCTCGTCGCTCGTGCCGACCTCCGGCTCGGGCGGGACGTAGTAGGCCTCATACGGCTGCATCGGCGGGATCTCGGAAAGCTTGGCGGCGCACGCCTGCACGAGCTCACGCGTGCCGGTGTGGGCGGCGGCGCTCATCTCGAAGAATTCATAGCCCTGCGCCTCGACGTGTGCGCGCAGGCGGTCGATGTTCGTGCGGTCATCACCGAGCAGATCGCACTTGTTTGCGGCGACGATCTGCATCCGTGAACCGAGCACGTCGCTGTAGGCACGCAGCTCGGCGTTGATGGCCTCAAAGTCCTCGACCGGGTCGCGCCCCTCGCTGCCGGACACGTCCACCAGATGCACCAGCAGACGGCAGCGGTCGATGTGGCGCAGGAAGTCGTGACCGAGTCCCGCGCCGTCGCTCGCACCCTCGATGATGCCCGGGATGTCAGCCATGACGAAAGACGTTCCCTCCGTCACGTACACGACGCCGAGATTGGGGAAGAGCGTCGTGAAGTGGTAGTTTGCGATCTTCGGGTGCGCCTTGGACACCACGGACAGCAGTGTGCTCTTGCCCACATTCGGGAAGCCGACGAGTCCCACGTCCGCCAGCAGCTTCAGCTCGAGCAGGATCGTGTGGCTCTCGCCCGGCAGACCGGGCTTGGCAAAGCGCGGAACCTGCCGCGTCGGGGTGGCAAAGTGCTGGTTGCCCCAGCCGCCGCGCCCGCCGCGCGCCGCTACAAACGGCTCACCCGAGGACATATCGTGCATGATCGCGCCGCTGTCGGCATCGCGCAGCAGCGTGCCGCGCGGCACACGGATGCGCAGACTCTCGCCCACGCGGCCGGAGCAGCGCTTGTTCTGACCGTCGGCGCCGTTGGCGGCCACGTATTTGCGCTTATAGCGAAAATCCATGAGTGTGGACATGTTGTCGTCCACCTCAAAGATGATGTCGCCGCCGCGCCCGCCGTCGCCGCCGTCCGGGCCGCCGGCAGCCACGTATTTCTCGCGGTGGAAGGTCACTGCGCCGTTGCCGCCATTGCCTGCGCGCACGGTGATGGTCACTTTATCAACAAATGGCGAAGCCATGGTCATTCCTCACTTTCGTTGCCGGGCAGCCCGGCGGGAGATAGAAAAACGGGGCAGGCGCGATGCCCACCCCGTTTGCGATTACTGTGCGATCTCCTCGTAAACAGAGACCTGCTTGCGATCCTTGTCCTTGCGCTCGAACTTCACGACGCCGTCCACGAGGGCGAAGAGCGTGTCGTCCTTACCCTTGCCAACGTTGATGCCGGGGTGGATCTTCGTTCCGCGCTGTCTGACGAGGATGTTGCCGGCCAGAACAAACTGACCGTCGGCTCTCTTGGGGCCAAGGCGCTTCGACTCACTGTCGCGGCCGTTCTTGGTGGAACCCATGCCTTTTTTATGTGCCATTTCGAATTACACCTCCATGTGTCAAAATCAGTTGCGGAAATCAGGCCTCGATCTTCGTGATCTCGACCTTGGTGTAGGGCTGTCTGTGGCCCTGCGTTCTGCGATAGCCTTTTTTCGGCTTCATCTTGTAAACGCGGATCTTCTTGCTCTTGCCGTTTTTGACGACGTTGCCGGACACGACGGCGTTTTCCACCACAGGGGTGCCGAAAACAGCCTTGTCCTCGTCGATGACAGCCAGAACGCGGTCAAACTTCACAGCTTCGCCGGCCTCGACATCCAGCTTCTCGACGAAGATGACGTCGCCCTCGGCCACGCGGTACTGCTTACCGCCGGTAACGATGATAGCGTGCTTCAAACTCGTTGCACCTGCCTCTCTGTAGAGTCTCGCTCTTGTGGGCGGGAGGATGTCTCCGCTTTGTACCCACTCAATGCGGCCTTGACAGTTTACCATTGCGCCACATATTTGTCAACGGTTTTTCCGGGCGAAAGGTGAACTTTTTTCTGCCTAAGCAAAAACCACGGCGCCGGTCGGCGCCGTGGTTTTGAAAACTCGGAAACTCAGCCGCAGATGGCCTTCGTGTCGCGGGCGATGACGAGCTCCTCGTTCGTCGGGATGACGAACACCTTGACTTTGGAGTCGGGGGTGGAGATCATGATATCCTCGCCGCGCTTGCTGTTGGCGACCGGGTCGATCTTCACGCCCAGATAGCCGAAGTACTCGGCGATGGCGGCGCGGGAGGACTTGCTGTTCTCGCCGACGCCGGCGGTGAAGATGATGGCGTCCACACCGTTCATGGCCGCGACGTAAGAGCCGACGACCTTGGCGACCCAGTAGTGGAACATATCGAGCGCGAGCTGGGCACGGTCGTTGCCGTCGGCAGCGGCGCTGTCGAGATCGCGGAAGTCGGAGCTGACGCCGGAGACGCCGAGCACGCCGGACTTCTTGTTGAGGATGTTGAGCATCTCGTCGATGCTGATGCCGTACTTATTCATAATGAACTGGATCACGCCTGCATCGAGATCGCCGCAGCGCGTGCCCATCGGCAGACCGACCAGCGGGGTGAAGCCCATGGACGTGTCGACGCACTTGCCGCCGTCGATCGCGCAGATGGAGCTGCCGTTGCCCATGTGGCAGGAGATGAGCTTGAGCTCTTCGATGGGCTTGCCCATGAGCTCGGCGCAGCGGGCGGACACGTAGCGGTGGCTCGTGCCGTGGAAGCCGTAGCGGCGGATGCCGTCGTTCTGGTAATACTCATAAGGAATGGCGTACATATAGGCCTTGCCGGGCATGGTCTGGTGGAACGCGGTGTCGAACACGGCGACCATCGGCACGTCGTCGCCCATGACGGCGCGGCAGGCGTTGATGCCGGTGATGTTGGCGGGGTTGTGCAGCGGCGCAAACGGCGTGCACTCCTCGAGCGCGGCCATGACGGCGTCGTCGATCTTGACGGAGCAGGCGAACTTCTCACCGCCGTGGACGACACGGTGGCCGACGGCGTCGATCTCCTTCATGGAGGTGACCACACCGTACTCGGCGCTGGTCAGCTTGTCGATGACCGCGGCAATGGCCTCGGAGTGGGTGGGCATCGGCAGGTCTTCGTCAAAGACGGGCTTGCCGCCGATGAGCGGGGTGTGCTTCAGGTGACCGTCGATACCGATGCGCTCGCAAAGGCCCTTGGCCAGAAGGTGCTCGGTCTCCATGTCGATCAGCTGATATTTCAGCGACGAGCTGCCGGCATTGATGACAAGAATTTTCATACTTAGATTCCTTTCTCGTATTAAATATTGTAATTCCTGCAAAATCAAAGTATTATGATACCAAACACTCTTATTGTAATCATTTCGTAGGAAAACGCAAGTATTTTTCGAAAGAAGGTGCAAAAATGGGCAATGTCATTGGTATTGTGGCCGAATATAACCCGTTTCATAACGGACATGCGCGGCTCATCGAGCAGACGCGCGCGCAGCTCGGCGCGGTGTGCCCGGTCGTGTGCGTCATGTCGGGCGACTTTGTGCAGCGCGGCAGTCCGGCGGTATATTCCAAGTTTGCGCGCGCGGAGGCAGCCGTGCGCTGCGGGGCGGATCTGGTGCTGGAGCTGCCGCTGCCGTGGTCACTGTCGTCGGCGGAGGGCTTTGCGCGTGGCGCTGTGGGACTGCTGGGCAGTCTCGGCGTCGTGACGCATCTGAGCTTCGGCAGCGAGTGCGGCGAGCTTGATCCGCTGCAGCGGGTGGCGGAGGCGCTGCTCGATCCGCTGCTGGGCGAGGACCTGCGCGCAGAGCTTCAGAGCGGCATCCCCTTTGCTGCGGCGCGCCAGCAGGCGGTCGCGCGGCGCGTGGGCGCGCTTGCAGAGCTGCTGCAGGCGCCGAACAACATCCTTGCCGTGGAGTACCTCAAGGCGATCTATGACCAGCGGCTGGAGCTGCACCCACTGACGGTCCTGCGCACCGGCGCGCAGCATGACCGCTTCGCGGAGGGAAACATCCGCTCGGCGTCCGAGCTGCGCATGCGCATCGGCGCAGGAGAGGATGTGTCCACGTTCCTGCCGCGGGCGGCGGAGATTTTTGCCCGGGAAAAGACACGCGGGCGCGGTCCTGTACTGCCGGAGGCACTCGAGAGCGCGCTGCTGTCCCGGCTGCGTATGCTGCCGCAGACGGCCTACAATGCGCTGCCCGGTGCGACCGAGGGGCTCGGCAACAGCCTGTACCGTGCCGCGCACGAAGAGCCGACGCTTGACGGCGTGCTGGCGGCGGCAAAGTCCAAGCGCTACGCGCTCGCACGTATCCGGCGTATGACGATGTGCGCGGCACTGGGCGTGACCGCCGGCATGGACGGCGGCACGCCGCCGTATGCGCGGGTGCTGGCCATCGGCGCGCAGGGCAGGGAGCTGCTGCGCGCGATCGACATGCGCGCGTCGGTGTCGGTCATCACAAAGCCTGCCGCCGGGCGCAGTCTGCCGGGCCCGGCAGGGGAGATCTTTGCGCTGACGGCAGATGCACACGACCTCTATGTGCTCGGCTGTCCGGCGCGGGAGGAACGCCGCTGCGGCGGCGACTGGCGCGCGAGCCCGTTTGTGCTGTAAATGCGGCGATACCCCTGTCCGTGAACATTTCAAAAAAATAATATGAATATTTCGTGAAATTGATATTGCATTTTTGTCCAAACGATAGTATAATTCATGCATATTCGTTTCAAGGACAAATGTTCGTCTTGCATGGACATCGCCTGAAAAGAAAAGAATGGAGGAATAACAATGAAGAAAGCGATTGCTTTGCTGCTCGCACTGGTCATGGTGTTTGCTCTGTGCGCCTGCGGTGGCGGCGGTGACTCGGCCAGCGGCGACAAGGTCGTGAAGATCGGCGTGTTCGAGCCTGCCAGCGGCGACTCCGGCGCCGGCGGCAAGAAGGAAATGCTCGGCATGCAGTATGCCAACCAGGAGACCCCGACCGTCGAGATCGGCGGCGAGACCTACAAGGTCGAGCTCGTCTACTCCGACAACGGCTCCGACTCTGCCAAGGCTGTCTCGGCGGCTTCCAAGCTCGTCAACGAGAAGGTTTCGCTCGTGCTCGGCTCCTACGGCTCCGGCGTGTCCATCGCCGCATCCGACACGTTCAAGCAGGCCGGCATCCCGGCCATCGGCGTGACGTGTACGAACCCGAACGTTACGGCCGGCAACAGCCACTACTTCCGCATCTGCTTCCTCGACCCGTTCCAGGGCACGGTTCTTGCCAACTATGCCGCCAAGGAGCTCAAGGCTGTGAAGGCCTACTGCCTCGGTGAGAACGGCAACGAGTATGACCAGGGTCTGGTCACCTTCTTCAAGCAGGCGTTTGAGAAGGCCGGCGGCACCGTCGTGACCGACTCCTTCCCGAAGGACAACTCCGACTTCAGCTCCTACCTGAACAAGGCCAAGGATCAGGGCTGCGACGTCATCTTCGCGCCTGTCTCCATCGCCTACTCCACGCAGATCGTCAACCAGGCGGCTTCCCTGAACATCTCGCTGCCGATGCTCGGCTCCGATACATGGGATGACAACATGGTCCTGCAGGCTGCCAAGGGCAAGGACGTCAAGGTCTTCGTGTCCACCTTCTATGCAGAGGGCGGCAACCAGAAGTTCGATGACGGCATCAAGGCCTACATCAACGGCAATGCCGATGCCAAGACCACCAACGGCGGCGACGATACCGTCTCCGCTGTGACGGCCATGGGCTATGACGTTTACTATGTCGCGCTCGCGGCGCTCAAGGCCGCCGGCTCCACCGATCCGGCCAAGGTCATGGAAGCGCTGCCCGGCGTGACCTATGACGGCGTTTCCGGCCACATCGCCTTTGACGATACCGGCGACGCGATCCGCGACACTGCTTACATCAAGACCATCGACGCCGCTGCCGGCGCGTGGACGTTCGTGACGCAGCAGAAGGCTTCCTGAGCCTCTGATCTCGTCTGAGACTCAAAGAACCCGGGGGGAGCTTCGGCTCCCCCTTTTGGGATTTTGAGCGGCTGCGAAAGCCGCGGAGGCTCCGCGTTTTTCGCGGCGGCTCAAGCTCCGCCTTGCAAACGATAGAGAGAGGGAAACAAATGGAATTTTTTGTCGCTCAAATGTTATCCGGCATTTCGCTGGGCGGCCAGTATGCGCTCATCGCCATCGGCTACACGATGGTCTACGGCATCCTGCGCCTGATCAACTTCGCACACGGCGACGTGTTCATGTGTGCCGGTCTGATGATGGTGTTCATGTGCGCGTCCCTGCCGGTGTATGTGTCCATTCCGCTCATGCTCGTGCTGACGGTGCTGCTCGGCTTCGTCATTGAGCGCGCGGCCTATAAGCCGCTTCGCAGCGCGCCGCGTATGTCAGTCATGATCTCGGCCATCGGCGTGAGCTACCTGCTGCAGAACGTGGCGCTCTACGCCACCGGCGGCCAGCCGCAGACATATCCGTCGCTGCCGTTCGTGTCCGACACGGTTACGATCCTCGGCGCGACCACGCACGTGGTCACGGTCGTCACGCCCGTGCTCGTGCTCGTGCTCGTGCTGCTGCTGCAGTGGCTCATCAACCACACCAAGATCGGCATGGCCATGCGCGCGGTCGCAAAGGATTTTGAGACCAGCCAGCTCATGGGCATCCAGATCAACAAGGTCATCTCCGTGACGTTTATCATCGGCTCGTTCCTTGCCGCTGTCGGCTCGCTGCTGTACTTCACGAACTACCCGACCGTCATCCCGACCTCCGGCGCCATGCCGGGTCTGAAGGCGTTTGTCGCTGCGGTGTTCGGCGGCATCGGCTCAATCCCCGGCGCCGTGATCGGCGCGTTCATCATCGGCATCTGCGAGACGCTCATCAAGGGCACCAGCATGACGGTGTTCTCCGATGCGTTCACGTTCGCGCTGCTGATCGTTATCCTCGTGGTCAAGCCCACCGGCCTGTTCGGTGAAAAGGCCACGGACAAAGTCTGAGAGGGGGGGATCACTGTGCTGAAAGCGAAAGACAAACAAGCGAGCCGCGGCAACTGGATCACCTTCGCCATCGTGCTCGCGCTCACGCTCATAACGATGGTGCTGGAAAACGTCATGTCTCCCGGCTCTCTGCTCTTTACGGTCATCAAAAAGGGCGCGGTGTACTCGCTCGTCGCCGTGTCCATGAACCTGCTCAACGGCTTTACAGGCCTGTTCTCGCTCGGTCAGGCGGGCTTCATGCTGCTCGGCGCGTATGCCTACGCGATCTTCATGATCCCGGATGCCGCGCGTGAGGGCGTGTATTACCTCTTCGGCGGGTCGAGCGTCCACTTCTCGTTTCAGGAGATGTTCCAGCACCTGTTCGGCACCAGCGGCTTCGGCGGCGGCGTGAGCCTGGTGCTCGGCGTGCTGGTCGCCATCATCTTTGCGGGTCTGGTCGCGGCGCTCTTTGCGTATCTGATCGGTCTGCCGGTGCTGAGGCTCAAGAGCGACTATCTGGCCATCGCCACGCTCGGCTTTGCAGAGATCCTGCGCGCCATCTTCCAGTGGCAGGCGCTCGGCAAGGTCACCAACGGCGCGAACATCCTCAAGGGCTATCCGACGTTTGCCGACTTCAACATCACGAACGCTTCCGGCAAGGTGCTCTTCCGCCTGAGTGCGGTCATGCCGATCTTGCTTGCCGGCGGGTGCATCTTCATCATCGTCCTGCTCATCAACTCCTCCTACGGCCGCGCGTTCAAGGCCATCCGCGATGATGAGATCGCGGCGGAGGCCATGGGTGTGAACCTCGAAAAGCACAAGAGCCTGTCCTTTGTCATCAGCTCGTTTTTCGCGGGCGTGTCGGGTGCGCTCTTTGCGATGTTCGCAACGACCGTGCAGGCCAAGGTATTCACCTCGGCCATGACCTATGAGATCCTGCTCATCGTCGTCATCGGCGGCATCGGCTCGGTCTCTGGCAGCTGCATCGCCTCCTTCCTGTACATCGCCTGCTCCGAGTGGTGGCTGCGCTTCCTGGACAACGAGGCGTATATCGGCGCGTTTAAGGTGCCGCTGCTGCGCAACGGCTTCCGCATGGTCGTGTTCTCGGTCATCATCATGATCGTCGTGCTCTTCTTCCGCAAGGGCATCATGGGCGAGCGCGAGCTGCCGGATCTGTTTGGCAAGCGAGCGAAAAAGGCAAAAAAGAACGTAGTTGAGGAGGGCAAAGCAGATGCGTAAGGACATCCTCAGCGTGGAGAATATCACGATGCAGTTCGGCGGCGTCGTCGCCGTCAACAACCTCTCGCTGCACATTCCCGAGGGACAGATCGTGGCGCTCATCGGCCCGAACGGCGCCGGAAAGACCACAGCCTTCAACTGCATCACCGGCGTATACGAGCCGACCAACGGCCTCGTCAAATTCCTCGGCGAGCCGATGGTCCGCAACCATCCGACCGGCAAGATGAAAAAGCTCTATAAGGGCGAAAACCCGCTGCTCTACACAAGCCAATACGATCCCGGCGACGAGACGAAAGAGCAGATGCTCCTGCGCGACCCGCTGGCGCGCACGGGCAAGATCCTCTCGCCGACGCCGGATAAGATCACACAGCTCGGCATTGCGCGCACGTTCCAGAACATCCGCCTGTGGAAGAGCATGACGGTGTTTGAAAACGTGCTCGTGGCAAAGCATATGCGCGCCAAGCAGAACGTCTTTTCCGCGACCTTCCGCGGCAATGCCAAGGAAGAAAAGCGTATGCGCGACGAGACCATGGCGCTGCTGGCAGAGCAGGGACTGGAAAAGTATAAGGACGACATTGCCACGAGCCTTCCCTACGGTATCCAGCGCCGGCTCGAGATCGCCCGCGCGCTGGCGACCGATCCGAAGCTGCTGCTGCTCGACGAGCCGGCGGCCGGCATGAACCCGCAGGAGACGCTCGAGCTCGCGGCGTTCATCCACGAGCTGCGCGACAAGTACGACCTGACGATCTTCCTGATCGAGCACCACATGGATCTGGTCATGCGCATCTCCGATTATATCTACGTCATCGACTTCGGCAGCGAGATCGCGCAGGGTGTCCCGCAGGAGATCCAGAACAATCAGCACGTGATCGATGCCTATCTGGGGGTTGTGGAAGATGAGTGAACCGATTCTGAAAATTGAAGACCTGCAGGTCAATTACGGCGGCATCGAGGCCGTCAAGGGCATCTCTTTTGAAGTGCAGGAGGGGCAGATCGTCACGCTGATCGGCTCCAACGGCGCCGGCAAGAGCTCCACGCTGCGCACGATCTCCGGCCTTGTCAAGCCGAGCGGCGGCAGGATCATGTTTGCAGGTGAGGATATCACCGGCAAAGATCCGACGCAGATCGTGACGCAGGGCGTCACGCTTGTGCCGGAGGGGCGGCGCATTTTTCCCGACATGACCGTGCTGGAAAACCTCAAGATCGGCGCGTATCTGCGCAAGGACGATCTGTCTGCGGACATCGAGTGGGTGTTCAGCCTTTTCCCGCGCCTGAAAGAGCGCAGCTGGCAGGCCGGCGGCACGCTCTCCGGCGGCGAGCAGCAGATGCTCGCGGTCGGCCGTGCGCTCATGAGCCGCCCGAAGCTGCTGATGATGGACGAGCCGTCGCTCGGTCTCGCGCCGCTGGTCGTGCGCGATATTTTCTCCATCATTCAGGAGATCAACAAGCAGGGGGTGACCATTCTGCTCATCGAGCAGAACGCGAACATGGCGCTCAAGATCGCCGACGTCGGCTACGTGCTCGAGACCGGACGCATCACATTGACCGGCAGCGGCAAGGAGCTGCTGAGCAACGACGCGGTGCGTGCGGCGTACCTCGGCGCATAAAACAGATACGGAAACCGAACGGGAGACCGCCTGTGGGCGGCCTTCCGTTTTTTCGGAACATTTCTTGACCATGCGCGTCGAATCCTGTACAATACCGTTGAAACCATCGAAGGATCGAGAGGTGTACTATGAAAAAAATTCTTTCCGGAATTCTGGCGCTGTGCCTGTCGCTTGCGCTGCTGAGCGCCTGTGACCGCGGCGGGCAGCCCGACAAGACGGTGACGGCCGGCGGCCTGACCTTTGCCAAAAGCTACAGTGAGGTCTATTCCGCACTTACCGACGCGCAAAAGGCGATTGCCGAGCGCAACACGCTGCTCAACACCGGTGCAGATTCATCTGAGCCCAACGGCGCAGGCGCTGCCGGCGAGGGCTCGGAGGGCACGTTCTACTCCGGCACGAACGTGCAGGTCGAGGGCGTAGACGAGGGCGACATCGTCAAGACGGACGGCAAGTATATTTACATTCTGCGCGGCAGCGAGATGGTCGTCATGCAGGCCGACGGCAAGGATGTTACGGACGTGTCCAACGTCTTTGTCGGTCAGGACTGGGAGCAGACGACGACGGAGGACGGCCTGGCGCACACGCAGGAAAAACTGCCGACGGAGCTGTATCTGTCAGGCGGCCGTGCAGTTGTTGTCTCGGCCTATTCCGACTGGACGGATACGGGCAGCGCGGATGACACGGTGACCGGCTTCGGTCAGAATTACGTCGCGGTCGATATCTACGACGTGACCGACCCGACCGCGCCGGCGCTTGTCAAGTCATTCGGGCAGGACGGCTACAAGATCGCCTCGCGCATGATCGATGGCGTGCTCTACCTGTGCTCGTCATATTACCCCGCGAACCCCGAAAAGGGCGATGAGACAACGTTTGCCCCCCGGCTGTATGATGGAGACGCGGCGACGGTCGTGCCCTGCGGCAGCATCGGCCTCATGCCGGACGGCGGCTCGATGACCTATGCGGTCGCGGCGTCGTATGACATTGCCTCCGGCGAGCGGCTGTCGAGCCAGTCTGTGCTCGGCGGCGGCGACAATGTATACATGAACAAGGATAACCTCTACCTGTGCGCGAGCATCTACGATGACGGTGCGGGCAAGACCTATAAGGACGGCAGCTATACTGTCACGGACTATACCTCAAGTGTGAACACGGTCGTCAACCGCTTCGCGATCGCGGACGGCAAGCTCACCTTTGCTGCCAACGGCGCGGTGCCCGGTGCGCTCAATAACCAGTTCTCGCTCGACGAGCGTGATGGTTATCTGCGCATGGCCACGACCGAGCAGACATACTCCTACAGTGTCTACCGCGACGAGAAGCATGACTTTGAAAACACGAAGGCGGACGAAGACGGCATGCAGACGCGCAACGATGTCTATGTGCTCGACGCCTCGCTTAAGACCGTCGGCAGCGTGACCGGCCTCGCGGAAGGGGAGCAGGTGTTCTCCGCGCGCTTTGACGGCGATTACGGCTATCTGTGCACTTACCGCCAGACCGACCCGGTCTTTGCGGTCGATCTGACCGAGCCGACAAATCCGAAGGTCGTCGGTGAACTCAAGCTCAGCGGCTACTCGGACTATCTGCATGTCTGGTCGGATGGGCTGTTGTTTGGCCTCGGTATGGAGACGCAGTCGGTTGGCGCGAATACGACCGTGGATGGCATGAAGCTCGTCATGATCGACACGTCCGATCCCGCGAAGCTGCACGATCTGCACACGCAGGCCATTGACGCTGACTACAGCGAGGCGCTGAACAACCACAAGGCCATTCTGGTCGACAGCGGCAAGGACATCATCGCTTTCCCGGCGGAAAACAGCTATCTCGTCTATGGCTATTCGGCGGATGACGGCTTCACGCTGCGCAAGGAGATCTCCGTCTCGCAGTGGGACGGGAATAACCGCGGCCTCTATATCGGCGACTACTTCTATGTTGTCGGTTCGGATCAGATCAACGTGCTTGACCTGAACACGCTCGAGAATGTGGCGCAGGCGATCATCCCGCGCGGATGAAGGAGAAAGTATCTGTTTTGTATGAAAATGGAGGCGGCTGGTGGCCTGCCTCCATTTTTATCTGCCCGAATCGAGTTGACGGCGGCAGAGCAGCGTGCTATGCTGAGCGTGAGAAATGAGAATGCCCTTGGAAAAGGCGCGAAATGGAAAAAGGAGAAAAAGAAATGAAGTATCAGACTGCGTATTTTTGCGGCTATGCCAAGCTGCCGTCTGCCTTGCCGACTACGACGACAAACGGAAGCATTACGCTCGGCTTAAAGATTGACCTGGAAACCGCCGACATCGAGGATGTGTCGGTCACGTTCCTGTCGAATCTGGCTTTGAGTATGTGCCGGGAGTATTTTGTGGGCAAGAACGTTCTGCGCGATTTTGATGAGATCGTCGAGGAGATTAGCTATCGCCATCAGGGCGCAGCGGCCAAATCCATTATCAAAGCATTCGGAGATATTCATCGCAATTATATCGAATACATGGAGAAAAACGGGCAGTATCTGTGCGCGCATGGCTGAACGGGGCGTGCCAGCAGGAAAGTGCCATGGCGATAGCTCTATTAAAACTGCACAGTTTTTCTGCGAAGATTTCGTATATTTATCTGAAATTTTCACAAAGCCTTGTTTTTCGCAGAGGAATGTGCTACTTTGAGCACGTAGGAAGCAAAATGCAATTACATAGTTTATGAGTTGTTTGATTGTCAGCGTCTCTCTCCCGAGACGGAATCGACTTTCCAAGACCAACTGCAAGAGATTGTAGTTGGTCTTTTTTTGTTAAATGGGGGAAGCTGACAGAACAGCTGGAGCCGGCACCTGATTGTGTTTTGCGATGAGAAGAAAATGAAAGAGAATAGGGATTGGAGTGTAAGAAGTGAAAAAACAACAGAGAAACCGCCTGATCGCAGCGGCTGTGTTGACAGTTCTCTGCGCACTGCTGGTACTGGTGCCGTTCACAGGGCTTGAGGCACAGGGAAAAGGTGTGCTAATCGTTTTTGTGTGGGCGATCCTGATGTGGATCGTTCGGCCGATCCCGGAGTATCTGATCGGCGTTCTGGCTGCAGCTATCCTTGCAATTTTCTTTGGTATGAAGACCAACGTCGTTTCCGGCTTTTCCAGCTCTGGCTGGTGGCTGTGCCTGTGGGCAGGCTTCATCGGTTCTGCCATCAAGTTTTCCGGTCTGGGTGAGCGCGTTGCCTACTGGATTCTCGTGAAGATGGGCAAGACGGAGCTCATGGCCAACTACGCGACCTCGTTTGCAAACACGGTCCTGTCGCTGATGATTCCCTCCAATACGGCGCGCGGCGCTGTCATGTCGCCGATCTGCGACAACATCTGTGAAGGCATGGGCTACAAGCGTGGCGAGCACAAGGGCGACGCTGCGATTATGCTCTCGAACCTCTTTACCAATACTACTAACACATGGCTGTTTTATACGGCCGTCGGCGCCAATGCAATCGGCATGGCGCTCGTGACTGAGGTCACCGGTCAGGAAATCTCCTGGACAGGCTGGCTGCAGGCCACATTCATTCCTGCAGGCATCACGTTGCTGCTAATCCCGATCCTGTGCCACCTGCTTTTTGGCTCTAAGAAGGGTGAAAAGCGCGAGATTGATATCACATTCGCGAAGGAAAAGCTCAAGGAAATGGGCCCCATGAGCAAGAGCGAGAAGAAGGCGGGCCTTTACTTCCTGCTGACGCTCATTGCTTTCTGCACGAACAAATGGCACCACATCGCTCCGGACTATATCGTGTTCGTGACCATCTTCCTGATGCTCTGCCCGGGCATCGGCGTGTGCACGTTCAAGGATCTCAACGGCACGTTTGCCTGGCCGGCCTTCCTGCAGCTCGGCTTTGCGATGTCGCTGGCGACCTGCGTGAACAAGACCGGCGGCTTCCAGTGGCTGGTCGATGCAATTTTTACTACAAACCCTGCGTTTGCCGCGATGAACATCAACACGTTCCTCATCATCTGGCTGAGCTTTGTGGTCGTGCTGCACGTCATCTTCGCCGGCATGAACGCGATGGAAGCGGTCATGGTGCCTGTGAGCATGACGATGGCCTCCGCGCTCGGGTTTGATCCTTACACGATGGGTCTGCTGACCGTCATGGCAATCTCCGCCGGTGCGTTCTTCCTGCCGTTCAACAGTGCGCCGAACCTGATCTTCTATTCTACCGACCGCTTCAGCACGGCGCAGGAGCTCAAGGGTGCGATTCCGATCGCATTGCTCATTATTATCGGTCTTATCTTCAGCGTGAAGGTCTGGTTCCCGGTCATCGGTATCCTGTGAGTTTTCGTTTATGATTTGATCTATGAACCGAAAGAAAATCTGGTTTATTCTTGGCCCGGCGCTTTTTGCGCTCAGTTTTATCCCCTATAGCGGCCTGACACAAAATGTGCGGCTTGCTTTGGGAACGGTTCTGTGGATGGGTGTCTGGTGGGTGGCAATGCCCGTACCTCCGGCGATCACGGCGTTTTTGCCGGTCGTCATCAACGCGGTCTTTGCCCTCACCGACATGTCGAGCATTACGAACTGCTATTCGGCGGAGCTGGTGTTCCTGCTGGCGGGCGCCGATATCATCACCATGGTCTGGGAGATCACCGGCGTGGACAAGCGCATTGCAGCGCACAGTCTGGCGCTCGTCGGCACCTCTGTCAGGCAGCAGGTAGTGATCTGGTTTTTGATCTCGACGATGCTTTCTGCTGTGCTGCCGAATACGGTGGTTGCGGCCGTACTGTGCTCCATCGCAATGGCAATGCTCAAGTTCGTCGGCGAAGGCGACGTGGGAAAAAGTAGTGCCGCGAAGCTTGTGCTTCTGGCAATCGTCTGGGGCGCCAATAACGGCGGCATGTTCACACCGCTTGGCGGCGCCATGAACCTGATCACGGTCTCATATATCGAGGAGATGACCGGCGCGGAGTTTTTGTACACCGACTGGGTGCGGGCGCTTTGGCCGTTTGCGTTGGCGGTAACGGCGCTGACGCTTGTGTATTTGCTGCTGCTGCCCTGCAAGAAGAAAACGCTTGAGGGTTCGAAAACGTATTTCAGCGATTTGTGCAAAAGCCTGCCGAAACTCAGCCGCGCAGGGCGTATCTCGCTGATCGTGTTTGCGGCAGCGGCGCTGCTGGCGTTCACGCGGCAGCTGTATCAGCGGCAGTTCCCGGGGCTCAAACCCGGCTTCGTGTTTCTGATCGGCGGCCTGCTCATGTTCTTCCTGCGTGACGAGGAGAAAAAGCCCATCATCACGTGGGAGCACGTGGAGCAGAACCTGATGTGGGGCATGTTCTTCCTCTTTGCCGGCGGCACCGCGCTCGGCGCGCTTGTCAATGGCAGCGGCGCGTCGGAGGTGTTTGCCGGACTGATCGCCCGGTTCCCGGTACACAATACATTCCTGCTCGTCCTGATTATCGTGACGCTCAACGTCGTCCTCTCGGATGTGATCAACAACACGGCCTGCGCCGCCGTCACGATCCCGATCGTGATCGGGATCGCACAGGGACTCTCCCTGCCCGTGATCCCGTATCTCTGGGTCGCGACCGTGTCATATAACCTGTCCTACACGCTGCCGACGTCGATCCGTTCGATACCGATCGGTTACGGCCTAAGCCCGCGGTACATGTTTGTGCGCGGCATCGTGCTCACTGTCGTCATGGTGCTGGCGGTATCCGTCATCGGCTGGGCACTTATCACGTTCTGGCCCGGGTTCAGTGTGCTTACCAATGTTGGGTAACATCCGCGTGGAACCAATTTCATATCTGCTTGGCGTATTTTGGCGGCGCGTTTCCGCGCGCAGCATAAGAGATATGCTTCCGGCAAAAAACAGTCTGCTCGCGCTCGATGCCAGACTGCCTTTTGCCGGATTTTTTTATCTGGAAACCATTCAATTTTTGAGAAAACGAGGTTATGGCTTATGAGTATGCAAAAAGTAAGCAACAGCGGCCCGAAGCTGATGCAGGGCAACGAGGCCTGTGCGGCCGGTGCGTTGGCAGCGGGCTGCCGCTTCATGGCAGGCTATCCGATCACTCCGGCAACGGAGATCCCCGAATATCTGTCCGACAAGATGTTCGCCGCCGGCGGCGTGTTCATGCAGATGGAAGACGAGCTCGCCTCCATCAATGCGGTCATCGGCGCCAGCTGGGGCGGCGCGCGTGCCATGACGGCCACGTCCGGTCCGGGCTTCACCCTGATGCAGGAGGGCATTGGCTACGCCATCGTCTCCGAGACGCCGCTGGTCATCGTCAACGTCATGCGCGGCGGCCCGGCGACCGGCCAGCCGACCTGCACGGCGCAGGACGCTGTCATGCAGGCGCGCTACGGCGGCCATGGCGACTATGAGATCATCGCCCTTACGCCGTCGTCCGTACAGGAGACGTTTGACTTCACGGTCCGCGCCTTCAACCTGGCGGATAAGTATCGCGTGCCGGTGTTCGTACTCTCCGACGAGACCGTCGGCCATACCCGTGAGAAGCTCGTCATCCCCGACGAGGTCGAGATCTTTGACGAGAAGTTCGAGGGCAAGTGCACTGCGTATTTCCAGCCTGATGAGCACAAGATCCCGCCGCGTATCCGCTGCTTCGAGGGCCACAACGTCCTCGTCGACGGCCAGCTGCATGACGAGCGCGGTATCCGCGCCGGCACGGATCCGAAGGTCTGCGCCGCCGCCATCCACCGTTACTGCGACAAGATCCTCGACAACATCGACGACATCACATCCGTGGAAGGCTTCTTCCTGGATGATGCCGAGACCGTGGTCGTGGCCTATGGTTCCGTCAGCCGCAGCGCTCTGTCCGCCGTTCGCCGCGCACGCGACGAGCAGCACAAAGTCGGCCTGCTCAAGCTCAATACCATCTGGCCAGTCCCGGAAAAAGAGATCCGTGCCGCCTGCGCCAATGCCAAGCGGGTGATCGTTGCGGAAATGAACGTCGGCGACTACGCCCGCGAAGTGCAGCGCGTCGCCGGCTATGACAAAGTGGAGACGTTCAGCTCCATCGGCGGTGTGTTCCCGGCACCGACCGCGATTTACAATCAGATTGTTGAGGTGAAGTGATATGAACAGCATCGCAGAAAAATACATCCGTCAGGAAGCACTTCCGTTCATCTTCTGTCCCGGCTGCGGCCACGGCATCGTAGTCAACAGCTTCATCCGCGCGATCGATGAACTTGGCATAAAGGAAAATGAAATGGCGCTCGTCAGCGGCATCGGCTGCTCCTCCTGGAGCCCGGTGTACCTGAAGTTCGACTGCCTGCACACCCTGCACGGCAGAGCGCTTGCACAGGCCGAGGGCCTTAAGGCGGTCAACTCGGATAAGCGCATTGTCGTGTTCTCCGGTGACGGTGACTGTGCCGGCATCGGCGGCAACCATCTCATTCATGCGGCCAAGCGCAACGTGGACATGACCGTCATCATGATGAGCAACTATATTTATGGTATGACCGGCGGCCAGCGCGCCCCGACCACGCCCTATGGTGCCACGACCAAGACCTCTCCGCTCGGCAACGAGGAGCATCCGTTTGACATGTACAAGCTTGTGACTGGTGCCGGCGCCACGTTCTATGCCAGAGCCAGTGTCACCAACCCCGTGCAGCTCCAGCACATCATCGTCAGCGCTATGGAGCACAAGGGCTTCTCGTTCATCGAGGTGCTCAGCCCGTGCCCGACGACTGCCGGCCGCAACATTTTCAACTTCAAGACCCCGACTGAAATGTACGACTGGTACGCGGCACAAGTCTGCAATGCCAAAAACGGCGAGAGCGTGTCCGAGGACGGCAAGATCACGCTCGGCGTGCTGTATGAAGACACGCACAAGGAAGAGCTCTGCGACGTGCAGGCGGAGAAACAGGAGGCAGCGAAGAAATGAAGATCATGATCGACAGCAAATGGTGCAAAGGCTGCGCGCTGTGTGTGCGCGCGTGCAAAAAGGGTGTACTTGCCATCGGTGAGCAGCGCAGCAACGGCGGCTATCTGATGCCGTATGCCCAGAACCCGGATGCCTGCATCGCCTGCAAGATGTGCGAGCGTACCTGCCCCGATGTCTGCATCGAGGTCACCAAGGAATAAGAGGAGGACAGAACCATGCGTAAGGATTTTCGATTCGGCGGTTCCGGCGGCCAGGGTGTTATCTCTCTGGCGGTGCTGCTGGCAAACGCTTATGGTGTGCAGAATAACTATGAAGTTGCGCAGACGCAGAGCTACGGCCCCGCTGCCCGCGGCGGCGCCTGCAAGGCGGAGCTCGTCGTTTCCGACGAGCGCATTGACTACGTCAAGGCCGATAAGCTCGACTCGTTCGTCGCGTTCAACAAGCCCAGCTTTGATAAATTCAAGGGTGACATTAACTCCGATACGCGCCTGTTTGTGGACAGCACGTTCGTCACGGCGGAGGATGTTTCCGGCACGCCGGCCAAGCAGGTCTTCCTGTTCCCGGCCACGCAGTACGCCGAGGAAAACTTCCGCGTCGTGTGCACGAACATCGTCATGATGGGCTACATCGTGGCGCACAATCCGGACATCTCGCTTGAGAATGCGCAGAACGCTATCCGCGCGGTCATGAACCCGAAGGTAGTTGATCTCAATCTCGAGGCGCTGCAGTTCGGCTACGAGCACGGCAAGGCGGATCTCGCCTGATCTGCCGAGCCGTCAATGAATTCAACAATCAGGAGGAACCCATGGAAAGAGTACCGGAACTCTTGAAAAGCAAGATCATGTCTGCAGATCAGGCGGCGCAGTTGATCCATACCGGCATGACGATCGGCGTGAGCGGCTTTACCAGCGTCGGCTATCCGAAGGCCGTTCCCGAGGCGCTGGTGCGCTCCGGCCACGCGCATGATCTGACCATCTGCGTCGGCGCCGCCGTCGGCGACGAGATCGATGGTGCAATGGTGCGCGCCGGCCTGATCAAAAAGCGCTATGCCCACCAGTCGCATAAGGACCTGCGCAATGCCATCAACGCCGGAACGGTCGGCTATAGTGATGTGCACATCTCGCATTTTCCTATGCACATGAATCAACATACCGGTCCCAAAATCGACGTGGCTGTGGTAGAATGTACGGCGGTGAATGAGCAGGGGCTGTACCTGGCTGCTTCCGGCGGGAGTGCAGACGCGGCTGTGCGCAATGCCGATAAGGTCATTGTGGAGGTCAATGAGACGCTCCCGGAGGGCCTAATCGGTATGCACGATATCTTCGAGATCGGTCTGCCGCCGCATGCGCGCATCATCCCGGTCACGAAGCCGGACGACCGTGTCGGCACTCCGTACATCCCGTGCCCGCCGGATAAGATCGCGGCGATCGTTTTCACGGACCGCCGTGACGAGCCGCAGAAGTTTAAGCCCTATTCCGAGGCGACCGGGACCATTGGCAAGAATGTCGTCAAATTCCTCAAGCAGGAGATTGCCGCCGGCCGTTTGCCGGAGAATCCGGGTCCAATCCAGTCAGGTGTCGGCTCCGTCGGCAACGCGGTGCTCAGCTGCCTCGCATCAAGCGGTTTCCACGGCCTGAGCATGTACACCGAGGTCATGCAGGATTCGGCGCTGAACCTGATTGAGCAGGGCGTGTTTGACTTTGTGTCCACCAGCTCCATCGCGCTCGGCGAGGAAAACCGCCGCCGTTTCTATGAAAACATCGATTACTTCAAGGATAAGATCCTGCTGCGTCCGCAGGAGATCACGAACCACCCGGAGGTGGTGCGCCGGCTTGGCGTGATCTCGCTCAATACCCCGATTGAAGTCGACATCTACGGCAACGTCAACTCCACGCATATCATGGGCACCAAGATGATGAACGGCATCGGCGGAAGCGGCGACTTTGCGCGCAATGCACGTGTGTGCATCTTCGCGACGGAGTCCGTTGCCAAGGGCGGTCTCATCTCCTGCATCGTGCCGATGGTGTCGCATGTGGACCAGACCGAGCATGATGTGCAGGTCATCATCACTGAGCAGGGCATCGCCGATCTGCGCTGGAAGACGCCGCGCGAGCGTGCCGAGCTTATCATTGAAAACTGTGCGCACCCGGATTACCGGCCCATGCTGCGTGAATATTACGAGCACGCGCTCGACGTTGCAGCCGGAAAGCAGACGCCGCACGATCTGGCCCAGGCGCTGTCCTGGCACCAGCGGTTTTTGGCCACCGGCACCATGAAGCCCTGAGCAGGCGCGGTGCCTAAACGAAAGAAGAAAACAGAACAGAAACAGAAAGAAAGGAATGGAAAACCTATGTCGAACGTAGTTCTTTATTGTGAAAAACTCCCGACGGAGGGAATGGAGACCCTGATTTCTGAACTTTGCCCGAAGGAGCTGGACCTCCGCTTCCTGTACCCCGTGAAAAACGGCAAAAAGGGCGACTTTGAGGACGCTGATTACATCCTTGCCTCGATCTGCAAGATCGGTAAGCCGGAGATGGATCGCACCAAGAATCTGAAGCTCATTCATGTCCCCGCGACCGGCTATAACCACGTGGACATTGCCTATGCCAAGGAAAAGGGCATCCCGGTGTGCAATTCCGCCGGTGAGAATGCTTCCACGACTGCGGAGTTCACCATTGCGCTCATGCTCGCCTGTATGCGCCGCCTGAGTATGATTGACCGCCGCTGCAAACAGGGCGAGTGGCACAGCTGGACATGGCGTCACGACAGCTATGAACTGCGCGGCAAGACGGTTGGCATTGTTGGCGGCGGCGCCATTGGCCGCATGGTCATGCAGCGCCTGCAGGGCTGGGACTGCAAACTGATCTACAGCGATCCGTACCGTATGCCCGAGGAAATGGAGAAAAAGCTCAACTGCGAATATGTCTCGCTTGAGACGCTGCTGCGCGAGTCCGATGTCGTGTCCCTGCACTGCCCGCTGACCGAGCAGACCCGCGGCATGATCGGCAAGGAACAGTTTGCCATGATGAAGCCGAACGCCATCATCGTCAACGAGGCGCGCGGTGCCGTCATCGACGACAAGGCGCTGGTCGAGGCACTGCAGAACGGTACCATTTGGGGTGCTGCCATTGATACGTGGGAGAAAGAGCCGCTCGATCCCAACGACCCGCTCGTGAAAATGGAAAAGGTCATTACCACGTCTCACCTCGGTGCGGCGACCCGCGAAACCGTCATTCGCTGCTTCAGCATCGGCTATGAGAACATTCTCCGCCAGATCCATGGGGAGGAACTCGTCAACCGCATTGTGTAAACGATACCCATCTGTTTCATTGCGATATTCTTTCGACTCTCTCCTCTTTACCTAACCTACATTATCTTTCTTTTGTTTTGCATTTTGACGAACCTCTCTGTTTTTGCAAGAAGCGCCGGCCGTATATGGCCGGCGCTTTTTGCGTGCTGCCGCCTGTTTACATTTTCGTGCCTGTGTGCTACACTGATACATTGAGCGAATATCGCAACGAGGGAGGCGGCACTGTGCTCGAAAAGCTGCGACAAATTGAAAACCGGTATAGCGAGCTCGAGAGCAAGCTGGCTGACCCTGCGTATTATTCCGACCCCGCGGTGTTTACCGGACTCTGCCGCGAGCAGCGCGAGCTGCAGCCGGTCGTGGAGGCGTACCGCGCCTATGCCGCCTGCGAGGCGCAGATCGCGCAGGCGGAGGCGCTGCTGGGCGACCCGGAGCTGCACGAGATCGCGCGCGAAGAGCTCGAGAGCGGCAAGACCCGCCGCGCGGAGCTCGAGCAGACGCTGCGCGTGCTGCTGCTGCCGCGCGACCCGAACGATGACCGCAATGTCATTCTGGAGCTGCGCACCGGTGTCGGCGGGGAAGAATCGGCGCTCTTTGCGCATAGTCTCTATCGAATGTATACCATGTACGCCGACGCCCACGGCTGGAAGACCGAGATCGCGAACCTCAACGAGACGGAGCTCGGCGGCGTGCGCGAGGCGAGCCTGCTCATCAGCGGGCAGGGGGCGTATTCGCGCCTGAAGTTTGAAAGCGGGGTGCACCGCGTCCAGCGTGTACCGGAGACGGAGACAGGCGGCCGCATCCACACCAGCACCGCCACCGTGGCCGTGCTGCCGGAGATGGACGCCGTGGAGGTGCACATCGACCCGAAGGACCTGCAGATCGACACCTACCGCAGCTCCGGCGCGGGCGGTCAGCACGTCAACAAGACCGAGAGCGCCATCCGCATCACGCACCTGCCGACGGGCACGGTCGTCGAGTGTCAGGATGAGCGCAGCCAGTATAAGAATAAGGATCGCGCGATGAAGATCCTCGCCTCGCGCCTGTATGCCGCCGAGAGCGCCCGGCAGAGCGCCGAACGCTCGGCCGAGCGGCGCAGTCAGGTCGGCACGGGGATGCGCAACGAGCGCATTCGTACCTACAACTTCCCGCAGGGACGGGTGACGGATCACCGCATCGGCCTGACGCTCTATAAGCTTGATCAGGTGCTCGACGGCAATCTGGACGAGATTATCGATGCGCTCACGCTGGCCGATCAGGCCGAGAAGCTGCGCGCATCCGTGGAGGAAGCATGAAAACACAACGGATCACAACCGAGATCGCGCAGGCGGCGGATGCCATCCGCGCCGGGCAGCTCATCGCCGTCCCGACGGAGACGGTTTACGGCCTTGCCGGAAACGGCCTCGACCCCGAGGCTGTCGCGCAGATCTATGAAGTCAAAGGCCGGCCGAGCGTCAAGCCGCTGTCGCTGATGGTGCACGATGCCTCGGCGATGGCGCGCTATTGCGACCCCGTGCCGCAGGCGGCCTATACGCTGGCCGAGGCCTTCTGGCCCGGGCCGCTCACGATCGTGCTGCGCGCCAAAGCCTGCGTGCCCGAGATCGTGCGCGCTGGTGGCGAGACCGTCGGCCTGCGCTGCCCGGATCACCCGGCCACGCTCGCGCTCATTGAGGCGGCGCAGCTGCCGCTGGCAGCACCGTCGGCCAATCCCTCCGGCGCGCCGAGCCCGAAGACGGCGGATGATGTACTGGCGTATTTTGACGGGCAGATCGCAGCCGTCATCGACGGCGGCCCGTGCGGCATCGGACGGGAGTCCACGCTCGTTGATCTCTCGTGCACGCCGTACCGGATCCTGCGCGCCGCCGCCGTGCCGGACGACGCCGTCTGGGACGCGCTTGTGCGCAAGATGCACATCATCGGCATCACGGGCGGTACGGGCTGCGGCAAGACGACCGCGCTCACGGAGCTCGAGCGGCAGGGAGCGCTCGTCATCGACTGCGACGCGGTGTATCACGAGCTGCTGGCATCGAATGCCGCCATGCTCGAGGAGATCAACGCCCGTTTTCCGGGTACAATAGAAAATGGGGCGCTGCAGCGAAAAAAGCTCGGCGCGGTCGTGTTCGCGGACGCGGCAGCGCTCGACGATCTCAACGCCATTACGCACCGGTATGTCCGCGCCGAGGTGCGCGCTCGTCTGCGCGCGTGGGCGCGTCAGGGCGGCACGGTCGCGGCGATCGACGCCATCGCGCTCATCGAGAGCGGGCTGGCGGTGCTGTGCACCGTTACCATCGGCGTGACGGCGCCGCGCGAGCAGCGTATCGAGCGGCTCATCGCGCGCGAGGGCGTGACGCGCGATTATGCCGAGGCGCGCATCGACGCGCAGAAGCCCAACGAATGGTTTGTCCAGAACTGCAGCCATGTGCTGGATAACGGCGGCACGCTCGCCGATTTTCAGCGCCGCTGCCATCAACTGATACAGGAGGTGCTCTCATGAGCGAAGATAAGGAAGTCAAGCAGTGGAAGGAAAAGCTGTTTTACCGTCCGAAGAACGGGTACGATCAGATCGATGCCGAGCAGACCGGTGAGATCTTTGCCTATGCCGAGGGGTATAAGCGCTTTCTCGACGCCGCGCGCACCGAGCGCGAGGCCGTCAAGGAGGCGATCCGCATGGCGGAGGACGCGGGCTTTGTGCCGTATACGTTCGGCATGGAGCTGCAGCCGGGCTCCAAGGTGTATGTGAATAACCGCGGCAAGGCGCTCATGCTGGCCGTGCTCGGCGAGCAGACGCTCGACCACGGCTGTGTGATCGCGGGCGCGCACGTGGATTCCCCGCGCCTCGATCTCAAGCAGACGCCGATGTACGAGGATTCGGAGCTGGCGTATTTCAAGACGCATTATTATGGCGGCATCAAGAAGTACCAGTGGGTCGCGATCCCGCTGGAGCTGCACGGCACGATCGCGCTCAAGGACGGCAGCACGATCGACGTCGCCATCGGCCGCGAGCCGGATGAGCCGCAGTTTGTCATCACAGACCTCCTGCCGCACCTCGGCAAGGATCAGCTGCGCAAGACCATGGAAGAGGGCATCACCGGCGAGGCACTCAACATCGTCATCGGCAGCATGCCGTATGCCGGTGAGGGCGGCGACCGCGTGAAGCTCGCTGTGCTGTCGCTGCTGCATGATGAGTACGGCATCACGGAGGAGGACTTCCTGTCGGCGGAGCTCGCCGCCGTGCCGGCGTTCCCGGCGCGCGACATCGGCTTTGACCGCAGCATGATCGGCGCCTACGGGCAGGATGACCGTGTGTGCGCCTACGCCGAGCTGCGCGCGCTCCTCGATCTTGAGGGTGCGCCGGAGCGCACGGCTGTGTGCATTCTTGCCGACAAGGAGGAGACCGGCTCCGACGGCGTGTCCGGCATGCAGTCGCAGGCGTTCGAGGCGTTCATGGCCGACCTCTGCGAGCAGCAGGACGTCGCGCTGCGCCACTGCTTTGCCAAGAGCTTTTGCCTCTCGGCGGATGTGTGCGCGGCCTATGACCCGAGCTTCCCCGAGGTGAGCGCCAAGCGCACCGAGGCCAAGCTCAACTACGGTATGGGCATCTGCAAGTTTACGGGCGCGCGCGGCAAGTCCGGCACGAGCGACGCCTCGGCCGAGCTCGTGGCCTATCTGCGCCGCCTCTTCGCCGACAACGGCGTCGTCTGGCAGCTGTCCGAGATGGGCAAGGTCGATCAGGGCGGCGGCGGCACGATCGCCAAGTTCATGGCTGACCGCAACATTGATACCATCGACGCAGGTGTGCCGGTGCTGAGCATGCACGCACCGTTTGAGCTCGTGTCGAAGTTTGACTGCTGGATGACGTATCGCGGTGTATTGGCCGCTTACTGCGACACGCAGGCGTGATCCGTCCGACCGGGGGAAACGGGGGCTCGTCCGTTTTCCCTTGTGGAATAACAGGAATTGTGCTATCATAAAACGTTGCTATTTGCGCACTGGGAGGTGTATCCATGACCATCTGGAATGCGATCCTGCTTGGTCTGGTGCAGGGCATCGCAGAGTTTCTGCCGATCTCTAGCTCCGGACATCTGTCGATCCTGCAAAATCTGTTCCATATGTCTACCGCAGAGGACGGTCATCTGTTTTTTGACGTACTGCTGCATCTGGGCACACTCGTTTCGATTTGCATCGTCTATTGGCGGGACATCGTGGCCATGGTGCGCGAGACGTTCGCGTTTTTCGGCAATACGCGCCTGCCGGCTGAGCAGCGCCGGAAGCAGTTTCCTGCGGCGCGCATGGTGCTTATGATCATCCTTGCGACGCTGCCGCTGTTTCTGATCCTGCCGATCAATGACAAGGTGGAGCAGCTGTATTACCACACGTTTTTCATCGGCCTCATGCTGCTCCTCACGGGTTGTCTGCTGTTCGTGGCCGATAAAATGCCAAAGGGCACGCGCACGGAGAAAAATATGCGCGTGCGCGACGCGCTCATCATCGGTGTGTGTCAGGCCGTGGCGACGATCCCGGGCCTGTCCCGGTCGGGTACCACGATCGCGGCCGGCATGGCTACGGGGCTGGAGCGCAGCTTTGCGGTGCGCTTCTCGTTTCTGATGTCGCTGCCCGCGGTGCTGGGCGCGAATATCCTGGCCTTGGCCAAAGCGGCCAAGACGGGCATTGATGTCTCGCTCCTGCCGGCATATCTGGTCGGCATGCTTGCGGCGATGGTTTCCGGCATCGTGGCCATCGGCCTTGTCAAGCGCCTGACATCGAAGGGGCACTTCGGCGCGTTCAGCTACTATTGCTGGGGCGCCGGTGCAGTGACGATGCTGCTGTCTCTGATTTTCTGAGAGGACGTTATTACATGGCAACTTCATCATCCAAAAAGAAAAACGGCTCGGCAAAAAAGCCTGCTGCAGCGCCGAAAAAACAGCCGGCAAAAAAGCAGCCGGCTGCGGCGCCGGCACCTGCGCAGACTGCGCCGACGTGGCCGTATGCCATCGTGTGCATCGTGCTGTCGCTGCTCGCGTTTCTTGGCCTGTTTCACGCCGAGGGCGTCATCATCGACGGCTTTGCGGGCTTCCTGTCCGGCATTATGGGCTGGGGCTATTGGGCGTTCCCGTTTGCGATGCTGCTGCTGGCTTGGGTCTTTGTGCGCAATCCGGAGCGGCACTTCGGCCTGCGCGTGACGGCGTCGCTGCTGATCGCGCCGTTGTTCGGCACGATCGTGCACCTCATGGTCTGCCGCGTGCCGTTCACGGCGCAGACGTTCGGCGCGATCGTCGGTCAGCTCTATGACGGCGGTAAGGCGCTCACCTCCGGCGGTGTCATCTCCGGCGGCGTGGGCTATCTGCTCAAGGCCGGCATCAGCGTGTACGCGGCGCTGCCGCTGACGATGGCGGCATTCGTGGCCTGCGTGCTCGGCAGTATGGACCTGACGGTCGGCAAGATCGTCACATGGTGGCGCGCACACCGCGAGGCACAGTACATCCCGGATGACGGAGACCAGCCGCTCTTTGACGACGAGGACGAGCCTGCCGCGCCGCCGCAGCCCGAGCCGCAGCGCAGGGCGCGCCGCGCCGCGCCGGACAAGCCGGTCGCCAAGAAAAAGCTCATCGATATCCCGGTCGAGGACACGCCGTCCGAGCCGGATGACGAGCCGATCGACCCCATTCCGGTCAAAAAGGCTGCTCGCGGTGCGAAAAAGCCCGCACCGGCAGAGGCGACGCAGAACGTGCAGCCCCTGTCTGTGGAGGAGGCGGCGGACATCTGCGGCGTGGATGTGACGGCCACGCAGGAGATCCACGACCCGCCGAAGCCGTCGAAGAAGGCGGCCAGCGCCGCCGTTGCGGCAGAGACGGCGGCGATCACCTCCGCGATCGAGCGAGAGAACGCCGACCACTCTGCCTATCAGCTGCCGCCGGTGTCGTTTCTGCGCGCGGGGAAGAAGGATCAGACCGACGCAACGGAGGAGATCCGCTTCAACCGCGACCGGCTCGATACCGCTCTGAGCAGCTTCGGCGTCAATGCTACGATCCGCGACGTGACGCGCGGTCCCACGGTCACGCGCTACGATCTCGAGCTCGAGGCGGGCGTGAAGCTCAACAAGATCACGAACCTCTCCGGCGACCTTGCGCTCGCGCTCGGCGTGGAGAACGTGCGCATCGCGCCCATCCCGGATAAGATCTCGACCGTCGGCATCGAGGTGCCAAACAAGATCGTCAGCGCGGTCTGCCTGCGCGATATTATCGACTCGCCTGCATTCCGCAATGCCAAGTCCAAGCTCTCGTTCGCCGTCGGCAAGGACATCGGCGGCAACTGCATCATCGGCAACATCTCCAAGCTGCCGCATATGCTCATCGCCGGTACGACCGGCTCCGGTAAGTCCGTGTGCATGAACTCGCTCATCCTCAGCCTGCTCTATAAGGCGACGCCGGACGAGGTGCGCCTGATCATGATCGACCCGAAGATGGTCGAGCTCGGCATCTATAACGGCATCCCGCACCTGTTCATCCCCGTCGTGACCGACCCCAAGAAGGCGGCCGGTGCGCTGCAGTGGGCGGTCGTGGAGATGCTCAAGCGCTACCGCCTGTTTTCCGAGGCGCAGGTGCGCGATCTGGCAAGCTACAACGCCCTGCAGAAGAACGAACCCGACGGGCAGACGCTGCCGCAGGTCGTCATCGTCATCGACGAGCTGGCCGACCTCATGCTCTGCGCCGCCAAAGAGGTGGAGGAGAGCATCTGCCGCGTGGCGCAGATGGGCCGCGCTGCGGGTATGCACCTCATCATTGCGACGCAGCGCCCGTCGGCCGATGTCATCACCGGCCTCATGAAGGCGAACATCCCGAGCCGCATCGCCTTTGCGGTCTCGTCCTCACTCGAGAGCCGCATCATTCTCGATACCTCCGGCGCGGAAAAGCTCATCGGCATGGGCGATATGCTCTACGCGCCCATCGGCACCGGAAAACCCCTGCGTGTGCAGGGCTCGTTCGTGTCGGACGAGGAGCGCGAGGAGGTCGTGCGCTTCATTAAGCAAAACTCCGAGGCGCAGTACAGCGACGATATCATCGCCCAGATCGAGAAATCCGCTGCCGAGGCCGACAAGAAATCCGGTCCTGCGCCCGAGGCGGACAAGCCCGCCAAGAGCGACTATGACGAGCTGCTGCCGCAGGGAGTGGACGTCATTCTCGAGACGAAGCAGGCATCGGTATCCATGCTGCAGCGCCGATTGAAGCTCGGCTATTCGCGTGCCGCGCGTATGGTCGACCAGATGGAGGAGATGGGCATCGTCGGGCCGTTCGAGGGCTCGAAGCCGCGCAAGATCCTCATCACGAAGGAGCAGTGGCAGGAGATGCAGTATGTGCAGGGCACCGCACCGAGCGAGGTGCTGCAGGCGCAGACGGAATTTGCAGACGTGAACGAAGAGGAACCTGAAGACGATGAATCATGATCTCCACACGGGGCGGCCGGAGCGCCGCCCCGTCGGTACGATAGCCTTTCCCGTCGGCACGGACTTCGCCCCGGAAATGACGCCGGCGCAGGTCGGCGCTTACAGTACGCTCGCCCTCGCGCACATCGGCGACGGGGTGTATGAGCTTATGATGCGCACGGCGCTGTGTGCCGCCGGGCTCACCGCCGTGACCGACCTGCACCGCGAGACCGTGCGCCGCGTCAACGCGCCCGCGCAGGCGCGCGCAGCGGAGGCGATCCTGCCCCTGCTCACAGAGGCGGAGCACGCTGTTTATAAGCGCGGGCGCAATGCAAAGGTGAACTCTGTGCCGCAGCATGCGGACGCCGCGCAGTATCACGCGGCCACGGGGCTTGAGACGCTCTTTGGCTGGCTGTATCTGCTCGGACGCACGCAGCGGCTGCGCGAGCTGTTCGCCGTGATCACGGAGGTGCTGTAACATGCCAATGGACGCAGTTTTTCTGCACGGCCTGACGCAGGAGCTGACGCAGAGCCTGACCGGCGCGCGCATCGACAAGGTGCAGCAGCCGGAGCGGGATCTGCTGCTGCTGTCCGTGCGCACGCAGAGCGGCAACGCAAAGCTGCTCGTGCACGGCGGTGTGGGCAGTGCGCGTGTGCATTTCACGCGCGGCACGTTTGAAAATCCCGCCGAACCGCCGATGTTCTGCATGCTCCTGCGCAAGCACCTCGTCGGTGCGCGCCTCACGGGCATTTCCCAGCCGGATTTTGAGCGTATGCTCATCCTCGATCTCGACGGGCGGGATGAACTCGGTACGCCGGTCAGAAAGCAGCTTGTTGTCGAGATGCTCGGCCGCCAGTCGAACGTCATCCTCGTCAGCGGCGACGGGCACATCATCGACTGCATGCGCCGCGTGGATTCCTCCATGAGCGAGACGCGGCAGGTGCAGCCGGGGCTGTTTTACCGTATGCCGCTGCGGCAGGAAAAGCCGGTGCTGTTTGATACGACGCCGGAGCAGCGCGCGCAGGTGCTCTCCGCCCCAATCACGGCGGCGACGGTCGACAAGTGGCTGCTGGGGCTCTTTTCCGGCGTGTCGCCGCTGCTGTGCCGGGAGCTCTGCTTCCGCGCGCTCGGCGATGCCGTCCCGCGCTTGGAGCGGCTGGACGATGTGCAGCGTGCACGTCTGGCACATGAGCTCGATGCGCTTGTATTTACCGTCGAGACGAACAATCTTTCCCCGACCATGCTGCTCGACGGCGAGCGGCCGAAGGATTTTTCCGCCGTGCCGATCCTGCAGTATCAGGGCGCGCTCTCAAGCCGCGGCTGCGGCTCGTTTTCCGAGCTGCTGGATGCGTTTTATCTCCGCCGCGACAAGGCGGAGGCCATGCGCCGCCGCTCGCAGGAGCTGACGCATCAGGTGCGCACCGTGCGCGACCGCACGGCCAAAAAGCTTGCCATCCAGCAGTCGGATCTGCTGCGCTGTGCCGACCGCGAGGCGCTGCGGCAAAAGGCCGATCTCATCAAGGCGAACCTCTACCGCATCCAAAAGGGTGCGCGCACCGTGACGGTGCAGGACTACTACGCCGAGGGCTGTCCGGACGTGACGATCGAGCTCGACCCGCGCAAGAGCCCGCAGGAAAACGCTGCCGCGCTCTATAAGGCCTACCGTAAGGCCAAGACGGCCGAGCAGCACCTGACCGGCCTGATCGCGGAGGCGAGCCGGAACCTCGAGTACCTCAACAGCGTGCTCGACGAGCTCGCGCGCGCCGAGAGTGAGCGTGATCTCATGGACATCCGTGCCGAGCTGCGCGCGACCGGCTACCTGCGCCAGCCGCGCAATGCAAAAAAGGAAAAGGCAGCGCCGCGCGCGCCGCTCGCCTTCGTCTCGAGCACCGGGTATGAGATTCTCGTCGGCCGCTCCAACACGCAAAACGACGAGCTCACGCACCGCACGGCCCGCCGCACGGACATCTGGCTGCATGTGCAGAAGGTGCACGGCTCACACGTCATCATCCGCGCGCATGATACGACGCCGGACGAGCAGACGATCGCCGAGGCGGCAAGTCTCGCCGTGTACTATTCGCAGGCGCGTGACGGCGGCAAGACGCCCGTGGACTACACCATGGCGCGCTTTGTGCGCAAGCCCTCCGGCGCGCTGCCGGGCATGGTGCTCTATACCGATTATCAGACCTGCATGGCCGAGAGCGATGAGGCGCTCGTCGAGCGCCTGCGGCTGCGATAGGAGGGCAGGGGCATGGGTCAATCCGGCGTTCTGCTCGACCTGCTTGTGCTAGTGGCCGTCTATGCTGCATGGCTGCTGCCGAAGTGGCGGCGGCTGGGGAAAAGACCGCTGCTCGTCTATACGCTCATGTATGGCTGCCTCGCCGGGATCGTGCGCTTTACGCTCATGCCGGTGCTCACGGCGCTGCCGTACTGCTTTGACCATCCGTACATCCCGATGCATATGGCTCCGTTTGAGGATGTCATCCACCGCCACGGGGACTATGTGCGGCAGATCGTGCTCAATGTCGTCCTGTTTCTTCCGTTTGGAGTGCTGCAGCCGCTGTGCGATCGCTGCCGCGGCAGGCGGCCGCGTTTCTGGCGCTGCCTGCTGCTGGCACTGGTGCTCAGCGCCGGCATAGAGCTCGTGCAGCCGCTGCTGCACGTTTTCCGCAGAGCGGATATTACGGACGTCATCACGAACACGATCGGCGGCGTGCTCGGCTATGCACTCTGGGCGCTTGGAAACGTCTGCTGCAAAAAACGGCAGGGATAGGCGCTGAACTGCCGGCGGCTTTTCCGGTTGAAAACAGGCAGGAGTTCCTGTATACTGGTGTTGTTATAAAAACGCGAAAACACGGATAACGTAGAAATCAAATTCGGAGGAAAATTATGGATAAGCGGATCTATCGCGAATATGTCGCGATCCTGAAAGAGGAGCTGCAGCCCGCCATGGGCTGTACCGAGCCCATCGCCGTGGCTTACTGTGCGGCGCTTGCGCGCCAGACGCTCGGCGCGCTGCCGGAGACGGTGGAGGTGCTCGCAAGTGCGAACATCATCAAAAATGTCAAGAGCGTCATCGTTCCGAATACGAACGGCATGCGCGGCATCGCGGCCGCGGCCGCGGCGGGCATCGTGGCCGACAACGCGGATGCGCAGCTTCAGGTGCTCGCGGAGCTCACGCCGGAGCAGGTAGAGTCCGTCGGCACCTATCTGCAGCAGGCGGCGTTCACCGTCGGGCGTTCGGATAAGGACTATGTGTTTGACATTCAGGTGCGCGTCACGGCGGGAACGGACAGCGCCTTCGTCGAGATCGCGGGCTTCCATACCAACGTGATCCGTGTGGAGAAAAACGGCACCGTGCTGCAGCACAAGGACTATCAGGAGTCGGCCGGTCAGCACAAGACCGACCGCAGCCTGCTGACGGTCGAGAATACCATCGCCTTTGCAAACGAGGTCGAGATCGCCGATGTGCAGGAGACCCTCCAGCGGCAGATCGACCTGAACTGGGCGATTGCCGAGGAAGGCCTGCGCGGGGATTACGGCGCAAACATCGGCCGCATCCTGCTGCAGTCTTACGGCACGAGCGTCCACAATCGCGCCAAGGCCTACGCCGCTGCAGGGTCGGATGCGCGCATGAACGGCTGCGACCTGCCGGTCGTCATCAATTCCGGCAGCGGCAATCAGGGCCTGACGGCGTCCCTGCCGGTCGTGATCTATGCCAAGGAGTTGGGTGTTACGCAGGAGATGCTCTACCGCGCGCTTGCGGTGTCGAACCTGATCACCATCCATCTGAAGACCGGCATCGGCAGCCTGTCCGCCTATTGCGGCGCGACGGCGGCCGGCTGCGGCGCGGCAGCAGGCGTGACGTATCTCTACGGCGGTCAGTTCCGCGAGATTGCGCACACGGTCGTCAATGCCGTTGCCATCGCCTCCGGCATGATCTGCGACGGCGCGAAGGCAAGCTGCGCGGCCAAGATCGCCTCGGCGGTCGAGGCGGGACTGCTGGGGATGCAGATGCAGATGCACGAGAGCCAGTTCTACGGCGGCGACGGGATCGTCGTCAAGGGCGTGGAGAACACGATCCGCAACATCGGCACGCTTGCCAGCGAGGGCATGCGTGAAACCGACCGCACGATTATCCGCATGATGATCCAGGAGCACTGACACATATGGAATTTGCCGGCTGCCGCATGGCGGCCGGCATTTTTTTGCGCGCAGCGGCGCGTGCCGCTTGCATTTCGGGCGCACGGCGCGTATAATAACTCATATTTTTTGATCCGCGATCTGCGGCCTGTTTTGCATCCAAGGAGGCGTATTATGCGTTTATTTGATATTCTCGGGCCCGTGATGGTCGGCCCGTCCAGCAGTCACACGGCCGGCGCGGTGCGCATTGGCCTGACGGCGCGCAAGCTGCTCGGCGACCGGCCGGTGCATGCCGACATCTCGCTGCACGGCAGCTTTGCCCTGACCGGCCACGGCCACGGTACGGACTGCGCGCTGATTGCGGGCCTGCTCGGCATGCAGCCGGACGACCTGCGCATCCCGGAAAGCTTCGCCGTCGCGGCGGAGCAGGGGTTGACGTTCACATTTCAAAACGTGCAGATGCGCAATGCGCATCCGAATACCGCGCGCCTGAAGCTCACGGGAGCAAACGGACGCGCGCTCGATATCGTGGCCGAGAGCGTCGGCGGCGGGCGCATCCGTATCCGCTCCATCGACGGTATTGAGACGAACTTTTCCGGTGAGCATAACACGCTCATCGTCCATAATCAGGACACGCCCGGCCATGTCGCGGCCGTGACGGCGGCGCTCATGCAGCGGCATGTCAACATCGCCACCATGCAGCTCTACCGTGATGAGCAAGGGGGCTATGCGGTCATGATCCTCGAATGTGACCAGCCGATCCCGAAGGACATCGAGCAGTGGCTGTCGCACATCGAGGGCATTCAGAAGATCACGATCTTTAATCAGGAGGAACCGGTATGAGTTTTTCGAGCATTGCGGACATGCTTTCGGCGGCGCAGGAGCGCACCCAGCCGCTCTACGCCGTCATTCGCGACGCAGACTGTCTGGAAAACGGCTATGACGCCGCGGCCTCCCACCGACAGATCGCGGCGCTCTGGGCGGCCATGCAGGCCTCCAGCCGGCAGTATTGCTCATCGGACCGCTCCAACAGCGGGCTCATCGGCGGCGACGCGGAAAAGCTCCGCGCGGCGGCGGAAAAGGGCTTGCTGCTCGGCGGGACGTATTTTCAGCGTGTGACGGAGCAGGCGCTCAAAGTCGCCGAGTGCAACGCCTGCATGAAGCGCATCGTTGCCGCACCCACGGCGGGCAGCTGCGGCGTGCTTCCGGCGGTGCTGATCCCGCTCACCGACGAGCGGGACGTTCCGGAGGAGACGATCCTGCAGGCGCTGTACATCGCGGCGGGCTTCGGTCAGGTCACGGCGCTGCGCGCGAGCGTTGCCGGGGCGCAGGGCGGCTGTCAGGCGGAGGTCGGTACGGCCAGCGCCATGGCCGCCGCCGCGCTGACGCATATCCTCGGCGGCACGGCGCAGCAGTGCGCGGACGCATACGCGATGGCGCTTGCAAACCTGCTCGGGCTCGTCTGCGATCCGGTCGCCGGGCTTGTGGAGGTGCCGTGCGTCAAGCGCAACGTCATCGGCGCGGTCAACGCCGTGAGCGCGGCGAACATGGCCGTTGCCGGCATCACGAGCCGCATCCCGGTCGATGAGGTCATCGATGCGATGGGCGAGATCGGCGATGCGCTCCCGGCCGATCTGCGCGAGACCGGGCTCGGTGGTCTTGCCGCCACACCGACCGGCCGGAAGATCGCGCGCAAGGTCACCCACGCCGATCCCTGAACAACGCACACAAAACCTGCTGCACCGCTGATGCAGCAGGTTTTTGCACAAAAAGGCTTGACAGAAGCGCAAAATGACGGCAATGTATATCTGAAATTATGAGACCGATCAGGCGTGACCCGCTTGGCGGGCAGAAAGGCGGAGCTATGGAATACAACAAACCCATTGCGGATATGTGCCCCGGCATGGATGTCGAGGGCTTTTACATCCTGCGCGCAGCGGCGCTCAAGACGACCAACAGCGGCAAGCCCTTTCTCAGCGGCACGATCTGTGACCGCACGGGCAGCGTCGAGATCAAGGTCTGGGACTACAGCGGCCCGATCGGCGCGCGCGCGGACGATGCCGGCCGCGTCGTGAAGATCCGCGGCAGCGTTTCGGAATACCGCGGCGCGCTGCAGGTGAGCGTGCACCGCATCCGCATGGCCGAGAGCGCGGACACGTATGACAAATCCCTGCTCGTGCCGACGGCGCCGATCGACGCGGACGCTGCGCTCGCGGACGTGCAGCGGCTGGTCGCCTCGATCGCGGATGCGGACTACCGCGGCGTCGCCGAGACAATGCTCGCGCGCCACCTTGATGCGTTTCGCCGCATCCCGGCGGGGAAGACCGTGCATCACAGCTTCCTGTCCGGCCTTTTGATGCACACATACAACATGCTGCGCGCGGCGGATTTTCTCGCCGAGCTCTATCCGGAGGTCATCGACCGCAGCCTGCTGCTGACCGGCACACTGCTGCACGATTTTGCCAAGGAGCGGGAGTTTTTGTTTTCCGACCTCGGCATCGTAACGGAGTATTCCACCGCCGGGCAGCTGATCGGACATCTGGTCATGGGCGCGCAGGAGGCCGCGGACGTCGCGCGCGAGCTTGCCATTGCCGAGGAAAAGTCCCTGCTGCTGCAGCATCTGCTGCTCTCGCACCACGGCGAGCCGGACTTCGGCGCGGCCGTGCGCCCCATGTGCGCCGAGGCGGAGCTGCTGTCGTACATCGACCTCATTGACAGCCGCATGGAGATCTATGCCGAGACGCTCCCGAGCGTGCCGGCAGGCGGCTTCAGCCAGCGTATTTTTGCGCTGGAAAAGAAGATCTATCACCACAACTGAGGAGCTTGCCCATGATGACCCTGCCGGAACAAGTGCATACGGCACTCGACCGCCTCGAGGCGGCGGGATGGGAGGCCTTCGTCGTCGGCGGCGCGGTGCGCGATGCGCTGCGCGGCTGCGCGGCGGGGGACTGGGACATCACGACCGATGCCGAGCCGGAGCAGATCGAGCGCGTCTTTTCCGGCGAGCGGCTCATCGAGACGGGACTCCGGCACGGCACGGTGACCGTCCTGCTTGACGGTCTGCCGCTGGAGATCACGACCTACCGCGTCGACGGCGGCTACTCAGATCACCGGCGGCCGGACAGCGTGACGTTTACACGCAGCCTGCGCGCCGATCTGCTGCGGCGCGATTTTACGATGAACGCGCTTGCGTATAACCCGCGCACGGGGCTTGTGAATGTGTGCGGCGGTGCGGAGGATCTTGCGCGCGGCGTCGTGCGTTGTGTGGGCGAGCCCGAGCGCCGCTTTCGGGAGGACGGGCTGCGTATTTTGCGCGCGCTGCGCTTTGCGTCCGTGCTCGGCTTCACCATCGAACCGGAGACGGCGGCGGCCATCCACCGCTGCGCCGAGCTGCTGCGGTATCTTGCGGCGGAGCGCGTGCTGAGCGAGCTGACAAAGCTGCTCTGCGGGCAAAACGCAGGTGCGGTGCTGCGGGAATTTTCCGATGTGCTGGCCGTCCCCATACCGGAGCTGCGGCCGATGTTCGGCTTTGCGCAGCACAATCCGCACCATGACCGGGACGTCTGGCAGCACACGGTCGCGGTCGTGGAGCACATCCCGCCCGAGCCGGTGCTGCGCTGGGCAGCACTGCTGCACGATGTCGGAAAGCCGCCGTGCTTTTCGCTTGCAGACGACGGTGTCGGACACTTTTACGGGCATGCCGCCAAGAGCACGGAGCTCGCGGATGCGATCCTGACGCGGCTGCGCATGGATACGGCCGGGCGCACGCGCATCACGCAGCTCATCCGCTATCACGACCTGCCCATTGCCCCGGAGCCGAAGCCCATCCGGCGGCTGATGCATAAGCTCGGTGTCGAGCTGGTGCGCCAGCTCTTCGCGCTGCACATTGCCGATACCTGCGGGCAGTCTGCCATCTGCGCCGGACGCGTGCAGACCTATCAGGAGGCCGGGCGCATGCTCGATGCGCTGCTTGCGGCGGATGCCTGCTTTTCGCTCCGGAATCTCGCCGTCAACGGCAGCGACCTGCTCGCGCTCGGCCTGCGCGGGCGGGCTGTGGGCGCGGCGCTGCAGGCGTGTCTGGACGCCGTCATGGATGAGCGGGTCGCAAATGAGCGGACGGCACTGCTGGCATATGCGGCGGAAAATTTGCACCGCTTTGCAAATTCCTGACCGACAGGTCTTGAAAATTGTGGAGCGATGTTATAAGATGAAGGACAATATCTAATTACATTGTAATAGAATATGCGGAGAACAGGACAATGGAGCAGATTCGGTCGCGGAAAAATCAATATATCCTGCACCTGCGCGCGCTGGCAAAGTCGGCGGATGCGCGCCGGGAGGCGGGGGAGTACGTCTGCGACGGCGAAAAGCTGCTGCGCGAGGCGCTGCAGTTCGGCGCGGAGGTCACGTCCGTGCTCTGGCGCGAGGCGGCGGCGTTTTCGCTGCCGGACGGTATCGCGCAGTACGCGGCGGATGCCGAGCTCGTCGAGTATGCCTCGCCGCTCATGCACTCGCCGGGCCCGGTCTTTACCGTGCGCATCCCGGCGATGCGCCTGCCGGAGCCGCTGCGCCGCGTCATCGTGCTCGAAGGGGTGCAGGACCCCGGCAATGTCGGCACGGTCATCCGCACGGCCAACGCCCTCGGCATGGATGCCGTGGTGCTCACCGGCGCGTGCGCCGATCTCTACGGGCCGAAGACCGTGCGCGCGACGATGGGCGCGCTCTTCCGTCAGCCGGTGCTGACGTGCGCGACGGACGAGCTGATGCAGCTGCTGCGCGCAAACTGTCTCAAACTCTACGGCGCGGCGCTGACGGACACGGCGCAGGATCTGCGGCGCGTGCCGCTCACACCGGCCGCCGTGGCGATCGGCAGCGAGGGGCGCGGTCTGAGCGCGGAGCTGCTCGCGCAGTGCGACGGGCAGATCATCATCCCCATGCAGCCGGGCGCGGAGTCGCTCAATGCGGCGGTGGCCGCGGCGGTCGTCATGTGGGAGATCGCCCGCGCCGAGACATGAGGAGGGCGTGAGATGTCGCAGCTCAAATACTGGGTCTGGCTGTCCATGCGCTTCGGTGTGCGGCCGAAGGTGAAGCTCGCGCTTGTGGAGCATTTCGGCACGCCGCGCGATGTGTATTTTGCCACGGAGGCGGACTACCGCGTCCGTGCCTCGCTGCGCCTGGAGGAGCTGCGTCTGCTGCTGGATAAGGATCTGCATGAGGCCGAGCGCGCGCTCGCCATCTGCGACCGGGAGCATATCCGCGCCCTGACGATCCAGGACGCCGCCTATCCGCAGCGGCTGCTGCAGATCTATGACCCGCCGCTCGTGCTCTATGTGCGCGGCACACTGCCGCCGCTGGATGACCGCGCGGCCGTCGCCGTCGTCGGTACGCGCAGCGCCACGCCTTACGGGATGCGCACGGCGCACAAGCTCGGTTCGGAGATCGTGCGTCACGGCGGCATCGTGCTCTCCGGTCTCACCGCCGGCATCGACCGCTCAGCCGCCGAGGGTGCGCTGGATGCGGGCGGTGTCTGCGTGGGTGTGTCCGGCACGGCGATCAATTTGAATTTTGCGGGCGCGTGCACGCAGAGCGTCGCGCGCTGCGGCGCGGTCGTGAGCGAGTTTGCGCCGAATATGTCCGTGCCGCGCTTCGGTTTCCGGCTGCGCAACCGCATCACCTCCGGTCTCGCCGTGGCGACGGTCGTGGTCGAGGCGCCGGAGAAAAGCGGCGCGCTGCTCTTCGCCGAAGATGCGATCACGCAGGGCAGGGAGGTCTTTGCTGTACCCGGAAACGCCGATTCCCACGCCTCTGTCGGCAGCAACGCGCTGCTCAAGGACGGGGCGCGTCCGGCGACGTGCGCATGGGATGTGCTGGGCGATTTTCGCCGTATGTTTCCCGGCACGCTGCACGAGCGCATCGCGCCCGAACCCGAACCCGCCGCGCCGCAGGCTCCGCCCGAGACGGGCAGCGGCTTTGCGCAGGTGCGCCGCCCGGTCGCGGAGAAAAGGATTGACAAGCCGCAGCCGGAGGCATATATTGACTTGGAAGCGCAGCTCAAGTCGCTCACGACGGAGCAGCTTCAGATCGTCGCGGCGATCGATGCGCCCGCCACGCAGGTGGATCTCATCATCGCCAAGACCCGGCTGCCGGCGAGCAAGGTGCTCGCGGAGCTGACCGTACTGCAGATCCGCGGCGTGGTCCGGCAGGAACCGGGCAAACGCTTTTCATTAAATATACGCGCAGGCACTGCGCAGGAATCATAAGGAGTTGGAACAGACCCGATGGCAAAAGCAAAAACGGATCTGGTGATCGTCGAGTCTCCGGCGAAGGCCAGAACAATCGAAAAATACCTGGGCAGCAACTATCAGGTCGTGGCCTCGATGGGCCATTTGCGCGACCTGCCCAAGAGCACGATGGGCGTCGATATCGACGGCGACTTCACGCCGCAGTATCTGCCCGTGAAGGATCGCGCCGACGTGATCGCCGACCTGAAAAAGCGCGCCAAGTCTGCCGGAACCGTCTATCTCGCGACCGACCCTGACCGCGAGGGAGAGGCCATTTCGTGGCACCTGAAGGAGCTGCTGAATCTGCCGGACGATAAAGCAAAGCGCGTGACCTTCAACGAGATCACGAAGAAGGTCGTCACCGAGAGCATCCAGCACCCGCGCGAGATCGATCAGGATCTGGTCGATGCGCAGCAGGCGCGCCGCGTGCTCGACCGCATCGTGGGCTACAAGCTCAGCCCGCTGCTCTGGCGCAAGGTCAAGCCCGGCCTGTCCGCCGGGCGCGTGCAGTCGGTGGCTACGCGCATCGTGGTCGACCGCGAAAATGAGATTCGCGCCTTCCAGCCGCAGGAATACTGGCTGCTCGACGCGCTGCTTGACTGCGGCGCGGGCACGTTCAGTGCGCGTTTTTACGGCACGGCCGATAATAAGAAAATGGACGTCCCGGACGAGGCCACGGCCGACAAGATCATTGCCGCCGTGTCCGCCGAGCCGTTTCAGATTGCGAGCGTCAAGCGCGGCGAGAAGCAGCGCAGCCCCTCGCCCCCGTTCATCACCTCGACCCTGCAGCAGGAGGCTTCCCGCCGTCTGGGCATGACGCCGCGGCGCACCATGTCGGTCGCGCAGCAGCTGTATGAGGGCGTGGATATTACCGACCGCGGCACGATCGGTCTCATCACCTATATGCGTACCGACTCCCAGCGTCTGTCGGACGAGGCACTCGCCTCGGCACAGGCGTTCATCGTCGAGCACTACGGCCCGGAGTATCATCCCGGCAAGCCGCGCACGTATAAGACCAAGGCCGGTGCGCAGGACGCGCATGAGGCCATTCGCCCGACGGATGTCACGCTCACGCCGGATCGTGTGCGCCACGACCTCACGCCGGAGCAGTACCGTCTCTACCGGCTCATCTGGGGCCGCTTCACCGCCTGCCAGATGTCCAACGCCGTGTACGATAATGTTGTCGTGGATGCCGGCAGCGCGGGCTATCTCTTCCGCGCCAACTACTCCGAGCAGAAGTTTGCGGGCTACACCGCCGTGTACGAAGAGGCGAAGGACGAGGAGACGAGCGAGGTGCGCCGTCCGCTGCCGTCGCTCAAGCAGGGCGATGCCGTGGAGCTCAAAAACGTCACGAAAGAGCAGCAGTTCACCCAGCCGCCCGCCCGCTATACGGAGGCAACGCTCATCCGCGCCATGGAGGAAAAGGGCATCGGCCGCCCGTCGACGTATGCGCCGACGATCTCGACCATCCTCAGCCGCAACTATGTCGTCAAAGAGGGACGCTATCTGCGCCCGACGAATCTCGGCATCGTCGTGACCGAGATGATGGAGGAGTATTTCCGCAATATCGTCGACCTGAAATTCACCGCCAACATGGAGACCGATCTCGACAAGATCGAGGCCGGAACCGTCGCGTGGAAGGATCTGCTGCGCGAGTATTATAAGGACTTTGACGCAAACCTCAACAACGCCGAGATCCAGCTTGAGGGCAAGCACCTCAAGGTGCCGGATGAGGAGTCGGACGAGGTCTGCCCGAACTGCGGGCGCAAGCTCGTGTATAAAAACGGCCGCTTCGGCCGCTTCCTTGCCTGTCCCGGCTACCCGGAGTGCAGCTTCACGATGCCCATCGTGGTCGAGATGCCCGGCAAGTGCCCGGCCTGCGGCGGCCGTCTGCTCAAGCGGACATCGCGCAAGGGCTTTGCCTACTATGCCTGTGAGCGCGGGCATGACTGCCCGGGTCACGGCGAAGGCGAGGGCGGCGAGAACATTCAGGGCTTCATGACGTGGGACGTGCCGACGAAGGACTACTGCCCTGAGTGCGGCAAGACGATGTTCAAGCGCGCTGGTAAGGGCGCGAACAAGCCGTTTTGCATCAACCCCGAGTGCGCGAACTATCTGCCGCCGGATAAGCGCGGCTATAAGCGCAAGCCGAAGCCGGTGGACGACGCAGAGTCGGCCAAGACCGAGCCCGAGACTGCCGCCGAAAAGAAGCCGGCCGCCAAGAAAGCGCCCGCGAAAAAGCCTGCCGCGAAGAAACCGGCGGCCAAGAAGCCGGCTGCGAAAAAGCCCGCCGCCAAGAAACCGGTTGCGAAAAAGACGGCAAAACCCAAGGAAGAAGCATAAGTAGGAAGCATAAGTAGGAAGCATAATTGGAAAGGCGGCCTGATCATGGCCGCCTTTTTCGAGGAGGAACGCTATGACCCCAGTGACTGTGATCGGTGCGGGCCTGGCGGGATGCGAGTGCGCGTGGCAGCTGGCCGGGCGCGGCATCCCGGTGCGCCTGATCGAGATGAAACCCCAGAAAATGTCCCCCGCACACGTATCGGAAAACTTTGCGGAGCTCGTCTGCTCCAACTCGCTGCGCAGCGATGAGCTCACCAATGCCGTCGGTCTGCTCAAGGAGGAGCTGCGGCGGCTCGATTCCGTCGTGCTCGCCAGCGCGGATCATAACCGTGTCGCCGCCGGCGGCGCGCTCGCCGTGGATCGTGAGGCCTTTGCCCGCGAGATCACGGAGCGCATCTGCGCGCACCCGAACATCACCGTTGAGCGCGCGGAGGCGACCGCCATCCCCGAGGGTGAGGTCGTTATTGCGACCGGTCCGCTCACGAGTGATGCCATGGCCGAGGAGATCCAGCGCCTGTGCCCGGAGTTCGACCTGCATTTTTATGATGCCGTCGCGCCCATCGTCACGCTCGAGAGCGTGGACATGGACAGTGCCTTTTTCGCCAGCCGCTATGATAAGGGCACGGCGGACTACGTCAACTGCCCCATGGATCAGGCAGAGTACACCGCCTTCGTTCAGGAGCTGCGCACCGCCAAGGAAGCGCCGGTGCACGGCTTTGACGACGGTGCGGTCTTTGAGGGCTGTATGCCGGTCGAGGTCATGGCGCGCCGCGGCAAGGATACGCTGCGCTACGGCCCGCTCAAGCCGGTCGGTCTGCGCGACCCGCGCACCGGCAAGGACAACTATGCCGTCGTGCAGCTGCGGCGCGACAACGCCGAGGGCACGCTGTATAACATCGTCGGCTTTCAGACGCATCTGACGTTCGGCGAGCAAAAGCGCGTCTTTTCCATGATCCCCGCGCTGCGGGAGGCGGAGTTTGTGCGCTACGGCGTCATGCACCGCAACACCTATTTAAATTCCCCGCAGATGCTCGACCGCTACTACCGGCTTCGGAGAGCGCCGCGCATCCGCTTCGCCGGACAGATGACCGGCGTTGAGGGCTATGTGGAGTCGTGCGCGTCCGGCGCGCTCGTCGGCATCGAGACGGCTGCGCAGGTGCTCGGTCTGCCGCCTGTCGATTTCCCGCAGGAGACGGCCATCGGCGCGCTGTCGCTGTACATTTCCGGCGGTAGTGTCGGCGATTTTCAACCTATGAACATCAACTTCGGCATCATCACGCCGCTCGATCACCGCGTGCGCGGCAAGCGCAACAAGAATGCGGAGATTTCGGCGCGCAGCCTGCAGATTCTGGACGGGCTGAAACAAAAGGAGGTTTTTCATCTATGAGAATACTTGTGGACGCAATGGGCGGCGACCTTGCCCCGGATGAGATCGTGAAGGGTGCGGTGCACGCGCAGCGGGAGCTGGGCGCGGAGATCGTGCTCGTCGGCCAGCGCGCCGCCATCGAGACCTGCCTGCGCAGCGAGCAGGCCGAGCTGGAGATCATTGACGCGAGCGAGGTCATCACCATGGACGATGACCCCAGTACGGCGACCCGCCGCAAGAAGGATGCTTCCATGACGGTCGCGCTCAACCTGCTGCGTGACGGCAAGGGCGATGCGGTCGTCTCCGCCGGCAGCACCGGCGCACTGCTCACGGGCGCGACGCTCATCGTCAAGCGCATCCACGGCATCCGCCGCGCGGCGCTTGCCCCCGTGCTGCCCAACGGCGACGCGGGTGTCATGCTCATCGACTGCGGTGCGAACGCCGACTGCACGCCGGAGTATCTGCTGCAGTTTGCCTATATGGGCAGCTACTATGCCCGCACCATGCTCGGCATCGTGGCGCCGCGCGTCGGTCTGCTCAGCAACGGCACCGAGGACCACAAGGGCGCGCAGCTTCAGCATGAGACCTTCCCGCTGCTCAAGGCGGCGGACGCCGCCGGGCGCATCCGCTTCATCGGCAATGTCGAGGCCTCGCAGGTCTTTAACGGCGATGTGGACGTCGTCGTCACCGACGGCTTTACCGGCAACGTCCTGCTCAAGGGCATCGAGGGCAGCATCAAGTACATGACGCGCCAGCTCAAGGGCATCTTCATGAAAAACTTCAAGACCAAGATGGCGGCGCTCGCCATCAAGGACGAGTTCAAGGCGCTCAAGGCATCGCTCGACCCGAACGAGGTCGGCGGCACGGCCATGCTCGGCATCAGCAAGCCTGTCATCAAGGCGCACGGCTCGTCGGATGCGCGTGCGATCTATAATGCCATCCGTCAGGCAATCTCGTTTGTCGATTCCGGCATCATCGACGACATTACGGCCAACATTTCCTATATGCGCGTGGACAAGCATGCAGGAAAGGAGCCGGACTGATGGAGGCGCTGGAGGCTCGTCTGGGCTATACATTCCATGACCGGTCGCTGCTGGAGAATGCGCTCATGCACAGCTCTTACGCCAATGAAAACCGTGCGCGCGGCTATACCAGCAACGAGCGGCTCGAGTTTTTGGGTGACTCCGTGCTCGGTATGGTCACGGCGACACGGCTCTACCGGCTCTATCCGGATATGCCGGAGGGGAAGATGAGCCGGCTGCGCGCCGAGCTCGTCTGCGAGCAGGCGCTGCACGGCGTGGCGTGCACGCTGCATCTGGGCGATTATATCCGCCTTGGCCACGGAGAGGAGCGCAGCGGCGGCCGCGAGCGCCCGTCCATCCTTGCCGATGCGGTGGAGGCGGTCATCGCCGCCATGTACCTCGACGGCGGGCTGGAGCCTGCGCAGCGCTTTATCCTCGCGCACATCCTTAACGGTCTGGCCGAGGGGGAGATCCACCACGTCGCAGACTATAAGACCGAGCTGCAGGAGCGCGTGCAGCGCCGCGCCGGACAGACGCTCTCTTATACCGTCTGCGCCGAGAGCGGTCCGGATCACAACAAGACATTCACCATGGCCGTGCTGCTCAATGGCAGCGAGATCGGCCGCGGCACAGGGCGCACCAAAAAGGAGGCGGAGCAGTCCGCCGCCCGCTGCGCGCTCGAAACGCTGAGCGAATAACGGCAAACAGCCGCCTGCAAAAACAGGCGGCTGTTTTTTTCATATCTGAAAAAATGCGCTCCTGCCGTTGCAAAATGGCGTTTTTGGCGGTATACTCTACTTTGTATTATTTTCATTTGAGATACCGGCGGCGCTCCTGCGCGGGGCTGGGCCGGGTATGCGAGGGATTTTGTGTACTTAAAAGCATTGGAGATCCAGGGCTTCAAGTCCTTTCCGGACAAGACGCGCCTGAATTTTGACCAGGAGATCACGGCAATCGTCGGTCCGAACGGGAGCGGCAAGTCGAACATATCGGACGCCATCCTGTGGGTCATGGGCGAGCAGCGCACGAAGACGCTGCGCGGCGGCAAGATGGAGGACGTCATCTTCGGCGGCACGGAAAAGCGCAGCCCCATGGGGTTTGCGCAGGTGTCGCTCATTCTCGATAACAGCACCGGCATCTTCGACACCGAGAACACCGAGGTCATGATCACCCGCCGCTATTACCGCAGCGGCGAGAGCGAATATTCCATCAACCGCGAGCCCTGCCGCCTGCGCGACATCAACGAGCTGCTCATGGACACCGGCCTCGGCCGCGACGGGTACTCGATCATCGGGCAGGGGCGCATTGCAGAGATCGTCTCCGGCAAGAGCAACGAGCGCCGCGAGATCTTTGAGGAGGCGGCCGGCATCTCGCGCTACCGCTACCGCAAGGAGGAGTCGGAGCGCAAGCTTGCCCGCACGGAGGAAAACCTTCTGCGCATCAACGACAAGGTCGATGAGCTGGAGCTGCAGGTCGAGCCCCTGCGCAAGCAGGCCGAGACGGCAAAAAAATATCTGTACCTGCGCGACGAGCTCAAGAGCGCCGAGGTCTCCGTCTGGATGGAGACGCTCGACCGGCTGCACGCGCAGGCCGAGACCGTGAACCACGACTATCAGACCGCGAAGGAAAACCTTGCCGGCGCGCAGCGCGAGCTCGAGCAGCTCTATGCGGCGTCGGAGAACATCGCGCAGAAAATGCGCGAGAAGGATCTGGAGTCCGAGCGCACGCGCGAGCAGATCTCCGAGGCGGAGAGCGCTGCGGCCGAGTGTGAGAGTGCGGCGGCTGTCGTGCGCACGAACCTGCAAAACAGCGCCGACAGCATCGCGCGCCTGCGCGTGGAGGTGTCCGAACAGGCGGATCGCGCCAGCGCTCTGCAGGCGCAGATCGACGCGCAGCAGCAGCGTTTGGAGCAGATCGAGCGTGAAAAGGCGCAGCACGCGCAGCAGATCGACGCCGTGCTCGAGGACATCGAGCGCAACGCCGCATCCTCCGGCGAGGCCGAGCGCGCGTACACGGAGCTGCTTGCCCGAGAGAGTGCGCAGAGCAGTGCGCTGGCCGAGTGCCGCACGCGCATCACGCTCCTGGCCGATAAATCGCAGGAGCTGCTCGATCAGGAAAACGCCATCGTCACCGCCGCTGCGGAGGCGGCCGAGCGTCTGGCCGCGCTCGAGGCGCAGGCGCAGGAAAAGCAGACCGCGCAGCAGCAGGCGCAGTCCGCCTGTGACGCGCTGCGCACGCAGCAGAGAGAAAAAACGCAGCACCTTTCCGCCTGTGAGCAGGTGCTGGCAAAGCAGCAGGAGCGGCTGTCCGGGCTGACGGTCGACCTGCGCAGCACCGAATCGCGCATCCGTATGCTCACCGAGATGGAAAAGGACTTTGAGGGCTACAACCGTGCGGTCAAAGCCGTCATGCACGCGGCCGAAAAGGGGACGCTGCGCGGCGTGCGCGGCCCGGTGGCAAACCTCATCAAGACCGGCGACCGCTATGCCCTCGCCATTGAGACGGCGCTCGGCGCGGCGGCGCAGAACATCGTCGTCGAGACGCAGAGCTGCGGCGCACAGGCCATCGAGCTGCTGCGCCGGCGCGATACCGGCCGTGCGACATTTCTGCCGCTCGATACCATCCGACCCATGCACCTAAACAGCGTGCCGGATCAGGAACAGGGCTATGTCGGCGTGGCCGACACGCTCGTCACCTGCGCGGCCGCTTACCGCGATATCGTCAGCAATCTTCTCGGCCGCACCGTCGTCGCCGAGACGATGAAAGACGCCATTGCTATCTCCAGGCGCTATGACCACCGCTACCGCATCGTCACGCTTGACGGGCAGCTCGTCAATGCCGGCGGCTCGCTCACCGGTGGCAGCGCCGCCAAGGGCAGCGGTATTCTGTCGCGTGCCAACGAGCTCAAGCGCCTGCGGGAGACGCTGGACGCGCTCACGCTCGAAAAGCAGCAGTGTGCGCTCGAGCTCGAGGATGCGCAGGCGGCGCTCGATACGGCGCACGCACAGCTCGACACCGTGCAGGCACAGCTGGAGCAGGCGGTCGAGACGCTGCACAGGGCGCAGAGCGAGGCGGCACAGGTCGCGCTGCTCAAAAGCGCCGCACAGGAGACCATCGCGGGGCAAAATGCGTCCATTGACGCCTGCCGCGCACAGCAAAAGACGAATCAGGAGCGCATCGCCGCTGCCCGTGCCGATGCAGCCTCGGCGGAAGAAACGCTTGCACAGCTTCGCGCCGAACGCGATCAGAGCGAGCTCGGCCGCGGCGCGTTTGACCGCCGCCGGCAGGAGCTGGCCGACCGGCTGGCCGGGCTGCGGGCGGAGACGGCGTCGCTCGAAGCCGAGCGCGAGACCATCCTGCGCACCACGCAGCAGATCCACGATCTGTTCGAGGAGATGGCCGGCGACCGCAAGGCGCGCCTTGACCAGATCGCGCAGGCGGAGACCGGCACACAGCAGCTGCAGCAGACGCTGCAAATGCACGAGCGCCGTCTGGCTGAATTGCGCCAGCGCGCCGAGACGCTGCGCGGTGAGCTCGCCGCGTGCAGCAGCCGCAAGCTGGAGCTGGAGGGGCAGCGCACACGTACCGACCGCGATGCGCAGGCGCGCAACCGCGACCTGCTGGACATGCAGGGGCTCGTGTCGCGCTTTGAGCAGAAAAAGCTCTCGGCCGACATGGAGGAAAAGCAGATCCTCGATAAGCTCTGGGACAATTACGAGCTCAGCCGCACAGCGGCCGAGGCGCTGCGCCAGCCGATCGAGAATATGACCAAGGCCAGCCGCCGCATCGCCGAGCTGCGCCGCGGCATCGGCGCGCTGGGCACGCCGAACCTCGGTGCGATCGACGAATTCACGCGCGTGAACACGCGCTACACTTTCCTCACCGGTCAGCGGGACGATATCCTCAAGGCCAAGCGTGAGCTGACCGGCATCATCGCCGATGTGACGGGGGAGATGGAGGGCATCTTTACCACGCAGTTTCAGGCGATCGATCAGGCGTTCCGCCAGACCTTCCTGGAGCTCTTCGGCGGCGGCAAGGCGGCGCTCGTGCTCGAGGATCCGGAGCACGTGCTCGACAGCGGCATCGAGATCAAGGTGCAGCCGCCCGGCAAGGCGCTCTCAACGCTGAGCCTGATGTCCGGCGGCGAGATGGCGTTCGTGGCCATCGCGCTCTACTTTGCCATTTTGAAGGTGCGTCCGACGCCGTTTTGCGTCATGGACGAGATCGAAGCCGCGCTCGACGAGGCGAACGTCACGCGCTATGTGCAGTATATGCGCCGCCTTGCCAAGAGCACGCAATTTCTCGTCATCACGCACCGCCGCGGCACCATGGAGGAGGCCGACCACCTGTTCGGCGTGACCATGCAGGAAAAAGGCGTGTCGCGCATCATCGAGCTCTCGCTGGATGAGGCGGCTAAAACCATATCGTAACGGAGAAGATAGTCTATGGGATTTTTTGATAAGATCAAACAGGGTCTGACCAAGACCAAGACAAAAATGGACGCCCAGCTGACCGGCATCTTTGCCGCCTATGCGCCGGGCGATGAGGAGTTTTTCGAGGATCTTGAGGAGACGCTCATCCTTGCCGACACCGGTGTTGAGACGACGACCAAGGCCATCGCCCAGCTGCGCAAGGCCATCGAGCTCAAAAAGCTGACCACCGGCGCAGAGGTGAAAAAGGAGTTCGTGCAGATCCTCACGCGCATCCTCAAGGTGCAGGACACCATGCTCCTGCTCACGACGCAGCCGTCGGTCGTGCTCGTTGTCGGCGTCAACGGCGTCGGCAAGACGACGACAATCGGCAAGCTCGCCGCCCAGCTCAAGAAGGAGGGCAACCGCGTGCTCCTGTCCGCCGCGGATACGTTCCGCGCAGCGGCCGCCGACCAGCTCACCGTCTGGGCGCAGCGCGCCGGCGTGGAGATCGTCAAGCACGAGGAGGGCTCTGACCCCGCCGCCGTGGTGTTCGACTCCATTCAGGCGGCAAAGGCGCGCGGCGTGGATGTCGTCATCATCGATACCGCCGGCCGCCTGCACAACAAGGCAAACCTCATGAACGAGCTCAATAAGATCACCCGCGTCATCCGCCGCGAGCTGCCAGAGGCCGACATTGAAACGCTCATGGTGCTCGATGCTACGACCGGTCAGAACGGTCTCATTCAGGCAAAGCAGTTTCTCGACACGGCGGATCTCACCGGTATCGTGCTCACAAAGCTCGACGGCACGGCCAAGGGCGGCATCGTCTTTGCGATCGCAAACGATCTGCAGCTGCCGGTGAAATATGTCGGCGTCGGTGAGCAGATCGACGACCTGCTGGAGTTTAAACCCGCGGAATTTGTGGAGGCGCTGCTGTCATGATCCTTGCAAGCAATAATGCACATAAGTTAGATGAGTTTCGCGCCATCTTTGCCGACATGGGCATCGAGATCATCCCGCAGAGCACGGCCGGCTGCGACTTTGAGGTCGACGAGACCGGCGAGACCTTCGAGGAAAACGCCTATCTGAAGGCCATCGCCGTGACCCGCGCGACGGGGCAGGCCGCCATCGCGGACGACTCCGGCCTCGAGGTCGATGCGCTCGACGGTGCGCCCGGTGTGCACTCGGCGCGCTATACCGGCCGGCACGACGATACGGACGCCGCGCGCAACGAGCTCCTGCTGCACAATCTCGGCGCACGTACCGACCGCACGGCGCGGTTCGTGTCGTGCATCTGCTGCACGTTCCCGAACGGTGACGTGCTGCGCGCACGCGGCACGTGCGAGGGCAGCATCCTGTTTGCTCCGCGCGGGGAAAACGGCTTCGGCTATGACCCGCTGTTTTTGCCGGAGGGCTACGACTGTTCCATGGCGGAGCTGCGTCCGGAAGAGAAAAACGCCATTTCCCACCGCGGAAATGCACTCAAAATCCTGAAAGAAGAATTGAGGAATTACTATGCTGACAAGTAAACAGCGTGCCCAGCTGCGCGGTCTGGCCGCGACGGAGGATACCATCGTCCACATTGGCAAGGGCGGCATCACCGACAACATCGTCACCCAGATGAACGACGCGCTCAAGGCACGCGAGCTCGTCAAGGGGCGCGTGCTCGAAAACTCGCTCCTGACCGCGCGCGAGGCGTGCGACCAGCTTGCTGCGACCTGCCGCGCGGAACCTGTGCAGGTCATCGGCTCAAAATTCGTGCTCTATAAGCGCAACGAGCAAAAGCCGAAGATCGAGCTCGTGAAAAAGGCAAAGAAATGAAGATCTGCATCTATGGCGGCAGCTTTAACCCGCCGCACCTCGGCCATACGGCGGCACTGCGCGCCGTGCGCGCGGCAATCGAGCCGGATGTGATGCTCGTCATTCCGGACCGCATCCCGCCGCACAAGGAGCTCACACCGGGCAGCCCGGAGCCGTCGGAGCGCCTGCTCATGACGATGCTGGCCTTTTCCTCCGAGCCGGGGGTGGAGGTCTCTGACATGGAGCTGCACCGCTCCGGCAAGAGCTACACGGTCGACACCGTGCGCGAGCTGCGCGACTGCAATCCGGACGCGGAGCTGTACCTCGTCGTCGGTACGGATATGCTCACGACGTTTGAGCAGTGGCACGATTATCGCGCGCTGCTTGCGCAGGTCACGCTCGTCGCGCTTGCGCGCACAAGCGATGAGCACGCCGAGGTCGAACGCTTCAGTGCCTATCTGCGCGAGACGTACGGTGCGCGCGTCATCGCGCTGCCGGCAGAGCCGATCCCGGTCACGAGCACGGACGTGCGCCGTCTGCTGCCGCAGCGGCGCGGCAGCGAGTATCTCGCCCCCGATGTGTACGCGCACATCATTCAGCAGCGGCTCTATGGCGCCAGGCCCGACCTCAACTGGCTGCGCGAACAGGCATATCCCATGCTCAAGCCGCGGCGCATCTCCCATGTCTGGGGCTGCGAGCACGAGGCGCGCCGCCTTGCCGAGCGCTGGGGCTGCGACCCGGATGCTGCTGCCGAAGCCGGAATTTTACACGATTGCACGAAAAAATTCGAGCTATCTGACCAATTGCTATTGTCTGATAAATATGGTATCATAAACGACACGGTCGAAACGGCCAACACCAAGCTGCTGCACGCAAAAACCGGCGCTGCCGTGGCACGGGATCGTTTCGGCGTACCACCTGAGATAGAAAATGCCATCCGCTGGCACACGACGGGAAAACCCGATATGACCACGCTCGAAAAGGTCCTGTATATGGCCGACTACATCGAGCCTGCACGGGATTTTGACGGCGTGGACGAGCTGCGGCGCCTTGCTTACATCGATCTGGACGCGGCCATGGTACTCGGTCTGCAAATGAGCCTCGAGGATCTGCGCGCCGGCGGCATCACGCCGCACGAGAATACGGTGCAGGCATTAAACTGGTATCAAGGCAGGGGAAAAGAATATGAAAAGACGACAGAATGACGGTCGCTATCCGGATGACTATGCCGGCTATCAAAACGCGGGTTATGACGATGGATATGACGACGGTAGCGGCTTTCAGGACGACCCGTTTTCCGAGACGTCCGCCGCGGCCAATCACCGCGTGAAGGCGCAGCAGGCACAGGATAAGCGCCGGAAGAAGAAAAAAGTGCGCATTGCGATCATCGTGGTCGTTGTGCTGGCGCTGCTCGTGGGTGAGTTTATCGTACTGATGGATCACTGGGTCAGCCCGCCGAGCCTCAGCGGCGGCCTGAGCGACGGCAACCCCGACGACGGCATTACCACCAATACCGAGGGACGCAAGAAGGGCTGCTATACCTTCCTGATCGCGGGCAAGGACCGCGCGGCCGGCCTGACGGATACCGTGCTCGTCGGTATGCTCGATACGGAGAACAAATCTCTGAAATTCGTCAGCATTCCGCGTGACACGGCGGTGAACGTGGCCTACCGGCCCAAGAAAATGAACCAGTATTACGCCGCGGCCGAGAACAACGGCAGAGACGGTGTGGAGGCGATGCTTGCCGGCGTGGAAAAGATCCTTGGCTACCGGGTCGACAGCTATGCGATCTTTGATGTCGAGGTGTTTGTCGAGCTCATCGATGCCATGGGCGGCATCGACTTTGATGTCCCCGTGGATATGGACTATGAGGACTGGGGACAGGATCTGTCTATCCATGTGAGCAAGGGGTATCAGCACCTTGACGGCTATGAGGCCATGGGCGTGTTCCGCTTCCGCAATTCCTATGCCAACGGTGACATCGGCCGCATTGACGTGCAGCACCAGATGCTCAAGGCCATGACGAGCCAGTTTTTGAAGCTGCACAATATTCCGAATCTCAACAAGCTTATTGATATCTATGAAAAGGAAGTCATCACGAATCTGTCTGCCGGCAACGTGATGTTCTACGTCAAGGAGTTTTTGAAGCTCGATGAGAGCGCCATTGGATTTGAAACGATCCCGGCCAACTACAACGGTGTGAAAAACGGCATGTCCTACGTGTTCATCCACGTGGACGAATGGCTGGAGTATCTCAACACATGGCTCAACCCCTACACGACGGAGATCACGGCCGCGAATGTGGACATTCTCTATGAGTCCAATGGACAGGTCGTGGCCACCTCCGGCACGGTTCAGGGGCCGAACAAATGGTAACGAAAAGGAAGGATGTTTGTTTATGATGCCTGCTAACGAGCTCGCCGCGGTCATTGTCAAGGCACTGGACGCGAAAAAGGGCGAGAATATTCAGTTGCTCAAGACCCGTGACCTGACGACGCTGGCGGACTATTTCGTCATCTGCACGGCCGGCTCCTCCACACACGTCAAGACGTTGACCGACGCCGTGGAAGCGGCGGCGGATGCGGTGGACGAACCGGTTCTGCGCCGTGAAGGACACCGCAGCGGCAGCTGGGTGCTGCTCGACTACGGCTGCGTGATCGTGCACGTGTTTCAGGATGAAGCGCGCAAGTTCTACGATCTGGAGCGCCTGTGGAGCGATGCTGAGGTCATCGACATCACGGATATGCGCGCCTGAGCGAATGCCAATGAGCCGGGGCGGTCATCGCGCCGCCCCGCTTACTTAGTTTTTTGATTTTTCAGAGAGAAGTGAACGCTATGAAGTATGATTTTCAGGCAATCGAGAAAAAATGGCAGGCGCGCTGGGAGACGGAAAAGCCGTTCGCGGCCGTCACCGGTGATCCGCGCCCGAAGTTTTACGGGCTGATCGAGTTCCCGTATCCCTCCGGACAGGGGCTGCACGTCGGTCACCCGCGCCCGTTCACGGCGATGGATATCATCTGCCGCAAGCGCCGGATGCAGGGCTACAATGTCCTGTTCCCGATCGGATTTGATGCGTTCGGTCTGCCGACCGAGAACTATGCCATCAAAAACCATATCCATCCTGCCATTGTCACGAAAAACAACATTGCAAACTTCACCAAGCAGCTCAAGATGCTTGGCTACAGCTTTGACTGGGACCGCGCGGTCGACACGACCGACCCGTCCTACTATAAGTGGACGCAGTGGATCTTCCTGCAGATGTTTAAGCACGGTCTGGCCTATAAGACCACCATGCCGGTCAACTGGTGCACGAGCTGCAAGTGCGTGCTGGCAAACGAAGAGGTCGTCAACGGCGTCTGCGAGCGCTGCGGCAGCGAGGTCGTGCGCAAGGAGAAGAGCCAGTGGATGCTCGCCATCACGAAGTATGCCCAGCGCCTGATCGACGATCTGGACGATGTGGATTATATCGAGCGCGTCAAGACCCAGCAGCGCAACTGGATCGGCCGCTCCACCGGTGCCGAGATCACCTTTAAGACCAATGTCGGCGATGACATTACCGTTTACACCACCCGTGCCGACACGCTCTTCGGCACGACGTACATGGTCATCTCGCCCGAGCACCCGCTGCTCAAGCAGTGGCAGCCGCACATCGCCAACTGGGACGCCGTCGCTGCCTATCAGGAAGAGGCTGCGCACAAGTCTGATTTCGAGCGCGGCGAGCTCAACAAGGAAAAGACCGGCGTCCGTCTCGAGGGTATTGAGGTCATGAACCCCGTGACGCACAAGGCGCTGCCCATGTTTGTTTCCGACTACGTCCTCATGGGCTACGGCGAAGGCGCCGTGATGGCTGTCCCGGCTCACGATGAACGAGACTTTGCATTTGCCAAAAAGTTTGGTCTTCCGATCAAGCAGGTGGTTGCGGTTGACGGTGAAACCTTCTCTACCGATGCCTGGCAGGAATGGTATGGCGACAAGACGCGCGAAACGCATCTTGTCAACTCCGGCGAATTTGACGGCCTGAGCATGCATGACGCCATTGACGCCATTGCAGCAAAGCTCGCATCCAAGGGGCTTGGACAAAAGGAAGTGAAGTTCCGTCTGCGCGACTGGGGCATCTCTCGTCAGCGCTATTGGGGTACGCCCATTCCGATGATCAATTGCCCGCACTGCGGTCCTGTGCCGGTGCCTGAAAAAGATCTCCC